>JABAOG010008322.1_pt1 | contig 22273 bp, 17 predicted proteins | sample 7062131 | NCBI WGS metagenome assembly JABAOG01 (sample SAMN14538629, study PRJNA623070) | marine sediment metagenome | biome: marine biome [ENVO:00000428]; feature: marine pelagic biome [ENVO:01000023]; material: deep marine sediment [ENVO:00002113] | place: India: Arabian Sea | collected...
ACCGCGGCTGCCCGGACCCGCGCGACCAGCTCGAGGATGGCGACGCCGACGTGGTCGAGGACTGCAAGGTCGTGCAGAAGAACAACCCGGTGAAGCAGCCGAACCACCTGTGGGGCGATGGCGAGGCGAGAAACCGGCTCCTCTTCTGGAACGCCCGCTACGGGCTCGGCGTGGAGCGCACGCACCGGCTGTACGCGTTCGGCGGCTTCAGCCTGCGCGAGGACATCCACTCGGGCTACTACCGTCGAGCGCTGGACGGGCGTAACTGGCCGGAGATCCACCCGTACGGCTTCCTGCCGACGTTCGCGGCGGACACGCGCGACGTTGCCGTCGCGACCGGCGTCGAGGGGCGCCTGGGCGAGTGGAGCTACGACCTCGGCGGGCAGTGGGGCCAGAACCGGCTGGACAACACGATCATCAACACGCTCAACGTCTCGCTGGGCCCGTGCCTCGACTCGCCGTGCGCGCCGGGCGCGGACGACACGCTCGGGACCCCCGACGACCCGGGCATCCCGAACAAGACGAGCTTCTACGCCGGTTCCCTCGAGCTGAACCAGCTCGTGGGCAGCCTCGACCTGGTCCGGCCGGTCGAGATCGGGGCGTACTCCCCGCTGAACGTGGCGCTCGGCGTCGCGTTCCGCGCGGACAACTACCAGGTCGTCGCGGGCGAGACGGGGTCGTGGATCAACGGCCACCACCTCAACCGCAACCGCGACGTCGCCGCCGTCGGCGCGCAGGTCTTCGCGGGGTACCGGCCCACGGACGCGGTGGATGCGTGGCGCAACAACGTCGGCCTGTACACGGACCTGGAGACGGAGCTGAGCGACCGCGTACTCGTCGCCGCGGCCACACGCTTCGAGAACTACAGCGACTTCGGCTCGACGCTGACGGGGAAGCTGGCGGCACGGTTCCAGCCCACGGATCGGTTCATCCTCCGCGCCGCCGCGAGCACCGGGTTCCGTGCGCCGGCGCTGAGCCAGAGCTACTACGCCCACACCTCGACCGGCTTCCGCGACGACGGCACGGGCAACCAGGTGGCGTACGAGATCCGCGAGCTGCCGATCGAGTCTCCGGAGGCGCGGACGCTGGGCGCNNAGGAGACCTCGACCAACGTCAGCGCGGGGCTGGCCGTCACGCCGGTCGAAAACTTGAACGTCACGGCGGACGTCTACCGCATCGACGTGGCCGACCGGATCGTCCTGACGGGTGCGCTGGAGGGATCGACGATCGACGTGCTGCTCGCCGACTACTCGGCACGCTCGGTCAAGTTCTTCACCAATTCCGTGGACACCCGGACCACGGGCATCGACCTGACCGCGCGATACCGCGCCTTGCTCGGCGGCGAGACGTACCTGGAGACCATGCTCTCGTACAACTTCAGCAGGAACGAGGTCACGGACGTCCACGTCCCGGACGTCATCGAGGAGATCCGGGACCAGGTCTTCGACGCCTCCGACCGGACCGCGCTCGAGAAGGGGCGGCCGCGCGATCGGCTGCTGGCCAAGGTCCGCTACGAGCAGGGGCCGTTCCACGCCGTGCTCGGCGCCAACTACTACGGCAGGATCACGTCGATGCTCCAGGAGCTCCCGACGGCCGTGCTCCACGAGTACTCCGGCAAGACGGTCATGGACATGGAGGTGGGCTACCGGCTCGGCGGACGCTTCGACCTCGCGTTCGGCGCCGAGAACCTGCTGNNGACGCCTCGACCTCGCGTTCGGAGCCGAAAACCTGCTCGACGTGTACCCGGACCCCATCCCCGACGGCTACAACTTCCTCGGGATCTTTCGCTACTCCGGCGCGTCCGGCTTCGGCTACAACGGCCGCTACCTCTACGCGCAACTGAGGGCGCGCGCGTTCTGATCAGGGGCGCGGCGGAGCGGCGCCCCGCCGCGGTGATGGTTCGCCGCGGCGGGGCGCGCTCGTACGGGAGAGGGGTTCGCCCCGGCGCGGGCGTGGGCGCTGCGTGACCGGCCCATTACCGCACCGACCGCACGCGCGGCATCGCGCGGCGCGGCGTCGCGCTGGCGCCGATCGTGCGGTGAGCGCGGGCGAGCACGGCACCGCGCGCACCCTCGGTCCGGGGGCCGGCGACGGTCGGGATCGCGGCGCCATCCGGCGGACGGGTGGCCTCGGTGCGCGCCGCCGTGGCACCGTGAACCCGTTCGTCGAGGATCGATCATGGGCATGCGCCTTCAGGAAGTCCACCCTTCACTGGTTCACTATCCGATCGCGTTCCTTCCCCTCGCCATCGGCGCCGACGCGCTCGGCAAGGTGACCGGGAGCCGCACGCTGCTCAACACGGGGAAGTTCGGGATGGCGCTCACCGCCGTCACCGGCGCGCTCGCCGGCGTCTTCGGCCTCATCGCGCAGGAGGAGGTGAAGCTGCGCAACGAGCGTGTCGGCGACATGCTGGTCACGCACCGGACGCTCAACTTCGGCTTCGTCGGACTGGCGACGGCGCTGGCCGTGGCGCGCGCACGGCGCAGGAAGCCGAGCCTCCGCTACCTCGCCGCGGGCGCCGCGTCGATCGGCGTCGTCGCGTACAGCGCTTACCTCGGCGGCAAGATGGTGTACCAGCACGGCGTCGGCGTCGACGCGGCCGACGGCATCGCAGAGGGTCACGCGCCGGAGCTTCGCTGGGACCGCGCCGGCGAGGTGACCGAGCATGCCATCGAGGACGCGCGCCTCGGCGTGCGTCACGCGGCGCAGACCCTGGCCCAGGGCAAGCTGGTGCCCTCGATCGGCGGTGACTCCGGCGCCGGGACGCCCCGCGCGGCGGACGGCGCGCGGTCGTAGCGCGGCTACGCGACGCCGACGGCGCACGGCGATGACGCGGGCGCACACCGCCGGGGCGCCCGGCCGCGGACGCCGCGGGTGTGGACCGGCCCGGCCGACCTCGTTACCTTGGTGGTGAGCGATCCGGCCGTTCGACATCGGCCACGAGGAACCACTTCGGTCGGGAGGGGCCGTGAGGACGTCGACGCGCCGCCGCGTCAGGAGCTGGGCCGCGCCGCTGCTCGTCGCGCCTCTGATCGCGGCGCCGCTCGCGGCCCGGCCCGTGCTACACGAGCTGCTCAGGCGCTCCGTGCCCGCGGACGGCGCCTGGCTCGACGAGGCGCCGCGCGAGCTGCGCCTCGACTTCAGCCGTCCGGTCGAGCTCGCCCTGACGCGCGTCGAGCTGATCGACCCGAACGGCGGGCCGGTCGAGCTGGCGGAGCCCCGGCTCGCCGCGGACTCCGCCAACGTCGTCGTCGTGGGCGTGAGTGGCCCGCTCGTCGCGGGCGACTACACGGTCCGCTGGCGCGTCGTCGGCCCCGACGGCCACCCCGTCGAGGGACGATTCGGCTTCGGCATCGCGCCGGGGGCGGTGGGGCTGGCGCGGGCGGAGCCGGCCGACACGGCCGGATCGGTCGCGCCAGCCCCGCCCGGCGGCGCGGAGAGCGCGCCGCCTCCGGCGCAGGCCGAGCGCTCGTTCGGGGTCGGGTCGCCGGCGTACGTCGCGATCCGGTGGTTCACCTTCCTCTGCCTGGTCGGGCTGATCGGCACCGTCACGTTCCGGCTGGTCGTGCTCCCGCTCGCGCTGCGTGGCGGCGGCGAGGCCGCCGTGGCGCTAGCGGCGCCGGCCGCGGCGCGGGCGCGTGCCATCGGCATGGCCGTCGCGGCCATGTTGCTGGCGGCCGCGCTGCTGCGGCTGCTCGCCCAGGCCAGCGTGCTCGGCGCCGTCGAGCCGGCCGTCGTGCGCGACCTGCTCGGCGCGACGACGTGGGGAGCGGGGTGGAGTCTTCAGGTGGGCGCGACCGTCGCGGCGGCGCTGGGGCTCCGGTGGGCGCGGCGCGATCCGCGCGCCGGATGGGGGCTCACCGCCGTCGCCGCGGTGGCGCTCGCGTTCACCCCCGGGCTGTCGGGCCACGCCGCGGCCGCCGGCGACTCGGCGCCGCTCGCGGTCGTCGCCGACGCGCTCCACGTGCTCGGCGCCGGTGGCTGGCTCGGCTCGCTCGCCCTCGTGCTCGCGGCCGGGATCCCGGCCGCCCTGCGCCTCGAGGAGCGGCAGCGCGGCCCGGCGGCCGCCGCGCTCGTCCACGGCTTCTCACCGAGCGCGCTCGCCTTCGCCGGCGCCGTCGTGGCCACGGGCGTCNNCGTCTACGCCTCCTCGCTGCACCTCGGCGGCGTCGGCGCGCTCTGGAACACCACGTACGGACGCACGCTGCTCGTCAAGATCGCGGCGCTCTGCCTGGTCTTTGCGACCGGCGCCTACAACTTCCTCCGGGTGCGGCCCGCCCTCGGCGACGCCGCGGGCGTCGCGCGCATCCGCCGCTCCTCCCTGGTCGAGCTCGCCGTGGGCGTGATCGTGCTGGTCGTGACCTCGGTGCTGGTCGCGACGCCGCCGGCCGCCGAAGCACCGGCCGCCGTCCGCGGCGCCGATACGCCCGTGACCGCTCGGGCTCCACTCCCGTGACCGCCATGGCGCCGGCGCGGCGATCGCGCATCCGCCGCCGTCGCGATGCCCGGACGCCGGCGGCGTCGTGATGCCCGGACGCCGGCGGGGCGCGAGCCGCGCCCGCGCGCGAATCGGCGCACCCACGCGACCGCGCCCGTGTGCGCCGGCCGGAAGATCCCGCCCGCCGCGCCGCCCCGACGCCGACGTCAGCGCGCGTTCCCGGGGCGCTCCGGCGCCGGGGCCGTATGGAGCGCGCACGCGCCGCGGAGACGTCGCGCCGCCACGGCCGCGTACACCCGGCGCCCGACGGCCGGGACGCCCGGGACGTAGAGGAGCGGGAGCAACGGCCACGTGGCCGGAAGCCGCCACGCGAGCGCGCGGTACGCGTAGAAGCCGGTCCTGACCTGCCCGTCGGTGGCCACGAGGTGCATCACCTCCAGGCACGCATCGCGGTCCAGCCCAGGGAACCGCTCGCGGACCGCCGCCCAGTCGTTCACGTCCCGGTACTCGAGACGGTGCAGCACGTCGAGCCCGCGGAGCACGGAGACCGTGCGCCGGCAGACCCCGCACGCGCCGTCGTACAACAGCGTGTCGCGTCGCCCGGCTCGCGCTCGGCCGGCCACCCGGGCCGCGATGCGGTCCCACGGCACCCAGAAGAGGTTGCAGATCATGAACTGAACGAAACGTGGACCCAGGATCACGCGGATCCCGATCTGCATGGAGAGGACGGCGGGGACCAGCAGCCAGCGCGCCCGGCGGCTGAAGAGCGCGAGCGGATAGCCGGCCTCCACCACCAGCGTCCCCAGCGCCATCAGACGCGTCAGCCAGCCGACCTGCGCGAGGTACAGGCCCCACGGGACCAACGGGCCGTTCGTGATCCCGTAGTTCGCCTCGATCAGCGTGTTCGCCATGTTCTCCGAGAAGACCCACGCCAGCCCGCCGTTCTGGAGCTTCGACACGCCCGCGCCCAGGAACACCAGCGCCATCAGGACCCAGATGCCGCGCACCGGCCACGTGTACTCGCCGCTCGCCGACGGCGGCTTCGCCACGTGCCCCCGCCCGCCCCGCGCCCTCCGGAGCGCGCGGTCCAGCGAGAAGGCCTCGCCGCTGCGCGCCAGCGACAGCAGCCCCAGGCTCAGCACCAGGATCGCATCGTGGTGCCGCACCTTGCCGAAGTTGTGCGGCAGCCCCAGGAGGTACGCGCCCAGCACGAACGCGACCATCGCGCTCGGACGCGTGAACAGGCCGAGGCTGCACAGCAGGAGCGACAGCTTCCATACCCCTGTCAGCACGTCCACCGTCGCCGCGGGGAGCTGAGGGAGGTGCAGGAACTCGAAGAGGAAGACCGGCTCCCAGAAGACCGGCGAAACGTCACCCCAGCCCGCGAAGTCCTGTGGCAGGTAGAACGCGAACAGCGCACCGTAGAAGAGCGCCCGGCACAGCCCCAGGTTGAGCGGGCCCGTCGGCTCGTACCAGAACCCGTTCCACCGCTCGATCACCCGCCGCACGTCAACCCCCTCCACCCGCGGGCCGCAGGACTTCCAGGATCAGCTCCCGGCGATCCGGGTCCCCGGCATTCCTCGCCCACGGGTCGAGCGACCACCGCATCCGGTACAGCCGGACGCCGCGCAACGGCGGGCCATGGTGCACCCCGGCCCTACGCAACGCGTCGTAACGTTCGAGGCAGTCCGCCAGCGCGGCCCGAAGCCGACCCCGGTCCGACGGGTCCTCCGCCATCCGCTCCAGCGCCACGCGCACTTTCGTCACGTCGAACGGGTACACGTACCGCTCGTCCATGAGCGCTACTTCCGCCGCCCCTCCGCCCGCTGCCACACCGAACAGCCACGCCGCATCCAGCGTCCGCTCCACCCGCGCATGGGAGTACATCCAGTACGGCGAGAACGGCCAGTGCTCACGGAACGTGATGATGTCGAAGAGCGATCCCGCAATGACGAACACCAGCGCGCCGTTGATCACCCATCCGCGCATGCCCTTCGGCCCGCGCGCGTCGCCCGGCTCGACCCGACCGCCCATGGAAGGTTCGATGCTCGCTTCGACGCTCCAGCGCGGCACCGACCTGCCGTCCGCTTCCCCTCCGGACATCGCCTCCTCTCCACCCTGCCCGGGTTCCGCCGGCTCGGCGTCGCGCCGGCTCCGCGCCCCGCCGCGCGGGCGCCGGCGCGAGCCGCGGGCCGGCCCGCAACCCACCGCGACGCCAGGTGCAAGTTGCGTGCGCCGACTACATATGTTTGATGCGCGGCCCGCGTGAACGCTGCGTCGTCACCCACGGGCGGCCGCTAGGACCTTACTCCTTCGCGGCGGACCGGCAGCTCGGGCTTCTCCTCTTCGTGCGGAGGTGGGCACGGCACGGGGGCTCGCGCGTCGGGGTGCGGTCGTGGAGCGAGGCGGGCGGCCCCGGGGCGTCCGCTCGTGGAGCGCGGCGCCGCGCGATGCCGGGGCCGGGTGCTAAGCGGTCGGGAGATCGCCGCCGCAGGCCTCGCAGAACATCGCCTCCGGCAGGTTGAAGGTCCCGCACGCATCGCAGCGGAGGGTGCGGAGGCCGGTGGGTTTGCGGGATCGCGAGGGGGCCGCCTCGAGGTCGCCGCGCTCGGCGCCGCGGACGGTGGAGGCGTCGCGCCGGGATCTGCGGCCGTTGCGGTCGTCGCGGGTGGAGCGGCCCGTGGCCTCGGCGAGGGCCTGGAGGAACAGCGCGTCGCCGGCCGCGGCCGATGCGCTGGACAGTGCGGGTTGGCGGACCTGGGCGAGGGTGTCCTCGAGCCGGCGGACCTCGGCCTCGAGTCCGTCCCGCCGGCTCTCGGCCTCGGTGATCGCGGAGGTGAGGCTCCGCTCGACGCTCTGCCAGCGCCGCTCGTCGAATTCGCCGATGTCGCGTCGGATCCGGGTCTCTNNGGTCTCTACCAGCTCATCCCGCTTGGCCGCGAGCGTCCTCACGACCTCGTCGAGCGAGGCGCGGCGCTCGTCCAGGCGAGTCTCGATCGATTCGATGTGCGCGCCGAGCGCCTCGACGGCGCGGTCGAGGCGCTCGGCGTAGTCGGCCGCGATCCGCTCGTAGATGTGATCGGGGATCTGGGCGCGCTCGGCTTCGAGCGAGTCCATCCACTGCTGATAGCGGTCGCGCTCGGCGATCAGGGCTGGCAGTCGATCGCCCGAGGTCCGGGACGTCCCGTTGTGACTCATGACACCTACCACTTGCCGCATGGGGTCACATGGACCATGAAAAGTCTTCACCGGACCAGAAAAAAATAGTGAACCACGGCCGGGAGCCGCTGCATCGCCGCTGGTTCGGCCCGTTGCTGCGCGCACCGCCGGGTGGTGGCCGGCAATGCCGCGTATCGTAGTGTGCAATCGTGAGTTGTCGTGGCGCAACGGTCTCGTGGGATGAAGCCCGACCCTTGCGCCGCCCGCGGCACGGCGGGCGGAACGGGGGTACGTACTGGCAAGACGCGTGCTCGGGCGTGCGCCGGCCGGTTGAAGCGCGCCGGGCGGGGGCATTTTCCTTGCGTGCACGCCGGCGACCTCGATCGAACGATCCCTCATTCACGGAGGCCGGCATGAACAAATCCGAACTCGTGGACCAACTCGCCCGGCGCGGCGACCTCTCGAAGAAAGACGCCCGGACGGTGGTGGACACGCTGTTCGACCCGCAGGAAGGCATCATCGCGACGGCGATGAGGCGTGGCGATCGTGTGAGCATCACCGGATTCGGCACGTTCGAGGTCCGGACGCGCGCGGAGCGGATGGCGCGGAACCCGCGGACGGGCCAGCAGATGAGGGTGCCTGCGACGAAGGCTCCCGCGTTCCGGGCGGGGAAGAGCCTGAAGGACCGCGTCCGCCGGTGAGCCGTCGAGTCCCGGACATTGCGAAGCGCCCCGGGCGTGCGCCCCGGGGCGCTTCGTCGATCCCGGGCGCGTCGTTCAAGCCGCGGCGCCGGGCCCGGCCTCGTGTGCGGTCGATGCGGCCAGGCCACGCACCTCCTGGACGGCGATCCGGAACAGCACCCAGCGGTGGGGCGTCGGGTCCTCCTCGGTGAGCATGGTCGGCCAGAGCGTGCGCAGCAGTGAGACCGCATCTTCCCACGTTCGCATCGTCGCCTCGGAGCCGGCCGCCGGGATGGTGTAGAAGCCGCCGTGCAGCACCACGCTGCGCCAGTCCACCGGGCTCCGGACCTCGTCGACCTCGAACGCGACCCAATAGTTGTGCTGGATGGTGGCGAGCTTGGTCCCCGGTGACGTGCGGCCGTAGATCCAGCCGTCGGCGTAGACGTAGCTGATGGGCTCGATGTCGACNNACACGTAGCTGATGGGCTCGATGTCGACGCGGTCGTGGAACGAGTAGGCGATCCTGCCGATGTGGTTGCGCGCGAGGATGTCGTCGATCTCCTCGCGCGCCAGCTCCCGGATCATCGACGGCGGTGCGGAGTGCATCGGCCTCCTCCGACGAGGGTGCACGGATGCCGGCGAGTGCCGGCCCGGCCGCCGACCGTTGCAGGTTGTGGGCCGGCCGACCCGCGGCGCCGGCCTCGGCCGGCCCGCGGGAGCGCCGACTCGCCTCGCGCGTGACCCCTGCCGGTCCGGGTCGCCTCACCAACTCGACGCGTAGAGCGCGACCGCGACCGGAGTCATGATCCAGTACTCGCGTGGCATGATCCACCACCAGCTCCCGGCGTGCCACGGGATGTGCTCGCGCCGGAACCTCCGCAGGCCGTAAGCCGGGTTGAAGACGAACCAGAGGAAGTCCTCCAGGATCCAGAACAGGATGAGGAACGCCAGGATGCGCGCTTCGGCCGCGAGGGACGGGCGCACGAAGGCGAAGGCGTAGGGCGCGTGCGCGAGCAGCAGGACGAAGAGGTGCGCGCACAGGTGATAGCCGGTCAGCGGTCGCCCGCCGAGGAGCAACCGGGTCCAGCGGTTGTCGATGCGCCAGGTGGGGAGGGAATCGGCCCATCCGGCGCCGCCCTCGACCTCGATCTCGAACCGGGCGAACACGGCGGACACGCCGATCAGCGACGCGAAGAACACGATGTGATGGGTCGGCACGCGGTGCTCCCAACTCCGGCGGTCGGTCCGACGGCGGCGACGCCGCCCCGGGCCGCCGAACTTATGCCGGCGCGGGGCGTGAGAACAAGCGCCGCGGACGGCGGCCGACCCGCCCCGCGCGAGGCGCCGGCCGCCGTCCGCGGCCGCGACCGGCCCGGTGTCGTGGCGCGACGTTTCCGTTACACAAGGGTATTACGGTGCGGCGGCGGTTCGAAGCTCCACCGGACGGAGAAGTGCGCATGCGACCTGAGTCGGGCATCCTTCTCGTCTCCGCATCGGCGGGGACGGGTCATCTGCGTGCCGCCGAGGCGCTGCGGCTCGGGTTCGAGCGGGTGGAGCCCGGCGTGCGGGTCGAGCACGTGGACGTGCTGGAGCTGGCGCCGGGCTGGGTGCGTCGGGCGTACGGCGGCGGCTTCGAGCTCGTCGCTGCGCGGGCGCCCTGGCTGTGGCGTCAGCTCTACGAGCGCACGGACCGGCCGGGCGCGAACGAGGCGCGGTGGGGCGGCGCGGCCCAGCGGCTGCTCTTCCGCGAGTTCCGCCGGCTGCTCCTGGCGTCCGACTGGGCGCTCTGCCTCTGTACGCACTTCCTGCCGTGTCAGCTCGCGGCGGGCCGCCGCGGCCTGCCGCCGTTCGCGGTGGCCGTGACCGATTTCGTCCTGCACCACTACTGGGTGCAACCCGGTGTGCGGCGTTACTTCGTCGCGACCGAGGATCTGGCGGTACGGTTCCGTGAGCGGGCGCGCGGGGCGCGGGTCGACGCGACCGGGATCCCGATCGCGCCGGAGCTCGCGGCGGTCCCGTCGATGCTCGCTGCGCGCCGCGCGCTCGGCCTCGATCCGCGGCGGCCGCTCGCGCTGGTCATGGGCGGTGGGCTCGGCCTCGGGGTCGAGGCCTCGGTCGATGCCGCGCTCGCGGCGGATGTGCCGGGGCTCCAGGTCGTGGCCGTCTGCGGCCGCAACACGCTCGTGCGCGATCGGCTCCTGTCCCGGGCCGTGCCCGGCGATCGGCTGCGCGTCCACGGCTACGTGACGGAGATCCCCACGTTCCTGGCGGCCGCGGACCTGGTGGTGACGAAGCCCGGCGGACTCACGACAAGCGAGACGCTCGCCGTCGGTCGGCCGCTCGTCCTCACGCGCCCGGTCCCGGGGCAGGAGGAAGGGAACACCCGCGCCCTGGTCGCGGTCGGCGCGGCGGTCGCGGCGCCGACACCCGCGGCGCTGCGGCAGTCGCTCGAGCGGCTCTTCCGCGAGCCCGGCGCGCTCGGGGCGCTCGCCGCCGGCGCGGCGCGCCTCGGCCGGCCCCACGCCGCGGAGGAGATCGTCCGGGCCGTCCGTCGCGAGTTCCTGCTCGACCGCATCGCCTGAACCCGGCGCCGCACCGCGTGGTGCGCCTCCGCGCCAGTGGCCGTCCGGAGCGGACGCGCACGGCGCCGTCGTTCGCTTGACGCCGCTGCGTTGCCCGCTTAGTCCTTCCGGGGCACGATGGTCGCGGAGGAAGGCGAGCGGATGAACGACGCCGGGAGACGTCGGATGAGGACGAACCGGACAGCCCCCGTTCCCACGGGCACGGGGCCCAGCCGCTCGCGCGGCGGCACCGCTCGACGCCGCTGACGCGATGCCCGAAGCGCGCCCCGGAGTCGCCGGNNGATCTGCCACGCCGGGCGCACGCGCTCCCGGCCAGCGAGGTCCTGCGCGCCCTGGGCGGCGGGCCGGGCGGACTGTCGGAGGAGGAGGCGGCCCGGCGCCTCGAACGCTTCGGCCCGAACGCGCTCCGCGTCGCCCGACCGGCATCGGCGTGGCGGATCCTCCTGGACCAGGTCAAGAGCCTGGTCGTCGCCCTCCTCTTCGCCGCGGCGCTGGTCGCACTGCTCCTCGGCGACGTGCTCGATGCGGCGGCGATCGCCGGCGTTCTCGTCATCAACACGGCGCTCGGGTTCATCACCGAGATGCGCGCCCGTCGCGCGATGGAGGCGCTGCTCCGGCTGGAGGCGCCGCGCGCGACCGTGGTGCGCGACGGCCGCGCGCGGGAGATCGAGACGCACGGCCTCGTCCCCGGGGACGTCATCGAGGTGGACGCCGGCCAGTCGGTGCCCGCGGACTCGCGCGTGCTTGCCGTCAGCGAGCTGCGGACCAACGAAGCCGCGCTGACCGGCGAGTCGCTCCCGGTGAGCAAGCGCGAGGACCCCGTCGATCCCGACGCGCCGCTCCCCGACCGGGACTCGATGCTGTTCCTCGGTACGACGGTCGTGGCCGGCGGCGGCCGTGCGGTCGTCGTCGCGACCGGCATGGCCACCGAGCTCGGCCGCATCGGCGGCCTGGTCGAGGAGATCCCCGAGGAGCGCACCCCGCTCGAGCACCGCCTGGACGCGCTCGGGCGCCGCCTGATCTGGCTCGCACTGGGCACGGCCGCCGTCGTCGTCGGGATCGGCGTGCTCCGCGGGGAGCCCATCGGGCGGATGATCGAGACCGGCATCGCGCTCGCGATCGCCGCCGTGCCCGAAGGGCTGCCCGCCGTCGCCACGATCGCGCTCGCCGCGGGTGTTCGCCGCATGGCACGGCGCCGCGCGCTCGTCCGCCGCCTGCCCGCCGTCGAGACGCTCGGCTCGGCCACCGTGATCTGCACCGACAAGACGGGCACGCTGACGGCCGGCGAGATGACGCTCACCGCGCTCCACGTGGCCGGCCGGGACATCGACGTCACCGGCGGCGGTTACGCACCGGTCGGCGAGTTCGTCGAGGACGGCCGCCCGATCTCGCCGGCCGAGGACCCGGCCCTCGAGCTGGCGCTCCGCACGGCCGCGCTCTCCAGCCGCGGCGGCATCGAGCACGTGGCCGGTGGTTGGATCCCGCGCGGCGACCCGACGGACGTCGCCCTGATCGTCGCCGCGCGCAAGGCGGGGATCGAGCGCGAGGGGCTGCTGCGGCGCCGGCCGCAGGTCGGCGAGGTCCCGTTCTCCAGCGAGCGCAAGCTCCTGGCCTCGTTCCACAGGGACGAGGACGGCCGTGTCCGCGCCTACGTCAAGGGTGCGCCGGGCCGCATCCAGGAGATCTGCGGCTCGATCCTCGAACCCGACGGCGAGCGGCCGTTCGACGACGATGCCCGCGAGCGGGTCCTCGAACGGAACCGCGGGATGGCCCGTCGCGGGCTACGCGTGCTCGCCCTCGCCTACGGACCCGTCGATCAGCCGCGGGAAGCCGCGCTCGCTGGCCTCACCTTCATCGGGCTGGTCGGGATCATCGATCCGCCGGCGCCCGGCGTCGCCGACACGATCGAGCGGTTCCGCGCCGCGGGGATCCGGACCGTCATGCTCACCGGCGACCAGCGGCTGACCGCGGAGGCGATCGGTCGGGACCTGGGCGTGCTCGAGCCGGGCGAGGAGACGATGGACGAACGGGAGCTGGCCCGCCTCGAAGCCGGCGAGCTGGCCGGCCGCCTCGGACGCGTCGGCGTCTTCAGCCGTGTCAGCCCCGAGTCGAAGCTGGCCATCGTGGAGGGGTTCCAGCGCCGCGACGACATCGTGGCCATGCTCGGCGACGGCGTGAACGACGCCCCGGCCCTCAAGAAGGCGGACATCGGGGTGGCGATGGGGATCCGCGGCACCGACGTGGCCAAGGAGGCCGCCGCCGTCGTGCTCCAGGACGACCGCTTCCAGACCATCGGCGCGGCGGTCGAGGAGGGGCGGGTCATCTTCGACAACATCCGGAAGTTCGTGTTCTACCTCTTCAGCTGTAACCTGGCCGAAGTGCTGGTCCTCCTCGCGGCGGGCGTGGCCGCGCTGCCGGTCCCGCTGCTCCCCCTCCAGATCCTCTGGCTGAACCTGATCACGGATACGTTCCCGGCGCTGGCGCTGGCGTTCGAGCCCGCCGAGCCCGACGTGATGCGCCAGCCGCCGCGCGATCCGAAGGCGGCCGTGCTCTCGTTCCCGTTCATCCGCACGATCGCGATCTACGCGACGCTGATCACGATGGCGACGCTCGGCGCGTTCGTCTGGGGCCTGCGCAGTGAAGCGATCTCCGTTCCCCATGCCACCAGCCTGGCCTTCATGACGCTCGCCCTCGCGCAGATCTTCCACCTCGGCAACGCGCGCAGCCCGCGGTCGGTCCTGACCCCCGGGCGCATCGCCTCGAACTCCTACGCCGTGGGCGCCGTCCTCCTCACGGTCGGGCTGCAGCTCCTGGCGGTCTACTGGGCGCCGCTCCGCGAGGTCCTCCGCCTGGTTCCGCTGGCGGTGCGCGACTGGCTCGTCATCGTGCCGCTCTCGCTGCTCCCCGCCGTGCTCGGCCAGCTCTGGAAGCTACTGCGCGTCAGACGCCCGGTCGCCCGATGATCCCCGCCAGCAGCGCGCCGATCCCGTAGGCCACCGCGGCCGCCGCGCCGCCGACCAGCAGCATCTCGAGGCCGCTCTTCCACCACGGCCGTCGGGTCACGAAGGTCCGCGACGCCCCCACGCCGAAGAGCGTGAGCAGCGTGAGCGCGACCGCGAGAGGGAACCGGTTGCCGCGCCACTCGGGGATCAGGTACGCGGCGAGCGGAACGACGCCGGCGACGAGGAAGGCGAGGAACGTCGCCATTCCGTGTCGGAACGCGTGCGGCTCCAGCACGTCCTTGCCCGCCACCTGGCGCACCGCCTCCTCCGACCGGATCGACAGGAAGTTGCTCGCCCCCATCGAGAAGCCGTCGGCGACCAGGTTCGCGAAGCCCAGGATCAGGACGATGCGCGGGGACAGGTCCGCGCCCGCGACGCCGGCCACGACCGCGAACGTCGTGATGATGCCGTCGTTCGCGCCGTAGACCAGGTCGCGCAGGTAGTGCTGGATCAGCTCCCGCGGCGTGTTCGGCTCGTGGGGAAGGACCGCGCCGGGCACCGGTGCGTCAGTCGCGGGGCGCCCGACCGCCGCCGCTCGCCTCCCCGCCCGCCGGCGCCGCGGGCGGGCGCTGCTCGAACGCCGGACTCTCGTGCACGATCTCGCCGCCTTCCAGCGCGGTGTAAGCGGTCACCCCCACCGCGACCAGCGTCAGCACCGCGAAGACGCCCTTCGTGGCCCTCCCGGGCTTCCAGAGCGCGACGGCCGCCGACGCGCCCGCCGCGAGCAGGGCGATGAGCGCGTACAGCCCGAGCTCCTCGTGCTCCTCCAGCTCATCCTCCACGATGTACCACTCGTGCTCGACCACCTCCTCCGCCTCGAGCCCCGTGATGTACGCGGCGGGCGCGGTGAGCCCGGCCAGGAGCACCGTGACGAAGGCGTACCGCCAGATCCCCTCGTTCCGGCTGAGCAGCGCCGCCACCGCGGCGAACGCGCCCGCGACCCCCAGGATGATCGGGAAGTGATTCACCAGCAGGTGAAGGTTCACCCAGTCCATGCGTCGCCTCCGATGGTGTGGGAGCTCCGTGCGGCCATCGCCATCCGCGACCGTCGGCCGGTCGGATATTGCGGGTNNGGTTCGGGAGCGGTCCGGCAACCGGAGGACGCACAGGCCGCCGGCAGGATGGCCCCCCGAGGCCCGCGATTGCACTTTTCCGGGAGAAGTCCGATATTCGACCGATCGACGACGGCCGCTCCGTTCACCGGACCGACGGCGGTGGCGCGATGTGCCGGATGCCACGGGGGCGCCGGCGCTGCGCGACCGGTGCCGCACTTCCTCCCATGGCGCGCAGACCACGACAGGACCGTGGGGCCTCCGAGCCGGATGCCCGCTCGGGCGCCGCGCCCGCGAGCCTCGGCGGCGACCTCGCGCGGCAGTTCGCCGCCGCCGTCGAGGCGTCGAGCGACGGGATGGCGATCCTCGGGCCCGACCGGACCCATCGGTACGTCAACGAGGCGCACGCCAGCGTCTACGGCTACGCGAGCCCGGCCGACCTCCTGGGCCGGAGCTGGCGGCTGCTCTACCCGCCGGATCAGGTCGAGCGTTTCGAGCGCGAGATCCTGATCGCGCTCGGCCGTGACCGACGCTGGCGCGGCGAGGCGGTCGGCCGTCGCCGCGACGGCAGCACCTTCCCCCAGGAGCTGTCGCTCACGCTCCTCGACGACGGCGGCTTCGTGTCCGTGGTCCGGGACCTGACCGATCGCGAGCGCGCCGAACGGGCGCTCCGCGAGAGCGAACGACGCTACCGCCAGATGTTCGAGCGGAACCGTGCGGTCAAGCTGCTGATCGACCCGGAGACCGGCGGCATCGTGGACGCCAACCCCGCGGCGGCGGACTTCTACGGCTACGCCCTCGACGAGCTGAGGCGCCTCGAGATCACCGACCTCAACATCCTGCCGCCGGCCGAGGTGGCGCGCCACCTGCGGGACGCGGCCGACGGCGTCCGCTCGACGTTCGTCTTCGCCCACCGCCTCGCGTCCGGCGCGGTCCGCGACATCGAGGTCCACTCCGGTCCGGTCGAGGTGAACGGAAAGACGCTCCTCCTCTCGATCGTGCACGACATCACCGAGCGGCGACGCGCGGAGGAGGCGCTGCGCCGGAGCGAGGAGAAGTACCGCGTCCTCTTCGAGGAGGCGCGGGACGCGATCTACATCTCCAGCCGCGACGGGCGCATCCTCGAGGCGAACCGCTCCTTCTTCGAGCTGTTCGGGTACACCTGCGAGGAGGTCTCGCACATGAACGCGCGGGACTTCTACGTGGATCCGGCCGACCGCGAGCGCTACCAGGCGGAGGTCGAGCGCCTCGGCTCGCTCCGCGATTTCGAGGTCCAGTTCCGGCGCAAGGGCGGCGCGATCATCGACTGCATCCTGAAGTCCACGGTGCGCCGGGCCTACGACGGCACGATCCTGGGCTACCACGGCATCATCCACGACATCACGGAGCGGACGCGCGCCGAGCGGGCGCTGCGCGAGAGCGAGGAGCGCTACGCGCTGGCGGTCCGCGGCGCGAACGACGGGCTCTGGGACTGGGACCTCGTGGCCGACGCCGTCTACTTCTCGCCGCGGTGGAAGTCGATGCTCGGCTTCGCGGAGGGCGAGGTCGGCACCGCGCCCGACGAGTGGTTCCGCCGCGTCCACGAGCAGGACCGCGACGCGCTCCGGCGCGCGATCGACGCCCACCTCGAGGGGAGGACGCCGCACTTCCAGCACGAGCACCGCATGTTGCACGCGGACGGCAGCCACCGCNNTGCACGCGGACGGCAGCCACCGCTGGATGCTCAGCCGCGGCATCGCCGTGAGGAACGAGACCGGCGTCCCGCACCGCATGGCCGGCTCGCAGTCCGACGTCACCGACCGCAAGGAGGCGGAGGCCCGGCTCCTCCACGACGCGTTCCACGACGCGCTCACCGGACTGGCCAATCGCGCCCTCTTCATGGACCGACTGGGCCACCTGATCGACCGGTCCCGGCGCCGGGACGACCTCATTGCCGTCCTCTTCATCGACCTCGACCGCTTCAAGGTCGTCAACGACAGCCTCGGCCACCTGGTCGGCGATCGGCTGCTGATCGCGATCGCCCGCCGTCTCGAGGAGTGCCTGCGGCCGGCGGACACCGTCGCCCGCCTCGGCGGCGACGAGTTCGCGATCCTGCTCGACACCATCGGCGAGGCCGGTGACGCGACCCGTATCGCCGACCGCATCCTCCAGGCGCTCCAGCGCCCGTTCCAACTCGAGAACCACGAGGTCTTCATCGGCGGCAGTCTCGGCATCGCGATCGGCCCCACCGGCTACGCGCGCCCCGAGGACCTGCTGCGCGACGCCGACATCGCGCTCTACCGTGCCAAGGCGCAGGGTCGCGGTCGCTACGAGGTGTTCGACACCGCGATGCACGCGCAGGTCGTCGGCCTGCTCGAGCTCGAGACCGACCTGAGAAGGGCCGTCGAACGCAAGGAGTTCCGGCTCCTGTACCAGCCGATCGTCTCGCTGGCCACCGGCCGGATCGTCGGCTTCGAGGCGCTCCTCCGCTGGCCGCACCCCGAGCGAGGCGTACTCCCACCCGGCGAGTTCATCCCCCTCGCCGAGGAGACCGGGCTCATCGTGCCGATCGGCTCCTGGGTGATGCGCGAGGCCTGCCGCCAGCTCCGCGCCTGGCAGGACCGCGACGACGTCGACGCCGGCCTGACCATGAACATCAACATCTCGGGGAAGCAGTTCTCCCGGGGCGACCTCGTCGCCGAAGTCGACGCCGTGCTCCGGGAGACCGGCCTCGCCGGACGCTGCCTCGAGCTCGAGATCACCGAGAGCGCCGTCATGGGCAACCCGGAAGACTCGATCGGCACCTTCAGCCAGCTCCGGCGTCGCGGCGTCCGCCTCTGCATCGACGACTTCGGCACCGGGTACTCGTCGCTCAGCTACCTGCACCGGTTCCCGGCCGACGCGCTCAAGATCGACCGCTCGTTCATCGGCCGCATCGGCAGCGGCGACGACAATCTCGAGTTCGTCCGCACCATCTTCGGCCTCGCCGCAAGTCTCGGCATGGACGCGATCCCCGAGGGCGTCGAGACCGATCTCCAGCTCGAACGGGTCCGCGAGCTGGGTTGCCGCTATGCACAGGGCCACAGGATCTCGCCCCCCGTGGACGCCGCGTCCGCCGGCTCGCTACTGCACTCCCAGCCGCTGCTCGACCCCGTCCTCGCTTGATGCCCGACTCGCGACCGCGGCCGCCCACCGGACCGAATGCGCTCGCGATCCGGCGGGCTCGGTATCACACGCATCTCGCACGCGACACCGAGCTCTCGCGGCCATGGCAGAGCTCCGCGTCGCGTCGCGGCACGATCGGGAACACCGCTTGCAGGTGTGGATCGGCGACACCCGCGAGGAGGCCCCGGGCCGCGAAGCGCGATCCGGGGCTTCGCTTTTTCCGCTTCGGCGCGCCGCACCCGGTATGGAGCCGTGGCATGGACCGAGACTCGTTTCCGACGCCCGGGCTCGATGCCTTCTGGGAGGACGCCGATCGCGACGGCTCCGGCGAGCACCCGCTCGAACGCGAGCTCTGCGACCGCCTCGACGCCCTCGCCCGCTACCGCCGCATGATCGACGACGCCCAGGTCAACGGCCGCGACGACGCCACCGAGCGGCTCCTCGAGCAGCACGACCGCGAGCAGCGCATCGTCCAGCGCCTGGCCGGCGAGATCCAGCGCCTGCGCGAGCGCGACGCCGATCCTTGACCGCCTGTCAACTAGAACCCTAGTTTGCAGTGCCCGCCCGTGCCGCGCGGCAGTGGCCTGCAACCCTTTGCGTCGGGTGTGCATCCATAGAGTGGACGTCGCGCCGGGAGGGCGCACGGCCGGAAGCCGCATGGCGTCGCAGCGCGCGGCATTGTAGTATCGCGGGACCACCGCCGGGCGGGTGAATCCGCCGCCCCGATCCTCACAACCTCGGCAATCACGGACCATGGCCTTCCCTCGACGGTTGTACAGCATCGGAGTCTCCGTGCTCGTGCTGGCGGTGATGGGCGCGGGCGTCTACCTGCGGATCCGGAAGAACGAGGCGGAAGCGGCGGCCGACGGCGAAGGGGGCGGCGCCCGGCCGATCGTGGAGTCGGCGGAGGCGTTCGCGACGGACATCGCCATCCCGGTGGAGGGGCTGCCGGTCGTGCGGGACACGCTGGTGCTGTCGGTGAGCGCGGCGGGTCAGGCGGCGGCGTACCGGCAGGCGACGCTGAAGGCGCAGGTCGAGGGTCAGGTGAAGCGGGTGGTGGTGCGGGAGAACGCACGGGTCGGGACGGGCGCGGTGCTGGTGGAGATCGACCGGACGCAGTACGAGCTGGAGGTGGAGAAGGCGCGAGCGGCGGTGACGTCGGCGGAGGCGACGTTCCGGGAGCAGACGCTCTTCGACGATCGGATCGAGGACCCGGCGATCCGGGCGGAGCGGGAGCGGGTGGCGCGGGCGAAGAGCAACCTGGACCAGGCGCGCGTCTCGCTGCGCGAAGCGGAGCTGAGGCTGGAGCGTACCCGGGTACGGGCGGCGTTCCCGGGCCGGGTCGCCTCGGTGAAGGTGGTGCCGGGGCAGTGGGCGCAGGTGAACGACGAACTGCTGACGGTGGTGGACCTGGATCCGATCAAGGTCGAGGTCCAGGTGCTGGAGGGGGAGGTCGCGCACCTGGCGCCGGGGCGGCAGGCGAGCATCTCGTTCGCGGCGTTCCCGGACACGACGGTCGTCGGCACGATCGAGACGATCAACCCGATGGTGGACCAGACCACGCGCACGGCGAAGGTGACGGTGGCGGTGCCGAACCCGGAGGGGAAGGTCCTGCCGGGGATGTACGCACGGGTCTCGCTGGAGGCGCGGCGTTTCCCGGACCGGATCCTGGTGCCGCGGGCGGCGATCCTGGAGCGGGACCGGCGGACGATGCTGTTCGTGTTCGAGGACGGCCGGGCGAAGTGGCGCTACGTGACGACCGGGCTGGCGAACGAGACGCTGGTCGAGGTGGTCCGCCACCCGGACACCGGGATGGTCGAGCCGGGGGAGATGGTGCTGACGAACGGGCACTACACGCTGATCCACGACGCGAACGTCCGGCTCGTGGAGAGCGTCCGCGAGGCGGGCGGCCGGCCGAACTGAACGACGGGGGAGAGGACCATGAGGCGATGCGTACTGCTGGCCGGCCTCCTGCTCGCGGCGCGCCCGGCGGTGGCGCAGGAGGCGCCGGCCCGGCTCACTCTCGAGGACGCGCTGCGGATCGCGCGGTCGAACAATCCGGAGTACCGTCAGACGTTGAACGACGTGGACGTGGCCGAGGCGCAGGTGCGCCGGGCGTGGGGCGGGCTGCTGCCCGACGTGAGCGCGAGCCTGGGCTTCGGGGGGACGGAGACGCGGTCGTACACGGGGATCGGTGACCTCGGCCATCCGATCGTGCTGCCCGATCCGGAGGTTTCCACGTCCAGCTCCGCGAGCCAGGGGGTGTCGCTGTCGATGACGCTGTTCGACGGCGGCTCGAGCCTCCAGCGCGTGCGGGAGGGGCGGGCCGCGGCGCGGGAGGCGGGCGCCCGGGTCGCGGCCCGCGAGGTCCAGCTTCGCGCGGACGTGGCGACGCGGTTCTACGCGGCGTTGCGGGCCGAGGAGGCGGTACAGGTCGAGGAGCAGCTCCTGGTGGCGTCGGCCCGGGATCAGCTCTCGATGACCCGGCGTCGGTTCGAGATCAACTCCGCGCGCCGGGAAGACGTCCTCGGCTCGGAGGCGCAGGTCGCGAGCCAGGAGCGCGTGCTGGATCGGGCGCGCGCCGACGCGCTCAAGGCGGGACTGGAGTTCGCGAGGGTGCTGGGCGTTCCGGCCGACACGGGGCTCCAGCTCGACGGCACGCTCCCGCCGGCGTTCGATCCGTCCGTGCTGGACGAGAGCCGGCTGGTCGCAGTGGCGCTCGAGACGAGTCCGCGGATCCGGGAGCGCGAGGCGGCGGTCGCCGCGCGCGAGCGCGGCGCGAGCATCGCGCGCGGCGCGCGCTGGCCGCGCGTAACGCTCTCCGCCAGCTTCAACCGGTCGCTCTACCAGAGGGAGTACGCCGCGCTCTTCGAGCTGAACCCGCTCGATCGCAGGATGAGCGTGGACCTGCGAGCGCAGCTTCCACTCTTCACGGGNNGCGCAGGACGCGCGGGAGCAGCTCCGCCAGGAGCGGCTCGCGCTCGAGACGGAGGTGCGCGCGGCGCTCGTCGACCTCCGCAACGCCTATCGCTCGCTCCAGCTCGCGGAGCGCTCGCTGGCGCTGAGCCAGGAGCGGCTCGAGCTCACGCAGGAGCGCTACCGCACCGGCGGCAACGTCACGTTCGTGGACCTCCAGAGTGCGATCGACGGCGCCGCGCGGGCGGAGCGGGACTTCATCGACGCCCAGTTCCAGTACGTGAGCGCGCGGATCAACCTCGAGTCCAGGGTCGGGAGGGAGGTGGGGCCGTAAGATGTCGCTCCCGTCGCGTTCCGTCGGCCGCCCCGTCGCCGTGGCCATGCTGTTCCTGGCCGTGGTGTTCCTCGGGCTGATCTCGTTCCGCCGCCTGCCGATCGACCTGCTGCCGGACATCGCGTACCCGAAGCTGGTGGTCTACACCACGTACGAGAACGTGGCGCCGGCGGAGGTCGAGCGTTTCATCACGCAGCGCGTCGAGAGCCAGGTCAGCGCCGTGCCGGGCGTGGAGCGGGTCGAGAGCGTGTCCCGCGAGGGTATCTCGCTGGTCACGCTCCGCTTCGCGTGGGGCACCGACATGGACTTCGCCGCGCTGAACGTCNNGAGAACACGGGGCTCTGGGAGCTGAAGGAGCTGGCGGAGAACGTCTTCAAGCGGCGGCTCGAGCAGATCGACGGCGTCGCGCAGGCGGCGGTCACCGGCGGGCTCGAACGGGAGATCCACGTCGAAGTCGACCCGCACAGGCTCGCGAGCTTCGGGCTGACCATCGACGACCTCGGCGCGGCGCTCGAGGCGGCGAACGCTTCGGCTCCGGGCGGGACGGTGCGCCGTGGGCGCTACCGCTACTCGCTGCGTACGCTCGGCGAGCTCGGCAGCGTCGAGCAGATCGCGGCCGTGCCGATCCAGGTGCGGCCGGGGAGCGGCGGTGCGGAGGGCGCCGCCGGGAGCGGACGGGCGGCCGGCGCGGCCGGCGGTGCCGGAACGGCCGACGACGCTACGTTGACGAACGCCATTGCCGTGAGCGACGTGGCCCGGGTCGAGGACGCCTTCCAGGAGCGTCAGTCGATCGCCCGTTACAACGGCGAGGAGGCGGTCGGGCTGCTGCTCTTCAAGGAGTCGGGCGCGAACACCGTGCGCGTGGCCGAGCGGGTCGACCGGGTCCTCGAGGAGCTGCGTGCCGAGTACCCCGACATCGAGCTGGACGTCGCGATGAGCCAGGCCGGGTTCATCACCGCCGCGATC
>JABAOG010004050.1_pt1 | contig 22266 bp, 24 predicted proteins | sample 7062131 | NCBI WGS metagenome assembly JABAOG01 (sample SAMN14538629, study PRJNA623070) | marine sediment metagenome | biome: marine biome [ENVO:00000428]; feature: marine pelagic biome [ENVO:01000023]; material: deep marine sediment [ENVO:00002113] | place: India: Arabian Sea | collected...
GTCGCTGAGGGTCCAGTCGAGCTTGGCCAGGAACTTGTTGTTGTCGGTCCGGTGCGTGAAGCCCTCGTACTGACCCGGATCGTAGTCGTAGACGCTGATCATGCGCTGGCGGATGCTGTCCATGACCGCCGCGTCCACGCGGGACTCGCCGAAGTCCACCGACCCGTCCCGGTTCGCGACGAAATTCGTCCCCGGATCGTCCCGCCGCTCGATCTCGCCGTTCAGGAAGAAGAAGAGCCGGTCCCGGACGAGGGGCCCGCTCACGGTGAACCCGGACTGGTTGAACGAGAGGTCCGGATCGGCGATGACCTCCTGGCCGCCGACCTCGTTGCCCAGCAGCGCCTCGTTGCGCACGAACGTGTAGAGGGATGCCCGGAACCGGTTCGTCCCGCTCTTGGTCACCGTGTTGACGTTCGCCCCGGTGAACCCGCCCTCCCGGACGTCGAACGGAGCGATGGAGACCTGCACCTGCTCCACGGCATCATAGGGGACCGGCTCCGCGGCCGTCTGTCCCCCCGGGGCCGGGTCGTCCAGCCCGAAGGCGTTGTTGAAGTACGACCCGTCCACCGAGATGTTGTTGTAGAGCCAGTTCCGCCCGGCGAAGGCGTAGTTCCCGTCGTTACGGGGATCCAGCCGGATCAGGTCGCGGGTGCTCCGCTTCACGGACGGCAGCTGATCGACCTGCTCCGCCGTGACGAAGGTCGCGGCGCCCGTCCGGTCGCTGTTCAGGACGGCGTTCTGCTCCACCGTCACCTGGATGCCCCCGACCTGAACCGCCTCCTCCTCCAGGGTGAAGTCGACGGGCACCGTCTGTCCCAACCGGACGAAAATCCCTTCCTCGGACTCGGTACGGTACCCGAGCATGGAGACCGTCACGGTGTAGGGTCCGCCCACCCGTAGGTTGGGGAGGCTGTACGCCCCGCCCTCCCGTACGAGGGTGCTGTACTGGGTGCCCGTCGGCTCGTGGACCGCCACCACGCTGGCGCCCACGACCCCCAGACCCTCCTCGGTCAGGACGAACCCGTCCACACCCCCCGTCGTCACCCCCTGGGCCGCTGCGGTCTGGTGGAACAGAAGGCCCGCGGCGATCGCCAGGACCGTGGTGCCGAGGCACCGGTGCCATCCACGTGTCGTGCTCACAGCCGACTCCTTTCTCCCGACGGCGGGAACAGGGGACGTCGATCGTCGGATCCGGTAGAATCTCCGGCCCCGGAGGCCGGACGAGTCGCTACGGACGCGTGCGACGGCACACGTGCGCCCATTTCAGAGGGCCCAAAGTGCGCTCGGATACGGGGCGATGCAAGCGCTCCGCGGTCGTGCGGGCCGCGGAGCGATCGATGTTACCTCCCGGCCGTTTCGGTCGTCGTAACCTCGGAGGAGGTCCGGGCAGGGGCCGCCGACCGCTTGCCTCCAGGCGGAGCGGGTGGGGGTTTCTTCATTCTGGCTACGGGTGTGAGGAGGGTGTGGATGACGCACAGGCCGACGGTGCGACTGGTGGCGAGCGACCGGACGCTGTTCGACAGGGCCGCCGCGACGCTCGACGCGGCCGACTACCGCATCGCCGACGACCCGCCGCGAGCCGAGGCGCCCACCCTGATCGTCCGCCACTGGAAGGACCCCTCCCGACTCGACGAGACCTCCGTCCCCGTCCTCACCCTGGACCTGACCCTGTTCACGGGCGATGACCTGGTCGACATGGTCGATCGGATCATCGGTCGGCGACGCGTCCCGTGGCGGTGAGCCGCGACGCCTGAGCGCCGTCCGACCTACCGGTTCATCACGAGCGTCTGGGAGCGGATCTCCCAGTCACGACCCCGCTTCTTCAGCACGAACACGAGCGTCCCGTCGCCATCGTCGTCGGAATCGACGGCGTCGACCACGATATGGACGGCGCCGTAGGACATGCTTCCGCTGGCGTCGAAGTCGCTGAGGCCCAGCCGGACGCCGTCCAGGCTGCCGATCCAGCCGGCCAGCGCCTCACGGACCGCTTCGGCGCCGGTGGCCGGATGCCCCAGGTGGGTGGACGCGTCCTCGGCATAGAGACGGGCGGCCGCGTCCACGTCGCCGCGGTTGACGGCCTCGGTCCAGCCGGCGAGGACCTTCTGGAACTCGCCGAGGGCGTAGGCCCGGAACTGGGCGTGGACGGCGTCGTAGTCACCTTCGTAGCCGGGCAGGTTCTGGCCGGCCACCGGGAAGGCGCCGAGGCCGAGGGCGAGAACTGCGGCGGGAATGGTCGACTTCATGGGTCTCGGGCATGTGGGACGTGATCTCCACACGTAAGATGGCTGAGGCCGCCGTTTTGTTGCAGGGGTCGGCGGCCCGGGTGGCGGTGCGTTCCGGATCGGGGCCGCGCGGGGCCCCGGGCGGGTGGCGCCGCCGGCGAAGCGGCCTCGACGCGTCCGGCGGGCGTTACCGGATGATCCCCAGGGGGATGAGGACGACGTAGCCGAGGGTCAGGAGGAGGGGTGCGGCGACGATGGACTCCCCGGCCAGCAGGAAGAAGCCGGCGGCCACGGAGGCCAGCCCCGCGCCCATGAACCCGAAGTTGACCGGGGTCCACCGCAACGAGGGTGGACGGTGGGTCGGTGCCCTGCGTTTCGATTGCGCCATGGCCCGAAACATAGTCGCCCCGGGGCGCGGGTCAACGGGGGGATTCCCAGAAGGCGGGGTCATCCGGGGGCTCGGTGGCCTCGAGCCGGGCCATCCGCGCCCGGTCCCGGCGCCGCCGGATGAAGAAGAGGGCCACGAGGATCAGGGCGGCGATGAGCCAGAAGACCAGGGAGTGGCCGAGAACGACGGTCCAGCCGTAGGTCCGCTTCACGTGGCGTCGCCAGTCCTCCTCGAACTGGCCCATGGTCAGCCCGTAGGTGGAGCGGAAGGCGGCGTCGAAATCGACGCGCTCCCTCCACCGCTCCAGGAAGATGCGGAGCCCGCGCTCCCCGCTCCGTTCCACCAGGTAGGCGATGGCGCTGGCGGAGAGCAGGTAGGCGAGGCGGGCGTCGGCTTCGCCCACGGGCCAGGCGAGAGTGAGGGAGTCCAGGGGCGGCGCCCGGTCCCCGACGAAGGCGAGCCGGAGCTGCCAGGCGGAGTCCCACCGCCATTCCCCGGCGGCCCACTGGGCGTAGCCCTCGGTGAACCAGCGAGGGGTCCGGGCGGGGCCCAGGTACCGCTGGAGCGCCACGTGGGCGAGCTCGTGGCGGAGCGTCCGGTAGACGGTGTGGGGCGGGGTCCGCTGCCAGTCGAAGGTGGGGAGCACGATCACGCCGGCCGTCGGGTCGGCGACGCCGGCGCCCCATTCGGGAGCGGCGCCGCCCGTCAGGCTGTCCCACAGCGCCGGGCTCGGCGCCAGGTACACGTCGACGCCGCCGGCGAGCACGGTGTCGGGCAGCGCCGGCAGCGTGGCCTGCTCCCGCAGCCGCTCCACCACCCGATTGGCCAGCGGCCGCTGCCCGGGCCAGTAGTGGAGGGTGACCGGTCCGGCGCGGAGTCCGTCCTGGGGCAGGAGCGCCAGCGCCAGGATCAGGGCAAGGGGTCCGCTCACGACGACGTGGGGAGGTCCTCCAGGGCCGGGACCGCGGCGATCCGGCCGTCGGTCAGGCGGACCAGGCCCCGGAGATGGTCGCGGGCCATGGGGCCCAGCCAGCCGGGCGCCGATTCGACGGGCCCGGCGCCAGTCACGCCCTCGACGCTGTCCGCGGCCAGCGCGACGGCGCCGCGTCGGGCCCGGACCACCACGGCCCACCGGGGGGCGTCGGGGGGCAGGCCCGGGAGGTCCATGGGCTCGAGGGGCCCCGCCCGCGAACGCACGCGGCCATCCCCGCCGGGCTCCGCGACCTCGATGACCGACTCGACGGGGAGGGCCAGCACCGCCTCCCCCGCGCGCCAGACGACCACCCGATCGGGGTCAGCTCCCGGCACGATCCACGGCCTCCAGCCGGCCTCGCGCCGCTTCGCTACCCGGGTTCAGGGTCACCGCCCGGCGCCAGCAGCGGATGGCCTCGTCCCGCTCGCTGCGGCTGTGGTGGAGGTCGCCGAGGCGTAGGAACAGCTCGTCGCCAAGGGAGGGGTCGGCTTCGGCGGCCCGGCGGTAGTGGTCCATCGCCTCCGCCCGGACGCCCCGCCGGTACGCCAGGTCACCGAGATTGCGGTGCGCCTGCGCCAGTGCCGGGTCCTCCTCGGCCGCCCGTTGGTAGCAGCGCTCCGCGACCACCGGGTCGGCTCGCCGCTCGGCGATGTTGCCGGCCAGGAGATGGAGGGGCGCGGACTCCTCGTGGCCGGCCAGGCCCTCCGTGACCAGACCGTCCGCCTCCTCCGCCCACCCCGCGGCGAGCGCCGCCAGGCCGGCACAGTAGTAGTAGTACGCGGGCGGCCGGGCGTCGTCGGGCAGCCGGGCCCGGTAATCGGCGAGGACGCGGGCGGCGTCGCCGGTCCGGCCGCCGAACAGCAGCGCGGCGCCGGCGGCCAGGCGGACGCGCGGGTCGTCCGGCGCGTGCTCCCGGGCTTCGGCCAGGAGGGCGAGGGCGTCGAGGAAGCGGCGCTGGAGGCGGAGTGCGTAGGCCAGGTTCAACCGGATCCCGGTCCGCGGCCCGACCGTGTCCATGAGCGATCGGAGCTGCTCCTCCGCCACGTCCGCCTCGCCACGGCGCAGCGCGATCAGCGCGAGGTAGTGGCGGGCCCGGACATCGTCGGGGTCGCCATCGAGGATCCGCCGGAACTCCCGCTCGGCTTCCTCGAGCATGGCCGTCTGGAAGAACGCGATGCCCAGGTTCCTGGCCTCGCGCGGATCCGGCTCCGCGGTTCCGTTCTCCCGCCGCCCCGCCCGGTGGGCGAAGCCGGCCTGCACCAGCCCGTACAGCGCCTTCCCGGTATCGAACTCGGCCAGTCCCGCCGCCTCGGCGACCTCCTGTACCGTTCGTTTCCCGTCGAGGAGGGGCAGGATCGCCTCCTGCTCGGTCGTGAGATCGCCCTCCGCGCGTCGGACGCGGTCCGCCTCCACGCTGTAGACGAGGTCCAGCGACGGGATCTTCTTCCGGATGACCTGCCACTCGTCCACGCGCCGGGCTCCCTCGAGCAGCAGCGTCTCGGGGTTCACCGAGATGAGGGTCTCCCCCCGAGCGGGCCGCTTCCCCCCCTCGAAGTAGAACTCGCCCCGTCGCCAGGTGAAGAGGTAGTAGACGGCCTCCTCGATGTGTCGCTGGAGGTAGCGGCGGAGCGTGGCGTCGTCGATGGCGCCCCGGTCCACCAGCAGCTGACCCAGCCGCCGACCCGGCTGCTCCGCCTGCGCGGCCACCGCGGCCTTCAGCTCCCCCGGGGTGATGGCGTCCTCCCGCAGCAGCAGGTCGCCCAGGCGGTCGCGCCGGTTCACGATGGAGGCGTACGTGATCCGGCCCCCATCGAAGTAGATCTGTCCGAAGCGGGACCCGTCCGTGACCGACAGGCGGCCGGTCTTCTGCCCCATGGAGAGGAGCTGGCAGACCTCCGCGAGTCCGGCCTCCTGCAGGCTCCCCTTGATCGGCATCAGTCCAGCGACTCCTCGATCCAATCCTCGGCGTACGGCCACTCCCAGAGCACCTTCTCCCGATTCGTCAGCCAGGACCGGGGCCGATCCGCCTCCGGATCCGGGCCGGTGCCCCGACCCGCCGCCGGCGCCTCCCCCGCCCCGGCCCGCTCCGGCCGGGGCTCCAGCTCCACCACCAGGCCGCCCTCGAGCCGGCTCCGGAGCCGGTCCGGAACGGCGAGGTCCTGGGGCGGCAGGGTGGCGCCGAACACGAGCTGGCGACCGCCGCGGTACAGGTCCTCGAACAGGTGGTAGAGCTCCTCGCGGGCCGCCTCGCTCCCGGCGAGCCGGTCGACGTCGTCCAGCAGGAGCGCGTCCGCCCGCCGATACCGGGCCCGCCACTCCTCCAGCCGGTCCCGCTCGACCGCCTCGGTGAGCTCGTCGGCGTAGCCATCCGCGCCGATATAGGCGACCACGAGGTCGTGGGTGTCCCGGAGCGTGTGAGCGAGCCCGATGAGAAGCGTGGACTTCCCCGCCCCGGCCGGCCCCACGACGAGCAGCGGGTTGTAGGAGCCGCCGGGCGCCTCGACCACCGCCCGGGCCGCCCGGAGGGCGAGGGAGTCGCCGCCGAGCTGCTCGAGGCGCGGACCGTCGGGCGGCGAGGGCGGAAGCTCCCGGCGCCGTCGGACGTCGGCCAGGAGCGACTCCGCCTCCGTGATCCGCGCCGGGTCACGCAGCAGCTCGCGGGCCACGTCGGCGGACTCGGGCTCCAGCGAGCGGATCCGCTCCTCGACCTCCCTCAGGCGCTCGACGTCCCGCTCGAAGCGGCGGACGATCTCGGCGGCCTCCTCGGGAGTGAGCGCGCCGATCAGCGCCCCCTCGAGCCGCCCGGTCCGATACCCCTTCCCGTCCCAGGCGCGGATCGCCTCGGCGAGCCTCCGCTCGGCGGCGCCCTCGGCGTCCTCGGCCCCCGCCCCGGCCTCCGTCTCCGCGGGTCCGTCCTCGGCCCCGGTCACGCCCAGCAGTCCGGCGACCTCCCCGGGCGCGACGGTCCGGTCCTCCAGCTCCTGGATCGCGATCAGGCGGTTGAGAGAGCCCTTCAGCTCCCGGATGTTCGTGAACGGGATGCGGGCCAGCGCCTCGCACACCCCGTCCGCCAACGGCTCCCCCCGCTCCTCCGCTTTCCGGTGCGCGATGGCGACTCGGGTCTCGTAGTCCGGCGGGCTGATGTCCACGGTGAGCCCGCCGGCCAGCCGGCGTCTCAGCCGGTCGTCCAGGTCATCGAGCCGGTCCGTGTCCCGGTCGCTGGTGAGCACGACCTGCCCTCCTCGCGCCGAGAGCGCGTCCCACGCGCGCAGCAACCTCTCCTGGGGCTCCGGCTGCCCCTCCATGAGCTGGATGTCGTCCACCAGGAGGAGCCCGGTCTCCTCGAGCGGGACCTCGAGACCGGCGCCGCCGGCCGGGGCCTCGTCGAGCCGGCCGGAGAGATGGTCGACGGTCACGAACGCGACCTCCACGCTGTGGAGGCGCTGGGCCCGGTGCCCGATCGCGTTCAGCAGGTGGGTCTTCCCCAGCCCCGAGCCGCCACAGATGAGGAGCGGGTTGTCCGCAGCGCCGGGCACCGCGGCGCGTCGGGCCGCGTCCACCACGGGCCGGTTGGCGTCGCCCACCACGAAGGAGTCGAAGGTGAACCGGGGATCGAGGTCGAAAAGCATGGCCGCCTCAGGCCCCGACGCCGGCGAAGCCCCGGGAGAGGCTGCGCAGCACCAGCTCGCTCACGGTACGCAGCGTGGGGATCACCCCATCGCCGCGGATGGCCGACGCCCCCGTGGCGGGAACGTTCCGGAAGTTGAGCAGGTCGTCGAGCTCCTCCTGCGGCCGGGCCGCATCCAGGTCCTGCTTGTTGTACTGGTAGACCACCGGCAGCTTGCGGATGTCCAGCCCGTTCTCCAGCAGGTTTTCCTGGAGGTTGCGCAGGCTCTCCATANNGTTCTCCTGGAGGTTGCGCAGGCTCTCCAGGTTGTCCTGGCTGCGGTGCGGCTGCGAATCGGCGACGAACACGACGCCGTCGGCGCCGCGCAGGACCAGCCGGCGGGTCGCGTTGTAGTAGACCTGGCCCGGAACCGTGTAGAGGTGGAAGCGCGTCTTGNNTGGAACCGTGTAGAGGTGGAACCGGGTCTTGAAGCCGCGGATCTGGCCCAGGTCCAGGGGCAGGAAGTCGAAGAACAGGGTCCGGTCGGTCTCGGTCGCGAGCGAGATCATCTTGCCACGGCGGCCATCCGGCAGCGAGCGGTGCACCCACTGCAGGTTCGTGGTCTTGCCCGAGCGCGCGGGGCCGTAGTAGACGATCTTGCAGAGGATCTCCCGCGCCGCGTACTGCACCAGCGGCATCAGCCGTCCTCCCACTCCGACAGGATTCGCTCCAGCCCCGCCTCCAGCTCCTTCTCGAACCCCTCCGCCTCCCCCCGGGGCAGCCGCGTCCGCAGCTCGGGGATCTCGTGGACGGCCTGGACCAGCCGGTCGAAGAAGAGCTGGACCATGCCGAGGGTCGATTCCTGGTCGAAGATCGCCACCATGATCAGCTCGTTCCCGTTGGCCGTGAACGGCGCCAGGAAGAGCTGGTTCTCCCGGCCGGCGTGGTGCAGGTGCATCCAGCGTCCGGCACCCGTCAGCTCGGCCAGGGCGTGGGCCGACGCGTGCGTAGCGGCCGCGAGCGCCGCGACGTTGCCCACCTCGAAGCCCCGGGTGAACCCATGGTGCGCCAGCACCTGCCCGCTCTGGTTCACCAGGATCGCCGTCCGCACCCGCGCCTCCCGGACGAACGTCTTCATGGGACCGTGGAGGCTGCCCGCCACCCTGTCCAGATCCTCGCGCTTCATCGGATCAGCTCCTCGACCGCTCGTCCAGCCTCGACCCGGACCAGCCCCAGCTGCGCCGCCGGCTCCGTCAGCGCCACCACCAGGAGCGGGCCCGCTCCCGCCACGACCAGGTGTCCGGCCGCCGCCTCGAGCTGCAGCACCGCCACGTCCCCCGTCCCGGCCGCCCGCGACGCTTCCGTGGCCCGGCTGTACACCGAGCCGGCCATCGCCGCCACCGCCGTCTCGTCCAGGCCCGCCGACAGGTCCGAGGCAACCGGCACGCCGGCCTCCACGTCGACCACCATGGCGCCCTGCACGCCGGCGACCCGGGTGAGGCGGTCCAGGGTCCGCTCGACGCCATCGCTCATGTGGTCACCTCCATGAACGAGCGGGCCAGCTCCCGGGCCCGCTCCGCCGTGCGCACGATCCAGCCGGCCGGCGCGTCGGTCCCGGCGGCCAGAAGGACAACGGTCTCGTCGTCCAGGGCCGAGACGTGGAGGGTGGCGTCCGCGCAGTCCATGAGCAGGCCGTCCCAGGCTCCGAGGCCCAGCAGCTCCGTGGTGCGCCGGGCCTCGGCGACGGCGGTATTGAGGATCGCTCCCAGGAGCTCGGCCCTGGCCTCGCCCAGGTCCAGGGAGCCCGCCAGGACGAGGCCCTGCGCGTCCAGGACCACCGCTCCCAGGAACGGCGAGTTCGCCGTCAGCTTGTCGAAGAGATGGACGGGATCCCGCCCCCCCACCGGCGTCCCGGTCCCGGACGCCCAGTCACGCTCCGGGGCACGGCCGCCGTCCTCTCGGCCGACCCGGTCCGCCGGCGGGGTCCGATCGCCGCCCTCCAGGCGGCTGAGCACCTGACGGGCCTCGGCCACCACCGGGTCGTCGGGTCGCATGCGAGCGGCGTTGTCCAGGTGCCGGCGAGCCACGTCCAGCTCTCCCCGCTCCAGTGCCAGGAAGCCGAGGCCCCGGCTGGCGTCGAAATTGTCGGGGTCCAACCGCATGACCGTTTCCCATTCGTCCTCCGCGAGCTGCCGATCGCCCTCCTCCACGTGGATCACGGCGAGGAGGGCGTGCCCGCCCAGGTGCTCCGGGTTCCGCTCCAGCCCCCGGAGCACGACGTTGCGGGCGGCGGCCCGGCGCCCCTGCCGGCGGTAGGCGCGGGCGAGCCGCACGAATGCGTGCGCGCCCGGGTCCTCGGCCACTTCCCGGGTCCAGCGTTGGATGTCGGTCATTCGGGTGCGGATTCGAGGGCTCGCTTCAGCTCGGTGATGGCCGCGACCGCACGCTCCACGTACGCCCGCCGATCGCCTCCGTCCTCCGGCTGGAGGGCCAGAAACGTGCTCCAGGCCTCCACCGCGCGATCCAGGTCGCCCCCGCGGGCGGCGACCTGGCCGAGATGATAATGGGCGTCCCGGGACAGCGGGTCGAGGGCGATGGCCTGCTCGAACGACTCCACGGCCTCCATGGGCCGGCCCTGCGCCGCCAGCGCGCGGCCGACGAGCAGGGGGGGCCTCACCCGGTCGGGGTAGCGCCTCTGCACCTCCCGCGCGCCCCGCTCGGCCGCCTCCGGGTCCCCGTCCGCCAGCTGGCGCTCGAGGTCGTCGAGGACCAGCGCCAGCCCGTCCTCCTTCGCGGGGGCCGGGAGATTGCGGACCCAGACCACGTTCATGCAGGCCAGCCCGTACACGATGCGCGCCACCTCGAACGGGCTCCGCCCCAGGTCGGCGGCGATCCGCTCCAGGTCCCGCTCGCCATCGACCTCGGCCAGGACCTCCCATTCGTAGGGCCGCAGATCGATCAGGCCGCGGCCGGGGCCCGCCGGTGCCAGGGCCGGGACCGCCTCCGGACTGGGCACGCGTGCCTTGAGGCGCCGCCACTCGTCGATCCGGCGGGCCCCCTCCATGAGGAGCGAGTCGACCTGGACCCGGACGGGGCTCTCCCAGGACGCGTCGGCCTCGTGGAACCGGAAGTAGCCTTCGTCCCACGAGAGGAGGTCGTAGATCGTCTCCTCGATCTGAAACCGGAGCTGCCGGTGGATCTCGTCCCGGTCCACGCTGCCCGCCTCGATGAGGATGGCCCCGAGTCGCTGGCGGGGGTCTTTCCGCTGCCGCTCCAGCGCCTTCTCGAGCTCCGGCTCGGTCAGCTTTCCGTCGCGCAGGAGCTGCTGGCCGAGGAGCCGCATGGCCCGCCGCCGACTGGCGAACACCAGCTCGCCGTGCAGCAGGTGGACCACCGCCTCGTCCATCAACCGCTGTGAGCGAACGGTGAGGATGCCCGTCTTGCGGGACAGGTCGAGCATCTGGAGAACGTCCTCGATGCCGAGCTCCTTCAGGGGACCCTCGATCGGCACGTCAGCCCCCCTTCGGCGCCATGCGCCTGAGCCCGGCCCGGGCGGCCGCGTGGGTCGGGTCCACCGCCAGGGCCCTGCGGAACGCCCGCGCCGCCTGCACGGTCCGGCCCAGCCCATCGAGCCACTCCCCCAGCCGCACCAGCGCCGCGACATGGCCCCGGTCCAGCTCCAGGAACACGATCAGCTCCCTGAGCGCGTCCTCGCGGCGGCCCGTGCTCCACAGCAGCTCCGCCAGCTCGAGGGCCGCAGGACCGTAGCTCGGCAGCGTCTCCACCGCCTCCCGGTACGCGGCCTCCGCGCCCTCGACGTCGCTTAGTGCCGTCAGCGCCCGGGCGAGCCCCGTCCGGGCGGCTACGGCGCCCGGCGTGGTGTCCAGGGCCCGCCGGAACACCGGCGCCGCCGGCGCCGGCAGTCCGGCGGCGAGGAGCGCTTCCCCGTACCCCGTGAGGACGGCCGACCCGACCCGGGGCTCCGTGACGGCCCGCTCGAAGGCCGCCACCGCGCGATCCGGCTGACCGGCGCGCAGCAGCGCGCGGCCGAGCACCGCGCGGGACCCGCCCCGCTCCACGCTGGCCTGGGCCGCGGCCACGGCCTCCTCCGGGCGGCCGAGCTCCAGGAGGGAGCGCGCCCGGCCGTCGCGGGCGGCGGTGGACTCCGGGTCCGATCGGAGCACCGCCTCGAACCGCTCCAGCGCCTCGCCGGCCAGCCCCTGGCGGAGGAAGACCTCGCCGTGGAGCAGCAGCGGCTCCGCGGCGTCCGGTGCCAGCGCGAGGGCCCGGCCCACCCGCTCGGCCGCCCGACCTGGCAGACCGCGCCGCAGGGCCGTCCGGGCTTCCTCGAGCAGGGCCTGGAGGTCACCCTCCTCGCGGGCGGCCCGGGGATCCGGCACGTGGAATCCTCCGAACGCCCGATCCAGCTCCTCCGCCCGGAACTCGAAGGTCGGGATCGCGGCCCCGGCCTCGACCCGCTCCGTCTCCCCGGTATCCGGCGCGGGGAGCGACCCGTCATCGAACTGGATGTCGATCAGGAGCCGGTAGCGGGGCGGCGGGAAGACGGGCTCCTGCTCCAGCGCTCGCTTCGTCTCGCGCAGCGCGCCGTCGAAGTCGCCCAGCGCCGAGAGCGCGAACCCCAGCTGATAGCGGGCCTCCGCCAGCCCGGGGTCCATCTCCAGCGCCCGGAGGAACGCCTCCCGCGCCTCCGCGGGCCGATTCGCCTGGAACAGCGCGCTCCCCAGCCGGCTCCACGATTCCGCGACGTCGTGATTCTCCTCCAGCGCGGCCGCGTAGACCTCCACCGCCTCGTCGGACTCGGCCCGCAGCGTCAGGAACAGCCCCAGGTTCCACAGGATCTCCGCCGGCGAGCCGCCCTCCGCGGCCTTCCGCAACGCCCGCTCCGCCGCGTCCGTCTCCCCCCGCTGCGCCCGGGCAATCCCCAGGTTGTTCCACCCCAGGGCGTAGTCGTAGTCCAGGGCCACGGCCTGGCGGTACGCCTCCACCGCCTCGTCGAGTCGGCCCAACCGGTGGAGCGCCACGCCCCGCTCGTTCCACAGCTTCGGGCTCGCGGCCTCCTCCTTCAGCAGCGCCGCGTAGGCCTCGGCGGCCTGGTCCAGTCCGCCCTGGAGCAGCCGGATCTCCGCCAGCGCCTGGCGCGCCGCGAAGTCGCCGCCGTCCCCCAGCGCCCGCTCGAGCGTCTGCGCGGCCCCGTCCAGATCCCCGCCGCGCCGGAGTCGCATCGCCCGGGCGAACGGTCCCAGCGGCCCCGCGACGGTCTCGGGCTCCTCGCCCCCGGGCCGGGACTCCCCGTCCCCGGAGCCGGACTCACCGTCCCCGGGCTCGTCGCCGGCGAGATACGGCTCCAGCGAGAGGTGCCGTTCCTGCCTCCGGGCGGAGGGGTCCAGCTCCTCGGCCCGCTCCCGGGCCGCGCGAGCCCCGTCCTCATCGCCGGCGGCCTCCAGGACCCGGGCCAGGAGCGCGTGGCCCGCCGCCAGCTCATCGTCGAGGGCGAGCCCGGCGCGGACCACGCGCTCCGCCTCCTCCAGCCGATCCGCGAGGCGCAGCAGCGAGGCGTGCTCGAAGCGGGCCTTCGGGTCCTCGGGCGACAGAGCTACGGCCCGCTCCGCCAGCCGGATCGCGGCGTCCGGCCGCCCGGACCGGGACTCCGCCCACGCCAGCTTGAGATGGAGGATAGGGTCTTCGGGCCGATCCGCCAGCAGCGACGCCCATTCCCGGGCCGCGGCCGCCGGGCGCCCTCCCAGCAGGTAGGTGCGGGCCAGAGCGTCCCGGATGGAGGGGTCCCCGGGATTCGCCTCCAGCTCCTGTCGCAACCGCTGGACCCGGCGCTCGAACTGGCCTGTCTCGCGGTAGGCGAGCTCGGCGTTCCGCCTCGCCACCTCCAGCCGGGGATCCAGCTCGAGCGCGCGCTCGAAGGCCAGGATGGCCTCGTCGACCATGCCCTTCTGGAAGAATACGACGCCGAGGTTGTTGTGGGCGCCGGCGTCCCCCGGGTGGATCCGCTCCGCCAGCGAGCGCAGGATGGCCCGGTCCCGCGCCGACATGGGCACGCGCCTGCGCGGACGCGAGCCGGCGCCTGCCGGACGCACCGCCGTTGGCACCGCTTTGGACCGTTCGATCATGCTCGCAGCGGTTGGGGACTGAACGTCATCGGGGAGGACCGCAACATAGGCCCACGCGGCGCCACGGGTCAACGCGCGCTCGACGCCGACGCCCACGCGGCGGCCCCGGCCAGCGGCTCCGGCAGCGGCGACTCCAGCCGCATGGGCTCCCCCGTCAGCGGGTGCTCGAACACCAGCCGGTGGGCGTGCAGGAACTGGCGGGTCACCCTGCGCTCGAGATCCCGCGCCCACAGGTGGCCGGGCCCGCTGATCCCCCGGGCGCCGCCGCCGCCGTACAGGCCATCGCCGACCACCGGATGCCCGAGATGCGCGAGGTGCACGCGGATCTGGTGGGTCCGTCCCGTCTCGAGGCGCGCCTCCACCAGGTCGGCGGCGACCCAGCGCTCGAGCCGCTCGAAGTGGGTGACGGCCCGACGCCCCCGCTCCACGACGGCCATCCGCTTCCGGTCGCGGCTCGCCCTGCCGACCGGCGCGTCCACGGTCCGGCGGTCCGCGTCCAGATGGCCCCAACAGGCGGCGAGGTAGATGCGGTGGATGTCGCGGCGCTTGAGCGCCGCCGAGAGGCGGCGATGGGCCCGGTCGTGCTTCGCCACGATGAGGAGGCCGGATGTGTCCTTGTCCAGCCGGTGCACGATCCCGGGCCGCCGCACCCCGCCGATCCCCGACAGGTCGTCCACGTGGTGGAGCAGCGCGTTCACCAGCGTGCCGCCGGGGTGGCCGGGCGCGGGGTGGACCACGAGGCCCGCGGGCTTGTCGACCACGAGGAGGTCCCCGTCCTCGTAGAGGATGGTGAGGGGCAGGTCCTCCGGCTCCACCGACGAGGGCTCCGGCGGCGGGATCTCGATCTCCAGCACGTCGCCGGCCTCGAGCCGGGTGCTCTTGGGAGCCGTACGACCGTTCAGCCGCACGTGCCCCTCGCCGATCAGCTGTGCCACGCGGGTCCGCGAGAGGTCCGGGAGCCGGGCGGCCAGATGGGCATCCAATCGCTCCCCCACCGCCGCGTCCCGGACCACGAGCCGGCGCGTGCTAGCCACCGCCCTCCCGACCGGGGCGCCGGTGGTCCTGCTCCTCCTGCCAGAGGGACAGCGCCAGGAAGATGGCCCCCGTGGTGACGGCGATGTCGGCCACGTTGAACACCGGCCAGCGAAGGTCGCCGACGCCGACGTCCAGGAAGTCCACCACCCCCCGGGCGGAACGGACCCGGTCGATGAGATTGCCGACGGCGCCGCCGCAGATCAGGGAGATGGCCGCGAGGCGGACGCGATCCCGGGCGGGCGTGATCCAGTACATGCCCGCCAGCGCCGCCAGCGCGACGACCGAGAGGACGAGGAAGATGACCCGGGAGTAGGGGCCCACCTCGATGCCGAAGGCCGCACCAGGATTGTGGATGTAGGTGATGCGGACGTACTCGCCGATGATGTCCACGTGCTCGTAGAGCTGGAAGGTGCGACGGACCGCCAGTTTGGTGACGACGTCGAGCCCGATCACCGCACCGAGGAGTCCGAAGAAGAGGCGCGCCTTGCCACCGTCCCAACCGCGCTCCCCCTCCTCCACGGCCTCCGCCCCGGCGTCATTCACCCGGTCCACCCGCGTTCTCCTCGTTCCGTTTGCAGTTGATGCAGAGCTCCGCATACGGCAGCGCCTCGAGCCGCGCGAACGCGATGGGGTCCCCGCACGACCCGCAGACGCCGAACGAGTCCGGCCGCCGGGTCAGGCGATCCAAGGCGCGATCGACCTCCATCAGCCGCCGCCCCTCCTCGCTGGCCAGCAGGAACGCCCGCTCCCGCTCCGTCGAGGCGGCGGCCGCCTCGGCCATGTGCTGGGAGAACCCGGAGCCGTCCATCTCGCCCATGTCCTCACCGAACCGGCGCAAGCGACGGACCAGCTTTCGACGCTCCCGCTCCAGGAGCTCCGCGAGCTGCTCGCGCTGGTCAGCCGTCAGCGGCATCGGCCCCCCGGGCCCGTTCCAGGGCGATGGCGGCGTTCGCGCCGTCCAGCTCCACCGACCGGGCGTGCACTCCCGGCCGGTCCGGCGGAGCGGCCGGGTCCAGGGCCACGGCCAGCGTCTCCCCGGTGATGTAGTCCCCGTGCCGGTCGACGGCCGTCCGGATATCCGCGTCCCCATCCACCCAGAGCCGGATCCGGTCGCTCACCTCGAGGCCCGCGTCCCGGCGCAGTCGCTGGATCCGATTCACCAGCTCCCGGGCCAGTCCCTCGAGCCGCAGCGGCGGGTCGATGGTCGGGTCCAGCGCCACGGTGAAGCCGTCGCCGCTCTCCACCGCCAGGTCGCCCCGGGCCACCGTGTGAACCTCCAACTCATCCGGCTGGAGGTCCCGGGACTCGCCATCCACCTCGATCACCACCTCCTCGCCCCGCCCGAACGCCGCGATGGCCTCGCTGCTCAGCGCGCGGATCGCCGCCGCCGCCTCCTGCGTGTGGCTACCGAACCGCTGCCCCAAGGAACGGAAGTTCGGCCGTGCTTCAAGCCGGACCAGCTCCTCCGCCGCGTCCAGGAACTCGACCTCCTTCACGTTCAGCTCGTCCTTCAGCACCGCGAGGAGGCCGTCGTCCAGCTCGATCCGGGTGGGCGTCACCGCGTAAAGCCGACCGAGGGGCTGCCGGACCCGGATCCGGACCGACTCCCGCGCGGCCCGGCCGAGGCTCGACAGCGACCGGACCGCCTCCATGCCCCGGTCCAGCGCCGGGTCCCGCAGCCGCGGCTGGGGGTCCGGGTAGCGGGCCAGGTGCACGGGGCCGAGGCCGAGCGCCCGGTGGAGCCAGTCGGCGAGGAACGGCGTGAACGGCGCCATGAGGCGACTCACGGTCACCAGCGCCTCCCACAGAGTGGCGAACGCCATATGGGTGTCCGCCGCGTCGGCGGAGCCCCAGAAGCGGTCCCGGCCCCTGCGGATGTACCAGTTGGAGAGATCGTCGACGACGAAATCCGCGACCTGCCGTCCCGCCCGGGTGAGGTCGTAGGCGTCGAGCGCCGCCCTCACGCCCTCCACAAGCCCGGCCTGGCGGGAGAGCAGCCAGCGGTCCATCAGCGGGCGCTGCTCCGGCGGCGCAGGCGCCTCGGGGGGCTCCCACGCCTCCAGGTTCGCGTACAGCGAGAAGAAGCGGTACGTGTTGGCCAGGGTGTCGAAGGTGCGCCGGACGGTCTCCCCCAGGGCCTCCTCGTCCCATCGCTTCGGCGCCCCCGGGTGGCTCACGGTGACGAGATACCACCGGATGGCGTCTGCGCCGAACGCCTCGATGGCGTCCCACGGGCTCACGGTGTTGCCCCGGGACTTCGACATCTTCTGGCCGTCGCGGTCCAGGACCAGGCCGTTGACCAGCACGTTCCGGTAGACGGGGCCGTGGCCCATCATGGTGGCGATGGCCATGAGGGAGTAGAACCAGCCCCGCGTCTGGTCGAGTCCCTCGGCGATGAAGTCCGCCGGGAAGTGCCGCGCCCAGGCCGCCTCGTCCTCGAACGGATAGTGCCACTGGGCGAACGGCATGGCCCCGGAGTCGAACCAGGCGTCGATCACCTCGGGCGTCCGCCGCATGGTCCCATCGCAGGCCGGACACGGCCAGGTGAGCTCGTCGATGGCGGGCTTGTGGGGATCGAAGTCGTCGGACAGCGGGCCGGCCCGCCCGGCCAGCTCCGCGTAGGACCCGACGACCTCCCGGTGCTCGTCCTCCGCGTCGCACAGCCAGATCGGCAGCGGGGTGCCCCAGTAGCGGTCGCGGGACAGCGCCCAGTCGACGTTGCCCTCCAGCCACTCGCCGAACCGGCCGGTCCCGATCTCCGGCGGCGTGCCAGTTCACCTGCCGGTTGTTCTCCAGCATCCGCTCCTTCACCGCCGTGGTCCGGATGTACCAGGAGTCCCGGGCCATGTAGATCAGCGGGCTGTCGCAGCGCCAGCAGTGGGGGTAGGAGTGCCTGACCCGTCCGAGCCGGAACAGAACGCCCCGCTCCTCCAGGTCCTCCAGCAGCACCGGGTCGGCGTCCTTCACGAAGCGTCCGCCCACCAGCGGGATGCCCTCCTCGAAGCGGCCGGCGTCGTCCACGGGCCGCAGCATGGGCAGCCCGTGCTCCTGGCCGGCCGCGTAGTCGTCCGAGCCGAAGGCCGGGGCGATGTGCACGATCCCCGTCCCCTCCTCGTCGCTCACGAAATCGCCCGGGATCACCCGCCAGCCGGCCTCCTCCTCCTCGGCCGTGACTTCGAGCAGGTCGAAGGGACGCCGGTAGCGGAGCCCCACCAGCTCCCCCGGCCCGTGCCGGGTCACCACCCGGGCGTCCTCCCCGAAGACGTGCTCCACCAGCGCGGCCGCCACGATCAGGCGCCGCCCGTCCCGCTCCACCTCCGCGTACTCCAGCGCCGGATGGATCGCCAGCGCCGCGTTGGAGGGGATCGTCCACGGGGTCGTGGTCCACACCAGGAACGCCCGCTCGCCGACCGTGCCGTCCGCCTCGATGACCGGGCAGAGGAAGTGGACCGACGGGTCCTCCACCTCCTCGTAGCCCTGGGCCACCTCGTGCGAGCTCAACGCCGTCCCGCACCGGGGGCAGTAGGGAACGCTGCGGTAGCCACGGTAGATCAGGTTGCGGTCGTCCAGCTGCTTCAGCAGCCACCAGACCGTCTCGATGTACTCCGGGTGGAACGTGACGTAGGGGTCCGAGTAGTCGAGCCAGTAGCCGATCCGCTCGCTGAGCCGCTCCCACTCCTCCTTGTACGTGAACACGCTCTCGCGGCAGACCTCGTTGAAGCGGGCGACGCCCAGCTCCTCGATCTCCCGCTTGCCGCTGATCCCCAGCTTCTTCTCCGCCTCGATCTCCACCGGCAGGCCGTGCGTGTCCCACCCGGCCTTCCGCGTCACGTGACGGCCCTGCATCGCGTGGTACCGGCACACCAGGTCCTTCAGCGTGCGCGAGAAGACGTGATGGATCCCGGGCCGGCCGTTCGCCGTGGGCGGCCCCTCGTAGAACACGAACTCCTCCCCGTCCGCCGCCTCCAGCGTCCGGGCGAACAGCTCCTCATCACGCCAACGCTGGAGGATCTCCTCCTCCAGCGCCTGGGGGTTCTCCGGGAAGTCCGGGTATCTCATTCCGATGCGCTCTACTCCTTCGATGGCTCGCTTTCCTCCACCAGCGTCGACAACCAGTCCTCCTGGAGCTCATCCACGGGCTCGCCCGCCGCTTCACCCGCCGCTTCACCCGCCGCCTCGCTCTCCGCCTCGCCCTCCGCGCCGACCTCCACGTCGCGGTCCGCCGACGCCCCGGCTCCTTTCGACCCCGCCCTCTCGCCCCGGCGACGGGCCGGACCCGGGCCGCCGGCCCGCAGCTCCAGCGTCTCCTCGATCACCTCGAGCTCCGTGAGCTCCCGCTCGAGGAGGCGCCGGAACGAGTCCACCAGCTGGACCCGCCGGGCCCGCACCTGGCGGAGCGTCTCCTCCTCCCTTGCCAGAGCCCGGGCGGCCTCATCGCGAGCCGTCTCCGCCGCCCGCTTCGCCTCGCGGATCAGCAGCTCGCTCTCCTTCTCCGCGTGGACCCGTGAGTCCTCCCGGAGCTTCTGCGCCGCCAGCAGCGCGTCGGACAGCGCCTGCTCCTTGTCCCGGTAGTCTTCCAGCTCCTTCTCGAGCTTGGCCACCGAGTCGCGGAGCCCGAGGTTCTCCTTGACCAGGTCCTCCATACGGTCGGCCACGAGGTCGAGGAAGTCGTCGACCAGCGCCTCATCGTAGCCCCGGAGCGCGCGACGGAAGTCCGACTTCTTCTGCCGTACCTCCAGTGGTGTCAGGTCGATCATCGGTCTCCCCTCTCCCCGAACAGGACCGTACCGAGCCGGACGCACGTCGCGCCCTCCTCGATGGCGATCTCGAAGTCGTTGCTCATCCCCATGGACAGCTCGGCCCCGGCGAGGGCCTCCGGGACCTGCCGCCGGCACTCCTCCAGCAACTCCCGGGTGCGGCGGAACGTGCGACGCAGCACCCCCTCGTCGTCCGAGAACGGCGCCATGGTCATCAGGCCGTCGATGACGACCCGGTCCAGCTCCCGGATCGACCCCAGCGCCTCCACCGCTTCCTCCGGCCCGAAGCCGCCCTTCGACGCCTCCCCGGACACGTTCACCTGGAGGAATCCCCGCACGTCCAGGTCCGCCCGGGCCGCCTCCTTCGCCAGCACCCGCGCCAGGCGCAGCGAGTCCACCGAATGGATCCGGTCGAAGAGGGGCACGGCCTGGCGCGCCTTGTTGCGCTGCAGGTGTCCGATCATGTGCCACTCGGCCGCGTCGCGCCCGACCGCCCCGACCTTCTCCGCCAGCCCCTGGACGCGGTTCTCCCCCAGCGTCCGGAGGCCCGCGCGGACCGCGGCGGCGGCCGCCTCCACNNGCGCGGACCGCGGCGGCGGCCGCCTCCGCCGGGTGGCCCTTGGTCACCCCGACAATGCGAACGTCCTCCCCCCGCCCCGCGCGATCGAGGGCCGCCTGGATGCGCTCGCGGACCGCCGGGAGCGTCTCCCTCAATCGGCTATCCCACATAACGGCGCAATGTTACGCGCGCGGCCGGGAAAGAGCAACGGCCCGGCGCACGCGCACCGAGGGCGCCCGACCCGCGCCGGTCCCCGTCAACGAAAACGGGACCGGCCGTTCGACCGGTCCCGTTCCCCTCCGTCCGGGTGTCCGCCGCGGGAGCGGGGCTCGCTACTGGACCTCGAAGGTGATGTCCAGCGCCACCCATACCGGCACCTTCTGGTCCCGGTTGTAGGCCGGCGAGAACTCCATGAGGTTGGCCACCTTCTTGGCCGCCTCGTCGAACGCGTCGTAGCCGCTCGTCTCGTTGATCTGCGTCTTCTGGACGCGGCCGTTCTCGTCGATGAAGAACCACACGTTCACCGTGCCGCCGATCCCGGCGTCCCGCAGCAGCGGCGGGTAGTACTTCTGCAGCGCCTGGGCGATCTCCCGGTTGTTCTTCAGCTGCGGCCGGACGGTCATCGGCGTGAACGTCGGCGCCGCCGAGATGTCCGCATCGTCGCCACTGGGCGGCGGCGGCAGGTTCTCGATGGGGTTCTCGTCGAAGGTCGTCGGCGCGATGGTGACGTCCTCGTCGATGGCGGCCTCGGCGATCACCGGCGTGGCCGGCCGCGCGATGGCCTCCGGCGGCGGCGGGATCTCGATCTCGTCGGGGATCTCCACCGACGTGAGCTCGTCCGGGCTGAAGCTGACGTCCTCGGTCCCGAACGTCGGCGAGGCCAGGAACAGCCCGGCGTGAAGGACCGTCGCGATGATCAGCGCCATCCAGAACCAGTCGCTGAACCCCCGCTTGAACCGATCGTTCGCCGTGTCGTGCTTGGTGGTTTCGGCCATGGGCTACCTCCGCTCCCGCGTGATCCGCTCCTCGAGGTCCGTATAGAACGTGAGACGCAAGGCGCCTGCCTCCTGGAGCTCTTCCTGTATGTTATAGATCGTCGAGTACGGAGTGTTCCGATCCGCGCGGAGCGAGATCAGCAGCTGCCGGTTGTCCCGGTACATCGGTCCGATGAGGTTCGACACCTGCCCCGGCGCGATCAACTGGTCGTTGACGAAGATCTGGCCTTCCTCCGTCACGAAGACGTGGAGGATGTTCTTCCGCTGCTCGTCCAGCTTCTCCGTGGCCTCGGCCTCCGGCCACGGCATGCGCCGGGGCCGCTCCTGGGGGAACGTGGTGCTCACCATGAAGAAGATGAGCAGCAGGAAGGCCATGTCCGCCAGCGACGAGTCCGGGATGTCGCTGGACGCCTTCGACTTCCGATTGAATCCGCCACCCGTGATCATTCGCTACTGCTCCAACAGTCCGAGGTTTACACGCTCCGCGCCCACCGCCTGGAGCTGGTCCAGCACGTCCACCATGTAGCGATACGGTGCGTTGGGCGCCGTCTTCACGGCGGCGATCAGGTTCGGGTTCTGACCCACCTCCATCCGCCAGATCGCACCGATCTCCGACGCGTTCGCCCGCTGGATCTGCGGACTCTCGCCCCGCTTCACCTCCACCACGCCGTTCGGCTGGATGGTCAGGTGAAGCACGTTCTTCTGGGAAACCTCCGCCTCCTCCCCCTGCTCCGGCAGCACGATGCTCAGCCCCTTCTCCTCGTCGAAGATCGTCGTGACGAGGAAGAAGATCAGGAGCAGGAACGCGATATCGGCCATGGAGGACGTCGGGATCTCCCCCGATGCCCGCGACTTCTTTCGTAGGATCGCCATGCTGGGTCTGCCTCAGTCGATCTGCGTGTCTTCCGGTGCGTGCTGCGCGGGATCCGTGTGGGAGTCCGTGCGCGGCTTCACCTCACCCATCGTATCCGCCGTGTCCGGGGTCCGGGTGACCGGCCGGGCCGGCGTCGCTCCACCCGCCGTCGCGGGCGCCAGTCCGGTGGTCAGGTCCATGTCCCAGATCATCCGGAGCACCGCGCCTGTCCCCTCCTCCATGTCGACGATCAGCTTGTCGATCCGGGTCACGAAGAAGTTGTAGGCGATGTTCACCGGGACGGCGATGACCAGGCCGGTGGCGGTGGTGATGAGGGCGACCTTGATCCCGCCGGCGACCAGGGAGGCGTCGACCTGCCCGGCCTCGGCGATGGCGCCGAAGGCGGAGATCATGCCGGCCACGGTGCCGAGGAAGCCCATGAGGGGCGCCACGTTGGCGATGGTGGCCAGGATCACGAGGCCGCGCTCGAGGAAGCCGAGCTCGATCACGCCCGTGGTCTGGATCGCCTTCTCCACGTCCCGGCCGGTGGTGTGGCTCTCCTTGAGCCGCCGGAGGCCGGAGTAGAGGATCGCGGCGACGGGGCCGGGCCGCTCCTCGGCCATGCGGAGCGCCTCGTCGATGCGCCCGGCGCGCCCCAGTCCCTCCACATCGCGGAGGAGGCTCTGCGACTCCTTGTGGGCGATCCAGAGGGTCCAGGCCTTGGCGATGATCAC
>JABAOG010000716.1_pt2 | contig 22242 bp, 41 predicted proteins | sample 7062131 | NCBI WGS metagenome assembly JABAOG01 (sample SAMN14538629, study PRJNA623070) | marine sediment metagenome | biome: marine biome [ENVO:00000428]; feature: marine pelagic biome [ENVO:01000023]; material: deep marine sediment [ENVO:00002113] | place: India: Arabian Sea | collected...
CACCCTCTCTGGTGGTGTGGGTAAGGGCGGAACGACGTCCCGACAACTGGACCCAGATGATGTGTTCGGAGGAGGCCTACTCAATAACACGGTGTGGGCACCGGCAGCTAACTGTAGCTACGGCTCTGTGATCAAGCACGAGGAGTGGGAGATCCAAGAACTGGACGACAGTACCGGGTTCTCTTATGGTGACAAGCGGTCTAAGGTATTCTCAGGTCGTATCACTGGCATTGATGAGTCCACTGCTTACGACCTCTGGATACACGACGACGTAGGACCTACGGGTGCCTGTGGTCTGATCACTCTTAAGTTCGCAGGTAAGGTCAGTGGCGCAGCTACTGAACAGAACCATGTGGGTGAGATCAAGTGGGCCGTCTTCAACGACGGTGGCACTAAGAACGCCGTCCAGCTCCAGAGGCTGGAGTCTGACAATGGGAATGGACAGCCTGTGACTTGGAGTATCGTCACGGCTGATGGCACTAGTGGTTCAGCGTATGGTAAGTGGACGGTACGTTTGACTACTAATTCACTAACCGGAACGAACAACTCGTTCTACTATGTATGGATAGTCGAATATGTAACCTCACAGCTTGATGGGACTAACATAGACTGGGAGGCCGACTTCACCATGCTTAATGGCGATCAAGGAGCAGGACCGTAATGGCACAACCTAGCGCAGCTGACGCGAAACTCAGCGACCGTAGCGATAACTTACAGATAGCCGACCGGCAGTCCGCTATTACAGCGGCTGACGCAGCCCACTCTCTTACTGACGCAGACGCCAACCTTGGCGCTACTACGCAGGCAGAGATCGAGGGTGTGCTTGATGACTTAGGCACAGCTATTAACTCTATCATCACAGTATTGGAGGCACACGGCCTTGTCGCAGATAACTAATACAAGCTGGTTAGCATTCATCTTCAGGCTACCTATGTTCCTTGCAGTGTGGGCAATAGCCATGGCCGTGAAGGCCTCGGTTGCCCTGCTGGGATTCGTAATGCTGGCTATTATGTACCGCTGGAGGGACGTTGACTTCAACGATGTACCCAAAGTGTTCACCCCTTGGAAGAACCCAGAGGATTGGACCGGGTGCCCGAAGGCGTACAAGGAAAGCCAACCGAAGTGGTGGGTAAACCGAATGGGAGGTACATCCTTCTGGTCGTTCTACAAGTACCACGCTATTAGGAACCCAGCTAACGGGCTAAGGAACTTCCCGTTCTTCAGTATCCCGTATGAGACGGCACCGAAGTACAGGTACATCTGCTCCGAGTACAAGAAGGATTGGGGTACGTGGTACTGGAAGCACCGCCAACCGGAGCCTAAGAGGCGCACGTGGTGGTACGTGGTGTGGTACAAGGGCCAACTAGGGGTAAACTTTAACCATATATGGAACGACGAGCGCTACTTCGTAGCCAAGTTCGGGTGGAGGATTACACCGACTGATACGGTAGATGGTCTGCCAGAGAACAGTGTACGACGTCAGGTGGGCTCAGGCTTCGCCTCTAAGTTCCTGCCATATAGGGAGTACAACTAATGCCTAGTGACCACAGAGATGACATGGATGAGATACGGGCTAAGCTTATGAAGCCACGTAAGAACCCTGATATAGAGAATCATCGGGCTTGCTCGATGTTCCCCAATTGCGACGAACACCCGGAAGGGTGCCTCCTCGCATTCATGGAGAAAGATCCCACCAGTGTAGCAGAGCAACACAGACGGGATGATGAAGCTAGAAAGAAAGGATACAAACCTTGAACAAACCATGGTACAAGAGTAAGACAGTATGGTTTAACATACTGACAATCACGGGCGCGGTCGCTGCCGGGGCTGGGGGATTTCTCCCAGCTCTGGGGCCGGTTGTCAGCCCAGCTACCTATCAGTGGATACTGTTTGGTGTAGGCTTTACTAACGTAGCACTACGTGCTATTACTACTGGACCGATTGAATGGAAGAAAGATGTGGATTCTGAGTCAAGTTAAGGCATGGGGATACGCTATCGTTGGTGCACTGTTCGCTGCCCTTGGTGTAGCGTCTGTGTACTACAGGAACAAGGCCCAACGGCTGGGCCGCAAGGCCGACACCCTCACCGCTACGGTTCACGCCGAGCGGACAAGGAAGAAGATAGAGAAAGAAGAAGAGAAGAGACTCTCGGAGAGAGTCGAAAAGAAAGAGAAAGAGATAAAAGAGAAAGGATATGACAAAGACCTTGGTAGTAACGATTGGTAGTACAATCCTCCTTGGGTGTGCTTCGCACCCTGCGGAGCCTCTGTGTCTGCCTAGCAGACCTACCTTAGAGCCAGTGACAGTGGCTGAACAGNNTACCCTAGAGCCAGTGACAGTGGCTGAACAGATAGAGATACCACCCCAGACAGTAGCTAAACTGTCAAGGAATGAGGAGAAGTTAAAGAGCCATGTCAGGACCATCGAAAGGATCACCGAAGAACACAACAAGCAGTTCGACGCCACTTGCGCCAACTGAGTTTACCCTTTATCAACACAACGTGCGCGTAAAGAAAAGCCCCGCACCTATCGCTGACATGGATAAGTACGGGGTCGCTGAGTACCCTATCAATGAGATAAGGTTATACACTGTAGGTCTACCTAACTCAATTGAACACCACACCTTCTGTCATGAGCTGGTACACTTCTTGTTATTCTACGCGGGTCGCTCCGACCTAGCAGAGGACGAAGTACTAGTAGACACACTCGGTGGACTACTAGCCCAATACGAAGCAACCAAGCGCTACTAAGCGCTGGTCACTGCGAGCTTGGCCCCCTATATGGGGGCCTTTTTTATGCCTGTAAGAAGGTGGTTAGAACCATTCGACTAGACCCAAGGTCTCGTCCGTAGCCATCACTGGCCGAGTGAAGCCAGTTGGCAGGATATATGACAAGCTTATTCCTCTGTGCTGGTATAAGAAAGTCTGTGTGCCACGCTTCAAGATCATTGGTATCATTCTGCCATGCTTCAAGTTCCTCTTGTGTTCGGGGATCGCAGTTAAAACCGAAGGACTTGTGTGTATGTATCCCGGTGTATCCCTCGTCACATAGATACAGGAGGCTCGTAAAGGCTCCCATGGATGTGTCAGTGTGTACTCTATGCGGTGGGCTGTCATCCTCCATTGTAGCCCTAAGGAACTGAAAGGTAGCTGTGCATGGTCCAAGCAGTTGCTCATGGACTCGGTGTACAGCCTCGCTGATATCAGCCGGGACATCCGCGATGTTGGGGTACTCGACCCCGTCCACCGGATTACGCAGCTCACCAAAGGACTGAGATCTGCACCTGTCCTCGACTTCTCGGTAGTTGTCAAGAGCATCGTATCTGATCTGCATTAGTCATACTCCACCTCAAGGTCCTCATGAAAGCAATAGAGATGGTACGTGAAGTCCGTATCGTACTCAGCGAACCTTGTCTCAAGGACATACTGCTGATCAAGACACTCTTGTTCAGTGTCAAACTTCATCCTTACCTCGGACACTGGTACGTTCGGTGCCATCGCTGTGATTATTACAAGTATCCATTTCATCTAGCTTCTCCTGTAGTTCAGCTATAGTCTTTATTAGTTGGATCACGTAGGGATCGTTGAGGTGCTCCTCAGTAGGCTTCAGTTCTTTCATACTGTTGTCTTCGATGAGTACTTCGGTCCACTTACTATCTTCTTGCCGGGGTTGCTTCCCTTTCCGTCAAGGTAGTCGTACGGATCTTTAGCTCTATCAATGGACGGGGTACCCCCTGCCAGCCACACAATCCTTGTATTGTCTGAGCCACATTCGGGGCAAGGTCCAACAGCCTGATGGGACGGCCCGATCCATTCAAAGGTATGGTTACATTCATTGCATCTTCCGTCATATACTGGCATTCGTATCTCCTAGAGTTCACACGCGCCACCATGGCACGCTAGTTCTTGACTGGACGTTGTGTTATCTTCAGTCTCATCGACTGCAAACGAGAGTTCTGTTGGCATCTTACTTTGTAGATCCTCATACGTAGCTTTGTCCACAGCTTCGTACGGTGCTTGCGGATAGATGTGATCGTCATGCGGGAAGAAGCTGACGCCTGACATCCTGTCGAAGTTCTCATATACCCATGCTCCTACCTCTAACCACTCATCGTCTTTGACGTAGATACTGACACTTGGCTTATGTTCACAATAATGCCTGTCGTACATGGACCAGATTCGTAACTGCTCAAGAGCGCAAACGTCGCTAATCCTTTTACCGCCAGCAGGTGCCTCCATGGGAAAAGAGAACACTGTTGTGTCGGGAGCATGGTTGTCAGGTTCATGTGGTACTCCTTGGTCTATGAGGGCCTGAGTGAGAGGGTCCTTATTATCGCCTCGCACCCTGCGTATATAGTATTCCGCATACCGGGGGTGTATGCCGGAAGAGCTACCCACCAACTGAGAGACAGTACCGGACGGTTTAACGCACGTAATCGCTGCTGATGCTGGTATACCCAGCCTCCGTGCCGCCCTCTTGTTAGTCTCAATTGCATGGTCTCTTAGCTCCTCAAGTCTGTACTCAAGCGATACTGGGTCACTGAGATCGTACAGGAGTGGGCAGTCCATGATTCCAGTAAGACTGACTCCCAGAAGTCGCTCCTCTTCACAGTTGTCTTTCCATTTCTTACCCAAATACCTAAAGTCTGTAAACGTGGACTGGATGGTGCCGAGTATAGTCGCAAGACGTACCTTCTCCTTTAGGGTTTCAATTGTGTCGTCAGGTCTGGCAACGACTTCGGTGAGGTTGCAGAACTGTCTGGATCGGAGTACGATTTCGGAGCAGGGATTGGTACCCCACTCCCAGCCTGATTCTCTACGCTCTGGCAGAGAGCTATCACATGCGTATCTGGCGAAAATGCCCCGCTCCCCTGATTTGGATTCGATGAGACTGGTCCACTCTTTAAGAAACATTCCAATATCAGGCTTCTCTGTGTAGCATACGCTGTTGTTGGCAAGTGCTCGTTCAGGATGGTTGTGATACCACGCTCCACTCTTTGCAGAGCGGAGACGCTCACTGCTGAGATTACTAAGAGAGATAAGAGCGCTGCGACGTACACCACCGGCGACAATGACAGACGCCGTTTTACATACGAGGTCGTGGGCTTCGAGTTCATTTAACTTCCTTCCTTTGGCTTGTTTGAATAGTTCAATAGTGTAATTGAAGAGGTCCTCAAGTGGCTCAGGTCCACTACTACGACCTCCAAAGGTTCGCAACCGGGAACCCGCTGGACGTACTGTACTGTAATCCACTCGCGGAACAAAGCCGTCATATAGGCTTCCGATGAGCTTTCGGAAAGCCGTCGCCCATCCGATCCGGGAGTCAGCAACGTGGATCTCAAGTGATCCGTCGTCAAAGAACTCCTCAGCGATGGTCGGTAGCTTCTCAATGTACCTTCGTTCCACACTGAAGCCAACCCCAGTCCCACACATGAGGATGTACATGATCTCATCGAACACCCTCCTGTCATCTACTGCTACGTATGCACAGNNCTCTCCACACAGAAGCCAACTCCAGTCCCGCACATGAGGATGTACATGATTTCATCAAACACTCTCCTGTCATCTACTGCTACGTAAGCGCAGTTGTATCCAGCTACGTTGTCCCTGTCTAAGGCAGGGCCAGCCGTCATAAGGGCTCGCATACTAGGCATAATCTCACGATTGGTAATGGCCTTTCTAAGCTGTTTAACGACCGACTGCGTGTCCACCCTAGGTAGAACAACGTGTTCGATGTATCTATCGACAGTCTCTTCCCAGCTCTCCCTCCTACCCCTTTCAGGTAGATATCGTGCGTAGCGAGACTGATGTATGTATTGTTCATAAGGCGTCACTCGTTATTCTCCTCAATCCAGATGATTGCTCGCTGTACCACCCACGGTACAGTGAACAGATCCTTTGTTGTTATGTTAAGGGCATCACACAGAGCGTCAGTGTCCCACTCTTTCATGCGATCTAGTTCTTCAATCCTTCTCCAGTCTTCCATTAGTTAGTCCTCATCAGTACGTTCTCTGAGGTTGGCTTGGAACGTAGGCGACTACGTAACGGGGTACCACAACTGTTGCACTTGTACCTGTCGTAGCTTGCCGCCTTAGTATTGTACTGCGTACCCTTCTTCACCACGTTGGTCGAGCCACACGAGGTACACACCGGACTCCGTGGGTCGTCCATGTACATACCGACGTTGGGATGGTTGTGTATCCATGGAAGCAGGTGCCTGTACAGCTTGCGCAGGATCTTGACGTCCCGCTTGTTATACCGTTCCATAGTTTTCCAGTCGGTCTTGTTCCCTTCCATGCAACCGAACCACAAGGACATACCCTTATGCTTGACTTTGCCACCTAACCCTAACCTCTGACATACGTGATCTAGTTTGTTGGACTCGAACTTGAACTGCTTGCGCACTGTCTTAAGGAGATCGACCTGATGGTAGTGAGATGGCGGAGCCAGTCCATATCTAACGAATTCTCTGTTAAGCGTCGGAACATCGAACTTCGTCCCGTTATAGTGTACGACGCAGTCAGCCTGTTCCAGAAGCTCATGGATGCGCCTAAGCATTCGCTCCTCGCCGTCGTTAATACTAGAGTAGGTGACCTCACGTTCTCCCTCCCACATGGCAGCCCAGCACAGCGTGTATCCATTGGATACTATGTTGTCTGGGCTGATGTACTTAGGGAAGAGACTCCATGTCCACGCCGCAGTAGGCGCAGTCTCGATATCGAGATAGAGCATCTTCATGTTGTGTTTAATTCTCATTTCAGCCATTCCTCCTTAGGCTCACCAACAGCCCATTCGACATCATTCTGTTCGCACCAATCACTGTACATTGTGTTGCTGCGTTTGTGGATCTTATTGTCCCGCATGAATAGCATGACGAAACGGTCATCGGGGTTATTGCTAATAACGGATAGCATCTTGCGTCTGTCAGCAGCAGTGAAACGACCCTTGGTTTCCATAAAGAGCTTGCTCTTTGGGAGCCAGAAGTCAGGTGTATACCAGCCTTCTCTAACCAGATTTGTACTAGAACAGTCGGCACATCGTGCCCTGTTCTTACGAAGGGGTTCGGTGTATGGGAACTGGTAAGCTTCATACTCATACTTAACCCCTCTAGAATGGAGGCTCTTTGCTATCCTCTTCTCGAACTGACTCCGCATCTTGCCAAGAGATGGGGGCCTTGACGTCCTTGCTTTTGAGGGCATTAGATAACTCCTTACAGTAGTACCCAGCCTTCTCACAGTCCTGATCATGATGGCCCTTGTAGTTAGCGCGCATCATATACTTCAGGATGTTACCTTTGCAGTACCCTCGGTACTCCTCAGGTGTGAGCTTGGCTTTGATTACATCAAGGGCCTCGTATCCACCCACTGTGTAGTGGGTGGGGTTGTTGACCTTATCTTGATAAGCTTGATGGTCGAAGCCACTGAAGGCTTCCTCCTCTTCCAGATCCTTACCGTCCCAGTTAGGCATCTTCGATCTCCAGTACGTGCTTAGCCGGTGGCCGTGCAATGTCAGTAAACCATACAGGCCCATGAGAATACAGAAAACCACGAAGTCCGTTACCATTGTTAGCATCCCTCCAGCACCTGTGCTTGAAGGCGCAGTAGCTGCACCCTACAGGTAGCTTCATGTTGCCACTCTTGCCATACGGCTCAGGACTAAAACCCCGCTCGGCGTCCATCTCGCCTCCTTCCACAGCCGATACGATGTCTTCCGCGCGTGATCTAATGTCCACAGCGTCAGGGACTTCAGTCTCGGTGTAGGCGACATGACCATTCTGCTTGTCAATCCATACAAATCCTGATACGTCAGATGGCTGTGGGTCGAGGTCATTGTAGTGATGATAGAATCCGACCTGATATCTGTAACCGAACGTGTCGTTAGTTGCATCTAGTCCCTCCGTGGTGTACTTCTTGTATCCGTAGGAGGATGTAGACTTAACGTCCACAAGTACACCATCAATGACGGCGTCGATCCTTCCGCGCACAGTCCAGTCGTTATCCAACTGTAGCTCAACACTAGACTGTTGGCCTGATACAGAGTGACCGGCTTCTTCTGCGAGCCAGAGAACACTCTCCTCCAGCAGGTTCCCGTACAAGAACTTGAACTTAGTGTGACCACTTAGTTTCTCCCCGTACTCCGGTTCGTTAAAGTTATACCAATGCTGGCGCATACAGGGCTTGCCCAGATCAGACGCCCAAAGGCGACCCAACATACGGGGTTCATCCCTCTTTTGCGTTGCCTTGATGAACTCATTCCCAATGCGTCCCGCAGCCGCCTCGGTTGAGGCGGCATCCGGTTCGTGGTCCTTAGTTGCATCGAGTACATGGTAGATATCTTCAACGAGTGTGTCGATTGACTTACTCATTTGATCTCCGCCGCGTCCCAGCTCTTGAACTGAGCCAGTACCTTGTTAGTCATGCCGTCATCTGACTTACCAGTCACATCAGGCACACGTTCTACTACCATTAGCCCATGGGGAACAACGCCGCACTCGACGTTGTCACCCTCGTATTCAAACGTACGATCAATAGCGTACACTACTACCTTAGCCATTCACTGCCTCCTTAGCTGCTGCCTTGGCCGATGCCAGTTGCATGATGTCGTTGCCCGACGCATAGTCGGTGATGTTGAGCGCAATCTCAATGCACAGCTTGAGATAGTCTTCCTTGGTGGACGGAGCATCCACGGTTCCTGCACTAACCATGTCCCGTACAATGGTGACAGCACGATCCATGCTACTTTGCCGGATGATTGACATCTGTCCGTCGTTAGGGTCAATGGGGAATGTCCCCCTGTTATTAGACCTGCCCTTGGCTTGAAAGTTCCCACTCTTTACATTACCTCCGCCCGATGCTGCGGACAGTCCAGCCGTTGACTGTCCCTCTTGGTACTGCAACTCACCATACTGGTGCTTGACAGCACAGTCGATGTGCTCTCCGTCAGTGAACACCTTCTTGAATCCGGTGCTGAACGTGACGTCCCCTACCTTACAGTAGTGGATCTTCTTGTCACCGTACCGGGTTGCCTTGTCTTTAGTCCACGTGCTTTCTACTACGCCTGTTACTTTCTGCATTACTAGCTCCAGTGTTGGNNTACTTGTAGATGTACTGGCAGGTTGAACCGCTTCTCGGTTGCGGTAATCATACTATCATAATGTGATGTTAGATCGTGGAAGTTAGCCTTCTCGATCAGGATTGAATCATGTACAGTCATTCGGAACTGCACTTCGGTTGGTTCGTATACCTGTCTGATACTGTACCACGCATACCAGAGGGAGTACATGACGATATCACCACCTGCGAAACCTTGGATTGGGTAGTTAGCAGTGTGATTGGGGCTAAACGAGAACATGCGCCCAGTCTTCGCGCGAAGCCACTTCGGAGCTGTCGCCTCAATGAACCTGAATGTCCTCCTCGACTGAGGCAAGGTGTAGTCTGAACGGTATCGTTGGTGTCCATCTTTAACATCATGTGCCTCCATGTCATCTACTACCTTCTCGAACAGTTCACGCTGCCACTTGGCTACGCCGGGGTACCTGTCATAGAAAGCATCAATTAGATCCTGAATGGTGTCCTTGTCCACACCTGTCTGCTTACTCAGACCGTACGCCTTACCACCATACAGTACACCGAAGTTCACGTTCTTAGCCAGCTTACGTTTCTCTTCAGCTTGGTCAGCCCCGAACACAGATGCTGCTGTATTGTGGTGGATGTCCACCTTGTGGTTCAGATCATAGATCATCTGCTTGCTACCACTCAGTGTGGCTGCGCCCACCATCTCTAGCTGACTGAAGTCAACCTCCTCCATGTACCTGCCGGAGGGTGCTATGATCAGCTCACGTACCTCAGGTGGCATATTCTGCCCATTAGGTGCGGAGCTTGACAGCCTACCCGTCGCAGTAACTGCGGTGTTTAGCTTGGGATGTACTGTCCCATTGATACGTGCCTGTTCCAACATTGGCAACAGGTACGTACTCACTACCTTGTGTGCCTTACGGTACTGCATCAGATTGTCCAACAAGTCACAGCCATCTACGTGATTGCTGATCATCTCTAAGGTATCCTCATCTACTGGCAACCCAACATGGGTTGCCTCTATGTCTTCATAGATCTTTGATACTTCAGAAGGAGAAAGGATAGGGCTTGTCTTTAGGACAAGCCTCCATTTCTGTGTTATCTTTACCTCTTGTGGTTCTTCTGACAAGAGGAGAGATATAGTCCTGTTACTTGTAGGCTTGATACACTTGGTTTTAGGGAATACATCTGGTGAAAAGTCGTCCAGCTTAACAGCGGAGCCATCTTGCCACTCACAATTGTCAATGATGTACTGCCTGATGTAGTCGATTGCATCCCACTCCTCCGTTTGTAGCCTCTTAGCTAGGGTCTCAGCCTTGGGTATGTCTAGCGGTAGCCCATTTAGTTCCATCTCTGCCAATGGCAAGAGGTAGTCCATCCACCGATCAGCTATGACTTCCTGTCTGTCGTAGATCTCAGCCAGTACCTTGACATCTTCGATAAGGTAGTCGGTGAGTTCCTCTTTGTCAATGTCCTGCATCTTAACGCCCGAATCCAGTAGCGCCCCCAAGTCAAGTGACTTACTGAAGGTAACTCCTCGCCTCTTGGCAACGTCCTCAAGGGACGGGAACGTCCACCTGTGTCCACTATTCAGGTACTCCCATGTCATGGTATCCCATACACGCACATGCTCCCACTCTATCTCGGGGTTGTCTCGCATGAGATACTTGAGGTCGAACTTAGCATTGTGCGCTACGACAGTACACTCACCTAAGTTATCAATCTGTTCTTGGATAGCTTGGCAAACACAGCGTGTGTGCCCCCTGTTTACCTGCACTGTGTCCCCGTCAAACGACCAACCACACAGTATCACGTGGTTCACTAACCAGTGTGCCTCAGGACTGTCACCAGTAGGACCACCGTCTGCGGTAGTCTCAAGGTCTAAGAAGATCATGACTTACTCCTACTGTGGTTCTTAAAGTTATGGCTAGTGAATCGGCCTGTATCCATCGCAAAGTCCACCTGTGAACGGATGTGCTTGCATCTGAGATCAGTGCAAGCGGCGGGGGGCAGCTTGTTCTTAGCAACGTGGATGTAACGTACATCATCTTGTATCTCCTCATCAGTGCCGATCATGATCAGCCCGTCTGCCTCACCCTGAAGTGCAGTCTTAGATTTGTATATCCTATCTTGGGGGATGTACTGCATCCCCGCTGCTGTCGGATCAGCTTGAACAATAGCGAGGACTGGTCCGTATTGTTGCGATATGCGGCGACACTCCTCACCCAAAGCTTGGAACTTATCGTGATCTGCGTCCTCACCTGTCCCACCAACTTTGAGGAGCACGTTAATACCAATGATGTCATACTCCCTCTCCTCTAGTTCTCTGTGTATGGAGGACAGTGTCATGCTAGTGTCATGTACCAGCTTGTATGAGCGTCCCTGCTTCCACTTATCATATAAGGCTTGATACTTAGCGGGGTCTCCAAGCAGCTTGCGATAATCAACATCGAGAGCTGACGATACCATTCTGCTCCATATCTTCGACTTCTCTTCCTCGTTGTTAAAGATAACTGCATTACCATCTGTCTGCTCCAGCATGTGTGAGATCTCAGACACTAGGAAACTAGTGCCACCTACCTCTGGTCGCTTGGCTACGACAATGAAGTCCCCCTTCCTGACCGGACCCAAGGATCGGTTAAGGTCTTCGAGTCTCCAGTAATAACCTGTCGATACAGATTGGTTTGCCAAGTCTGCCAATGTGAGTTCTTCATCTTCCTCTTCCGGAGCAGAGCTACGAAATGACCTAGCTCTTGCCTCCGCATCCTCGACTGTGATTCGTCCCATTTCCAGATCATCACCGATGGAACGATAGAGTCCCACGGCTCGCAAGTGATCGAGAGACTCCATAAAGCTAGCCCTATCCGGAGGTGTGGACGATAGTATAACATCAATAAGGGTGGCCATTTGGCTTGCTTTTTCAGCCTTCCAATCTGGGTGTCTCTTGACCCGCTGCCACATCTTAAAGTCATCTGTGATTTCTGTTTCATTGGGATGTTCCTTGAAGTACTGACCGAAGTCAGTGAGTATGAGCCATGACTCCTTGACACATAAGCTCTTGTCAATCGCATCCTTCAGCTCGAAGTAGTGATCACGTTGGGTGCAGTACTTAAGGATGTCTCTGTCAATTGAGTCCATTACCACACCTCATCTAGTGCGCGCCGTATCTCATCAGGAGAATACTGCTTCGGGTCTTCGTATGGTTCATCCACTACCCTAACTCGGCACTTAGGATTGTACATTGAGACAGTACGTGCCATCAGCTTAGCTTGATTGACCACATGCTGGCTGTCATTGTCCAGCCACACTGTCACGTATGTAGCATTGGGATCGTTAGCAATCTTGTACATCATAGTGGCATCTATCTTGGTACCGTGATTGACATAGATGTACGGTGCGAAGCCATCTGACTCTATTGCCTCCTCTTGTATTACGATACCAGACAGCAGGTCTTCCACTATTACTACATACCTGCCGCTTGGTTCCGTTGGATGTGGCCACAAGGTAGACCACCCATAGGTGTTGTCCTCTTGTGCAGTGAGGTACTTGCTACCCTGTCCGTGTAGATCACGGAGCTGGTACCCCCGTACATTATCCCATTCACTCTCTCGGAAGTCACCCCGTGGTAGGAACACACGCTGAGAACTAGGATCGTACTTGATCTTGTACTTCTTCAGTGTATCGTATCCCATCTGACGGGACAGTGCCCAATGCTTAGCCTCTGTCGGCCATTCCCTAGGGTCACTGAGCATGTGGTTAGGTACCTCGATCTCCTTAACGTGGATGTACGAGGCAGGTATTCTACTTGAGTCGTGTCTGTTGTTTCTGTATTCAGTGAACCCGTCTGTCTTCCATCGTCCACCCTGCTGACAGTTATGGCAGTAGGCAATAACCGTAGTAGGATCAGCCACTGTTCTAGTAAGGTACAATCTCTGTCTTGTATCCTCACCTGCATCACAGGTGGTATGATCTATGCGCTTAGTCTCACCTACTTCAATGTCTTCCATTGATTCAGTGTAGTTCTTAAGATCTAGCACGTTCGTATTCCTCTATCTCCTCGGCAGTATACACCTTGACCTTACCCGGTCGGTAGTCAGGATGCTTGCCTTTCAGTTTACGGATAGCACTACGAGAGGGGGCCGCATAGTGTGGCCATCCTCTCTGTGCATTAGGGTCAGCCTCGCCATCATCTGTATCCGGTGGCTCTGGTGCCTTACCTCGCCACGATTGGAAGTCCAGCATGATATCAAGAGGATCATCATACCTCTTCATCATCGTCCCCATTTATTAGACCATCGCTGACTGAAATAGTTCCATCTTCTGTATCTTCTATCTCTTGACTAGCCAGCTCGATCAGTAACTTACTGATTTCAGTAGCATTTACGTGCTGAACGAATTGCCGCAAGATACTGAATAGTTGGTAATTCCAGAACGCAAGCATACCAGTGATAATGCCAACCCATATGGGATTGGCTGGGTTAAGGACAGCAGCAGTGAACAACCCGAGGGCACCAACGTAGGCACATGCCTCTATCCAGACGGGTGGCTTCTTGTACTGCTTGATCTCTACTGTCTTGACTTCGCCTTCCTTCATGCCTTATCTCCTTTCCTAATCATGTTGAACAAGGCAGGACTGATGTCATGCACATCCCATACTACCTCGTAGTTAGTATAGTACCTGCTCACTGCCTCATCGCAGATGCCCAGACCATACAGTTCCACTCTCTTGTCGCTCTCTACTGTACGAGTAGCAAGCTTCAAGCTATCATCGCTGTGTCCCTTCCAGCTACCGGCAGGTGCCCCGTCACTCATGACAATGAGGATCTTACGTGACTCCTTCCGCTTGAGTAGCTGGTGATACGCCCAGTTCACAGCGTCGGCATCGTTGTTACCTGATGTCCACCAATAGAACTTAGCAAACCTATTGGCTATCTCTTCTGCTGCCATACCACGGGTACCCCATGGTTTAATGTAGCCTATGTCACAGAACGAGGTGCGATCAGTGAAGGCAGCCAATGCTACGGGTACGTTCAGTACCCTATCGAAGCACCACACTAGACGCTGCGCTGCATCAGCAGCGTACTGCATCTTGCTGCCCATCATGCTACCACTCCAGTCCACTAGTACAAAGATCGCAGTGTCCTTCATGGTGTGCTTCTTCTGGTCATAGAATACCTTCTTGTTCCACTCACCCTTGTCAATGGGTGGCATACCTAGACGGTACAGGTTACCCCTATCTATACGACCATGCTCCTTGTCCTTAGACACCTGACTCCTAGCTTGTGCTTGGATGTAGCGTCGGATCTTATTAGCAAAGGCACGTGAATGTGCATCAGTAGGCATGTAATTGCTCGGGCTAGAGGTGCGCCATCCGTACCCACACTGGTCAGTGCTACGCTTGCTCTTGCCTAAGTCAATCACGTTGATCAGGTTAGTAGGTGCCAGTGCTGCACCACCAGTGTTCACTCGGTTGTCCCATGTGATACCTAAGCTACCACCCACATGATCCTGCTCCCACTGATTATGCTCACTGAGGACACAGTGCTCCCAACCAATTGTCCTCCCTTCACCCTCACTTGCTTCCGCAGTCCCTTCACCATCGGCTTCCTCGTCTGATAGCTCGGCAGATGCACCATCTCCTTCCCCTGTGCCAGTTTGTTTCGACTGCGAGTCATCAAAGCTAGAGTCGGAGTCATCTCTAGTTCCTTCCATACCATGCCCTGCTTGACGAATCTCTTCGTACTCATCCTGATCCTCCTCGGGATACAGCCTCTTAGCTAGGTCAATAGCCAGATCCCATGTGTCATGCGGTGTCTTAGTAGCACGCAGCTTCTCGACCCAACCCTCACTCTCTAGCTCAGCGAGTAGATCCTTAGCGTGATCAGGCATACGCTTGATCCACAACTGTGCTGCTACATCTGACTCAGTGTCCCACTCTAACCGGGACAACTGGTTCAGACCAAGGCAGGCTAAGGGTTCAGGTGGACTGTTCTTTAAGTCCGCATTCTCCCATGTCTTAGTGATCTCCCTAATGAGGAGGTCGTTCATCCTACTCAGTGCCTTGCAGTCACCACGGTATTCCAATGCACGCTCCCGCTCCATGCCATCATCCTCTACTATATTAAAGAGATGGGCTAGGTGTGCGGGTGGCTTGGCTGCTGCCAGTATATCGAAGGCCTCACCACGTAGGTGGTGCCCAGTCTCATGGATCACCTGCCCATACAGAGTATCAAGTGCCTCCTCTGAAATAGGCTGGCTCACCATAGGCAGTACAATCTGAGACCCGGTAGTGTAGCACGACGTACCCCTTGGGTCGAACTGTACTGACACGCCTAAGTCCTCGGCTCTGCGTTGGCAGATGTTGAGGACACTGTCTACTGTACATGGATGTGCCATCTTACTCATTGATCTTCCTTGCGAATACTTGGTGGAATAGATCCTCAACTACCTTGCGGTCATCAGACCCCAGCTTGTTAAGGAATGTGTAAGTCAGTGCGTTGCCAATGTGACCGAGCTTCTCAGTCTTCATAGCCCAAGCCATAAGCCCACGTGCTGACATGGTAGCCATCAGTGTCTGCTTACTGAATGCCTTGCGGATCTCCTTAGCTACGTCGAGCATCCCATTGATGATGTCGTCATTGAGATCTGTCTTACGTTGAAGTAGCTTTCGTTCATCTGGCTTGCCAAGATACTTGGCTTCGATAGTTGTATCGATGCGATCAAGTGAGGATGCATCTTGCACTTCAGCATCGAAGATACCAGTCTCATCCCCTGATCCTGCCGTATTGTCAGTGAGACCATACCACCATCTCCCTTCAGGTGCTTCAAGTACTCGGTCCTCAATGCTACGACCATCGGCATTGGTAAGTACCAGTGTGCGGTTAGTCTTCTCACGCAGTGACTGGAGTACCAACGCTGCGTTGTGTCGGAACGCCTCGTCCTCAATGAACACACCACCATACTTCAGTGACTCAGTCAGTAGCGTAGGCTCCTGCTTGATGTGCATGTGTCCATCACTATCGTACTCAAGGTTAGGGTTACCTAAGAAGTGTGCCTCCCTAGTCTCCCGGTTACAGGACATGCGCCATGCTGGGATACGCAGTGTAGCACAGTACTGCATGAAGGCACAGCTCTTACCTGTCCCTTGCAGTCCCCAGATGAGGGTAGTATCACCATCAACGAACGCTAATGCAAGCTGCTCGCACAGCTCACGGTTCCAGATCCAGTCGGGATCAGGTTCCGGTATCATTACACGAGCTGCCTCATCCCAATCCTCGTCCTTAAACTGAGGGACATAGATGTCGGGAATGGTCTTAGGTTTCCATCCAAACGCTTCACTAAATAGAACACCGTTCTCCATTCGGGATGGTTCGTAAGGTGCAATCTGAGTGAAGGGGTCGGCCTTCGGTTCCTCGTCCTCACCCTCACTTTCCTGCTGCTTATTGTAAGCATTGGTCAGGTTAGCTATGGTTTCGTCATCGTAAAGGTCACGTAGCTTAGCCATTAGTCATCGTCCTCATCACGGGTGGGCACGCCATTGATACTCATGATCCTGATCTTGAACTCAAGGTCAGACTCACTACCATCAGTAGCCTGAAGCTTAGCATTCAGGTAGCTAGTATCGTTGTCGTTCTCAAACATCTGCGCTACTACAGTACGCAGGAACTCATCTACTGTCAGGTCAGGTGCATTACCTAACTCTTTAACACTCTCGTTGTCAGCCATAGTCCTCGTTCTCCTCTTTGGTATAGCTTTCGTATTGAAACTCTACTTCCGGGTCAAACCGTGCCCATCTATCCCCATCCCTAAAGGTGTACGTACCATCGTCATCCCATAGGTCATGGTCTTTAAGCACAGTAGTTATCTTAGCGATGAGATCAAACGTCTCCATCTCCAGTGCTCGGATGTACTCACTAGTACTCTGCTTCTGCTCGCTCTTGTGTTGTCATGTCCACTCAACTTCAAGCAATTGAATGCCACTATCCAGTGATTGTTCTTCCCCGATAGTGTGTGGTACGTCACCCAGAATTGGGTGTGCATCTGGTGTTTCAGGTAGTACTTCGTTGGGTTCTGTGTCTCCCCCGGCTGTCGATCCCAGCTCTTCACCTTGTACCTCGGGCTCGCTGTCACTGTCCATACATTCGGGTCGAACCACTGGTGTATGTGCCTCGTCCCCGCTATTGTCCTCACTTGTGAGTGACTGTGCTTCATCCACCTGCTCCTGAATCATATCAACTAACTCCTGTCCACTCATGGACTCAATCTCTCGTGCCACTATACTAGCTACCTGTGAGTAGCAGTCACTAGATAGCACGTAATCCTTCTTCATTCTCAACTGCATCTAAACCTCCTCGTCGGTTCCCGGTCTCTCCCTCTCTTCCCCACACTCCTCACTCCGTTCGGAGTGTGGGAGAAGAGAGGAAGTCCTCGCCCTCACCCAGTGGAATGCATTGACTACTCCCATTACTAGGATGGATAGCCCAGATATGAGAGCCACTGTAATCAGTGCACCTATTAGCTGCATCACTTGTACCCCACGTTCATACATTCTTTCCATTCATCACCACCCTTGTCATACAAGGGACGGCATTCAGTAGGCAGATGCCTACGTTCTGTCTCTTTCTTTACAATCTCTTGTATCTCTGACGCTGTGTGTATCACAGCGACAGAGAATGATACAAACAAGAGAATAACAAAGAAGAGAGTGATATATCCTATGATCTTGTCCTTTCGGACTCGTCTCTGGTATTCATTCATTGCTTCCTCCGATGTGCTGGGAACAGCACCACGTTGTCAGGTGTGATAGGTTGGTAGTTCTCATCCAGTGCAGTGACACCGCTGCCCTTCAGCAGCACTAGCTCCTGTCCTCTAGCTAGCACCGCATCCAGCTCAGCCTGCACCTCAGCTAATGCGTCATCAATATGAATCATCTCTTGTAACATCCGTACCATTGGAACTCCTCATTAGCGGGGAGTTCATTCCGCTCTGCTTCTGTCTTGGTGAACAGCACCACACCACTGAGATCCAGTGGCTCGTTGACAAACAGGTGCCATCCATCGTACTTGAGGTAGGCTACCTTATTAGTCGAGATAGAACGTTTTATGCAGTACATCTGCAATCTCCTCTTTAACGTGGGTATGTGGAGTAGCTTTAGCTAGCTCCTCAAGGTACAGCTCCAGCTCTACCAGCTGTCTAGTACGACGGGCGTAGTTCTTACACACCTGATCATAGTGTGATACACTCACCCATCCTAGCCTATACATCAGCATCGGTAGCAATTCCTTCATCATCTGCATCTCCCGTCGTGAACTCATACCCGTTGTCACTGATCCATTGGTAAGCATCCATTACTGCACCCTCGAATGCGTCAATGATCCGTCGCATTGTCCTAATAGGACGGAGGTCAGCTCGTCGGCACACCCAGTGTGACCTGCCCTCTTCAGTAACGGTGATGTCACCATTGACCTCAGCTTTCTTAGTCTCGGTGTTGTAGTACACCTCCACCTTCCAACGTACAGCAGCTAAGCACTCCTGATCTGTGTTCAGCCACGTTCTGTCTTTAGCTATAGTCTTGCGAGCCATGCTTCTGTTTCCTTCTGTATTTGGTGCGATCTCTATGCGCTGCACCCTTACGCAGTATAGCAGGAAGGTGCCCATATCTGGGCTTAACCTTCCGCTTATCCGTGTTACCCTTCGGTGTCTTCATATGGAGTACCTCTGAATGCCCTAGTTAGACCGAACGCTACACCTACCGGCCATAATACCACAGCTACTAGGCAGTAGCTGAACCCACGTTCATATGCTTCCTTCAGTCCGTAGAAGTACAAACCAATGAGCAGTACATACAGTCCCAAGTAAATAAGTTCCATGATATTAGACTCCTGTAGTCTAGTTTAGTTCCGTGTAAATGGACCCCGGTCTGGACTCGAACCAGCACTCACTGTGTTACCACAGTCCCTTAGGGAATCGAACCCTAGCTTACCCACAAAGTACACCTGTCCTATACCCTGCATTGGAGGCCATCCCAATGGAGGCAGGTTTCCTACCATGGCCGGGGCATAATAGGGAACCACCGCATTAGCGGTGGCTCCATGTTACACCCTGATCTGAATAGAAGCAGTACCGTACGGTCTTACTGTACGGTACCTTAGCTGTGAACTGAGATGCCAAGGCATCTATTACCTTGGCTTCTATCCTAGTGTCCTCGTCTGGAGTAATGACGACCCAATCACCAGCTTTAACTGGTGTCTTGCCTTTGTATCTGTAGCTCATTACTCGTCTCCCATCTTATCCCAGCAAGTGTCACAGACACCTGATACTAGTGCTTCCCTGTCACTAGGTGACAGCTCGGGGAAAGCTACCTGAATCAGACGACCTCCAGTAACCCAGTCATGTAGACTGTTAAAGTCTACAGTCAACTGCCTTTTGCTATCGCAAAAGGGGCAAGTAACATCCAGTTCTGCGGTATCTGGATCGAACTCAGCTATGCTGAGGTGGGGCTTAGTTGCTATCTGCATGATGGTAACCTCCGGTTACTAGTGTGAAGAATACTAAAAGAGGGTACTCCGAAGAGTACCCTCGATAGTATCCCTCTACGAGGGATGTACTTCCTGAACGGCACCAATGGTGCCGTCTCTACGGCTGACGTCAGACCAGTCTGACTTCAGGCAGCCCCAGAGTCCCAGCTTGCCGTTCCGCTTATGGTAGGCATAGCCTACCACGGTCTCAGCTTTGCTGTCTGCCATCTTCTGCCACTTCGGCACCATCCTACGAAGGTAGGATTGGCTAATCCGAATCTTCGATTCGGTGGGCTGAGCTGGCTCAGCTACTACAGTAGCTGCCGGAGCAGCACTCTGTGCTGCTACTGCTTGAGCTGTCATCAGCTCAATCAGGGTGTCCAGTTTGTCAGCGATGTCTTTGTTGCTAGTACGTTGTGATCCCATGATGTGTCCTCCAGTTGGACTTGGCTTCGGTGATGGGAGGGTTCGTCCCTCCCGGTGTTCACTTCGTTCACACCGGGTGGGACTCACCCTCGATTTCGGCTCGGCTCAGCTAATCCTAACGGAGTTAGGATGAATTGGCCTAGCATCCCAAGCAACTTCGTTGCTTGGCGGCGAGTCTACTGACACAGTCAGTAGCTCCACCTCGACCTCTTTAGAGGTCGGGATGTAGTACTCAGAATGAGTACTACCAGTCTCGGGGTCCTTCCAGAATCCCGTAAGGGATTCCAGTTGGTGGTCGGTTATTTCATAACCGAACATTGCCATATCATCCCAAAGGGATGATCCGTCCCAAGCTGTCAGCTCAGGGAGCTGAGGCTCCGGGAAGAACGTCTCTTCGAGACGTTGGATGTCAGCTTCGTAAGCTGAAAGCTTACGGTTCCACTTGGCAACTAGTCGCTTCGTCGGTCGGTTCATCGCTTTAACTCCTCTATCCGTCTAAACACACAATCACTTCGTGATTGTTGTGTGTTTAGACGGTAGAGGAGTAAGGCTCCAGCCCTTGAGCTAGCCAGCAAAGCTGGCTAGTCAACGTGTGCACGTTAGGACTAGCATAGCTAGTCCTATATTGGATCTATTAGTAGCGGCTTCGCCGCTAATAATAGATCTATCCCCAGCTTATCCACAGTAGGAAGACACTCAATCTATGATTGAGTGAGTTATCAACAGGTTATGCACAACTGGATGCATGTACAGGGGTGAATTTAACATAACGCACATTTCCATACCGCATATGGTCGATCCAACCCACCGGGGGGTGGGGAGTACGGGGGCCTGTTCCCTTCGGGAAAGCGAGGCTCTCATTTTCCCCTAGAAATGTTACCATTTGTAAGGAAACTATATTCAACCTAGAATCAAGAGGTTACCCCAAAGGGGCTAAAATAGGTGGAACTTTCTTTGATTTCTATTGTCTAATACCTTGAAGGGTACAGAAAAGTACCTGTAAAGAATGCACGGGGATCTATACACGGTGTATAAACCTTTAAGAACAGTACTCATAGTCGCTAGCTTGCTTGGGGCAAGCTGCGCTCCTATGACAATAGAGGATAAGGAGCGTCGTGAGTACAACGACGCTATTGCCGCCGAGAACTGGCGGTTATGTCAACAGGTATACACTCAACACCGTAAGCCCACGTATCATCGTGGGCACGTACACAACGGTACGGGCCGTGTATACGGCACCTCCAAGATAGAAGCCATCAGAAGTGATCTGATGGATAACAACTGCCGACAGGTCCTAGGGGACCATTGGGCTCACGAAATGTGACCCTTTACGCAATGCTAGCATTGCTTGGGCAGACAGCCTTTAATCACCGTGGCCCCGGAGCCACGAGCCCCTTAAGCAGTTGAAGCTGCCTCTATGGGTACAAGCAAGCGGGGCCGCGCCCTTATGACACAACTCAAGACCGTAAAGACCCCTACGGGGTCTAACTCCCTTCCTCCGCAGGGCGCGTTCGAGACGCTCAAGGACGCTATGGGGCGATTCCGCACCAAGTCCTTATTCGTAGAGCACAAACACCCCGACTACTCCGCGCCCTACACCCTTAAGCCCTACGACCACAAGGGTAGTATGTCAATGTACCGGAAGTACATGGAGATCGGAGATCCTACGGAGTACGAGCAAGCAATCGCGCTGCTCGGGTCTTGGAAGCACTGGAAGTTACTTTCAGAGGCTACTTGGTTCAAGCCCCTTCTCACTGAATGGAGAAGGGAGCTTAAGGTTAAATTTGAGTCGGACAGATACCACGAGATGCTAGATGTCGCAGAAAACAGCAAAGGAACTCCTATGGGGGTACAGGCTACCAAGTGGTTGGCTGAGCGTTATTCCCAACAAACCCCCAAGAGGGGCAGACCTTCTAAGGCTGAGAAAAAGGCAGCTCTCAAACAAGAACAAGACGAAGATACCCTCCTGAAGGAGGAGATCGAGAGGTTAGGGCTCTAGTATGGCTGTAATCGGACAGTGGCGGTTTAGTGAGGAGACGTTAGCAGACGCCGATTACTCGGGCGTGACCGTCGATTACGAGAAGTCGGCAGCTAATGTAATGGCGATGGCTCCGGGTTCTACGGGAACCGGGAGTGTCACCTCGTCATCGGCTACCACCACAGACCCCCTGTACGGGTACGACGCCTCGGGCAATTGTAAGGGTATCTGGTTGGGCAACTTCACCT
>JABAOG010001023.1_pt6 | contig 22236 bp, 24 predicted proteins | sample 7062131 | NCBI WGS metagenome assembly JABAOG01 (sample SAMN14538629, study PRJNA623070) | marine sediment metagenome | biome: marine biome [ENVO:00000428]; feature: marine pelagic biome [ENVO:01000023]; material: deep marine sediment [ENVO:00002113] | place: India: Arabian Sea | collected...
GAGATCGGGTTCGTCTTCCAGACCTTCAACCTCCTGCCCCGGGCCACGGCCCTGCACAACGTGGAGCTGCCGCTGATCTACGGCGGGACGGGGTCCAGGGAGCGGCGGCAGCGGGCGGAGCACGTCCTGGACCAGGTCGGGCTCGCCGACCGCATGGACCATCGCCCCAGCGAGCTGTCGGGGGGACAGCGCCAGCGGGTGGCGGTGGCCCGGGCCCTGGTCAACGACCCCGCCATCCTCCTCGCCGACGAGCCGACCGGGAACCTGGACAGCCAGACGGGCGCGGAGATCATGGCCCTGTTCGAGGAGCTCCACGACCGGGGTCAGACCATCCTGCTGGTGACGCACGAGCACGACATCGCCGAGCACGCCCACCGGCGAATCACGCTCCGCGACGGCGAGGTGGAGACGGACGTGGACCGGCACGCGGCGGTCGGGGCGTGAGCCTCCGCGAAGCCGTCCGCCTGGCCTTCGCGCAGATCCGCGCCCAGAAGCTGAAGAGCTTCTTCAGCGTGGTCGGCGTCATCATCGGCGTCATGTTCCTCATCGCGGTCATCAGCATCGTCGAGGGCATGAACCGGTACATGGAGGACGACTTCGCCAAGACCATCTACGGCCTGAACACGGTCACGGTGACCCGCACGCCGTCCGTGCAGATGAACACGAGCCGGGAGCAGTGGCGGGAGTGGCGGCGCCGCCCTCGGCTGGAGCTCGGGGACGCCGAGGCCATCCGCCAGCTGCTGTCGGTCCCCGCCGAGGTCGCCGTGGAGAGCTACAACGACGGCCGCGCCCGCTCGGCCCGGGGCGAGGAGGTCAGCGGCGTCTGGCTCACGGCCGCCTCCGCGGACTTCTTCCGGATCCGGGAGATGAGCGTGGCCCGGGGCCGGCTCTTCGGGCCGCTGGAGGACGAGGCCGGCCTGCCCGTGGTGGTCCTGGGCTCGGAGACGGCCGACAAGCTGTTCGGCCCGCTGGACCCGCTGGGCCGCACCATCCGGATCGACAACGTGGCCTTCGAGGTGATCGGCGTGCTCGAGCCGCAGGGCACCCTCTTCGGGATGTCGCTGGACAACCGCGCCATCGCGCCGGCCCGCTCTCCCATGGCACGGCTGACGAACCCCGGCCGGCGCAACGTGGTGGACCAGATCCTGGTGAAGGCCGACGATCCCCAGGCGCTCGGCGCCGTCCAGCTGGAGCTCGAGGCGATCATGCGGGTCCGCCACCGACTGCGCCCCGACCAGCCGAACAGCTTCGAGATCGAGACCAAGGACGACTCCATGCAGTTCTGGCAGAAGCTGAGCCGGATCCTGTTCATCGCCTTCCCCGGGCTGGTGGGGATCGCCCTGGTGGTCGGCGGCATGGTCATCATGAACATCATGCTCATGTCCGTGGTCGAGCGGACCCGTGAGATCGGCATGCGCAAGGCCGTGGGCGCCCGGCGCCGGGACATCCTGCTCCAGATCCTCGTGGAGTCGAGCGCCCTCTCCTTCGCCGGGGCGGCCATCGGCATCGGGCTGGGGCTCCTCCTCGCGGAGATCATCGAGGCCGTCTCCCCCATGCCCGCCGCAGTGGGCTACCACTGGCTGGCCATCGCGGCGGCCATGGGCATCGTGGTGGGCGTCATCGCCGGACTGTACCCGGCGTCCCGGGCGTCCCGGCTCGACCCCGTCGTTGCGCTGAGGGCGGAATAGCATGCGGCCCATGGGCGCGGTCGAGCGGATCCGCGAGGCGGTCTACATCGCCCTGGAGCAGCTGCGGGCCAACAAGTTCCGCTCGGCCATGACGATCCTGGGCATCGTCATCGGCGTGGCCACGGTCATGACCATGAGCGCCGCCATCGCCGGGATCCGGGGCGAGGCGTTGGCGGGGATCGAGGCCGCGGGGCCGAAGAACTTCATCGTGGCCCGCTACAACTTCGTCGAGATCCAGATCAGCGGTCCGGGCGACGGACCCGCCTGGCGCGAGAACCCCAGGGTGACGCCGTGGGAGGCCGAGCGGCTGCGGGACCTCTCCCACGTCCGCACGGCCATCGTGGAGCTGATCACCCGGCGCGACATGATCGGCCCCCGGGGCGGCGACCCCGTCTCCGCGACGATCGCCGGCGAGAGCGAGGGGTGGGACGAGTTCACCATCGGCGATTTCGTGGCGGGACACAACTTCATCCGCTCCGACATCACGGCGTCCCGGGCCGTCACCGTGCTCACAGCCGGGCTCGCGGACGCCCTGTTCGGGTCCCTCGATCCCATCGGCCGCACCGTCCGCATCGACGGGTTCCCCTACACCGTGATCGGCGTCTTCCGCACCCGGGGCAACATCTTCGGCGACTCGGAGAACGACCTGGCGATCATCCCGTACACCTCGTCGCTGAAGCACCTGAAGACCTGGGACGGCTTCCTCCGGGCCCTCGTGGTCACCGCCGACGGCTCCTCCCAGGAGCAGGCCATCGACCAGGTGATCGGCACCATGCGCGGCATGCGGGGGCTCCGTCCGGGGGACCCGAACGACTTCGCCATCATCAAGCAGGAGCAGATCCTGGAGACGTTCAACAGGATCACCGGCGTCTTCTTCATCGTGATGATCGGCCTCTCCTCCGTGGCGCTGCTGGTGGGCGGCGTGGGCGTCATCGCCATCATGATGATCTCCGTGACCGAGCGGACCCGGGAGATCGGCGTGCGCAAGGCCCTGGGCGCCCGGCGCCGCGAGATCCTCTGGCAGTTCCTGGTCGAGGCGTCCACCCTCACCGTGGCCGGCGCCACCGCCGGGCTCCTCCTCGGCGCCGGCGCCGCGTGGCTGGTGCGCACCCTCAGCCCCATCCCCGCCGCCATCCAGCCGGGCGCCGTCGTCGCCGCCCTGGTCATGGCGGCCATCGCCGGCGTATTCTTCGGCCTGTTCCCCGCCTGGCGAGCCTCCCGGCTCGACCCGGTGGAAGCGCTGCGCTACGAATAGAGGCCCGTGCCCGAGCCCCTGCACCTGCTGGCCATCGTCGCCCACCCCGATGACGCGGAGCTGCTCTGCGCCGGGACCCTGATCCGCGCCGCCGATGCCGGCCACCGCACGGGCGTACTCGATCTGACCGGCGGCGAAGCGGGAACGGCCGGCAGCGCCGAGCTGCGGCGCCGAGAGGCCGCTCGCGCCGCCGAGATCATGGGGCTCGCGACCCGGCGCGTCGCCGGGCTGCCGGACGGCGCCCTCGAGAACACCGTCGAGGCGCGCCACCGGGTCGCGGCCGTGATCCGGGAGCTCCGGCCCGACACCGTGATCCTCATGTGGCCCGAGTCCCGCCACCCGGACCACCGCATCGCCAGCCAGCTGGCGTACGACGCCGCGTTCGTCGCCGGCCTCACCAAGGCGCCGGTCCCCGGCGAGCGGTTCCGGCCCCGCAAGGTCCTCTACGCCATGTCGTATCGGGAGCACGCGGGGAAGCCGACCTTCGTCGTGGACGTCACCGACCAGATGGAGCGGAAGCTCGACGCCGTCTTCGCCTACGGCTCCCAGTTCGAGGGACGGAAGGGGATGGGCGAGGTCTATCCCGGCGGGGACCGGGACCTGCGCGCCCAGCTGCGGGTCCACGCGGCCTACTACGGCGGGCTCATCCGGACGGCGTTCGGCGAGCCGTTCTGGACCCGGGAGACGATGGCGGTGGGCGACCCTGTCGGCCTCCCCGTGGCCAGCTTCTAGCCCCCACCCCCCCGGACGCCGGCTCCGGCCGGCCCCGTCATGCGGCGCAGCGGACCTCGATCAGGACCCGTCGCCAGCTCGGCACCTCCGCACCGGAGACCCGCACGGCCCGGGCGGTCGCGCTCCCACCGCGGAGCAGCCACGGTGCCAGCCAGAGCTCGATCTCCGGCGGCAGGTGGCCGATGATATCCCCGCCGGGACGGTGGACCCATACCCCGGGATCCTCGGTTCCGGGCGGATCCGGCAGCAGGACCAGCTCGTCCCCGGCGTGCAGCTCGTCCACGCGGCGCGCGCGCTCGCCGAACACGGTGCCGTGGACCGTCGCGTAGAAACGCTCCGGGCGCCGGGGCGGAAGGTCCGGGGGTGTCCTGTAATCGCTCACTGCCACCAATATATCATGGTCCCGGACCGTGGCCACGGACCCTGCGGCGCCCGCCGGGTTATTACGCCGCCCATGAACGGAGACACCCTCTACCTCGACCACGCGGCCACTACGCCGCTGCGACCGGAGGCGCGGGAGGCCATGGCGCCGTTCCTGGACGATCGGTTCGGGAACCCGTCCAGCGCCCACGGGACCGGGCGGACCGCGCGCCTCGCCCTCGAGGAGGCCCGCGAGCGCATCGCGGCGCTCCTCGGCGCCGATCCCGTCGAGATCCTCTTCACCGCCGGCGGGACCGAGGCGGACAACCTGGCCGTGCTGGGCCGGTGGCGGGCGGACGGCGGGGGCGTAGCCCTCTCGGCCGTCGAGCACAGCGCCGTCCGCCGGTCCGCGGCCCGGGCCGGCGTCGAGGGCGCGCAGGTCACGACCCTCGCCGTGGACGAGCGCGGTCGTCTCGATCCCGCCGCCCTGGAGGAAGCGCTCCATGAGCCGCTGTCCGTCGTGTCGGTCATGTGGGCCAACAACGAGGTCGGGACCATCCAGCCGGTGGAACGCGTCGCCGAGCTCTGTCGGGACCGGGGGGTGGTGTTCCACACCGACGCGGTCCAGGCCGTCGGTCACGTCCCTGTCTCCGTCCGGGACGTGCCCTGCGACCTGCTGGCCCTGAGCGCCCACAAGTTCGGCGGCCCCCGGGGGGTGGGAGCGCTCTATGTCCGCAACGGCGTCGCCCTGGAGCCGCTCATCTACGGCGGCGGCCAGGAGCGCGGCTTCCGGGGTGGCACGTCCAACGTCGCGGGCGCGGTCGGGATGGCGGCGGCCCTGGAGCGGGCGGCCGGGGACCGGGCCCGGGAGGCCGACCGCCTCGGCCGGCTCCGGGACCGGCTCGAGGCGCGGATCCTCGACGCGGTCGATGGCGCCACGGTGAACGGCGCCGGCGCCGATCGCCTCCCCCACGTCCTCAGCGTGTCGCTGCGAGGCATCCCGTCCGACGTGCTGCTCCCGGCGCTGGACCTGGAGGGGGTCGCCGTCTCGTCGGGGTCGGCGTGTCACAGCGGCGCGACCTCGCCGAGCCACGTGCTGGTGGCCATGGGCGCCGAGGGGGACGCCACCATCCGGTTCTCGTTGGGCTGGCCGACCACAGCCGAGGATGTCGAGGCGGCGGGCGACATCTTCCTCCAGGTCGCCGACCGGGCGCGGGCGGTGGCCCCGTGAGCGCGCCGCCCCGCCCGAACGCGACGGTGCCCGGTTCCTGGAACGGCACGCCGGCCGGCGCCACCGTGATGGTAGCGATGTCCGGCGGCGTGGACAGCTCCGTGGCGGCCGCGCTGCTCGTCGAGCAGGGGTACCGGGTGATCGGCGCCACCATGAAGACCTTCTGCTACCAGGAGACGGCCGATCACGCCAACACCTGCTGCGGGCTCGAGGGGATCATGGACGCCCGGCGCGTGGCCGATCACCTCGGCATCCCCCACTACGTGTTCGACATGGAGGACTCCTTCGGACGCGCCGTCATGGACGACTTCGTGGACGAGTACGTGGCCGGGCGGACCCCGAACCCCTGCGTCCGGTGCAACTCGAACACGAAGATCCCGGACCTGTTGCGCCGGGGCCGGGTCCTGGGAGCGGAGCGGATCGCCACGGGCCACTACGCCCAGGTCCGACGCGACGGCGGCGCCACCCGCCTGCTCCGCGGCGCCGACGACGGGAAGGACCAGTCCTACTTCCTCTGGGGCATTCCCCGGGAGGTCCTGGACCGGATGCTGTTCCCCGTCGGCGAGCTGACCAAGGCGGAGGTCCGCGAGCGGGCCCGGGCCCTGGGCCTGTCCACGGCGGACAAGCCCGAGTCCCAGGAGATCTGCTTCGTCCCGACCGACGATTACACCGACTTCCTGGCCGGGCGACTGGGCAACGACCATCCCGCGCTCTCCCCTGGCCGCCTGGTGGATCGCGACGGCCGCACGGTCGGGCGCCACGACGGCTATGCCCGCTACACCGTCGGGCAGCGCAAGGGGCTGGGCGGCGGGTTCCCGCGCCGGCTCTACGTCCTGGGAACCCGCCCCGCGTCCAACGAGGTCGTGGTCGGCGGACGCGACGATCTGTACGCCTCCGCCGTGGTCCTGGGGGACCTGAACTGGCTGGCGGACCCCCCGACGCGGGACGCCAGGGTGAGCATCCGGCTCCGCCACCGGGGCCCGCTCGTCCCCGCCACCGTCCAGCGCCGGGACGACCATGAGATGGCCCTGCGTCTGGAGCGGCCGCAGCGGGCGGTCACGCCCGGTCAGTCCGGCGCCGTGTACGCCGGGAGCGTGCTGCTGGGCGGCGGCCGGATCCGCTGACGCCGGCACCCGGCGCCGGATCCGACCGGCGGATCCGGCCCGGGCGCCGCGCTACGAGAGCGGCTGGCTCGCTTCCAGGAGGGCCCGGAGCTCCGAATCCGATAGCCGCACCAGGTCCCGCTCCACGTCCGAGCGGTCCCCCTCCCTCGCCAGGAACCGGGCCCGTCGCGTCATGTCCGTCAGGCAGTGGAAGACGATCTTCGCCGGGTCCCGGGAGCCGGGCGCCCCCGACGCGGCGTATATCTCCCACACCAGCATATCCGGGTCCTGGATGATCCGCGCCATCGATCGCCCCGCTCAGTACTTCAGCTCCGCCGCCTCCGCGAACTCGCGCATCAGCCGCGCCTCGTCCTCGTCCAGCTGCTCGGGGACCGTGATCTTGACCTGCACGTACTGGTCGCCCCGCCGGGCGCTCTTCTCGATGCCCTGCCCCGGGATGCGGAACTTCGTCCCCGACTGGGTCCCCGGGGGCACCTTCAACGACACCTTCTTCCCGTCCACCGTCCGCACCCGGATCTTCGAGCCCAGCGCCGCCTGGGCGATGTTCACCGGCACCGTGCAGTGGATGTCCAGCCCCTTCCGTCGAAAGAACCGATGAGGCTTCACCCGGAACGTGATCAACAGGTCGCCGGCCGGGCCGCCACCCCGTCCCCGCTCCCCCTGTCCCGACAGTCGCAGCTTCGACCCCGTGTCCACGCCCGGCGGCACCTTCAGCCGGATCTTCCGCTCCTGGCGCACCTGGCCACTGCCGGCGCAGGTGGGACACGGCTGGGCCGGGATCTGGCCCCGGCCGTAGCACGCCGGACAGGGCCGGTTCACGGCGAAGCCGCCCTGACCGAACGAGACGGTCCCCGTCCCCGAGCACTCGCTGCACACCACCGTCCGGGTGCCGGGAGCCGCGCCGGTCCCGCCGCACGTCGCGCACTCCTCCGTCACCGGCACGACCACGCTGATCGCGCCCCCGCGGGCCGCCCGCTCGAAGGAGATCTCCACCGTGTACTCCACGTCCCCGCCACGCTCGGGTCCACCCCGCGGCTTGCGTTTGCGACCGAAGTCGAAGATCGAGCTGAAGAGGTCGCCCAGGCCGCCGATGTCGCCGAGGTCGTCCATGGAGAACCGGACGCCCCCGCTCCCGGTCTCCGTGCCGAAGTCCGGTCGGACGCCCCCGCCCCGACCGCCCATGAACGGTCCCATCCGCCGCATCTGGTCGTACTGCTTCCGCTTCTCGGGGTCGGACAGCACCGCGTACGCCTCCCCGACCTCCTTGAAGCGCTCGGCCGCTTTCGGATCGTTCTGGTTGGCGTCCGGGTGGTACTGCTTCGCCAGCTTCCGGTACGCCTTCTTGATCTCGTCCGCGTCCGCCTTCTCGGAGACCCCGAGGATCTGGTAGTAGTCCTTGGATGTCGCCGTCGCCATGTGCCGCTACTCGCTCTCCTCGTACTGCAGCACCCGCACCCGCGCCGGTCGCACCAGCACGTCGCGGAAACGATAGCCGCGCTGGAATACGTCAGCCACGATCCCGTCCTTCTTCGGATCGTCCGTCGGGATCGTCATCAACGCTTCCATGATCTCCGGGTCGAACGGGTCTCCCGCCGCGCGGATCTCCTCGAGCCCCGCTCCTTCCAGGACCGTGAGGAACTTGCGCTCCACCAGCCGCACCCCTTCCACCACCGCCTCGGCCGTCGCGTCCGCCCCGTTCTCCTCCACCCGCTGCAGATCGTCCAGCACGTCCAGCAGCGACGCCACCAACTCCGTCTGTAGACGGGTCGCCATCACCTGGCGGTCCCGCTGGTGCCGCTTCCTGTAGTTGTCGAACTCGGCCGCCAGTCGCAGGTGCCGATCGTTCAGCGCGCCCAGCTCACGACGCAGCTCCTCCACGACCGACCCCTCCGCGCTCGACCCCTCCCCGCCCGGCTCCTCGACGCCCGGCTCCTCGACGCCCGCCGTCCGCTCCTCGGGCGCCCCGGCCTCCGCCGCTCCGGGATCCCGGCCCGGCTCCCGACCGGCCGGGTCCGGGGCCGCATCCGCCCTCACCGCCTCGCCCGTCTCCACGTCGCGTCCTTCCTTCTCGTCCGTCATCGCTCTCCGTGATCCACCGTGTTTTGTTCGCCCCCTCTCCGGGGGTGCAATCGGGATGCCGTCGCTGACTGCCGGATCGGCAGGCTCACCCCAGGTGATCCTGGATCCAGTCCCGGATCTCGGCCATGACCGCGCCCCTGCCCCGCTCCTGGAGCAGCTCGTGGAAGTGCCCTTCGAGCACGTCGATGGTCACGTCCTCCGAGGGCAGGGAGCGGGCGAAGGCGAGGCTGCGCTCCGTCGACACGATCCGGTCATCGCCGCCGAGGAGGAACAGGACCGGGACGGCGATCCGGTCGCCCCTCCGGACGGCCTGCTCGATGGCCGTCGACACCTGGACGAAGAGGCGGGGCGTGATGGTCGAGTGGATCAGCGGATCCGCCCGGTAGTCCTCGACGCGCTCCTCGTCCCGGCTGAGCAGCGACGGGTCGAGGCCGGCGGGGAACGGCAGGGTCGGCAGCACCCGGTCGAGCACGCGGGCGAGGATGACGCGGCCGCGGTGCGGCTGCTCGGCGAGCTCGAGCCATGGCGACAGGATCAGGCCGCCCTGGAACACCGCCTCGTACTCCTCGAGGTAGCGGATCGCGATCAGGCCGCCCGTGGAGTGCCCGAGGAGGAACAGGGGCAGGTCGACGGGGACGAGCCCCCGGACCACGCGCCGGAACCGGTCCAGGTCCTGGAGGAAGATGTCGAAGCTCCGGACGTGGCCGCGGCGGCCTCCGGACGCGCCGTGGCCCCGGAGGTCCATCACGTAGGTCGAGTATCCGTAGCCGGCCATGACCTGGGCGAACTCCTCGTACCGGCGACCGTGCTCGAACATGCCGTGGGCCACGACCAGCGCGGCCTCCGGGTGATCCACTTCCCAGGTCCGGTAGTGCAGCCGCGTGTGACCCACGCCCTCGAAGTACCCGTGGTTGACCTCCAGGCCCGTCCCGCTCACGACCCACCCTCCAGCAGCCCGTCCAGCAGTTCCAGCGACGCCGCCACCGCCCCCTCGCGGATCCGGCCCCGGTCCCCATCGAAATGGAACCGCCGGATCGCCTCCGATGCTCCGGCGCTGGCGCCGATCCAGACGGTGCCCACCGGCTTCTCCGGCGTACCGCCCTCCGGCCCGGCGATCCCCGTGATGGCGATGGCCGCCTCGGCGCCGGTCACCCGGCGGGCGCCGACGACCATCTCCCGCGCCACCGCCTCCGACACGGCCCCGTGTACCACGAGGGTCTCCTCCCGCACCCCCAGCAGCGTCTCCTTCGCGGCGTTCGAGTAGGTGACCAGCCCGGCCTCCAGGAACCGGGACGCCCCCGCCCGATCGGTCAAGCGGGCCGCCAGCAGACCCCCGGTGCAGCTCTCGGCCACGGCCAGGCGCAGCCCCCGCTGGACGAGGGCCGCCCGCACCCGGTCCAGCGCCGTGCTCACGCCGGGCGCTCCACCGGCCGTCGCCAGTTCCGGAAATACACCAGCATGGAGTAGACGGTGAGCACGATGGCGACCAGGAGCGACAGCCCGATGACCGGGCCGTGGACCAGCTCCTGCCACAGCTCCCAGAATCCGCCGTTCCAGCCCCGCCGCTCCGCCGCGACCTGGAGCGCGTACCAGAGCAGCGCGGCGCCGCTGAACAGGTTCTGGAGCACGGCCTTGTACTTCCCCGCCTGCCCGGCGGGGATCACACGCCCGCGGCGCGCGGCCACCTGCCGGACGATGGTCACCAGCAGCTCCCGGCCGAAGATCACCACGAGGACCCAGACGGGCAGCTCGCCCCAGTAGGGCAGATCGCCCACGGGCCCGGGGCGGTGGGAGATCATGAAGAAGGGGATGAACGTGGCCACGACCAGAAGCTTGTCCGCCAGCGGGTCCACGAGCTTGCCGAAATCGGAGATCCAGCCGTGCTTGCGGGCCAGGTAGCCGTCCCAGAGGTCGGAGAAGGCGGCAACGGCGAACAGGAGGAACGCCAGGAACCGCGGCCAGAACCCGTCGGCCAGGGCGAGGAAGAAGACGGCCGGCGCCATCGCGATGCGCGCGACCGTGATCACATTGGGGATTGTACGCGGCTCCAGGAGGGGCATGGCGTCAGCTCAGCGACTTGATGACCTGCTTGCTCACCGCCCGGAGCGTGTCGAACACGCCCTCCCCGTCCGTCGCCACCGACTCGTACTCCTCCAGCCCGCCGGGGTTCAGCTGCCCGCTCAGCTCGTCCACCGGGACCCGGTTCGGCAGGTCCCGCTTGTTGTACTGGAGGACGAGCGGGAGCTGGCGCGGGGCGTAGCCGTAGTCCGTCAGGTTCTCGTAGAGGTTCTGCATGGACGCCAGGTTCGCGTCCATGCGCTCCGCCTGACTGTCGGCCACGAACACCACGCCGTCGACCCCCTTGAGGATGAGCCGGCGGCTGGCGTTGTAGTAGACCTGACCCGGCACCGTGTACAGGTGGAACCGCGTCTTGAAGCCCCGGATCGTCCCCAGGTCGAGCGGCAGGAAGTCGAAGAACAGCGTCCGCTCGGTCTCCGTGGCCAGCGAGATCATCTTGCCCCGGGTCTCCGGGTTCACCTTGCCGTAGATGTACTCGAGGTTGGTCGTCTTGCCGCACAGCCCCGGGCCGTAGTAGACGATCTTGCAGTTGATCTCGCGGGAGGCGTAGTTGATCATCGACATGGCCGCCCCTCCCTCACCCCGCGAACAGCCGGTCGATCTCGCTCACCGCGTCATCGGTCCAGTCGATGTCGAGACGCGGCGCCTCCGTCGGCCGGTCCGCCAGCTCCCGGAACAGCGACAGGAACCGGGGCAGGACCTCCCGGGTCTTGAGCCGGACCATACCCAGCGTGGTCCGTCGATCGAAGACCGCCGCCAGGATCGCGCTGCCGGCGATCTCCGCCAGGTACATCGACCCGTTGAGACCCTCGTGGTAGAGGGCCGTGAACTCGTCCTCGCCGAGCAGCGCCGCCAGCTCGTCGCTGGCGTCGAAGTCCGCCGCCGCCAGGGAGGCGAAGCTGATCTCGTCCAGGTCGACCGTGTCGCCGACCGTCGTGAGCGGCCGGCCCGCCCGGTCCAGGAGCAGCGCGCAGCGCGCGCCCGCCTCCGTCACGAACCGCCGCAGCAGTCGCTCGATCCGCCGGTGATCCTCCGGCCCGAGAGACGCCAGCCCGTCGCGGATCATCCCGCGGCCTCGCCGCGGACCCCGGCCTCGCGCATGCTGCGCTCCATCCGGGCGAGGACCTGCACCGCCTGGCGACGGATGAGCGGCTGGCGCTCCCAGGCGATGTAGTCCCGGAGCAGGCGGACGGAGTCCACGGACGGGGTGCCCCCGGCGATGTACCCGAGGGCCGCCAGCCGGCGCAGCGGCCGACTGCTGAACAGATCGCGCCGGTGCCGGGACATCTGGTCGCGGACGAAGAGCACGGCCAGGACCGAGGCCGCGGCCGCCGCCAGCAGCGCGATACCGGTGACCCGCAAGATCTGGTTCGGTTTCATCCCGTCATAGCTCCCGTCGCCCGGACAGCGCTTCGGCGATGGTGACGCCATCGGCGTATTCCAGATCGCCCCCGACCGGCAGCCCGCGGGCGAGACGCGTGACCCGGATCCCCTGGGGCCGGGCCAGCTTCTGCAGATACAGCGCCGTGGCCTCCCCTTCCACGCTGGGGTTGGTCGCGATGATCAGCTCGTCCACCCCACCGTCCCCGCCGAGCCGCCGCAGCAGCATGGCGATGTTCAACTCTTCCGGCCCCACCCCCTCCAGGGGCGAGAGCCGGCCGCCCAGAACGTGATAGAGACCCCGGAACTCGCCGGTCCGCTCGATGGCCCCGATGTCCGCCGGCTCCTCCACCACGCAGATGACGGAGCCGTCCCGCCGGGGATCCTCGCACAGCTCGCACGGGTCCGCCTCTGTGAGGTTACCGCATCGCGAGCATTCGCGCACCCGGTCCGCCACCGTCTCGATGGCCCGGGCCAGTCGCCGGCTCTCGTCCGGGGATCGCTTCAGCAGGAAATAGGTCAGGCGCAGAGCGGTCTTGCGACCGATCCCCGGNNGGTCTTCCGACCGATCCCCGGCAGCCGGGAAAGCTCGGTCGTCAGGTCCTCGATCGCCCCCATCCGACCTCAGGGCATGCCGGGGAGCTGGAACGGCAGCGGAAGCCCCCCCGTCAGTTTCTTCATCTCGTCCTCGTACAGCTTCTGGGCCCGCTGTTGGACCTCCGACACCGCCGCGGTCACCAGGTCCTCGAGCATCTCCACGTCGGACGGGTCCACCACCGTCGGATCGATCTTCACCTCCCGGACCCGGCCCCGCCCGTCCGCCGTCACCGTCACCATCCCCCCGCCGCTGCTGGAGGTCACCGTCTTCTCGCCCAGCTCCGTCTGGAGCTCGGACATGCGGGCCTGCATCTGCTGGCCCATCTGCAGAATCTGCTGGATATTGGTCATGGATTCGCCGAAAGATACGGACCGTCAATCGAGCATTTCAAGGTCCCACTCTTTTACCGCACGGTCCAGCGCCGGTTCCTCATCCGACAGCCGCTGGATCGCCTCGTCGCGCAGCTTCTCGGGCGTCAGACGGGTGGGCTCCGCCGCCCCCTTCCCGGCCGTCCGGACCTCCAGCCGGATGGCGCGTCCGAGCCGCTCGCCGAGCGCTTCCTGCAGCGCGCGGTGGGCCCGTGGATTCGTCTCCAGCGTTTCGAGCCCCGGCCCCGGCGGCAACGCCACGACCACGTGCTCGTCGTCCTCCGCGTCGACCTGCGCCGTGCGCAGGAAGAGACCGAGCCCCGACGGCAGCCCTGCGCCGCCCGCGGCCACGTCCCGGAGCGCCTGCTCCGCCGTCACCGCCGGCGAGCTGGCCACGGCCGTCTGGCCGCCGCCTCCTTCCGCCCGGGCCGGGGGCACGCCGGTCGACTGCGGGCCCTCGCTGGCGGAGGTCCTCGCCTCCGGCCCCCGGTCGGCCCGTCCGGCCGCGGCGGGGTCGTCCCCCGCCTCACCGTACGCCTCCTCCGACCCCGGGGTCGGCTCCCCGGCGGACGCCGCCCCCCCGGGGCGCGGGGCGGCCGGGTGGGTGGAAGCGGCGGGGGCCGAAGGCCGCTCCACGGGGGTGAGGCTGGGCCGTTCCGGCGGGGCTGCGGGCGAGGCGCCGCCGGCCGCCCGGATCAGCTCCTCGATCTCCACGGTCCGGGGCAGGTGGGCGAACCGGAGCAGGAGCGCTTCCAGGAGGATCCGGGGGTTCGTGCTCTTGCGGAACCGTCCGTCGGCGTCCAGCTCCGCGACCTGGCCGAGCATGCGGAGCAGGTCGCCGGTGGAGAAGGCCTCGGCCCGCTCCTCCCACAGGGGCCGGAGATCGTCCCGGACCTCGGCGGCCCCGGGACCGTCGAAGCGGACCACCAGCAGCGTCCGCAGCGCGTCCGCCAGACCGCGGTAGAACTCGCTCAGGTCGTACCCGCCCTCGACGATCTCCCGGACGAAGCGGAAGACGTCGGCGACCCGACCCTCGGCGATGATGGCGAAGAGATCCAGATAGACCTCGTCGGACACGAGCCCGAGGATTCGCTGCACGTCCTCCGCCGCCAGCCGTCCCCCGGCGAAGGAGAGGGCCTGGTCGAGGAGCGACAGGGCGTCGCGCATCCCGCCCTCCGCCCGCCGGGCCAGCAGCAGCAGCGCCTGCCGGTCCGTCGCCACGCCCTCGGACTCCAACACCTGGCCCAGACGGTCCACGATGGCCGGGACGGCCAGCCGTCGGAAATCGAACCGCTGCGTGCGGCTCAGGATCGGGGGCGCCGTCTGCTGGATCTTCTGGGGCTCCGTGGTGGCGAACACGAAGATCACCCGGGGCGGCGGCTCCTCGAGGATCTTGAGCAGCGCGTTGGCGGCCTCCTGACTGGCCTCCTGCGGGACCAGCAGCTCGGAGTCGCCGATGATGAAGACCTGTCGGGGTCCCATGGCCGGCCGTGTCACGCCCAGCTTGCGGATGGTGCGGACCTGGGCCAGATACAGGCCGACCGGCTCGCCTTCGGGTGGCCGGTAGAGAGGCTCGGCGCGGCGCTGGTCGAGGGCCTCGAAGCGGGCCTCCTCGAGGGCGTCCGCCAGCCGCTCGGGGCTCGACGCGCGCTTCGGCCGGGGCAGCGGAAAGAACCAGTGGATGTCGGGGTGCTGGAGGTCCAGCGCGAGGCGGCACGCCCGGCAGGTCCCGCAGGGCCCGGCGGGGTCCGGCGCCTCACAGGTGAGGAGACGCGCGAGCCAGCGGGCCAGGGTCTGCCGTCCCACGCCCGGCGGGCCGTGCACCAGGAGCGAGCCGGGCAGCTCGCCGCGGGCGACGGCCGCGGCGAGGTCGCGCCGGACGTCCTCGTGGCCGTAGATCTCGCTCATCGCACGGGCTGGAGCCAGGGCAGCGGGTCCACGGGGATGGGGGAGCCGTCCTCGATGGGAGCGTAGATCTGGAGGTAGAGGTGCGGGCCCTCGTCGGGCCCCGGGCCCACGGTGCCGATGACGCTGCCGGCGGCCACGTCCTGGCCCTCCCGGACCCGGATCTCGCCGAGGTACAGATAGAGCGTGTAGAACCCGCCGCCGTGGCTGAGCACCACGCCCGGGCCGAAGCCCTCCATGGGCTGGGCCATGAAGACGGTGCCGCCCCGTACGGCCCTCACCGGCGTGCCCGGCTCCGCGACGATCCCGATCCCGTTGCGGCGGAGGGTAACGCCATTGGGCCGGCGCTCCGGACCGAACTCGTAGAGGAGCGGCCCGTCCACCGGCCACGGGAGCTGCCCCAGGTCGTCCGCGGTGAGGCTGCCGCGGCCCCTGCCGAGGCCGGCAGCGGCGCGGCGGCGCTCCTCCTCGAGCCGTCTGCGCTCGAGCTCCTCCACCACCCGCGTGAGGCGTCGCTCGTCCTCTTCCAGCTGCTGGATCCGGCTCTCCGCGCGGCTGACCTGCGCCCGCACGCCCTGGAGGGTGCGGGCCCGGGTCGCCTCCAGGTTCTGCAGCCGGGCGAACTCGGAGAGCTTCTCCTCCCGCAGCCGCTCGAGCTGCGCCAGGTTCTCCTCCAGGGTCCGCTCCTGGGCGCTCAGCTTCTGCTCCAACCCCGTGATCTCCTCCACCAGCAGACGGTCGTGGACGGCGATCAGGTGCAGGTACTTGTACCGGTTCAGCAGGTCGCCGAAGCTCTCGGCGCTGAGCAACACCCGGATGGCGTGCAGCGGGCCGCGCTGATAGATGGCGCGCAGCCGGCGATTCAGCACCACCTTGCGTTCCCGGAGCCGGTCCCGGGTCTGCACCAGCTCGCTCCGGGTCCGCTCAACGCCGGACGCCAACGCCGCGGTCTGGAAGTCCAGCTCCTGGAGCGCTTCCGCGGAGGCGTCGACCTGCTGCTCGATGTTCGTCAGCTCGCTGGAGATGTCCCGGGCCCGACCCTGAAGCGATTGCATCTCCACCTGGAGCCGCTCGCGCTCCGCCCGGATCTCCTGGAGCCGGTCCTGGCTGGCCCGGATCCGGGCCTGTACCGTGTCNNGCCCGGAACCGCCAGGAGCGCGGCCGCGATGGCGGCGGCGAGCCGCGGCGCCGCGGGCCGCCGTCGCGCTGCGAGGGGTGCCCGCGTCCGGGGCCGCGTCCCGGGGCGCGCCGTCACAGCTCCTGGAGGTGGCGTCGGACGGCCCAGGAGCTGGCGACAGCGCCGAACAGGGAGCCGACCAGGAGGCCCGCCGCGACCCAGCCCGCCGGCATCCACTCCAGGGCGACCACGGAGTCGGACAGGAGCCGGAATACCACGTAGGTCGCCGGCAGGGCGAGGAGCGACCCCAGGATCCCGGTGAGAAGGCCCTCGAGGAGGAAGGGCCGCCGGATGAACCAGTCGGTGGCGCCGACGAGCCGCATGATGGCGATCTCGTCGCGACGGGCGAAGATGGCGAGTCGGATGGCCGCCCCGATGATGAGCGCGGCCACGGCGGCGAAGGCGCCTCCGACCACCATGGCGGCGGCCGCCGCCACGCGTCGGAGCAGATAGACCTTGTCGAGCCAGTCGCGGCCGTAGCGCACGTCCTCGACGAACGGGAAGTCGGCGATCCGACCGGCGACCTGGCGGACGGCGTCGGCGTCCTTCTGTCGGGGCTCGAGGGCCACCTCCAGGGACGCGGGGAAGGGGTTGGTCTCGAGCTCGGTGAAGATCGCCTCGAAGTCGGTGAGCTGCTGCCGGGCCTGCTCGAGGGCCTGGCTCCGGGAGACGTAGATCACGTCCCGGACCTGGTCGATCCGCCGGATCTCGGTCTGAAGGGCCTCGACCTGCTCGATCGTGGTTTCATCGTGGAGGTACGCGACCACCTCGACGCGGGCCTCCACCTGGTCCAGGACCAGGCGGATGTTGTGGGCAGCGACGCCGAACAGGCCGAGCACGAAGAGCGACAGCCCGATCATGGCGGCGGAGAGTCCCGTCAGGAGGGGAGCGCGCCGGAACGCGGCCAGGGCTTCCCGGATCGTATGTGCCACGCTCACCTCGCCCCTGCGTCCGAGTCGTAGACCAGCGAGCCGTGGTCCAGCTCCAGGACCCGAACCCCCGGATTGCGCCGGATCAGGTCCGCGTCGTGGGTGGCCAGCACCACCGCCGTGCCTGCCGCGTTGATGGAACGGAAGAGTTCGAAGACGCCCCGGGTCGCCCGTTCGTCGAGGTTGCCCGTCGGCTCGTCGGCGAGGAGCACGACCGGGTCGTTCGCCAGCGCCCGGGCGATGGCCACCCGCTGCTGCTCGCCGCCGGACAGCTCGGAGGGCAGGGAGCTGGCCTTGGCGGCCAGCCCGACCTGGGCCAGGAGCCGTCCGGCCTTGGTCCGGACCGTCGATGGCCCCGCGCCAGTGACCTCCAGCGCAAAGGCCACGTTCTCGGCGGCGGTGCGGTCGGGCAGCAGGCGGAAGTCCTGAAACACGTAGCCGATCTTCCGTCGGAGCAGGGCGATGTCGCGGGACCCGAACTCGCGGGTGTCGCGGCCATTGACCCGGACCTCTCCCCGGGACGGTCGCTCCGCCACGTGGATGAGCCGGAGCGCCGTCGTCTTGCCGGCTCCGCTGTGCCCGGTCAGGAAGACCATCTCGCCCTTCCCGATCCGGAACGAGACATCGTCGAGCGCTTTCCCGCCCCGGGCGAACTCGCGGCTGACGTTCTCGAAGTGGATCATTGCGGGACCGCCGTTCGGGTTCGTCGTGCGAGGGTCTCCGCCAGCCGCACGGCTTCGATCATGGAGGCGGCGTCCGCCAGCCCCCGGCCCGCGATGTCCAGGGCCGTGCCGTGGTCCGGCGAGGTGCGGACGAAGGGCAGTCCGAGGGTCACGTTGACCCCGGAGCCGAAGCTCGCCGTCTTGAACGCGGCCATGCCCACATCGTGGTAGGGTGCGACGACGGCGTCGAACTCGCCCCGGACCGCCCGGACGAACACGGTGTCCGCCGGGACCGGTCCGGTCACGTCCTCGCCGGCCTCCCGCAGCTCGACGACCGCAGGCGCCATCACGGCGGCCTCCTGGTCGCCGAAGAGCCCTCCGTCCGAAGCGTGGGGGTTCAGCGCGCAGAGCGCCAGCCTGGGCCGCGGGATCCCCCAGGAGCGCCGGAGCGCGTCCGCCGTCAGCCGGGCCTGGGCGACCAGCAGGGGGCGGGTGACCGCCGCCGGCACCTGCTCCAGGGCGATGTGGGTCGTCGCCAGGACGACCCGGAGCGGACCGCCCAGCGCGGTCCGCTCGGCGGCCATGAGCATGGCCACCCGCTCGCTGCCAGTGAGGGAACGGAGCATCTCCGTGTGGCCCGGGTGCGGGTACCCGGCCGCCGCCAGCGCCCCCTTGTCGATGGGGGCCGTCACCAGCCCATCCACCTCCCCGGCCAGCGCCATCCTGGCGGCCCGCTCGATGGCCGCTCCGGCGAGGCGGCCGGCCACCGCCGGATCGCCGCCCTGCCACTCGCCCACGACGATGTCCGGCGTCACGCCCGTTCCCCTGGGACCGACCGTGATCAGGTCGACGTCGGTCGCGGCCAGCGCGGCCGCAGTCACCTCGGGGCCGATCCCCCGGGGATCCCCGAGGGTGATGGCCAGGCGGGGAGCGTCCCGGTGCATGGAGTCCTGGCGGAGGTTCAGTATCGGAGGTCCACGTAGGTGCGGCGCCGGAGCTCGTCCAGCACCTCCCTCAGCAGCTTCTCCCGCTGGAGGAACTGGCGGATCTGTCCCCGCAGCTCCTGGTCCTCGAGCGTATACTCGCCGGCCGCCGTCACGTCCGTGACCTTGACCACGGCGAACGCGTCCTGCGCGGACGGGATCGCGAACGGACCCACGACCTCTCCCGTACCGGCTCCCTGGAGCCGGGATCGGTAGGGAGACGGGAGGGAGTCCTGGAGCGCCGGGCCGACCCGGGACTGCTCGACCGGGTCGTGCACGGCTTCGATCAGGCTGTCCATGGACGCCCCACCCCGCAGCGCTTCCGCGACCTCCCGGGCGCGTTCCTCGGTCCGGGTCCGGTCCGCGTCCGTGAGCTCCGGCTGGATCAGGATGTGCCGTGCCTGGCGCTCCGGGCCCCGGATCTTGTCGAGCTTGATGATGTGGAACCCGAACGACGTCTCCACGATGCCGCTGACCTCACCCGGTCGCAGGGAGTAGGCCACCCGCTCGAACTCCGGGACCATCCGCCCGCGACGGAACCAGCCCAGCTGGCCGCCCTGCTGGCGGGTGCCGGGGTCGTCGCTGTGGCGCCGGGCCAGTGTCTCGAAGTCCTCGCCCTCCTGCAGCTGCTCCAGGATCTCCCGGGCCTCCTCGAGGGCCCGCTCCCGGGCGGAGTCCGACGGCTCCGGCGTCACCACGACCTGCTCGAACTCGATGGTGGCCGGGCGGCGCCCCAGCTCGGCGCGGCGCTCCTCGAAGAACTCGCGGATCTCGTCGTCCGAGACGGGCGGCGGTCGACGGTCCCGCTGGAGAAGAGCCACGTACTGCTGCCGGATGCCCGATCGGCGTACCCCCTGCGCGATCATCTGCCGGTACTGCTCGACGGTCATGCCCTCGTTCGACAGCGCCTGCTCGAACGCCGACCGGCTCCCGAATCGGCGTTCCTGATCGGCGATGGCGGCCTCGACCTGCGCCTCGACCTCGCCCTCCCCCGCCACGATGGAGTCCCGGGCCGCGGCCTGGAGGAGGATCAGCTCGTTGATCAGCGTCTCCAGCTCCTGGCGCTTGAGCGCTTCCAGAGCCGCCGAGTCCGTCGGGACCGGCTCGCCGAAGGCCCGCCGGCGCTCGATCTGCTCGTCCACGTCGGAGGCCAGGATCACGCTGTCGCCGACCACGGCCACGATCCGGTCCACGAGCTCGGGTCCGGCATCCTGCGCCCGAACGGCCGTGGGAACGGCCAGCAGCGCCGGCAGGGTCATCACGAGGGCTGTCAGTCGTCGCTTCATGCTTCCCGGGGTCCTGGGTACGCCACGGGCCGGCACCTGGGCCGGCCCGTGTGGTAATATGCCCGCGCTGCGCGCGTGTTCCTCAACCGGCCGTGTCGGTGCCCGCCGTGTCCGGAGGCGTCACGGACGGGGTCGTATCGTCGACCTGGGGCCGGTCCTGGACCGGCGGCATGGACGGCCGCTGGCCCGCCTCCGCCTCACGCCGCTCCTCCAGCTGCTCCACCACCTCGGGGAACGCGCGCTCGTAGACGTGCCATTCGACCTCTTCCCGGAGCACGTAGGGCAGCGCGCCCAGCGGCAGCAGGTTGTTACGTCCCTCCAGGATCCCCTCGAGGAGGGAGCGCACCCGGCGGTCCACGGCCTCGGTCTCGTCCTCGCCCTCCTGGGGCTCGCCCGCCAGCCCCGCCTGGCGCGCCAGCTGGGTCAGCTGCTGGCGGATCAGGCCCCGGATCGAGTCCTGCTCCTCCGTCGGCACGGTGATCCCCCGGGACCGGGCGTCGGCCAGGACGAGCTCGTTCGTGGCCACCTCCCGGAGCAGCGACTCCACCTGCTCGTCCTGCAGCGTGGCGTACTGCGCCCGCTGCTGCGGCGGGAGGCGGCGCAGCACCTGGACGAACTCGCGGGCCGTCAGCGCTCCGCCGTCCCAGGTCATGAGCTCCCGGGAGGCCGCGCGGCCGCTCAGCCGCTCGGACGGGTCCTCGGCCAGGCCCCGGGCCACGTCGTGGGCGCCCTGCTCGATCTCCATCCCGACGGGGTCCCGGAGGGAGTCCACGTAGGTCGTCAGCGACTCCTGCCGCCGCTGCTGGACGGCCCGCCGGCGGAACTCGGCGCTCATCTCATCGAAGGAGGGGGTCTCCCGCTCCTCGACCCTGATGACGTGGAGTCCGAACGGCGTCTCCACTACTTCGCTGATCTCTCCGACCTCCAGGGCGAACGCGGCGTCCTCGAAGGGCTGGACCATGCGCCCGCGCTCGAACCAGCCCAGGTCACCACCCTCGCGGGCCGTGCCCTGGTCCTCGCTGTACTCCGTGGCCAGCGCGGCGAAGTCCTCGCCGCTCACCGCCCGCTCCCGGAGCTGCTCCGCCAGCTGCCGGACGCTGTCCCGCTGGGCGTCGGTGGCCTGGTCCGGATAGGAGAGGAGGATGTGACGGGCCCGGATCCGCAGGCCCGGTGCCTGCTCATCGAAGAGGGTGCGGAGCTCCTCGTCCGTCAGGGTCGTGTCGTCGGTGACGACCTGCTCGCGCAGCTGCATGAAGGTCTGCTGCTCGACGTAGGGGCGCAGCATTGGCTCCAGGTCGAGCTCGGCCAGCGTGCTGTCCTCGGTCATGAGCTCGGCCAGGATCGTGTAGTCCACCCACAGGTCGGCCACGGACGCCACGACCTCGGTCTGAGGCGGGATCCGCGGCGCCCCGGCCAGCAGCTCCACGGTCTCCTCTATCGTCAGCTCGTGTTGCCCGGCCCGGGCCACGACGTCGGTGTGAGCGGTCATGGCATCGCAGCCCGGCACGGCGAGCGCGGCTACCAGCAGCGGTAGATATCGCTTCATCGTCTCTCCTCGAAGGTGTAGAGCCGGGTGAATGTACCGGTGGCCGCGTCCCGGTTCAAGGCGAGCCGGATCCGGGGACCGCCCGCTCATGCGCCGTCCCCCGCCAGCAGGGTCAGCGCTCCGGCCACGGCGCCGGCCAGGTCGCCGGTCCCGAGCCGGTGGAGGACCAGGCTGAGGGGCTCCATGCGCTTCACCTCGACCTCGATCTGGCTGTCGTGCATGGCGCTCTGCAGCGCGGTGAGCCTCGGGACCACGTCCCCGCGGAACGTGAGTCTGGCCCGGTCGCGATGCACGTTGATCCGGTCGAGGCCGAGCGCCTGCCCGAGCAGCCGGAGCCGGGTGGCGTCGAGGAGGCGGTGCACCTCGGGCGGCGGTCGGCCGAACCGGTCCTCGATCTCGTCGCGCAGCGCCACGACCTCCCGGACCTCTTCGGCGCGGGACAGCCGACGGTACAGGTGCAGCTTCTGGGCGGAATCGGCCAGGTACTCGTCCGGCAGGTAGGCCGGGCCATCCATGGCGACGTCGGGGGCGGGGTGGCGCTCGCGCTCCTCCTGCCCCTTCAGCCGGGCGACCGTCTTCTCCAGGAGCCGGGTATAGGTATCGATCCCCACGGCGTGCACGTGACCCGACTGGTCCGCGCCCAGGATGTTGCCGGCGCCCCGCATCTCCAGGTCCTTCACGGCAATGGCGTACCCGCTCCCGAGCTCGGTGTGGTGTTCGAGGATCCGCAACCGCTTCTCCGCCTCGAGGGAGATCCCTTCGGGGGCGACCAGGTAGCAGAAGGCCCGGTGGTGCGAGCGGCCGACGCGACCCCGGAGCTGGTACAGCTGGCTCAGGCCGAACATGTCCGCGCG
>JABAOG010000976.1_pt1 | contig 22175 bp, 15 predicted proteins | sample 7062131 | NCBI WGS metagenome assembly JABAOG01 (sample SAMN14538629, study PRJNA623070) | marine sediment metagenome | biome: marine biome [ENVO:00000428]; feature: marine pelagic biome [ENVO:01000023]; material: deep marine sediment [ENVO:00002113] | place: India: Arabian Sea | collected...
GGCCGTCCCGTCCCGCTACCTGGTCGGCATCGACCTCGGCACGACCCACACCGTCGTCGCCTACGCCGACACCGCCAAGGCCACCCCCGGCACCGAAGACGAGCCCGGCACCCCACCGCCCGTCGAGGTCTTCGACGTCGACCAGCTCGTCGCCCCCGGCGAGGTGGACCGCCGACCGATGCTCCCCTCCCTGCGCTACCAGCCCGCCGAAGCCGAGCTGGCTCCCGGCGAGACCGCCCTCCCCTGGAGCGGCGACCAGGATCACGTCGTCGGCGAGCTCGCCGAACGGCTGGGCGCCAAGGTCCCCGGCCGCCTGGTGGCCAGCGCCAAGAGCTGGCTGAGCCACTCGGCCGTCGACCGCTCCGCGGACATCCTGCCCTGGGGCGCCCCCGCGGACGTCACGAAGGTCTCCCCCGTCGAAGCCTCGGCGTCCTACCTGAGCCACCTGCGCGCCAACTGGGACCAGCGTTTCCCGAACAACCCGCTGCACACCCAAGAGGTCGTGCTCACCGTCCCGGCGAGCTTCGACGAGGGCGCCCGCGCGCTCACCCTCGAGGCCGCCAAGCGCGCCGGGCTGAAGGTGCGCCTCGTCGAGGAGCCTCAGGCCGCCTTCTACGCCTTCCTGGACGAGCAGCGCGACCGGCTCGAGGACGCGCTCGGCGAGACCCGGCTGGCGGTGATCGTCGACGTCGGCGGCGGCACCACCGANNGCACCTGATGCTCGGCGGCGACAACATGGATCTGACCCTCGCGCGGATCGCCGAGGAGCGCCTCGGCCGGAGCCTCGACGCCGCGCGCTTCAACCAGCTGGTGCAGCAGTGCCGACTGGCGAAGGAGCGCCTGCTCGGCGGGGACGCCCCCGAGAGCGCCGACATCACCGTCCTCGGCAGCGGCCGCAAGCTGGTCGGCGGGGCGCTGAAGACGAGCCTCGCCAAGGACGAGGTCCGTGAGCGCGTGCTCGAGGGCTTCTTCCCGGAAGTCGACCACGACGCCCGCCCGGAGACCAAGCGAGCGGGCATCGTCGAGTTCGGCCTTCCCTACGTGGCGGACGCCGGCGTGACCCGGCACGTCGCCGCGTTCCTGGCGCGCCACGAGGAGCTCGCCCGGGAAGCCCTCGGCAAGGAGGATCTGCGCGGCGGCGCCCGCGAAGGCGCGATGCCCGACGCGGTCCTCTTCAACGGCGGCGTCTTCGGCAGCGGCCTGCTCCGGGACCGGATGCGCGCCATCCTCGGCCAGTGGCGCGGCGGCGACGCCCCCACGCTCCTCGAGAACGAGCGGCCGGAGCTCGCCGTCGCCCGCGGCGCCGTGGCCTATGGCCTCGCCCGCCGCGGCCTCGGCCTGAAGATCGGCGGCGGCTCGGCGCGCAGCTATTTCCTGCTGGTCGACCGCCAGTCGGAGGATGGGGCCAAGGGCGTCTGCATCCTGCCGCGTGGCTCCGAAGAAGGCGAAGAGGTCGAGCTGAAGGAGCGCACCTTCTCGCTGCGCGTCGGCCGACCGGTGCGCTTCCACGTCGCGTCGACGACCGCGGACGTGGAGCACGTGCGGGCGGGTCAGCTGGTCTCCATCGACGATCCGGAGCGCTACCAGACGCTGCCCCCGATCGCCGCGGTGCTCACCACCGAGGACGAGGAGAAGAAGGAGGTACCGGTCTCGCTGGTCGCCGCGCTGACCGAGATCGGCACCCTCGAGGTCGGCTGCGTCCACACGGAGACCGGCAAGCGCTGGCAGCTCGAGCTCAGCCTCCGCGGCGGCGGTTCCACCGCCGAGGCACAGCGCGTCGGTCAGCTCCACTCGCGCTTCGCGGAGGCGACGGCGAAGGTCGATCTCGTCTACGGCAAGCCGAAGAAGGGGCAGGCGGCGCCCAAGGCCCGGGACATCAAGCGGCTCCGGGTCGATCTCGAGAAGGTCCTGGGCCCACGCGAGAGCTGGGACACGCCCCTGCTGCGAGAGCTCTTCGGGGCGCTCCTCGCCGGCATGAAGCGGCGGCGACGCTCCGCCGACCACGAGCGCATGTGGTTCCATCTGGTCGGCTGGAGCATGCGCCCGGGCTTCGGCTACCCGCTCGACGAGTGGCGGGTCGAGCAGCTCGGCCCGATCGTCGACCAGGGCGTGCAGTTCGTGCCGGAGGCGCAGAACTGGTCCGAGTTCTGGATCCTCTGGCGGCGGGTGGCCGGCGGCCTGCCCCCGAAGATGCAGCAGAAGCTGCTGAGCGAGATCGAGTTCTACCTGCAGCCGCCGCTCACCGGTCGGAAGAAGCGGAAGCGACCGAAGGGCCCGAAGAAGCTCGGCTACGACGACATGGTCCGCCTGGCCGGCGCGCTGGAGCGCATCCCGCCGGATCGAAAGGCCAAGATCGGCGGCTGGCTCGTGGAACGGCTCGACGTGCACGAGGAGAACCCGCAGACCTGGTGGGCCGTCGGCCGAATCGGGGCGCGGGTGCCCTTCCACGGCAGCGCCCACCAGGTCGTGCCCCGCCACGTGGCCTCCCAATGGCTCGAGAAGGCGCTCACCTTCGACTTCCAGGACGCGCCGGAGGCGGCCTTCGCCGCGACCCTCCTCGCCCGCCGTAGCGGTGATCGGGAGCGCGATCTCTCGGAGGAGCTTCGCGAGCAGGTGGCGGGCCGGCTCGCTCACGCCGAGCAGCCCGAGAGCTGGGTCCGGATGGTCCGCGAGGTGGCCCACCTCGACGCCGCTGACGAGCGCCGGCTGATGGGCGATTCGCTCCCGCCGGGCCTGCGGCTGGTCGAGTGAGGCCGAATTCCCCGAAAACCCCGCTGATACCGACGATTTGAGGCTTGACGCGAGAAGCCGTGGATCGTTCAATGGCGCCCGCTGGCTGGGCACTTCGTCCGGTCTCGGCACTCAGGCAGGAACGAAGAGGAGCGGATGTTCGCAGTCGTCATCACGGAGAAGGGCGGCGCTCAGCGGCGCATGGAGTTCGACAAGAACGAAGTGACGATCGGCCGCGTCCAAGGCAACGACATCATCCTGCCCAAGGGCAACGTGTCCAAGCGGCACTCCCGCATCGTCCTCAAGGACAACCGCTTCATCGTCGTCGACCTGAAGAGCACCAACGGCACCTACGTCAACGGCCGCAAGATCACCTCTCCGCTCGTGGTCAAGCCGGGCGACAAGATCTACATCGGTGACTTCATCCTGACCGTGGAGGAGACCGCCGGCGCCGGCGCCGCGGCCCCCGCGCCCTCGGGTGGTCGGCAGGGTCCCCCGCCCCTCCGTTCGGCGCCGCCCCCGGCTCCGTCGCCCCAGGCCGCGCCCGCGCCAGCCCCCGCGCCCACCGGCGGACCGCCCGCCCTTCCGCAGAGTCAGCCCGAGCCACCGGCCGCGCCCGCACCGGAGCCGCCCGCCGCACCGGCGCCCAAGCCGAAGCCGGCCCCCGCGCCGGCACCGCGCCCGTCCCTCGGACAGGCGACCTCGACGATGGCGGACGCCGGCAGCCTGGCCGGCGTGATGGCCAGCCTTCGCGGTCGGTTCCCGGTCGACGACGCCTCCGCCGCCGGGCAGGACGACCAGAGCCGCTGGACCGCCGCCAAGGCGGCGATCGACGCCACCGTCGAGGAGCTCGGCGCCAGCGATGACGGCGTCGCCACCGCCGCGATGCGTGAGGCGGTCGGCCTCGGTCCCTTCGAGGCCCTGCTCGAGGACTCGGAGGTCGTGGCGATCGTCGCCGAAGGCCCGCGGAAGGTCCTGGTGGATCGCGGCGCCGGTCTCACCCCGGAGAGCGTCTCCTTCTCGTCCGGCGCGATGCTCGCGACGATCGGCCGCCGGCTGGTCGCGCGCGGTGGCGCCGACCACACCAGCGGCGGTCCGGTGCTCCGGGCGACGCTACCCGAGGGTGAGCGCGTCACCGTCGTGCTGCCCCCGGTCGCCATCGGCGGTCCGCTCGTCGAGATTCGCCGGAGCGCTCCGGCGCCGTCCGAAGCGTTGATCGCTCGCGGCGTCCTCGACCAGGCCGTCCTCGACGTGCTCGGTCGAGCCGTCGCCGCCCGAAAGAACATCGCCGTCATCGGCGCGCCCGACCTCGTCAGCGAGCTGCTCGCGGCCCTCGCGGCCCTCGCGGAGGAAGACGAGCGCTTCGTCACGGTCGGCGCCAGCGATCTCGCCCTCGGCCGGCCGCACGTCGCGCTCGGGCCCGGCGGTGGGCTCGACGTCGGCGCGGTGGCTCGCTACGGCGCGCTGCTCCACGCCGACCGCTTCGTCGTCCATGGCGTCGCCGGCGCCGACGCCTTCGAGGCGCTCGCCGCGGTGGTCTCTCGCGGCGACGGGTCGTTCATCGGCTACGGCGCCAGCAACGGGGGAGACCCCACGGCGGCGCTGCAGCTCGGCGCCCGTCTCGCCGGCCGCGGTGACCAAGGCGCGATCGCGGCCCTGGTGGCCGAGGCCGTCGACGTCGTCGTGCACGTCGAACGCGGCGCAGACGGCCCACGGGTCTCGGCGGTCGCCGAGGTCACCGGCCTGGACGGGGAGTCGGTGCAGAGCACCGAGCTCTTCGCGTACGCGGACGGTGGCTTCCAGGCCTCCGGCTCCCCCAGCTTCTGAGCGGCGTCCGGCGCCCGGAAATGGCTAGTACATGACCGGCGGCGGCGGGAACGCGGGCTTGGCGAAGAAGTAGCCCTGCCCGTAGTGGGCGCCGGTGTCGATGGACGCCTTGAGCTCGTCTTCGGTCTCCATCCCCTCGGCGACCACCTTGGCGCCCAGGTCCTCGCAGAGCGAGACCATGTGCTTCACCAGCTTTTGGCGGCGCGGGTCGGTGTGGAGGCCGGCGATGAGCCCGCGGTCGAGCTTCACGATCTGCGGGTGCAGGTCGGCGATGTACTTGAGGTTGGAGTAGCCGGCGCCGAGGTCGTCGATCGCCAGATGGACGCCCTTCGAGCGGATCTCGCGCAGCATCGAATGGCAGAGCGAGAAGTGGCTCAGCGGCACGGACTCGGTGATCTCCAAGAAGATCGGGTGCATGTGGCCGAAGATCGGATCGTCCGGCTGCACCAGCCACCCTTCGTCGAGCTCCTGCGGGTGGATGTTGATGAAGAGCGCGGTGTCCGGACAGGCGTCGACGGCCATCTCGCGGAGGATGCGACCCAGCGCGCCACAGCACTGGCTGCGAATGGCCTCGGTGAAGAGCTTCGGCGGACTCTCGAAGTGCGGCGAGTTGCTGCGCGCGAGGGTCTCGTAGGCGAAGATCTTCTGGGTGCGCAGGTCGACGATCGGCTGGAAGACGGCCTTGACCTCCCCGACGCTCAGCACGCCGGGGATCTGCGACGGTCGTCGCGTTCGCTTGAAACCGGGACGACGAAGCTCGTTCCCGGCCAGCCACTGGAGGAAGTTCACTGCCTCGGTCATGGTGCCCTGTCAGCTCTCGCCCGCTGACCGATGGAGCGTAGCGCATTCATCCCCTTTTGGGCGGAACAAAAACCATGCCGTAGGAAATTTGAACAAATTTCACCATGACCTCACGCATTCGGACCAGCCGCCCTTCCCCCCACGTGCTCGCCATCGAGCTCGCCCGCGCCGACAAGCGCAACGCCTTCGACCGGCAGATGCTCCGTGAGCTCGCCGAGGCCTTCACCGAGCTCGACGACGACCCCGAGCTCCGCTGCGGGCTGCTGCACGCCGAAGGCGATCACTTCACCGCCGGTCTCGAGCTGAGCGACGTCGGCCCGGCGGTCGCGAAGGGTGAGCCGCTCTTTCCCGAAGGGGCGGTGGACCCGCTCGGGCTGCATGGTCGCGTGCGCACCAAGCCGGTGGTGATCGCCGTGCAGGGCTGGTGCCTGACCCTGGGCATCGAGCTGCTCCTCGCGTGCGACATCCGGCTGGCCGCCGAAGGCACCCGCTTCGGGCAGATCGAGGTCAAGCGAGGCATCTTCCCCTTCGGCGGGGCGACGATCCGCTTCCCGCGGGACGTGGGCTGGGGCAACGCGCAGCGCTACCTGCTCACCGGAGACGTCTTCGACGCGGCCGAGGCGCTGCGCATCGGTCTCGTCCAGGAGGTCCTTGCGCCCGACGAGCTCTTCGAGCGCGGCGCCGAGCTCGCCGCGACGGTGGCGAAGCAGGCCCCGTTGGCGGTGCAGGCGTCGCTCCGCTCCTCCCGGATCGCCGTGGAGGAAGGGCAAGCAGCCGCCATGGCCTCGCTGATGGAAGAGACCCGCGCGATCATGAAGACCGAGGACGCCGCCGAGGGTCTGCAGAGCTTCGTCGAGCGGCGGGAGGCACGCTTCCAGGGGAAGTGACCGGCCCGAGGAAATCAACGGGCCGCACCAGACGTATCTTCTCCGAGATGCAGCGCTCGATACGGAAGGGCAGGTCGTGCGACTCTATCGGGCGACGCGGACGTAGAATGGAAGAGCCAAGATGTTGAAGCGACTCGGACTCGGCCTGCTCAAGGGCCTGCTCATCGGCGGGGGCGTCGGGGCCGCGCTCCATTTCGGCGTCGGCTGGCTGACCGTCGGGTCGGCGCTCTTTGGTTACCTGCTCGCCATGGCGACGGGCGCGACGGCGGGCGTGCTCGCCGGCAAGCCGCCGTGGAAGCAGTCCGCGTGGATCGAGGGCGTGCTCAAGGCGGTCTTCGGTCTCGGCTTCGGCGCGCTGGCCTTCTGGGCGAGCAGCAAATGGCTCGCCTTCGGGTTGCCCGGGATGCTCCCGGGGGTCGAGGCGGGCACCCCCTGGACCGAGTCGACGTTGCTCATGCCGACCATCGTGGCGGGGCTCTTCGGGACGCTCGTCGAGCTCGACAACACGGGCGACGACAAGCCCAAGGGCGCCAAGCGCGGTCCGAAGGTCCGGGTGAAGGGTGGCTCGGCTCAGGCAGCCGAGGTGGTGGAGGCCGCCGAGCGGCCGGCGTCCAAGGTCAAGAGTCGCTGACGTCGGCGGCGGCTTCGGGGCCGCCCTCGCCTCCGTCTTCGTCCTCTTCCTCTTCCTTGCGCCGGCCGACGAAGGCCATGAAGAGCATGGCGAGCAGGCCGACCCAACCAGGCCAGTCGCCGACGTACTGATAGAGCGTCGGTGAGTCGAGGAGCGGGAGCTCGGCGCTGATCTCGTCGCGCTCGTCCACCCCGATGACCCCGAGGGTGCGCCCCACCGGGTCGACGAAGGCGCTCACGCCGCTGTTCGTCGAGCGAACGAGGGCCCGGTGGTGCTCGACCGCGCGGAACTTCGCCAGCGCGAGGTGTATCCAAGGCTCGTGCGTGTCGCCGAACCAAGCGTCGTTGGTGATGTTGACCAGCAGGTTCGGGTCCGCTTCCCGGACGGCCTCACGGGTGAAGCCGGGGAGCACGTCCTCGTAACAGATCAGGGTCGAGATCCGGATCGGCGCGCCCTCGTCGCGCTCGAGGACCAGCGGTCGGACGTGGTCGCCCGGCGTGAAATGGCCACTGTTCGGCGACCACTCGTAGAGGATCGGGAAGGTCTCGCCGAAGGGCAGGTACTCGCCGAAGGCGAGCAGGAAGGTCTTGTCGTAGGTGCTGAGGATCTCGCCGTCCTCGTCGACGAGGTAGGCGGTGTTGTAGTGCCGCCTCTCGCCCTCGACCTCGCGGCGGGCGAGCCCCCCGAAGACCACCGGCGACTGGATCCCGGGAAGCACCCGCCGTTCGATGTTGGTGGTCCCCTCCGGCAGGAAGAAGGTGAAGGCGGACTCCGGCCAGACCAGCAGGTCCAGCTCCTCGCGCGCCTCGAGCCGACGGCTCTGCATCAGGTGCCGCCGGTGCCCCTCGAAGGGCTCCTCCCGCTTGGCGAAGATGCCCATGTTCACCTGGACCATGCCCACGTCGATCGTCTCGGCCTCGGCGGCGCGGCCGTCGACCTCGGCGATGCGCCAGGCGCCGTAGCCGAGGGTGAAGACGACCGCCCCGAGCACGACGCCGAGGGTCTTCTTCGGCAACGGCTCCTTGCGAACGGCCGCGCGGACGCCCTCGTAGAGCCCCGCGTTGAACCCCATCGCCACCGCGCTGAGGAGCATCGGGCCGCCGAGGTCGGCGATCTGGAGGAAGAGCGGGACCTCGTGGAAGCCGCTGGCGAGGAACGCCGGGAAGAGCACCGGGTAGCCGAGCTCGAGGGTGAGCAGCGCGGGAACGGCCGAGAGGGTCACCGGGTAGCCGCGGCGGCGCGCGCGCGAGTAGAGCCAGTAGATCAGCATCTGCTGGCCGCCCTGATAGACCCAGAAGATCGACGCGAAGGCCAGGCTGGGTAGCCCCGAGTAGCCGGAGAAGGTCTCCAGGAAGGGGAAGAGCCAGTAGTAGCCACCCGCGTAGCCGACCGCGCCGTGGAAGAGGCCGAGGGCGAGCACCCGCTTGGTGCTGGCGTGGGGCAGCTCGCGGTCGAGCACCCACATCATCGGCAGGAAGGAGACCAGGGCGAAGGGCCAGAGGCTGAAGCCGGCGAAGCCGAGGCACTGCATGAAGCCACCGAGCCCGCAGAGGAGCAGGTGGCCCCATCGGACGGGGCGCGAGAATCGGGGCTCGGGAGCCTGGTCGCTCGGCTCGGGGCTGTCGGAGGCGGTCATGGGCGAACGAGGGAAAGCCGCCCTCGCCGGGGGCTTCTAGCAAAGGGTCCGTGGGGGTGCCACGGCGGGCGGTCGATCATCACCCGATGCGCGCCGCGCGGGGAAGGTTATGGTGGGGAGCCATGAGCGTCTTCGACACCGGCTACTGGAACGTCGGTCGGATCATGGGTGTTCCGATCCGGCTGCACTGGAGCATTCCGGTCGGCGCCTTCGTCTTCGGCCACTTCCGCTTCGTGCCCGGCTTCTGGCTGGGGTTCTTCCTGCTGGTGCTGGTCCACGAGCTCGGCCACGCCTTCCTGGTGCGGCAGCGCGGACTGCGAAACCGGGAGATTCGAGTCCACGGCCTCGGCGGCGTGAGCATCCACGAGCGCGGCTCGCTCTACGATCGGTCGATCATCGCCTGGGGCGGCGTGCTGGCGCAGCTGCTGGTGCTCTACGTGCCCACGAAGCTCGTCACGACCCTGGTGGGGGTTCCCCCGGTGCCCTTCCTGCCGGAGCTGCTGAGCGCATTCCTCTACACGAACTTGATCCTCGCGGCGTTCAACCTCATCCCGATCGCGCCCTTCGACGGCGCGATGGCCTGGAAATTCCCGCGCCTCTGGTGGGCCCGCCGAAAGGGCTCGAGAGGCCGGCGAAAGTCGAAGCGCTCGGCGGCCCAGCGCCGCGCCGGTGAGCCACCGGCAGGCCGGGGCGACCCGGAGCTGACGGCGAAGGAGATCGCCCGCCGCGCCCTCGAGGACGCCCGTCGCCGCTGACCTTGCTGGGGCCCGCGGGTCCCGCTACGACCGTCGCCATGCGTTCGCTCGCCCTCTCTGCTCTCGCGCTCGTGCTCGCTTGCGAGCCCATGGCGACCGCCGAGGAGGACGACGAGACGCTCCCCTACGAGCCCTTCAACGGCGGCGTCCAGACCGGTGCGGAGCTCGAGGCGGAAGCCCGGGAGGAGCGCGCGAGCGACGACAGCGCGTGCGCGGCGAACGCGCCCGAGGAGCGCCTCGCCTGCCACTTCGCGGAGCGCACCCGGCGCGCGATGCCGGACGCCGACGTGAGCGTCGTCGGCGTGGACCTGGTGCGTGTGGACGAACGAGAGTTCGCGATGGACGCCCTGCGGGCGATCTGCGAGCGGGACCCGGACTCCTGCGAGCAGCGGATGAACGACTGGATCGCCGCCCTCGCCGAGGCGCGAGAGGCGGAGAACACCCCGGCGACGCCGGAGCAGCTGCGGCCGATCCTCAAGCACGTGGACTTCGTCGCCATCGTTCGACGAGATGCGCCGGAGCTCGCCGACCTCAGCCGTCGCCTGGTCGGTGACGTACACGTGCTCTTGGTGGTCGACTTCCCGCGCTTGACCCGTGCCCTCGAGCCCGAGGACCTCGAGGCCCTCGGCATGACCATCGAGGAGGCGCACGAACGGGCGATCGCCAATCTGAGGGAGCACCACGGCGACCTGCCGGTGGAGCCGATGCCCAACGGGCTGAAGGCGATGGGACCGAACGACGGCTACGCGGCCTCCCGGCTCCTGCTGCACGAAGAGTGGGCGGAGGTCGCCGAAGCGACCGAAGGCGATCTGGTCGTCGCGCCCTGCAACCGGGACCTGGTGATCCTCGGTACGCGGGCGCTGGCGGAGCCGCTTCGGGAAGCCTCCATTCGGGCCTATCGCTACGTCGACCACCCGATCACCAAAGCCCTCTGGCGCTGGACGCCAGAGGGCTGGGTGACCCTCGAAGAGGACGAGGGAGACGACGCTTCGGATCAGAGCACGTAGGGGTAGGTGATGACGAAGCGCTCGCGCTCGAAGCGGGGGAAGTGAGCGCTGCGGACCGCCTGGGCGATGCAGCTCGCGGCGGGGCCGCCCGCATGCTCACCGCTGACCGTCGCGCTGCTCACGCGACCGGTGGCTCCGTCGACCACGAGGCGGACGCGGGCGACACCGGACTCGGCACACTCACGGACCTCCCCCTCCAGCGCGCGGAGGGTGGTCGAGACCTGCCGCCGGGTCGGCGTCTCGGGGAGCGTTTCGCGCATCGGGTCGGCCGAGGAGCCCTCGCCGAGGGCGCGGTCGAGCAGCTCGTCGATGGAGCCGTCGAGAGGCGTCTCGCCGTCGGTGCTACCGGAGCCCCAGCTGTGCGAAGGCGCCGGCGCGGGACGGCTGGGCTCGGGCACCGAGGCGGGGCGCCGAACGCGGCGAGTAGGGGCCGGCGCGATGTCGACCACGGGCTCGGGCTCGGGCTCGTCGAGGGTCACCAGCGCCACCGGCGCCGCCGGCGCTCGCATCGGCGTGTGGTCGCCGCTGCTCAGCTCGTGCTTCGCGGGGGCGCGGAGCGCCTCGGGCGTGGCCGCGACGCGAGGCGTGGCCGCGGCGTAGACGATCGCGGAGAGCGCGAAGACGGCGACCGAAGCGATCCAGGCCACGAAGGGCGTGGGGGCTCGGCTCTTGGACTGGCGCTCGGCGACCAGGGGCGGGGCGATCGGCGTGAGCGGCCGGCTGGTGCCGGCGGCCTCGGCGGCCCGCTGCTCCTCGAGCAGCGCGCGCAGATCGATGATCCCCGAGTCCTCGGTGGGGGGCGGTCCCGCCTCGAACGCGGGATCGAGCTCGATGTCGATCGAGAGCTCATCGTGCTTGGTCATGGGGTCCTCCTTCATCGGGTTCACCAGGTCCGACGACCCAAATCTCAAGCAACCCTTAAGACGGGGACGATCGTCGTCACTAGGAACCCACCCCCAATGATTTCGGATATTTACCGACCGTTAAGACGACAGTGACGGCTCGCGACGACGATCGTCCCCCTTTGGGCGAGCCGTGTGGGTGCCCTTTAGGCGAGCCGTGTGGGTGTAGAGGTTGAGGCGGCCGTCGCGGGCGAAGCCGGCGAGGACGAGGCCGGCGCGGTCGGCGAGATCCACGGCGAGCGTGGTCGGGCCGGACACGGCGACGACGGCGCTCATTCGGGCCACCGCGGCCTTCTGGACGATCTCGAAGCTGGTGCGGCCGGAGACGACCAGGACGGCGGCCTCGGCGAGACGGTCGGTCGTGAGTAGGCGGCCGATGACCTTGTCGACCGCGTTGTGGCGGCCGACGTCCTCGGCGAGCACGAGCAGGGCGCCCTCGGTGGTGAGGGCCGCCGCGGCGTGGACGGCGCCCGTGCGGGCGAAGCTCGGCTGGCCCGACGAGAGCATCTCGGGCGCCGCCGCGAGCACCGGGAGCGAGAGAGCCCGCGCCGGCGGCGACTCGGGGAGCCGGGCCATCAGGTCGTCGATCGACGCCCGACCGCAGACGCCACAGGAAGCGGTCACCAGCGTGCCCCGTCGGCTGGCCTTGGTCCGCTCGGGATCGAGGGCCACGCCCGGACCCGGCGTCACTTCGATCACGTTTCCATAGCCCTCCTCCTCGGGCGCGCCGCAGTGGGCGATGGTGCCGACCTGCCGCGCCGACTCGACGATCCCCTCCGCGAAGAGGAAGCCGAGGGCGAGCGCGGGGTCGTCGCCCGGTGTGCGCATGGTGGTCGCCAGCGGATCGCCGGCGAGCCGAATCTCGAGCGGGGCCTCGAGCGCGAGCTCGTCCAGCTCGGCCGAGCCGAGGGTCGCCTCGCTCGGGTCGAAACGGTGGCGCGGCCGGCGTTCGATGCCTCGCTCGACCGTCATCGGCGACGGTGTGCTCGGCCGGTGGCGGCCGCCCGCGATCGCCTTTTCCTCTGTATCGGTCGGCACTTGGCCATCATTGGACGTGGCCCGCGGCCGGGCAAGGGAGCGGTCGTCGGAACATCTGGGCCGAGCCGTTGTCGGACCCCGCGTGTCGAAGGACGCGCGGTGGTGCAGACTGAAACGGTGAGCGGGGCGACGAAGACGCCCGAAGGTGACGGGCCGAGCGCGGGAGAGCTCCCGCGCGATGGCGTGATCCTGCGTTCGCTGCGGGCCGCCACCCGGCGGCGTCTGCGAGCGAGCGCCGCGCTGCTGGTGGTGGCGGGCGTGGCCGGCGGGGTGCTGGCGTTCCACTGGGTCGAGCTCGGCCGCTACTGGCGCGGCGAGACCGACGAATCCGGCGCGCCCATCTACGAAGCGCGGCACACCAGCCACCCGGATACGGACATCGATTGGCGCCGCGTCCACGCGACGCTGATCCCCCGTTGGCTGATCGCTCGGGGCCATTCGCACCGCTCACACTCCCAGCACGGCATCGCCGACTTCGACCGCGCCGCCAGGGCCCATCGAGCCTTCACCGAGCTCCGCTTCGCGGTCCGCTCCGACTCCAACCTGGTGGCCATCCTCGACGAGCTCGAAGCCAGGGGGGAGGACCCGGTCGGCAACGCCGAGCGCATCGACTACCTGCTCTGGGCCTGGAACGCCTACCTCGACCGGCACGACATCCCCTGGCGCCTCGAGGCGAACCTGCACCTGAGCCGCGAAGGCGAAGCCACCTTCGTCACCCGGAGCTACGAGGTGCTCGGCGATCTGCGCGACGACGCCGGCCGGCGCGTGCGCCTGCTGCGCCGCGCCGACCTCACCAACGTCGACGAGGGCTTCCTCGGCCACTCCCCCGGGCGGGACGAGGGCGCGCTGGTGATCCTCGACGAGACCCTCCGCTTCGCCGTCCGCCACGTCTGGCCGATGCTCAACCCGGGCCTCGACGCCTACCTGCCGACCGAGCAGCGCGCGGTCGCCGGCCCCGTCCGCAGCCGGCTCCGTCTGGACGCGGCGGACCGCGAACGCCTGCGCGAGACGGCGGTCGACCAGTTGGCGCTCGTCGAGGTCGCCGCGTCGATCCATGCGCGAGCCGAGTGCGGCTCCCGGTTTCGGGTATGGGGACTGCCCTGGAACGGGCTCGCGCCCCCCGATCAGAACGCGCTGATCAGCGCCCTCGACCGCAGCCGGGGCCGTGATTGCCCGGAGGTGACCCTCGGCGAGGCGGCGCGCATGATCGGCGCGAGCGAGCGCCTGGGCCAGACCCCCGCGCTCGCGGACGCGGTCGAGAGCCTCGGCACCTGGGTCGCCCGGGCGGTGGCCATCCACGAGCTCCGCCACGTCGCCGACGGGGGCGCCGCGGTCGAATGCCCCGGCTGCCCACAGAGCATGAACGGCCCGACCCGCGCCGAGCTCTCCGCCTACCTGGCCACCTTCGCCACCGACGAGGTCGCCCACGTCGCGGCACTGCAGGCCTGCGCCATGCAACCGGAAGCCCACGAGGGGTCTCTGGAGCCGCATGCCCTGGCCCTCGGCTTCGCGCTTCCCCGGCTGCTTCCCGACGGCTGCGACGGGGTCATCCCCGAGGATCTCGCCGAGCGGGCGCTGCATCTCGAGCGCGCGCTCTTCGGGGAGCGGGAGCGGGTGCGGATCCCCGAGAGCTTTCCGAGCCGGATTCCGCTGCTCGCCCGCTGAGCCGAGGTCCCAGCCTCAGACGCCGAGCAGCACACCTTCCGCCGACCGGCCGGTCGCTGCCGCGATGGCCTCCACGTAGAGGGCGATCTGACCGCGGTAGGCCTCGTCCGCTCCATCGGCCAAGTCGGTCTTGAAGTCGACCACGGTCCAGCGGGAGTCGTCGCCCTCGCCCTCCTCGAAAGCCAGGTCGGCCACGCCCTCCGCGAGGGTGCCGTCGGCCATCGGGTACACCAGCGGCACCTCGCGACGCACCCGGGTGGCCGCCGCCGCGCGGACCAGCAGCGGATGCTGCAAGGCTGCGACGACCGCGCGGGTCGCCGCCCCGCGCTCTTCGTCGGTGGCACCGATCAGCCGAGCGTGCGCGCGTGCCAGCGTCTCGATCGCTTCTTCACCGGCGTCGAAGGGCACGTCGGCGAGCACCAGGTGCACCAGCGTGCCGAAGCGAGCACCGCGAGGCCGCGGGTCGTGGGCGGCGTCGGTGCTCGTCGTGGCGATCGCGGCGCCGAGCTCGGCTCCCCGTTCGGCCCCCAGCGCCGTGATCGTCCGCCCTCGAATCGTCGGCACGCTCGCCTTCGAGCGCAGCTGCTCTCGGTCGGCGACCCAGCGCTCGTGGTCGGTGACCGCCGCCTCGGCTCCCTTCCCCTTCGGCGTGAGGAGCTCCCGGAGCTTCGGCCGGACCCCGGTGGGCGAGTGGTGGCCCGCCTCGAGGCGCTCGGCGCTCCACCACACGATGCCATTTCGCTGCAATCCCGGCCGCATCGGGTCGTCGCTCGTCATGCCTCGGCCGTAGGCCGCCACGGTCCGCTCCTCGCTCATCGCGGGGCAGCCGGGAGCGTCCCGAACGTCCCGGCGACGCTTGCGCGCCATGTAGAGCACCGGGTGCAAGGGAGCGAGCCAGCCGTGATCACCGGCGCCCTCCTCCGGCGGTCCTTCACCGACGGCAGGCACGACGAGCAGCTCGCGAGCGCGGGTGCACGCGACATAGAGGATCCGCAGCTCCTCCGCGTCACCGGCTCGCTGCGCGGCCGGCGCGTTCGAGAGGAGCTCCGCTGGCGACGCCCCGCAAACACGCTCCGCCCACAGCCCCTTCTCGAGGTCGACCCACTGCGAGGGCTTGCGGCCCGTCAGGTTCGCGTGCGGGTCGGCGAGGATCACCACGGGGAACTCGAGCCCCTTCGCCTTGTGGACGGTCATCAGCCGGACGCCGTCGACCTCCTCCTCGAAGGGGAGCGTGTCGACGTCTCGGCGGAGCTCGACATCCTCTTCGAGCCGCTCCACGAGCGCGCGGAAAGAGGTCGGGTTCGCCGCTTCCATGGCCCGCACCCGGTCCACCAACGCGCGCAGATGCGCCATCGCGTTCGTCCCCGCGCGCCAGAGGACGACCCCCGCGTACATCCGAACGCGCTCCATCAGGTCGATCACCGTGTCCGCGAGGGGGCGCTCGTTGCGGCGAACGTGGAGCTCCCGGAGGATCGCGAGCGCCTCGATGACCTGCTTCTCGCGCTCGTTCGCTGGCTCGCCGTGGTCGTCCAAGGGATGGATGCGGCCGTGCTTCTGGTGGAAGAGGAAGAGGCTCTCGTCCGGCAGACCGAAGTAGGGGCCGCGCAGCGTCGCGTAGACCCGAAGGGCATCGTCTGGCCACTCGATGGCACCGAGGGCTTGGCGGAGCGCGCCCAGCGGCCAGCTCCTCTCGCTCGGCCCCGCCTTTCTGTCCGCCGGCGACGTGCGCGATCGCCTGTGCTTCCAGAGCGCGGGCGTGTTCCTGGATGCGATCCTGGTCCCAATCGCGCTGATTGCGGAAGAGGATGCAGACGTCACGCATGGCGATCGGCCGGCGCTCCCCGTCCTCTTCGACGGTCCAACCGCTCTCCCGAACCAGCCAGCGGACGTACGCCGCGATCGCCCGGGGGCCCTCCTTCTTGAGCGCGGTCTTGGTGACGCCGTACCGGCCGTAGGGCCGGGGCATCGGGAGGGCGACCACCGACGGCTGCGTCCCGCTGCGCACGCGGTGGCTCTCCAGGTCGACCGGCTCCGGTTGCACGCCCTCCTCGGGGACCATCGCCTTCCGGAAGGACTTGTTGAGGAAGACGTGGATGCCGGGCACCGCGCGGAACGAGCGGCGAAGGGCGACCACGGCGCCGCCGGTCTCGACGACGCGGTCCGCGAGCCGCTGGTAGAGCCGCAGATCCGCGCGACGGAAGCGGTAGATCGATTGCTTCGGGTCGCCGACGAGGAAGAGCGCCCCGGGCGCCGGCGTGGCCTGCGCCCACTCGGCGGGCTCCTCCGGCTCGCAGGCCAGGCTCCAGGCGATCTCCATCTGCACGATGTCGGCGTCCTGCACCTCGTCGACGAAGACATGGGTGAACCGGGAACGCAGCGTGCGCCGCGCCTCGGGATGGTCTCGCAGGAGGGTCCGCGCTCGCAGGAGCAGCTCGAGGTAGTCGACGGTCGCGCTCTCGCGCATCACCCGCTCGTACTCCTCGACCAGCGGGCGGAGCGCCTCCTGGAGCTGGGCAGCCAGCTGGGGCCCCGTGCGCTCCGCCCACTCCCGCAGCTCCTCTCGGACCGCATCGCGGTGGGCGGCCACGTCCTTGCGATCGTGGGGGCCGAAGGGCCGGTTGTTCACGTACTCGTAGAGCCCGGCCTTGCGGCCGAGCATCCGCCGCAGGCCGGCGTCGAGCCACTCCATGTGGTCGCGCAGCGCGGCGAGGTCGTCCCCTGCGGCCTGCCGCCGGAAGCGGACGCTCCGGACGAACTCGTGCACCGCGACGAAGCCCTTCCGGAAGTCGTCCCAGGGCTGGCCCGCCGACGCGTAGGGCGCGAGCTCGGCGAGCCGGTCGACCAGCCGTTGCATCTCCTCGGGGTCGAGTCCGCGCTCGTCGCTCTCCCAGGGCGCCGGAAAGTCCCGGTGCTGGACCAGGTTCTTTCCGGCCGCGTGGAGGGCGCCGCGGGGCCCCTCGTCGCGCGCCCAGGTCCGCTGGCGCAGCATCCGCCGGACGCCGATGGGCGGGTCCGCGAGCACCGACTGCCAGTAACGGTCGAAGGCCCGATCGTAGAGCGCGTCACCACCGTCGGCGGCCACGAGGAACGAGGGGTCGAGCCCTGCTTCGAGGGGCAGCTCTCGGAGGATGTCCGCGCAGAACCCGTGGAAGGTGCTGACGTGGGCCGTCTCGATCTGTCCCATCGCCTGCTCGAGGCGAGCGCGCTCGGCGTCGTCCTCGCTGGCTCGGCGGGCCTCCTCGAGCCGCTGCCGAAGGCGGAGCTTCATCTCGCCGGCCGCCTTCTCGGCGAAGGTCAGCGCGGCGACCTGATCGAGACGAGCGTGACCGGAGCGGACGAGCGCCACCAAGCGAGTGACGAGGGACTCGGTCTTGCCGGTGCCGGCCGCCGCCTCGACGAGCAGGCTGCGATCGAGCTCCTCGGCGATGCGCCGTCGCGCGTCGGCGTCGACCCAGCTCTCGGGGGGATCGGCGGGGCCGCTCACTTGTAGCTCCTCAATCGTTCGAGCTGACCGATCACCGGCAGCCCGCGCCGCTTTCGCGCCACCCGTGCCACCTCGTGTGGGCCACAGACCGGCGCGTAGTCGCACCACTCGCACGCCCACCAGCCGACGGGATGAGCGGCCAGGAAGGACGAGCGGAGCAAGCCACGCAGCAGCTCGGCCACCTCGCCGATCGCCCCGCGCGCCTGCTCGGTGAGCTCCACGTCGCGGCGCTCGAAGCCACCCCGCGACGTGCAATAGAAGAGGCTCCCGCCCGCGACGTTCTTGGCGACAAAGAGCTTCTCGAGGGCGAGCGCGTAGAGCACCGGCTGCAGCGTTCGGCCGCCACCGACCAACACGTCGGTGCGGGCGCTGGCCTTGCCGGTCTTGTGGTCGGTGGCCCGCAGCCGTCCCTCGTTCTGCTCGACCATGTCGATGGCGCCGCGGAGCAGGATGCCCTCGTCGAGCGGCACCGGCTCCGCCCGACTGGCCGCGTCACGCCCTTCGCCACCACGAAGGCCGAAGGCCAGCTCGAAGTGGGTCGGCTCCCAGTGAACGCTTTCCTCGTGGAGGCGAGCGAGCCACTCACCGAGGTCGGCGACGATCTCGGCCAGGCCGTCCGCCCACACCCGCGGAATGGCGGGCACGAGCTCCTCCTCGTAGCGAGCGCCGATCGACTCTGCCTCCTCGGCGAGCACCGCCTGCGCCCGCGCGAGTCGCTGCGGATGGCTCAGCGGGAGCATGCCCTCGTCGCGTAGGCGGGTGAGCACCGCGAACTGGATGTCGTGGATCAGGCTGCCGCGCTGAAGCGGGTCGAGCTCTTCGATGGGCTCGGGCACCTCCCGCGGCTCGAGGCGCAAGAGCTGGTTGAGGTAGAACTGATAGGGACAGGTCGCGATCCGCTGGAGCCCGGTGGCGCTGTAGGGCCGCTCGGCCGGATCGTGGGCAGCCAGCAGCGCGGCCGCTTCTTCGCCGACGTCGACCAGCCCGTCGGCTTTCGTCCACACGTCGGGCGAATCCCAACGGCGAACCCGCGCGCGGAGGGCGCGAGCCAGGTGCGGGTTCGTGGCCGGCAGGTGCGCCAACGATCCGGGCGGACCGCCCTTGCCGATCGGCGCACGCACCGTCGAGAGATCCCGCTCGACGAGATCGATGGCCAGCGCCGGGTCGAGGGGCGCCGGCCAGCGCAGCGGCGGCACCTGGGCGGATGCCTCGGCGAGCATCGCGTCGGCGCTCGGCAGCTCGCCCTTCACGACCCTGGCCGTCTCGAGCACATAGAAGCTGGGGACCCGGGGGCGCGCCCGGTCGACGTCGATCCGCGGCCAGCTGAAGACGACCGTCCGCTCGGCCGCCCCGACCGCCAAGCGGAGCGCGAGCCGCTCGTCCTCCGCACGCTCCTCGCGCGTGGCCAACGTCAGCGGCGCCTCCGCTCGCCAGGCCTCGCGCGCCTCGTCGCCGAGCAGTGGATCGGGCGCGACGCGCGCCGGGAAGATCTTCTCGGCGAGCCCCGGCACGTAGACCACCTCGAAGCTCCGGCCGCGGACCTCATCGGTGGAGAGCACCTCGACGCCGGTCTCGTCCCGGCCGGGCAACACGCGCAGCTCGGCGAGCCGCGGGGTGAGCGCACGCCGGACCATGGCGAGGGTCACGCCGCCGACCTCGTGCATCGGCGCGAGCTCGGCGAGCACCTGCAGCACGCGCTCCGGCTCGCCGATGGCCCGGGTCGCCAAGGCACTCAGCGCATCGACCCACTCGCCCCAGGTGGCCTCCTCCGGGAGCTCGGCGAGATCGTCGAGGAGGGGCAAGGCGAACTCGCGCAACCGAACGAGGTCGGCCCGCCGTTGCTCGAGGCGGCCGCGCCGATCCTCGTGCTCCTCGTCGACGGCGCGCTCGAGCGCCCGGTCGACTTCACGCTCGAGGCCCTGGAGCCGCCGCAACCAGCGGTCGCGACCGCCCACCACCGCCGCGTCCACGATGAGCTGCTCCCAGCGGCGGGGAACCCGCAGGGCGCCAGCGATCGCGGGCGCGTCGGCGCTGACCGGCTCCGGCTCCGGCTCGTCCCAGGAGTCCACCTCCTCGAAAGGGAAGAGCGAGTCATCCGGTGGCGCCCAGGCGTCCTCGTCCGCCGCGGGGGGCGCACCCTCGTCCAACCCGGGCACGACCGCGAGCGAGAGGTACTCGGCGAAGCGCGAGGCCGAGAGCCGATCCGCCTTGCAGTCGAGGAGGGCCAGGAGCGCGCGACCGCTCGGGTCCGGGCGGGCGATGCCGGCGTGGAAGCGGGCGGGGATCGCTGCTCGACGCAGCGCCTCGACCAGATGCGGCCGGTAGGCTTTCGGATCGCGGACCACGATGGCGGCGCGGTCGAAGGCGAGGCCCCGGTCGGCGCGCACCAGGAGGTCGCGCGTGATCTCCACGCACTCGCGGGCCTCGCCGGGGGCGGCGACCCAGCGAACGCTCGCGTCGGGCTCCGGTGCATCCGGCTGCCGCTCACCGAAGAGGTGGTCCTGGAGCGCGCCGAGGGCGCCCGGGCGCGCCTCGCTCGTCAGCGGCTCGGGGCTGGCTCCGAGCGCTTCGGCGAAGGTGGCGGCGCTGCGCTCGTCGCCCGCCGGAACCAGCGCGAGGCACCGCTCGGCGTTCGCGGCGACCGCCGCCACCAAGGCCTCTTCCCGCCGGTGGCGCAACGGGACGTCGAGGAAGAGCACCGAAGCGAGCTCGCCGAGCGCCTCGGTCGCGGTGGCGAAGACGTCCGCCCGGTCGACCAACCGCGCGCGCTCGAGCTCCTCGGCGTAGGTGGCGGCGAGCCGGTGGATGAACGTGAGCGACGCCGGGACGGGGAGCGACTCGCTCCAACCGGCGAGGCGGAGCTCGGTCATGCTCTGGGCGATCGCCCGGGGCAGCCCGGGCAGGTCGGCCACCTCCGCCAGCGGACCGAGCGCCCCTTCCTCGGCGAGCCGCTCGAGCACGCGCGTGGCGACCGCCTCGCGCCCGACGCCGGAGACTGGCGTTCGGTGGAGCGCCGCGAGCCGCGCGAGCGAGTGCTCTCCGGCGAGGACACCGAGGGTGCGCACTCGGACGCCGAAGCGCGGCTTCGAGCGGGCCGCTTCGAGCAGGAGCGCCCGTCCGGCGGCCCGGGTCGGGGCGACCAGGAGCACCTCGGCGAGCGGGTCGCACTCGTCCAAGAAGCGCAGCGCGGCCGCGCGACGTGCGGCGGCGTGGCTCGCGACTCGGAGCTCGGTCTCTCCTCCCATGGGCGGGAGCATGCCACGAGCGTCCGACAGAAAAAGTCTCGGTTCCGGGGAGCGCCGGAAGAACGCTCAGAAGAGCACGTCCAGGGCGAGCACGGCGACACCGAAGTAGACGAGGAGCCCGAGCACGTCGACGACCGACGCGATGAAGGGCGTCGAGCTCACCGCCGGGTCGAGGCCCACGCGCTCGATCAGCATCGGCAGCAGCGAGCCGATGATCGTGCTCAGGGTGACGATCGCCACGATGCTCCCGCCGACGGCGACACCGAGGGCCGCCGGATCGACGGACTCCCCGGCGAGGTAGCCGCGGCCGAAGCCCATGGCGCCGAGGATCAGGCCGAGCATGAGGCCGATCAGCAGCTCGCGACCGAGGACCTTGTACCAATCCCGGGGCCGCGCATCGCCGACCGCCATCGCTCGAATGATCAGCGTGGAGGACTGGGAGCCGGCGTTGCCGCCGCTGGAGATGATCAGCGGGATGAAGAGCGCGAGCTCGAGGGTGCCTTGGAGCACGTCCTGGTTGCGCTCCATGACGGTCGCGGTGAGGAGCTGGCCGAGGAAGAGGACGATCAGCCAGGCGCCACGCTTCCACACGAACTCGAGCAGGCCGGTGGCGAAGTAGCCGTCCTCGAGAGGCACGACGCCACCCTGCAGCTGTGCGTCCTCCGTGGCCTCGTCGATGACGACGTCCACGACGTCGTCGATCGTGACCACGCCGAGGAGCACGTGGTCGTCGTCGACCACCGGCACGACGTTCAGGTCGTNNGGCACGACGTTCAGGTCATAGCGGGCCGAGATGCGCGCGACCTCCTCCTGGTCGTCGGTCGGAGCCACGGTCACGACCTTCTCGGTCATGATGTCGGCGAGCAGGTTGCCCTGGTCGGTGAGCAGCAGGTCCCGGAGCGAGACCACCCCGAGGAGCTTGTCGCCGTAGCCGACCACGTAGACCTGATAGATGGTCTCCGCCTCCCCCTGCCGCGCGAGCTCGCGGAGCGCCTCGATGGCCTCCCAGGCCTTCATCTCCGGAGGCAGCGCCGCGTACTCGGGGGTCATCAGACCGCCGGCGGACTCCGGATCCCAACCGAGCAGCTCCTGCGTCTCGGTCGCCGCTTCCTGGTCCGTCCGCGCGAGCTCGTCGAGGAGCGCCCGCTGCTCGTCGGCCGCGAGCTCGGTGAAGAAGTCGACCCGATCGTCCGGGTCCATCTCGGTCAGCAGACCGACGGCGGCCTCGGTCTCGAGGATCTCGAGCACCTCGATCTGCCGCTCGGAGGCGAGGCGCTCGAGCAGATCGGCACCCACCTCGCTCGGAAGGGCCGTGAGAAGCCGCGCGACGTCCTCGTTGCCCAGATCCTCGAGGAGCTCCGCCACGTCCTCCGGATGGAAGTCCTCGAACACTTCCCGGAGAGCCTCCGGGTCGCTTTCGAGGACCTTCAGATCCGGTCCGAGCAGGGTCGCGAGACGCATGGCCGGGCCATCTTGTCATGGGGGTGGGCCCACGTCAGGAAACCCGTGGAGGGGAGGAAGAGCCGCGCCGCCGAGCATCGCAGCGATGCGAAGCGAGCGGTCCACC
>JABAOG010006151.1_pt2 | contig 22156 bp, 21 predicted proteins | sample 7062131 | NCBI WGS metagenome assembly JABAOG01 (sample SAMN14538629, study PRJNA623070) | marine sediment metagenome | biome: marine biome [ENVO:00000428]; feature: marine pelagic biome [ENVO:01000023]; material: deep marine sediment [ENVO:00002113] | place: India: Arabian Sea | collected...
TCTGCTTCTCGAGGCACTGGACGGAGGCGAGCCCGAGGACACCCGGTTGCGAGGTCAGATCATCGAGCGCGAATCCGTGGCGGATCGGAGCGATCGATGAAGGCGGATCGTACCCGAGCCACTTCGGGGCCGTCTTCGGAGCCCTGGGTGACGTCGATGTCTCCTTCCGGCGCTGATCCCGGGCGGCGGNNTTGACGTGGCGAAAAGGGCTGGGTACGGTGCCGCCGTGATCCTCGTGGTAAGCGTTTACCGCCTTCCTTCTGCGGAGAACCGATGATCCGATCGGTGTTCGCACCCGATGCACTGAGCGGGAAGGTGGTCCTCGTCACCGGGGCCAGCCGCGGGATCGGTGCCGCGATCGCATCTGCGTGTGCTGAGGTCGGTGCCGACGTCGCCGCCGGGTTCATCGCCGACGAGAAGGGGGCCAATGCGACGGTCGACACGGTGGGGGACCTTGGACAACGAGCTGCCGCATTTCGTGCCGACGTGAGCGACCCCGACGAGGTCGAGGAGATGGTCGGCGCCGTCATCGATCAGTTCGGGCGAATCGACGCCTTGGTCAACAACGCCGGGGTCATGCCGGAGAGTCGAGTCATGGACATGACCGTCGCCGAGTGGAAGCGGGTGATCGACGTCGACCTGACGGGCGCCTTCGTCTGCAGCCGGGCGGTACTCCCGACCATGCTGGACCAGGGCTCGGGGTCGATCGTGAACATCTCCTCCCGCCTGGCTCAAATCGGGTTCGCGGGCGTGGCCCACTACGCAGCCGCCAAGGCGGGTGTGCTGGCCTTCACCAAATCGCTGGCAAAGGAGGTTGGCCCGAAGGGCATCCGGGTCAACGCGGTGGCACCCGGGGTGACCGCCACTGACATGGCCTCGGATGTCATGCAGGGCGATGTGGGTAAGCGCCGATTGGCAGAGCTCCCCTCGGGTCGCTTCGCCACCGCAGAGGAGGTCGCCGCCACCGTCGTGTTCCTCCTCAGCGACGCAGCCGACCTCTACCACGGGCAGACACTGTGCCCCAACGGCGGAGGCCACATGCCATGAGAGATGGGCCCCTCGAATGAGACTCATGACGCCCGGCGAGGCGGTGCGCACAGTGGCTGACGGAGCCACGGTCATTGTCGGCGGCTCCGGCGCAGGGCACTCCCTCCCCCAGAAGTTCATAGACAAGCTTGCCGAGATCTATCAGAGCGAGGGTGCACCCCGGGACCTAACCACCGTTCGAGTTGTCGGCATAGGCGACTTCGCCGACCGGGGCTTCTCCCAACTGGCGTTGCCCGGGCTGATGAAGAGGACGATCGGGTCGAACATAGGCAATGAGCCGCAGCTCGGCGATCTCGTCGAACGCGGAGAGGTGGAGGCCTACTCCTTCCCCCAGGGGGTGTTGTCCCAACTCTGCCGGGAGATCGCCGCGGGCCGGCCCGGGCTGATCACTTCGGTTGGTTTGGGCACCTATGTCGACCCCCGTCAGACCGGCGGCAAGCAGGGCACCGCCAGCGAGGACCTCGTCGAGTTGGTCGAGATCGGCGGCGAGGACTGGCTCTTCTTCCGCTCCTTCCCCATCGACGTGGCGGTCATCCGCGGCACCACGATCGACGAGGACGGGAACCTCACCATGGAGGACGAGGCGGTCAGGGGCGAGATGCTCTCCATGGCGATGGCGGCGCGCAACTCGGGAGGAAAAGTGATCGCCCAGGCCAAGCGGCTCGCTTCGGCGAAGAGTCTCCCTGCTCGATCGGTAGTCGTGCCAGGTGCCCTCATCGACATCGCCTACCTCGACCCGGAGCAGACACAGACCTACATCACCGATCACTCCCCCTACTACTCGGGGGAGCTACGCCGCCCCAGCACCGACGGTGGCGAGCCCCTCCCCTTGGATGTCCGCAAAGTGATCGCCCGACGGTCGCTGCTCGAGTTTCGGGCCGGTGACATCTGCAACCTGGGTTTCGGGATCAGCCAGATGATCGGAGCCATCGCGTGGGAGGAGGGCATCGAAGACCGACTCGTCCTGACCGTGGAACAGGGGATCTTCGGAGGGGTCCCGGTTGCCGGAAACGAAGGGGGTGCCGGTTTCAACTTCCAGGCGATGATCGACCAGCCCTACATGTTCGACTTCTACGACGGCGGCGGCCTCGACATCGCCAGCCTGTCGTTCGCCCAGGTGGACGCCAGGGGAAACGTCAACGTCCATAAGTTCCCCGGGCGACTGCGTGGCCCCGGCGGGTTCCCCAACATCAGCGCCCACACCGGGAGGATCTGCTTCGTGGGCACTCTGACCACATCGGGTCTGCAGGTCGACGTCCGGGACGGCCGTCTCGAGATAGGTGAGGAGGGATCCCTGGCCAAATTCGTCGAGTCGGTGGATGAGGTCAGCTTCAGCGGTGACATGGCGAGACGACGTGGGCAGACGGTCAAGTACGTCACCGAGCGCGCCGTGTTCGAGTTGACCGATGCCGGCATAACTCTCATTGAGATCGCCGAGGGCCTCGACCCCGAAACCGACGTCATCGCCCATATGGGCTTCGTCCCACAGATCTCCGAAGATCTGACCACGATCGACCCGAGGGTCTTCCGGCCAGGGACCATGGGGCTCGAGGCCGACTTCGGAGCGTCGATATGACCAGCCCCCTGATCGACGTCGAGAGTGGGCCCATCACCACGATCCGCCTGGTGAACCCTCCCCTGAATCTGGTGACCGTCGAGCTGACCAGGGCTCTCGACGACGCCCTGGCTCGGGTGGAAACCGACGACTCCGTTCGTTGTGTGATCCTCACCGGAACCGGCGAGCGTGCCTTCTGCGCCGGTTCGGATGTGAAAGAGTTCGAGTCACTGCAGGGACGGGTCGGTGAGGGAAAGCTTCTGTTGGAGAAGGCCGTGTACCGCCGTCTCGCCAGGCTGGCGGTCCCTACGATCGCGGCCATCCAGGCAGACGCCCTCGGTGGCGGGCTCGAGCTGGCACTGTGTTGTGACCTGCGGGTCGCTGACGAGAGAGCGATGGTCGGCCTGCCCGAGGTCAGACTCGGCGTCATGCCCGGCTCGGGTGGAACACAGCGTCTCCCCCGCATCGTGGGGCCGGCAAAGGCCAAGGAGCTGATCCTCTTGGGCGAGATCATCGACGCCTCCGCAGCGCTGGAGATCGGTCTGGTCAACAAGCTGGCGCCTGCGGGACATGCTCTCGACGTGGCGCTCTCGCTGGCGGAGACGATCTCATCGCGCGGCCCGGTCGCCGTCCGCGAGGCCAAGCAGGCCATCGACCTGGCCGGGGATGTGTCGATCGACGAAGGCCTGGCCGCCGAGCTCGACGCGTCGGAGCGGGTGTTCTCATCCCGGGACATGTTGGAAGGCGCCAGGGCCTTCTTCGAAAAGAGAGAGCCGGACTTCACCGGAGAGTGAGGACGGTCTCATGAGAGGTGACATATGACAGAGCACAGTGACCGTGTTTCGAACATAGAGCGTTTCGGGGTGTTCCTCCCCTCGTTCGTCTGGCCCGATGACGGGCCAGAGCGCGCCCGCGGGATCGTCGATTTCGCCCGGGAGGTGGAGAACCTGGGCTTCGATTCGATCTTCATCACCGACCATCTCCTGGCGGCCAGGCAGTTCTACTCGGTCTCGTTCATGGAGCCGCTGACCACCCTGTCCCTCGTCGCCGGGGTAACCGAGCGAGTGAAGCTCGGGACGTCTGTCATGGTGATGCCAATCCGCGAGCCCGTCCTCCTGGCGAAGCAGTTGGCGACCATGCAGTTCCTGTCGAACAACAGAATCGTCCTCGGCGCCGGTATCGGCTGGTACCCACCGGAGTACGCCGCCACGGGGGTCAAGAAGTCCGAGCGGGGCGCTCGCACCGACGAGATACTCGAGATCATCGTCGGGTTGCTCGAGGGCGAGACGGTCACCTATGACGGTGAGTACTACTCGATCGAGGATGTGAAGATCGAGCCGCGGTCGAGCGAGCGGCCCGACATCTGGATCGGTGGCGGGTCACAGCTGGCAGACCCGGGCTCGCCCGACCTGCCCCGCATCGTGGAGCCGGTCAAGCGGCGCATCCTGGCCTCCGAGGGCTGGGTGCCCCGCCCCACCTGCCCACCCGAGGACATCGCCAGAGACTGGGACGAGCTCCAGACATACTTCAGCGAGCATGGCCGGGACCCCTCCGAGTTGGTCATCGCCCATGAGAACTTCTTCCACTTCGTGGCGAGCGACGACCCCGCCAAGGCTCGGGCTGAGCAGCACGAGGCGATGCTCCGGGTCATGAGCGAGGCACGGGGGCCCGATTATCTCGAGAAGGTCTACCTCTTCGGGACCCCCGACGAAGTCGTGGGCTCTCTCCAGGCAAGGGTCGACGCCGGTGTGCAGCAGTTCATGCTCCACACGATGACCCCCGATCCGGCACAGCTGGAGCAGTGGGCCACCCACATCATCCCCCACGTCCGCTTCCCTGACGACGAAGGGTGACACAGAGAGTCGCTCTCATCGGCAGCCCTCTGAAGCGTCGGCACTCGGAGGTGATGCAGAATGCCGCATTCGCCGCCCACGACATCGATGCCGTCTATGAGCTGCGTGACATCGAGCCGGATGGGGTGGCTCCCTTCTTCGAGGAGGCGCGCGGGCCGGGGTGGCTCGGCTTCGGGGTGACCGCCCCCTACAAGCAGCTGGCAATGGAGCATCTGGACGAGATCGAAGAGGGTGCGAGAGCCATAGGCGCCGTCAACAACGGCGTCCATCGCCAGGACGGCGCACTGGTCGGGTTCAACACCGACGCCTCCGGCTTCATCTCGGCGCTTGAGGCGACCGGTGTCCGGGCGAACGGCAGGCGGGCCGTGGTAGCTGGAGCCGGGGGTGCAGCGCGCGCCGTGGTCTGGGCTCTGCTCGACGCGGATGTCTCATCCGTGCACGTCGCCAACCGCACCCCGGAGAGAGCCCAAGAGCTGGCTGCCGACTTCTCCGATCTGGGAGAAGTGACCGCCGGCCCGCTCGAGGACGGGGCCCTCGCCCGAAGGCTCGCCTCGTCCGACATCGCGGTCAACGCCACCACGGTCGGCATGACGACGGACACAGCCCCCTTCGACGTCGGTCCGCTCCCGGAGAGCGCTCTCGTCTTCGACGTCGTCTACGTCCCCCCGGAGACGCCACTGATCCGGGCCGCGGCCGAGCGGGGGCTAACCGTCTGCAACGGCATGGAGATGCTGGTTAGACAGGGCGAGATCGCGTTCGAGCGGTGGACGGGGATCGGGTCGACCGCGGACATCATGCGTTCGGCCCTCGAGGGGTGGCTGGCAGATCCGGATCAGGACGGCTGAGTTGGCCCGTGAAATCGACCGGTCTCTGGCCCGCGCCGGGCTTCCTCCCCTGGAGCGTTCGGCCTGGGTCGAGGTCGACGTGGATGTGCTGATCTCCAACGCCTCGGCTCTGCGCGCGCTGGCCCAGCCGGCCGCCCTGGCCGCGGTGGTCAAGGCAGACGGGTACGGGCACGGATTGGAGATGGCCGCCCGGTCTGCGGTGACTGGCGGTGCCGAGTGGCTCTGCGTAGCCGATTCCGCCGAGGCGGTGCGGTTGCGGGAGGATGGGTATCAGGGGAAGGTATTCGTGCTCTACCCGGTTCCGTCAGCGGTCCTGGCCCGGATGGCGAAGCTCGATGTCGATGTCACGGTGGGAAGCGTGGCCGCGGCGCGAGCGATCGGCGGCCAGGTCGCGCCGACGGGCGGGTCCCTGGCAGTCCATGTCGAGGTCGACACCGGGATGACCAGGGGCGGGGTGCCTCCGGGAGATGCCGTCGCAGCGGCCTCGGCGCTCGCCGGTCCCGGCACCAGGCTGGCAGGAGTGTGGACCCACCTCGCCGCGCCGGAGGTACCGGGGAGGAACGCCGATCAGCTCTCCAGGTTCGAGACGGTGCTGGCCGAGTTGGCCGGCGCCGGCCTGGCTCCGGGCTCAATTCATGCGGCCGCCTCAGGAGGTCTTCTCGCCACCGACACCAGTGCTCACACGTTGGTGCGCCCCGGGCTGGCCTATTACGGCGTCCACCCCGAAGCCGGTGACCCNNGGTGAGGGTGGCCGAGATCACCGCCGGAACGTCCGTCGGCTACGGCGGAACCTGGACCGCCGACCGGCCCTCGGTGATCGCCACTCTCCCCATTGGCTACGCCGACGGGTGGGCGCGAGCCTCCTCGCCCGGGACCCGGGTCATCGTCGAGGGACGGCATGCCCGTGTCGTGGGCCGGGTCTCCTCCGACTCCATCACCGTCGATGTGACCGATGTGGAGGGAGTCGGTGAGGACTCCGAGTTCACCGTCCTGGGCAAAGGTGCCGGACAGGAGATAACTGCCGACGAGGTGGCCGGGGTGCGGCACACCATCTCGTGGGAGGTTCTGCAACAGCTCGGCGCCCGGCTGTCGCGAGTCTACAAATCCGGTGCCGAAGTGATCGCGATTCGACCGGAGTCGACTCGCGAGGTTCACGTCGCCACCGGTCGCCGCGTACCCGAGTACTGACCACCTTGTCGATGGGAGCAGGCGTCCGTAGCATTTCGGAGCCCGAGCGCCTCCCTGCCGGCAACTGAAATAGGAGATGCCCATGTCACCAAGGTCCGTGACGATCCCCCTCGAGGATGGCTCGCTGACCCACCATACCCTCGGGGAGCCAGCCCGGTTCACCCGACCGGACGGCCCGCTCCGTAGCAGGCGCGCCTTCGCCGCCACCCATGTCGTCGCCGACGCCCTGGCGGAGAACACCCCCGAGTCGGGGGCGAGCGTGGATTGGGAGACGACTCTGGCCTTCCGACGTCATCTCTGGTCGTGGGGCCTTCCCGTGGCAGAGGCGATGGACACGGCACAGCGCGGCATGGGTCTCGACTGGCCGGCGATCAAAGAGCTGATCCAGAGATCCTGCAAAGAGGCACAAGCCGTGGGCGGCGAGATAGCCTGCGGCGCCAACACCGACCAGCTTCCCCCTGAGCCGGTCGCGATCGAGCGCATCGTCGATGCATATGGGGAGCAGGTCGATCTCATCGAGAGCCACGGCGGTCAGCCGGTGGTTATGGCCAGTCGCCATCTGGCTGCCCTCGCTCATGGCCCCGACGCCTATCAGCGGGTGTATGGCGAGGTGCTCGGCCACGTGTCCGGCAAGGCCATTGTCCACTGGCTAGGCGACATGTTCGACCCTGCCCTGGCCGGCTACTGGGGCTCCAGCGACCTCGACGTCGCGGCGGACGCCTTCATCGCGGTCATCGCAGAGAACTCCTCCAAGGTCGACGGCGTCAAGATCTCCCTTCTCGAGAAGGAGCGCGAGCTCGACCTGCGTCGCCGGTTGCCGCGGGGAGTCCGCATGTACACGGGAGACGACTTCGACTACCCGACAACCATCCGGGGCGACGGCGAGCACCACAGCGACGCCTTCCTCGGAGCCTTCGACCTGATCGCCCCGGCAGCGTCGGCGGCGATCCAGNNGACATCCTCGCCCCCACCCTCCCGCTCAGCCGTCACGTCTTCTCGGCGCCGACCTTCTACTACAAGACCGGGGTGGTCTTCATGGCCTACCTCTGTGGCCACCAGGACCACTTCAGGATGGTCAACGGCCTGGAATCGGCGCGCTCGATCGTCCACCTCGCCAGGCAGTTCGTGCTCGCCGACGAGGCCGGCCTCTTCCCGGACCCCGATCTGGCCACCCACCGCATGGGATTGATGCTGGAATTGTCGGGGATCGCCCAGTAGGCGCTCACCCTTGACACCTCCAACCGAGGACGGCTAAAACAGGGTACGGAAAACGGTTGCCGTACCCGGTGATGCGGGAAAACCGGACTGGAGACGTCAGGGAGAGTGAGAGTGGCGAGTAACGAAGACCGAGCTGACGTGCTCATCGTGGGCGCCGGCGCCTCCGGAGGCATCGCCGCCCGGTATTTCGCCGAGGCGGGCCTGTCCGTGGTCTGTCTCGAGCAGGGCCGCTGGCACGACAGGAGTGAGTTTCGCGGCACCTCCCCCGACTGGGAGATCACCGGCCGCAAGCAATGGTTCCCCAACCCCACCGTCCGCGGCCTCCCCCAGGACTACCCGCTGAACGAGGACGAGTCCGACATCGCTCCGCTCATGTTCAACGGCGTTGGCGGCAGCATGATCCTCTATGCCGGGGTGTGGCCCCGCATGCTTCCCTCGGACTTCCGGGTGAGGACCCTGGACGGCGTGGCCGACGACTGGCCGCTCACCTACGAAGAGCTCCAGCCCTATTACGAGCGGACCGAGGCACAGATTGGCGTGTCGGGGCTGGAAGGTGATCCCGCCTATCCGCCGGGGGCAGGGCCGCCGCTGCCCCCGCTCCCCCTGGGACCCGGGGGCCTGAAGGTTGCCCGCGCCCACGACCGGCTCAGCTGGCATTGGTGGCCGGAGCCCAACGCCATCCTCTCCCGGCCCTACAACGGCCGCCGTCCCTGTGTCCAGGCGGGGACCTGCCAGCAGGGATGCAACGAGGGGGCCAAGGCGTCCACCGATCAAACACACTGGCCGATGGCCATCGACCACGGTGCCCGTCTCATCACCGGGGCGCGGGTCCGTCGGATAGCGGCCAAGGATGGGTTGGCCACCGGGGCCGAGTGGATCGACGCCGACGGTCACGAGCACTTCCAGGCCGCCGACGTGGTGGTCATGGCGGCCAACTCGATCGGGACCGCACGCATCCTCCTCAATTCGGCGACGCCCGAGTGGCCCGACGGTCTCGCCAACTCGAGCGGCCTCGTCGGCCGAAGACTGATGATGCACCCCTTCGCCTCGGTCACAGGCCTGTTCGACGAGGACCTGGAGAGCTGGCAGGGACAGTTCGGATGCAGCATCGAGTCCTTCGAGTTCTACGAGACCGACGAGTCCCGTGGGTTCGTGCGCGGGGCCAAGTGGGGTCTGGCGCCCACCGGCGGCCCGATCAACATGGCGTTGCCGGCGCGAGCCGGTGAGTCGGAGTGGGGCCCGGAGCACCATCTGCTGTTCCGGGAGCGATTCGGGCGAGGGCAGAGCTGGGGCCTCTTTGGCGAGGACCTCCCGGACGAGGACAACATGGTGATCCTCGACGACGACCTCACCGACAGCTCCGGTATCCCGGCGCCGAAGATCCAGTACAAGGTCTCGGAGAACTCACGCAAGCTCCTCGACTTCCACATTGAGAAGGCCAGCGAGTCGATGATCGAAGCGGGAGCCCACAAGGTCGAGACCGACGCCCTCATGCGATACTCCGGGTGGCATCTCCTGGGCACCGCCCGCATGGGCGACGATCCAACCAACTCGGTCGTCGACCGTTGGGGCCGCTCCCATGACATCGCCAATCTGTACGTGGTCGATGGAAGCGTCTTCGTAACATCGAGCGGAACCAACCCCACCAGCACGATCGCAGCCCTGGCCATGAGGACCGCAGAGCACATGGTCGAGGAGCGCTACGACCAGAAGGTGCCGGCATGAGCGATGGCATCGGGATCCGCCCGTCGGTCAGCGACGACACCCGGAGGTCGCTCGAGACTATCGGAGACCACCTCATCCCGGCAGCCCACGGCATGCCCGCAGCCAGCGCCGTGAACGTTGGCACGACCCAACTCGACGTGGTGCTGGGGTCTCGGCCCGACCTGGCTCCCCTTCTAGAAGACGCCCTGGCCGAGGCCGACCTCGCCGACATCGACGCCTACCTGGCCGCGCTCTCCGAGGAGAACCCGGCCGGCTATGACGCGGTGACACTCGCCATAGTCGCCGGCTACTACATGCACCCGGAGATACACGAGCTGATCGGCTACCCGGGCCAGGTTGCCAAGGACGCCCAACGCATGGGCGAACGGGAGGTCTATCAGGAAGGCCTCATGGAGCTGGCCCAGAAGGTGGTCGATCGTGGGCCGATCTACCGACCCACACCTCCCGATGGAGACGAATGAGGATTCACGACCATGGCTGAGACCTTCCACAACTACATCGACGGGAAATGGGTGCCGGCCGCCGGCGGCACCACGTTCCTCGACACCAACCCGTCACGACCCGACGAGGTGATAGCCGAGTTCCAGCGGAGCGGTCCCGAAGACGTCGACGCCGCAGTGACGGCGGCCGCCAGAGCTCAACCGGAGTGGGCCCAGACCCCCGCCCCGCTGCGCGCCGAGATAATCAACCGAGCGACGAGGCTGCTCATCAACCGAAAGCCCGAGCTCGCCGAGACCATCACCCGCGAGATGGGCAAGGTGCTGGTCGACTCGGGTTACGACGTCCAAGGTGCGATCACCTCGGGCGAGTACATGTCCGGTGAGGGTCGCCGCATGTTCGGCGAGACGGTGCCGTCTGGGCTTCCCGATCGCCTCGCCATGACCCTCCGGGAACCGGTGGGTGTGGTCGGGATCATCACGCCCTGGAACCTCCCCATGCTCATGCCGGCGTGGAAGCTCTTCCCGGCCCTCGTGTGTGGAAACACAGTGGTGGTCAAGCCCGCCGAGGACACGCCGATGGCCGCGGTCCGGCTCTTCGAGATCCTCGAGGAGGCCGGAGTACCCCAGGGAGTCGCCAACCTGGTCACCGGCTATGGCGATGAGACGGGCCGACCCCTGGTCACGCATCCCGATGTCGACATGATCTCTTTCACAGGCTCCCGCTCGGTCGGAAAACAGATCGCCACGTCGGCCGGCGAACAGCTGAAGTCCGTCTCCCTGGAGATGGGAGGCAAGAACGCCCTCGTGGTGCTCGATGACGCCGACATCGGAGAAGCAGTGAACGGTGCCCTGTGGGGAGCCTTCTCCACTGCGGGACAGCGGTGCACCGCCAGCAGCCGCCTGGTCGTGGATCGCCGGGTCGCCGACGAGGTGGTGGACGGTCTCGTGGAAGGGATCGGCACCCTGGTGGTCGGCGACCCCCTCGACCCCGAGACCAACGTGGGCCCGCTGATCAATGCCTCTCAGCTCGAACGGGTCCACTCCTACACCGAGATCGGGCGTGAGGAGGGAGCCAGGCTCGTGGTAGGCGGCGACAAGCTCACCGATGGCGACAACGGAGGGTATTTCTACTCGCCGACACTCTTCGACGACGCCTCCCCAGACATGCGCATCTCACAGGAGGAGATCTTCGGGCCGACCGTCACCGTCATCAGGGTGGACGGGTATGAAGAGGCCATATCCGTCGCCAACGGGACCCGCTACGGGCTGTCGGCGGCGGTCTACACACGCGACACCAACCGGGCCCTCCGGGCGGTCAGAGATCTGGAGGCGGGACTGGTCTACCTGAACGCCCCCACCATCGGCTCCGAGATTCATCTACCTTTCGGAGGGGTCAAGGAGACCGGAAACGGCCATCGCGAGTCCGGTCTCGCCGCCATCGAGCAGTTCACCGAGATCAAGACCGTCTTCCTCGACTACAGCGGAACCCTGCAACGAGCTCACATAGACGAGCCCACGGACTGAGCCCGTCCGCTCACGATCGCCCGACCAGCCCCGCGGCCGTGTCCACGGCTGCGGCCACGTCGTCGTGGTGCGGATAGAGCAGGGCGCGTCCCACTACCAGGCCCCGAACGCCCGGAAGGCCCAGCGCCCGCTCCCAGTGGGCAAACACCTCGTCGTCCGAACCCTTCGGGTCCCCGCCCAGGAGGAGTGTCGGCATCGTCGTGGCCCGCATCACCCGCTCCATTTGCTCGACGACTGGGATCTTCAGCCAGGTGTGGCGGCTCGTGTTCCCCAGCCCGGAGGCGATGGCCATCGACTCGATGACCGCCTCGGGGGTGAGCACGTTCGAGACCTTGCCGTCCCGACGGAGCGACAGGAAAGGCTCCACCATCGCCATGAGACCGCGCTCGGCGAGTTCGGACACGGCCCGGGCCGAGTGCTCCAGGGTGCGCACGGTCGCCGGATCGTCTCTGGCGATCCGCACCAGCATCTTTCCCCCATCTAGGCCCATGGCGGCGATAGCCCCGGCGTCGTAGGCGGTGAAGCGATCGTCCAGTTCGAACGTAGAGCCGGCGAGGCCTCCCCGGTTCATCGACCCGATCACGATCTTGTCATCGAGTACCCCGAGCAGCAAGAGGTCCTCGATCACATCGGGGGTTCCCAACACCCCGTCCACTCCAGGTCGGGAGAGCGCCGTTACCAACCTCGCCAACAGGTCCTCTCGATCGGCCATGGCATCGGGCCTGCCCCGTGCGGCGAGCGACCCCCGCGCCGGGTGATCGGCGGCAATGAGCATCATGCGCCCGCCAGGAGCTCGCCTCGAACGAGCACGTGCCGCGTGGGCAATCGCCTCCGGCTCCTCGATCCTGATCGATCGGATGCGGTCGAAGTCGAGACTCATGTTCCCCTCCAGGCCAGGGCGCCCATGACCTCTTCGGTATCGGGCATGGCAGTCGAGCATTCAAGCCGGGTGGCGACGATGGCACCGGCCGTGTTGGCGAAACGGAGGGTCCGCTCGAGAGGCCAACCCGCCAGCATCCCGTGACACAGAGCGCCCCCGAAAGCGTCCCCGGCGCCCAGCCCATTCACCACCTCGACCTCCACGGGCGGAACGGATACCGACCCGGCCGCCTCGAAACCCATCACCCCGAGCGGGCCTCTCTTAAGGATCACCGTGCTGGGCCCCGCGGCGAGCAGCGCCTCGCCAATCCGTTCGGGCTCCGACTCACCGGTCGCCACCTCACACTCTGTCGCGTTGCCGACGACGACGTCGACTCGGGGCAGCACCCGGGCGATCTCCTCGCGGGCATCGTCCGGGCTCTCCCAGAACACGTCTCGATAATCGAGGTCGAGCACGGTAGGGCGGGAGCCTGCACGCAGCCTGAGGGCCTCGTGGTGGGCCGACCGGCTGGGCTCGTCGGAGAGACCCGTGACGGTGATCCAGAACAGGTCGGCGCCCGAGATCAGATCTCCGTTGAGCGACTCCGCTCTGATCTCCATGTCGGGGGCCTTCGGATAGCGGTAGAACGTGATCGGGAAGTGGTCAGGCGGGTGGATCTCGCAGAAGGTGATGGGCGTGGGAAGGTCCTCGACCGGCGTCACATAGCGGCTGCTCACCCCGAGACGTTCCAACTCATCTCTGAGGAAGCGCCCGAAATCGTCGGCCCCGGTCCTCGAGATCAGGGCGGTGCGACGCCCGTGCCGGGCCGCGGCGACCGCGACGTTGGCGGCGCTCCCACCGAGGAATCTCCCGAAGCTGGTGACGTCGCCAAGCGGGACAGCGGACTGCAGCGGGTAGAGGTCGATGCCGAGACGTCCCATGGCGACGAGCTCGAAGCTCATGTCGGTTCTCCAGGGAACATCGCCGTGGACATCTCGCCCTCCGGGGTGACGTTGATTCGCAGACCGGAGATCCACGACGGCTCACCGGGGTCTTCGCCGCGAAGGTCGAGGCCCAATGCCCGGAGCAGAGGCGAGTGGGTGACGGCCACCACCGCATCGGGGTCCCCCGGGATCGGGTCGGTGAGACTGTGTGCGAACGCCCGCATCCGGGCCGCGATCGCGGCGGCCGTCTCGCCCGGGGGCGATTCGTGGTTCAGCCACCAGCCGATCCGGTCGGCAGAGGCGAAGAACTCGTCGAAGAAGCCAACCCGATCGATGTCTGCCGGTGAGTAGCCCTCGACCTGCTCGGCGAGGGCCTCGGCGCTGCTCACCATGTTCACCCGGGTGCCGGCCAGATAGAGGTCGGGGTTGCGGAGAGCGAACGCGACCCGGGGCCCGAGGACGATCCCGCCGACTTCGGTCACCCCCCTGACCAGGTGTGTGGCCGTGTCCATCGCCCTCCGGGTGTCGCCGCTGAGCACCAGCATGACGCCCGGCTCCCGACGCCCCAGATCGCGTCCCACATCGAAGGCATGGCTTTCGGCGGCCGGTGTTATCGGCACGTCACCCCGGTGTGAGGCGACCTCGCCGTGACGGAGCAGATAGAGGCGCATCGCTCCCACTAGACCGCGCCGGTCATCTTGTCATAGAGAGCGGCGGCGTTGAGGGTCTGGATGTGCTCCATCATGTACCCCTGGCCCACGTCGACCGGATACCGATCTGCGAAATTGACGCGCTCGATCGTCTCCTCGCGGCTCCATCCTCGGGCGACGGCGGCGGCTACGGCCGCCTCCCAGTCGAGGAGATTCGATCGTTGGGTGTCCAGATATGCCTTGGTCACCACCGGCCCGTGTCCGGGCAGCACATGGTCGACATCGAGTTGGCGGATCGTCTCCAGGGCCCGCAGCCACTGATCGACATCCGACGTCATCAGCCAGGTCTGGCACTCACTGAAGATCGTGTCTCCGGTGAACACGACCCTCTCTTCGGGGACGTAGACCGCGATCTGGCCCGGGGTATGACCCGGAGTGTGGATCAACTCGAACGTGTGATCCCCGAGACTCAGGGTCAGGTTGCCATCGAAGACGATGGATCCCTTGTTCGGGTCGTCGTAGTAGTCGTCGCGATCGGGGAAGATCTCCCCGCCCTCGGGATCGTCCGTGGGGATCGCCTCCGCCGCATAGGCGAACGGATCGAGGTCCGGCGTGACCACCATGAAGTTCTGGTAGACCCCGCGATGATTGACGACCTCTCCTGCTCCCTTGAAGTAGAAGTTGCCGAAGATGTGGTCGACATGGTGCTCTGTGTTGATCAGGTAGCGGATTTCACCCCGACCCTCGGCCTCCTCTCTCATCCCGACTGCCTTGGTCGGGAGCTGGGGCGTGTCCACGACGACCACACCCTCGGAGGTGACCACGTAGCCGGGGTTGCACCCCCTCCATCCCGTCTCCACGAACACATTCTCGGTGATTCCCTGCATGCTCACTCCTCACTGTGTGGCGGTCAGCCCGCCATCGATCGTCAGGACCTGCCCGGTTATGAAAGACGAGCCACGGGAACAGAACAGCAGCGCGGCTCCGAGCAGATCGTCGGTGGTGCCTACTCTCGCCATCGGGATCCTGGAGACGATGCCCTGCTTGAAATCCGGATCGCCCAACAACGACGCGACCTGTGGAGTGTCGACGAACGTGGGCGAGATGGCGTTGACGGAGATGCCGTGCTTGGCCCACTCAGTGGCCCACTGCCTGGTGAGGGCATCGATCGCCCCCTTGGCGGCGACGTATGCCGAGTAGCCTGCGTTGATGCCGAGCTGGCCTCGGACGGAGGAGATGTTGAGCACCCTGCCACCATCCCCCTGAGAGACCATCTGGCGAACGGCGGCCTGTGTCGGGAGCAGGGTGCTGCGGACATTCAGTTCCATGATCCAGTCCCAAGCATCGCCCGGATAGTTCTCGGCGTCGTACAGCGCGTCTCCGGCGCCGCCGCCAATGGCGTTCACGATGATGTCGACCCGCCCCAACTCTGAGACCGTCTCGTCGATCAGACGCTGTGCCTGCTCGGCGACGGTGGCGTCGGCTGAGATGGCAAGGGCAGTGCCGCCGGAGTCATTGATCGGGGCCGCCGCCTTGTCGACCAGCTCCTTGGACCTGCCGATCAGGGACACCGCCGCCCCGGCGTCTGCGAGACCCCTCGCCAGGGCCGACCCGATGGCGCCTCCGCCACCCGGTATCACCGCGACGTGACCCGATAGGTCAAAGATTTCACTCGTCCTCAATGTCATGCCTTCCTTCGCTTGTCTTGTCTCGAAGTCCTTCCTGGATGGCCTGCCACACCCGCTCCGGCGTCAATGGCAGGTCCCTGATCACCGTGCCGGTGGCCTGGGCCACCGCTGCGGCAATGGCCGGCGCCGTCGCCAGCAGACCACCCTCACCGACACCCTTGGCGCCGCCCGGCCCGGGGCCGTCGCCGTTTTCAACGAGGGTCGAGGTCATCGTCTCCGGCAGATCCTCGAAAGTTGGGATCCGGTAGTCGAGCGCTCCCAGGTTCCTGATGCGCCCACGCTCATCGAGCATCAAGTGCTCCATCAGTGTGTGTCCCAGGCCCATGACAGCCGCTCCTTCGTCCTGCATCTCGACATGCTGTGGGTTTATCGCCTTGCCGACATCGGCGACAGTCACGTGTTTCAGCAACTCGTATTCACCCGTCTCAATGTCGACTGCCACCTCCGAGGCCGTGCATGAGAACTCGTAGAAGGCCGCCGAACCACCCAGGGGATGCCCGGGTATGCCCTCGTCCCTACGGGATCCCACACTGATGATCTCGCCCGGAACCGGTCCGAACAGTTTCCTCACGATCTCCGGGATGGTGTAGGTCTCCCCGGCAACGGTGACCTTCCCTGGGATGAAGACCACTTCGTCATGCTCCACGCCGTGGAGGCGGGCGGTCCGATCGACCAGGTCGTCGATCGCCTTTCGGCAGGCGTCGACGACCGCGCTGCCCATGAACACGGTCGATCTGCTTGCCGACGTCGAGTAATCGAAGGGGACGACCCCGGTGTCACCCATCACCAACGTCACCTGCTCGGTGGGCACGCCGAGACTCTCGACGACAAGCTGGGTGAGAATCGTCCTCGCTCCCTGGCCCATGTCCGAGGTGCCTGCGATCAGCACGACGCTGCCGTCGTAGAGGATCCGCAGGATGCAGTAAGAGGCTCCGGCGGTGGCCGACGCCTTGATGGCCACTGCTATCCCTCTCCCGTGCCCGACTGGCAGAGGGTCGTCCCAGCCCACCTTCTCGGCGGCAGTGCGCAGGGACTGAGCCCAGTCACCGTCGGCTGGCGTGTCCCCGGGGACGATGTCCTCGCCCCTGGCAGCGAGATTCCGGAGCCTGATCTCGACGGGGTCGATGCCCAGCTCCCTGGCGGCTGCATCCATTTGTGATTCGATGGCCCAGGCGATCTGGGGCGCACCGAAGCCACGGAATGCGGTGCTTGGCACGGTGTGGGAGACCAGACTCCTCACCTCGGCGCGCAGCGCATCGACCTTGTAGGGGCCTGCGGCGAGATAGCTGCTCTTGGACACGACGCGCGGGGCGATGTCGGCGTAGGCGCCCATCAAAAAGTCATCGACCGAGTCCACGAAGACGAGACGTCCCTCGCTGGTGAACCCGGTCCGGAACCGGAGCCGGCAGTTGGTCCGGCGCACTGCCTGGAATGTCTCCTCGAGACTCAGCACCAGCCTCACCGGATGCCCTAGCTCCATCGCGATCATCGCCACCAGTGGCTCGTATTTCGGATAGCCCTTGCCGCCGAAACCCCCACCCGGGTCGGGCGCATGCACCCGCACCTTCGACATGGGCAGGTCAAGGAGCTCGGCAAGGGTTCGCTGCAGGATGGAGGGGTGCTGGATCGAGCTCCAAACGGCGACGCCTCCCCGTTCTGGAGCAGCCATGAAGGCATGAGGCTCGATCGAGAAGTGCGTCACCATCGGGAACACGTAGGTGTTCTCCACCACCAGGTCGGCCCGGGCAGAGTCGACGTCGCCCCAGCCCCACTCCCATCGCTGCCTTATGTTGCTGTGACGATGGGGGTCGGCGTCCCCCCGGAGCCAGGGGTCGACGACGAGGACTGCATCTGGCTCGAGAGCGTCCTCGATCGTGTAGACGCCGGGAAGCTCGCGGTGACCGACCTCGACGGCGTCGGCTCCCCGTCGCGCCGCCTCCCGGGTGGTCCCGATGACGGCAGCGACCGGCTCGCCGTGATATTTCGTCTCCTCGCGGGCAATCACGGGGCGATCGGGGAACCGTGGCCCGAACCTGGGCATGGGGTCGGGGAAGTCAGAGGCGGTGAAGACCCGCACCACTCCGTNNGGCCGACGTGTCGATCGACTCGATCGAAGCGTGGCCGCAATCCAGGTGCACCAGCGTCACGTGGAAGACGTCGTCAATCGGGATGTCGGCGGTGAAGCGCTGGGCGCCGGTCACCCTCTCGATCCCGCCCGTTCGCGGAGCCGACGAGCCCACCGCTCCATCAGACATCGTCCGTCACCGACCCTGCCGCCCTCATGACGGCGTCGCAAATGCGGGAGTAGCCGCCACAACGGCAGAGATTGCCCGACAACCCTTCGCTCACCTGTGCCCGACTCGGCTGGGGGCTGCGCTCGAGCAAAGCGGTGGCGGCAACCACCATGCCGGGAATACAGAAGCCGCACTGGACCGCCCCCATTTCGAGGAAGCTGTGCTGAAGACGGGTCATGCCGTCCTCACCGATCCCCTCGATGGTGGTTATCACACTGCCATCACACTCGGCGGCCAGGATCAGACAGGAGTTCACCGGCTCACCATCGACGATCATGGTGCACGCCCCGCACTCGCCCTCCGCGCAGCACTCCTTGGACCCGGTCAGCTCGAGCAGCGTGCGCACCATCTCGAGAAGCGTCATCCACGGCGGGGCGGTGACGGACCTGACCACACCGTTGACCGTCAGGCGAGTCGTCTGGTCGCTCACGACGCCTCCAGCCGCTCGGATGCAGCCTGGAGTGCCCTTCTGACATGCACCCGGAGCATGGCCCGCCGGTACTCGACCCCGGCCCGCACGTCGGAGATCGGGCTGGTGGCGGCGAGCAATCGCTCCAGGCCGTCCTCGCCCGCGAGCTCGTCGACCGTCGACTCCGCGGCCAACGGTGTCGGCCCCACCGCGCCGAGGCCAAAGCGGGCTGCACCCGACGTCGCAACGACACATGCGAGGTTGACCGAGGCGAGGTCGACACCGCGCCGGCGGGTCACCCTGGCGAAGGCGGAGCCCACGTTCTCGGCAGGCAAGGGAAGCTCGACCGACATGACGACCTCCCCCCGGTTCGAGCACGGTGGATCCCGGACCGGTGAAGAATCTCTCGACGGGCACGGTCCGCCTTCCATCGCCACCGGAGGTGGTCACTGTGGCGGAGTAGGCGATGAGAGGCGGGGCGGTGTCGGCGGCCGGCGATGCGTTGCACAGGTTGCCGGCAAGTGTGGCCCGGTTTCGGATCTGAACCGAGCCCACGACGCTCGCCGCAGCCACGAGGGCGGGGAAGTGGCGGTTGAGGTGGTCGTCACGGGCGAGCTGACTCATCACCACGCGACCACCCACGACGACGTGACCGTCTTCGTGGGTGATGTCGTTCCCGATTTCACCGACAGACTTCAGGTCCACCACCGTTGTTGGCCCTGCTCGGTTGTGACGGATGGCGACCATCAGGTCGGTTCCACCTGCGAGGGCCACGGCATCGTCGCCCGACAGCAGCTCGGTTGCCTCCGATATCGTCCGGGGACGCCGATAGTCGAACTGCGGCACGTCCGTTACTCCCGGCTCATGCCGTTATCGGACGGGATTGGAGCACGTAGAGCCGATCCCCCTCGATTGCCCACTCGATGTCCTGGGGAGACCCGAAAGCATCCTGGAGCTGGTTGCCGACAGCCACCAGCCGTGCGATCTCGGCTTCGCCGAGCACCTGTGTGATCGCCACGTCGTCGTCGAGCTCGACGGTGAGCGTGCCGCCGCTCTCATCGCGCACGATCATCCGATCCTGACGCCCGATCACCGCCTTCTTCAAGCGACCGTCACGTCTGGCGACGTAGTTGTCAGGTGTGACCATCCCGGAGACGACGGACTCCCCGAGGCCGAATGCCGCCTCGACCACCATCTGATCCTTGCGCTGTCGTATCGGGTCGATGGTGAACAGCACTCCCGCCTTGTCCGAGGCGATTTGTCTCTGCACCACGACGGCCATGCCTAGATCCGACAGCGAGCCTTTGCGCTGCCGGTAGAAGAGAGCCCCCTCGGAGAAGAACGACGCCCAGCAATCGACCACCCTGGCCAGCACCGCCTCCGACCCGACGACGTTCAGGAAGGTCTCTTGCTGGCCCGCGAAGCTCGCCACCTCGCTGTCCTCGGCGCATGCACTCGAACGCACCGCCACGAACGAGCCTTCTCCGAGACTGTCGTAGGCGGCAGTGATCTCCGCGGCCAGCTCTTGCCATGGCGGGGATGCAGACACGAGGGCCTGGATCTCGGCGGCGAGGCGAGCGCCATCCGGCCCACCGTCGAAGCCGGCCGCCATGGCCGCCACCTTCTCGCGCACGCCCTGTGTGGCGAGCGCATCGCTCATGGCCCCGGCCGTCACCACGAAACCCGGTGGGACGGGCATTCCTGCGGAGCGCATCCGGCCCAGGCTGGCCCCCTTGCCTCCGGCGACGTCGATTCGGTGGCAACCCGGGTCATCCAACCAGACGATGTGATCAGCCATTGCTGCTCGCCCCAGCCGACTCCAGCCTCTCCGTGGCTCGCTCCTGCTCGCGGAGCAGGTCGCGCGCCTCCCGGGCGTGGAGTCTCATAACCGAGGCCGCCAGGTCGGCGTCCCGGGCCTCCAGCGCCTCGACGATCGCCGAGTGCCTGTCTCCCAGCCACACCAGGTCGGTACCGGGGACCATCGCCGTGAGATAGGTTCGGGCGAAAGGCTCGAGAACCGCCCATGCCCGCATCAGACCTTCGCTACCGGCGGCATCGACAACGGTGCGGTGGAACTCGGTGTTGCTGGTCGCCTGGCCATGGGCATCGCCGGCCTCGCCCTTTGCGTGCATCTCGGCGACCAGGGACCGAAGCTTGGCTATCTGAGAGGTGGTGATCCGGGTTGCGGCCCGGCGAGCTGCGATAGCCTCCAGCTCACCTCTGATCTCCATATCGTCTAGGAACTCCTCCCGGGTGAAACGGCGAATCCTCGCCCCCCGATAGGGCTCGATCTCGAGAAAACCGACGGCCACCAGATCACGTATCGCCTCCCTCACCGGCGACTGGCTCACACCGAGCTCGCGAGCGATCCGGGTCTCCACCAGGCGGTCCCCGGGCTCCAGCTCACCCTCCAGGATGAGCCTCAGGATGCGGTCCTTGATCTTCGAGCTCAGCATCTCCCTCGAGATCGGTTGTTTCCGACCCGTCCCGTCTTCGGCGTGGCCCCTCACGTCGAGAGCAGGTCGGAGGCGGGGGTCGCGCGCGCCACGTACTCGTCGGGCAGGATCTCGACCACTCCCGTGGACCCATTCACCCTGACCCGATCGCCGGTCTCGATCCTCTGGGTGGCAACTGAGGTCCCGATAACTGCCGGGATGCCGAACTCACGGGACAGCACCGCCGGATGAGACGAGGCACCTCCGGCGTCGGCGACCAGCCCGCTGATCTTGGTGAACAGAGTGACCCACGCCGGATTGGTCATCTGACACACGAGTATCTCGCCCTGCGTCACCTGGTCGAACTGATCGGGGCTCAACACGACCCGGGCGACGCCCTCGATCACCCCGGCGGAGGCGGCGAGACCCTCGATGCGATCCCCCGTTGCCGCCTGCTCCCGGTAGAAGCGCTCCGGGAAGCCCCAGTTGGGCAGGTAGGGGAAGGCGAGGGCCTCTTCGGTGGCGNNAGATCAGCTCGGTGAGGTCGGCTCCCTCGGGGTCGGCCATGAGATACCGAAGCTCGTTGTACTTGAGGAACATCACGTCGTTGGGGTCGCCGATCGCGTCCAAGTCAACGAGATGGCGGCCGATGCAGATGAGGACCAGGCGGACCCGAGCGTTCGTCCCCTGATCGATGTAGAAGTGGTGATCCGGTGTCAGTGGCGCCATCCGGGCGTTGGTCTCGTGCACCTCGCGCATACGTTGGAGCGCCTCCCCATCGAGCCCTTCGAACAGCTCTTCGGCGGCCAACTCGAGGTCAGCCTCCAGGTCACGGATGGCGGCGGGATAGTCGTAGTCGGTTTCCACATAGCCCTTGATGACCTCGAGGATGGGCTCCGGCTGCTCGTATCTGGTCGGGAACACGAACTCATGACTCCACACCGAGTGCCAACCGAACTCTTTCTGATAAGGCCTGAGCCGCTCCTCGATGAAACGCCGGCCGCGCTCGCTGGCCTCCAGGATGTTGAGGATGTCACTCCCGGTCTCCCTGGAGAAGATGGCGGCGAGCTCGTCGTCGGACATCACCTCGCCTTTCATCTTCCAGAGAGCCTCGATCGAGTCCCAGTTACGGTCCCTGGCGGAGCTCTGCAGACGGCCGAGCAGAGCAGAATCGACGTCGGGTTTGAGCTCTGCGACTGCAGCCTGGAGTTGCAGAGTCGCCGAGAGCTGGGAGAAGTTGAGCATCCAATGGATCTTCCAGTGACGGTCGTGNNGGATCGCGTCCCATCGCTCGATCCTCTCCTCGAGGTACTCGAAGTTGGCCACCATCTCGGGGACGAGGCGGTTCTTCCACCAGTCGGCGAAGTGGGCGCCATATGTGGGGAGGACAGCATCGAGATATGACCCGATGTTCTCGGCGTAGTCGGGGTCGTCTACCGGCGTCCTCGGGGCGTAGCGGCTCCCGAACTCCACCCCCTCGAC
>JABAOG010000426.1_pt1 | contig 22126 bp, 21 predicted proteins | sample 7062131 | NCBI WGS metagenome assembly JABAOG01 (sample SAMN14538629, study PRJNA623070) | marine sediment metagenome | biome: marine biome [ENVO:00000428]; feature: marine pelagic biome [ENVO:01000023]; material: deep marine sediment [ENVO:00002113] | place: India: Arabian Sea | collected...
CCAGCCGCAGCGCCAGCGTCTCGGCTTCCGGGGTGAGCACGACGTCCGGCAGGCGGTCGCGCGCCGCCAGCACGTCCTCGCTGGCCAGCAGCGTGTCCTCTTCGAATGATTGGATGAATGCGCGCGGGCTGCGGCGGTACTCGCGCATGCGCTGGTACACGCGCAGCCGCTCTTCGGCATCCTCTAACCCGCTGACCAGCACCCGCAGCCCAAAGCGGTCCATGATTTGCGGGCGCAGGCGGCCTTCCTCCGGGTTCATCGAGCCGATCAGCGTGAAACGTGACCGGTACGTGGCGCGCATCGGGCCGCGCCGCACGGTGTAGTGGCCCTGCGCTGCCGCGTCGAGAATCGCGTCCACGATCTCGTCGCTCAGCAGGTTGACTTCGTCGATGTACAGGATGTTGCGGTCGGCATGCGAGAGGATGCCGCGGTCGAGCCGGACGCGGCTGTGCTGGAGCGCCAGCCGTTCGTTAATGCCGCCGATCACGTCCTCCAGCCGGGCGTTCAGCGGCAGCTCGACCAGCCGCACCGGCGCGATCCGCGTGATGTCCTCGCCGGCGTCGAGCTTCCGCTTGCACTCGTCGCACACGCCCTCCCTGCCTGCCGCCTCGTAATCGTCCGGCATGCAGCCGTAGCTGCACGTGCTGTGCGGCACCCACGGCAGCAGATCGCTCAGGCCGCGGGCGGTGGTGGTCTTGCCGGTGCCGCGCGGGCCGATCAGCAGCACGCCGCCTACGTTGGGGTTCACCACCGAGAGCAGCAGCGCGGTACGCATCGGGAGCTGTCCAACGACCGCCATGAACGGGTAAGGCAGGTGCTCGGCGAGGCCGAGGTCTTCGGTCGGGATGTCCAGCACGCGCTTCGCCGACCGAGTCTCCAGCAGGCGCAGCAGCATGGATGGACGGCCCTGCCCATCGTGATCGTCGAGCAGGTGCTCGGGGATCGAATCCGGAATATCAGGAAATTGGAAGTCGTCCTCAACCGTCATGCGCGGCTCCTCAACGGTGATGCGATCTGCNNATACCCTCTGGGGCAGGCGGGTGCCAGCCGCGTCAGGGCAGCGACTCGCACGCGATGCCGTCCCCATCGCCGTCGAGGTGGTGCACGTCCCCGCTTCCGCAGAAGTCGTGGCAGGCCTGCGCCGAGGCGTGGCTGGTGAAATCCTTGCAGTCGTAGCGGTTGCCGCTGCAGTCGCACAGCGGCGTGGGGGTGATCGTCGGCGTGACGGTTACGGTCGGGGTCAGGGTCGGCGTGGCGCTCGGCCCCGGTGTATCGGTGACGGTCGCCGTGGGGGCAGGTGTGGGGCTTGGAGTTTGCGTCGGGGCACCGGTTGGCGCAGGCGCAGTGGTCGGCGGCAGCCGGATCGGCTCCGCGCTGGCCGGAGCCAGTTCGTTCTCCAAAGCCTGAGGGGCGGGCTGGCAGGCACTGAATGCGAGCAGCAGGGCAGCAGTAATGATGGAACAGACGAGGCGCATATCACGCTCGCAGGCGGGCGAAAGGTGTGACGGTTTAGTCCATGTCGCGGACGCGCACCGAGACCTGCTTGAAGATGTCCGGGTCTTCTTCCAGCACGTCATAGATCGAGAACGGCATCTCCACGAACATCGGCGGCAGGGGCGGGCGGCCCGGCATTACAGGCTTGGGCGGGGCTTCGGGGATGTCCTCCCGCAGCGGCTTGGGCTCGGCGCGGCGGCGGCGCAGGATACGGTAGTCGGAGTGCAGCCGGCCAATCCACTCGCCGTCGGCCTTGAACACGTTCTCGCCTTCGATCCAGCNNCGCCCTCGATCCAGCCGATCCACGCACCCGTCAGGTCCCACAGGTGGCCGTCTACCAGGTACGCCATCCACTCACCGCTGGTGTTCCAGATAAAATCACCTTCGAATCTTTTCTTCGCCACCATTCACCCCTTCACAAACTCTGGCTGCCTCGTGCCGCAGCGTCCGGTCGCCAGCTTCATCATACCACGGCAGCTTTGTTTGGGATACAGCCCGATGGTACAATGCCGCCGATTGCCCGCGCCGCGCACAGAGGCTCACCCAACTATGATCGATCATGTCGTCGTGATGGCTGCCCTGCCCGATCACCAGCTCGGTTCGCTGACGCGCACCCGCCCGGTCGCGCTGCTGCCGGTGGTGGGCCGCCCGCTGATAGCCCGTGTGATGGACGCGTATTATCACGCAGGCGCGCGCCGCTTCACTGTGGTGGTCGGGGAGACGGAAGGCAGCGTGGTGACGTGGCTGCAGGAACACTGGCGCGACGACGCTGAACTGTCGTTCGCGCCGCAGGGGCACCGGCGCGGCACCGCCTCGACGTTGTTCGCCGCCCGCCACCTGATCCACAGCCCGTTCGTGCTTGCGCCGTGCGACATCCTGATCGCGGGCGAGCATGCCGAGGCGCTGCTGCGAGGCTTCGACGCCTACCCGCGTGACGCCGCTATCCTGAGCCTGTCTGCCGCCGAGCCAGCCGAACCCAACGGGGCGAACGTGCTACTCAGCCCCCGGGGGCAGGTGATGCTGGTGACGGAGCGACCGCTCGAAGCCACCCAGCACGGCCTGAACGCCCTGCCGATTTACGCGCTGACGCCACTGGTGCTCGACTACCTCGACCGGGTCACGGTCGAAGCAGGCAGCGGCCAGCACCCGCTGACGGTCGCGCTGCAGGGCATGATCGACGACGGGCTGCTGGTCGGCGGGGTGCAGACCGATTCCGCGCAGCGGGTGGACAGCCCGCAGGCNNGTGCAGGTAGGCGAAGGTGTGGAGCTGGGGCCGAACGTGTATCTGGAGCGCGGCACCACAGTGGGGGCAGGGGCCCGGCTCAGCAATACCGTGGTGCTGGGGCGGCGCATCGGCCCCGGAGTGGTCGTCGAAGACAACGTAGTCAACGAGGATAGACGGAATGAATCGTGATGAGGCGCTGGCGCTGGTTCGAGAGTTCACCGAGAGCGACAGCCTAATCAAGCACATGCTCTCAGTCGAGGCGGGGATGCGCGCGTACGCCCGCCGCTACGGGGAGGACGAAGACGACTGGGGGCGGGTCGGGCTGCTGCACGACTTCGACTGGGAGATTCACCCGACCCTCGACGAGCACCCGATGAAGGGCGTCCCGATTCTGCGCGAGCGGGGAGTCAGCGAGGAGGATATCCGCACGATCCTCAGCCACGCCGATCAGTCCGGCATCCCGCGGGAGACGCTGCGCGATCACGTGCTGTACGCTGTGGACGAGCTCACCGGTTTGATCACCGCAGTGGCGCTGGTGCGCCCGTCGAAGGACATTCGCGACGTGAAGGTCAAGTCGATCAAGAAGAAGTGGAAGGACCGCGCGTTCGCGGCAGGTGTCCACCGCGAGGACGTCGAGCAGGGCTGCGAGGCGCTGGGCGTGGACCTGTGGGCCGAGCACGTGCCGCTGGTGCTGGAAGCCATGCAGCAGATCGCCGCCGAGCTGGATCTCGACGGGCGGCTTGCCACCCCCTGACCGCGCCGGACGCGACAAAACGCCCATCCTGACGGCCGTTTGAGAGAATCCCGTAGCAAACGGTATACTGCGGGCCGATATCGGAAAGGCTGTGGGCGTATGGGTTCCAACAACGAATTCGATCTTAATACGATCAGCCGCCGCCAGGCGGTGATCATTCTCGGCAGTATGCTGGTGATCGCCGCGGTGGTCGTCGGCGTGATCGTGCTGGTCAGCAGCGGGCCGGGGCCGCAGGCGGTTGCCGAAGCGACGGATACGCCTGCGCCGCCGTCGCCGACCGCCTCGCTCGAACCAACCGCGTCCCCCGAAGGGCCGCCGACCGAGACGCCGGAACCCTCCCCCACGGCGACGCTGGAGCCGTATAAGTACACCGTGCAGCCGGGTGAGACGCTGCTGTACATCATCCAGCTTTTCGGATACCGGGATACCAGCATCATCCCTGAGATCGTCGCCCTGAACGGCATGTCCAGCGATACCGACCTGTTCGCCGATCAGGTGCTGCTGATCCCGCGCCAGACTGCCACCCCGGCACCCCGACCGTGGACCCGAACGCCACGCCCGACTACACCGGGTGCAGCCCGACCAACCGCTGCGTTTCAGCCGACGGGCAGTACTGGTACCACGAGGTCGTCGAGGGCGAGACGCTGGCAGGGTTGGCCTTTGGCTACTACACCACCCTGCGCGACCTGCTGATCGACAACAACATGAACGAGGAATCGGTGCTGCGCCCCGGCACCATCCTCCGCATTCGCATCCGGGTGACGCTCACCCCGACCCTCACGCCGACCGGCGGCCCGGACTCCACTGCCACGCCCACGCCGGTGTTCCAGCCGCCCGCGCTGCTCGCCCCCGCCGAGGGCGCGTCGATCGCGCAGGGTGAGCTCGTAGTGCTGCAGTGGGCGGCCAGCCGCCCGCTGCCGGAAGGCGCATCCTATCTGGTGCAGGTCCGCAACATTGAGAGCGGCGAGGTCTTCCGCGATACCACGCGCAGCAACATCTACCGCCTGCCGGACAGCCTGAGGCCCGGCGTCGGCGGGTCAGCCACGTACGAGTGGGTGGTGGTTGTGGTCGAAGACAGCGACCCTGACTCGCTGGTGATCAGCGAGCAGGGGGAGGGGCGGACGTTCACCTGGGGGTCGTAGCCTCAGATCGCGCCGAGGCGGCCAAACTCCTTCGCAAGCTGCTCGGCTGAGAGGTGCAGCATCGTGGGCCGCCCGTGCGGGCAGTTCTGCGGCTGCTCGCACGCTTCGAGCTGGCGGATCAGCGCCTCCATCTCACTGAAGCTGAGCACCTGCCCGGCTTTGATCGCAGCGCGTTTGCAGACCCTCGCGATCAACCGTTCCTCGGCGGTCGCCTCCGTAGGCATCTGCCCGCACTCGATCTCGCCGATGGCGGCCATCAGCGCCGCTGCCGGGTCCTCGCCCGCCACCAGCGCCGGTACCGCCCGCACCTGCACCGACCGCCGCCCGAACAGCTCGACGCGAAAGCCGACCTCGTTCAGCGTCTCGAGGTTTTCCTCTACCAGCACGATCTGCTCCGGCGGCAGCTCCACCACCGCGGCTTCGAGCAGCTCCTGCCGTGCCACGTCCGCCTCAGCCTGCTGCGCCATAAACTGCTCGTACAGCACACGCTCGTGCGCGGCGTGCTGATCGACCAGATATAAGCCCGCCGGGCCTTCGGCGACGACGTACGTGGCCCCCACCTGCCCGATCACGCGCAGCATCGGCAGCGCTCGCTTGCGTGCAGGGCGCGGCTCATCCGCCTCGCCCTCCTGCGGGCGCTGCTGCGGGTGCTGGCCCGTGCCCTGCATCTCCAGGCCGATGCCCATCTGCTGCATGCGCTCCTGCGTGACCTGTGAGAGCCGTTCGCGCCGCGCCGCCCATTCCGGCGAACCCCACATCACCTCGGTGCGGACGGCGGGCGGCGGGGCCTGCTCGACCAGCGTGCGGCGCACTGCGCGCTGGATCGCGCTGAATACCGCGTTCGGGTGGCGGAAGCGCACCTCGGCTTTGGTCGGGTGCACGTTCACGTCCACGTCGTGGGGCGGCACATCGACCATCAGCACCGCGACCGGGTAGCGCCCGACCATCAGCATCGTGTGGTAAGCCTGCACCACTGCGTACGTCAGGCTCGAATCCTGTACCCAGCGCCCGTTGACGAACAGCGTAATGTGGGAACGGTTAGAGCGGTTCAGGCTGGGCAGGCTGACGAACCCTGAGACGTGCACCGGGGGCAGGTCGGGACGTGAGGGCTCAGCGGTGCTGCTCTCGACCGCCACCATCTGCGAGGCGGCTTCCAACCCGTACACCTCCACCAGCACGTCCTTTAGCGCGCCGCTGCCCGTGGTGCGCAGCATGGTTTGCTTCCCGTGGGAGAGCGTAAAGCGCACGTCGGGGTACGCCATGGCGTAGCGGCTCACCAGCGCGCTGATGTGCCCGCGCTCGGTGCTGTCCTTCTTGAGGAACTTCAGCCGGGCAGGCACGTTATAGAACAGGTTCTCGACCGTGATCACGGTGCCCTGCGGGGCCCCCACTGGTTCGCGCTGGTGCAGCTCGCCGCCATCCAGCCACAGGCGCGTCCCGACGGTTTCACCCACCGCACGGGTCACCAGCGTCACCCGGCTGACGGACGCGATCGAGGCCAGCGCCTCCCCACGGAAGCCGAGCGTGCGGATGCCGTCGAGATCGTGTACCGAGGCCAGCTTGCTGGTCGCGTAGCGGTGGAAGGCCAGCTCCACCTCGTCAGCCGGGATGCCGCTGCCGTCGTCGGCCACGCGCATCATCCGCCGCCCGCCGCCGTCTATCTCGACGATCACGTGGCGCGCCCCGGCGTCGAGCGCGTTCTCGACCAGCTCCTTGACCACCGAGGCCGGGCGTTCGACCACCTCGCCCGCGGCGATCTGGTTCGCGACCTCGGTCGGCAGTATACGGATGGCCATCACAGTGCCTCTCTCGCCCGGTTCAACGCAAAGACCGGCAGCGTTTCTGCCAGTCTGCGATTTTACCAGATGGCGTCGGGCGGATCACCCGGCAGGTGGATCAAGCACCGGCACACTCACGCTGAATGCGCTCCCGTGCCCGTAAGCGCTGCGGACGCTGACCGTGCCGCCGTGCGCCACTGCCGCCGACTTGATCAGCGCCAACCCCAGCCCGCTGCCCTTGGGGCGGGGCGGGTCTTCCTCACGCTGCGGCACGCGGTAGAAGGGGGTGAACAGATGGACCTGATCTTCTTCGCGAATCCCGATCCCGTTGTCGGCGACCGTTACGGTGAGCATGCCGTCCTCGCCCAACGCGGCGCGGATCGTGACATGCCCGCCCTCCGGCGTGTACTTGAGCGCGTTGTGCAGCAGGTTGGCCAGCGCCTGCTTGTACAGCACGCTGTCCACGAACAGCGACGGCAGATCGTCCGGCGCATGGATGCTGCACTGGATGTTCTTCTGCGTCGCCAGCGGCTCGTACGTCTCGTAGACCTGCTGCAGCAGCTCCTCCACGCGAACCAGCGTGCGCTGAAGCTCCACGTTCTCGCCAAGCTGGAACTTGCTCATGTAGCTGAGCCGCTCGGCCATCTGCTTGATGTCCTCGATGCCCGCACTCACGCGCTGCACGGCTTCCTGCTGCTTCTGGTTCAGGTTGCCGATCATCGGCAACATCGAGAGGTAGCCGTTCATGTACGTCAGCGGTGAGCGCAGGTCGTGCGAGACGACCCGCAGGAACACCGTCTTGATGTTGTCGAGCTCCTTGAGCGCGGTGATGTCGCGCAGCACCGTCACGCGCCCGGAGAGCACGCCGTCGCGCCCGACGATGGTGGACGTGTTCGCCAGCAGCGTCTCGCCCTGCCCGTGCGGCAGCTCCAGCACCGACACCGGCTCCTGCATCGTGACCATCAGCGAGGTCAGTTCCGGCAGGTCGATCACTTCCGTTACCCGGCGGCCGGTCGCGCGGTCGAGCCTGATGTCCAGGTAGTCCTCGGCTGCCGGGTTGACGAGCACCACGCGCCCTTCGCCGTCCACCACGATGATGCCGTCCGCCGTGCTCTCCAGCACCGCTTCGAGCTTGCGGCGGCCCTCCTCCGCTTCCGAGAACAGGCGGGTGTTCGCCACCGCGATCGCCGCCTGCCCGGCCAGCGTCACCAGGAAGTTCATCTCCGACTGGTCGAAATCGTGCTCTTCGTCGTAGGCCAGCCACAGCACGCCGAAGAATGACGTGTCGGTGCGGAGGGGGAACGCGACCAACGCGCGGATCGCGGGGTCGAGATCGGTCACGTCCAGCGCGCCGGTACGGGCAATGTCGCTGATCACGACCGTCCCCTGCTGTTCGACCAGATCGACCAGCTGCCGATCGAGCACGGCCATCGCCGTGGCCTTCGGCCCGACGGAATAGACCTGCAGCGATTCGTCCGCGCCGCGCTCCAGTGCGACGCGCACGCCGCTCGCCTTGGCTACGTCGAGCGCGCTGTTGAGGATCGGCGGCATCGCGCGGAACAGCTCCAGGCTGGAGGCCACGCTGCGGCTGACGCTGAGCAGCCGCTCCTGCTCGGACAGGCGCTGGCCCAGCCGCACGCGCATCAGGTCGAACGCGTCGCCCAGCCGCCCGATCTCGTCCTCACCCGTCACGCCCGGCGAGCGATCCAGATCGCCCTCGGCAATGTACGCCGCGGACTCCGCGAGCTGCTCCAGCGGCACGGTGATCGTCCGCATCAGCGCGATGCTGGCGGGCAGCAGGATTCCGGCAATGAAGATCGTCAGGATCAGGGTTGGTAGCGCGATCTGGAGCGAGAGCGCCAGCACAACCTCATTGGGCACCACCATCACGATCTGCCAGTTCGACTGGTCCCTGACCGGCGCGATATATACGAGCTGCCGGGTGCCGTCTGGCTGCCGCTGGCGGTAGGCGTCGCCCCCTGAGGCGAACCGCAGCGAGGTCAGGTTGCCCAGCTCGAAGACCTGCCCCTGCCGTTCCGGGCGGGTCGGGTCGAGCAGAATGTGGTTCTGATCGTCTATGACGAAGCCTTCGCCGGACGGGCCTGCGCCGTGCTCCAGAACTTCCATCACCGGCTCGAGCAGCGGGTTGGCATCGAGCGGCGTGCGGCCCAGCAGCGCCCCGGTGATGCGCCCGTTCGGCGTCTGTACCGGGGTAATAAACGTCATGGTCGTGCCGGTCTCACCCGGTTGCTGCACGATCGCTTCTGCGGTTAAGCCCTGTTCCAGCGCGAGGTCAAGGCGGCGGGCTTCCTGCTCGGTGAGCGCGGCAGGCAGGTCACCGCTGGAGAACGTCGCCTCAAGGTCACCGGTGCGGTCGAAGGCCATCAACTGCTGAAAGAACGGCACCGCCCGCGCACTCTGCTCGAGCTGGTCTGCGGTGTCATCGTCCGCCATCTGGTACAGCAGGCTGCGCCCCATCTGCACGTAGAACGGGATCTGCGCACCTGCTGTGACGGCCTCGCGCGCCATCTGCTCGACGACCACCCGCGTTGCGACGCGGTACACTGTCGCGGTGGCGACGCCGATGATCAGCGCGATGACCAGTGCCGCAGCGGGCCCGAACCCGTAAATCANNCCCAAACCCGTATATCAGCCGCTGGCCCAGCCGGTATTCCCACGGTGAAAGCTCGAGGTCGCCCGGCTGGATCGGCTGCCAGTCGGGGCGCCGCCAGAACAGGGCTTCCAGAAGCAGCCCGGCGATCAGCGAGGTCACCAGCAGCACCAGCAGCTGGGGCGCCATCAGCGCGACCGACCGGTCCAGCGCCGCCAGCAGCGCGCCGCTGCCGGTGGCAAAGGCCCCCAGCATGGTGACCGGCCAGCCGATTGCCACCCCGCCCAACAGCACCGCGACGACCGGGTGGCGCAGCCACTGGCCGATCACACTGCGCCAGCGCTGGTTCAGCATCGACGCGAACGCCGCCCCCAGCATCGAGACTTCGAGCGGCTGGGTCAGGCGGCCCGAGCCATACAGCGCCCACACCAGCCCGGTCACCATCCCGACCGTCGCAGCCGGGGCGCGCCCCAGCCACAGCGCTGCCGCCAGCAGCGGTACGAAGACCAGCAGCGGGATCTCGACCGCGGGCAAGCTGCCGCGGATCTCGCCGGATACCAGCAGAATCCGCGAGAATAGCGCCCCGGCGAGCGCCAGCCCGGCGAGCTTCAGCCAGCCGGAGGCGTCCAGACGGCGGAACGCGTCGAGATCGGTGATGATCGCCAGCACTGCGAGAATGGCGTAGAGCAGAGTGATGCTGTAGCCGAGGGGCGAAAGGGCGGTGTTCAGTACCGGGCGGGGCCCGAATGATAACCAGTCAAAACTCATAGGGTTTTCGGCTTATAGGCTGGGTTGAGGGTTCCCTGATACTGGCCCAGTATAGCAGGATTAATGCCCCACGGGAACTGCGCTTGCGCGGGCGCAACGCGGCGCACCATAGCCGCCCCTCCGGCGCTGCGCTACACTCAAACCGAGTGCTCGTATCACACCAGAACAGGGGCCGGAATGACTGAGAAGGTACGCTGGATCCAACTGCTCATCGCGCTCATATTCGCCGCTGCGCTGGCGGCGTGTGGCTCCGGGGGGACGCCGGTCGCGGCGCCTGCCACGATCGCCAGCCCGCCCGACGCCACGGCGGCGCCCACCACTGAGCCGCCCGCTGAACAACCTACCGACGCCGGGCCAACCGCAGAGGAAACAACCGGGCCAACTGCCGAGCCATCAACTGAGGAGCCGGCGACGTCATCCCCCACCGACCCGCCTCAGGCGGTTGACCTGAGCAGCCTCGGCGTGGCGCTGGATACCGTAGCGCAGGGGTTGGAGGCCCCGGTCGCCATCGCCCACGCCGGGGACGGCAGCGAGCGGCTGTTCGTGCTCGAGAAGCGGGGGCGCATCCGCGTCATCGCCGGGGGCCAGCTTCAGGAGCAGCCGTTCCTCGACATCTCCGACCGTGTCGGCTCCGACGGCAGCGAGCAGGGGCTGCTCGGCCTCGCGTTCCCGCCGGATTTCGCCGAGTCCGGGGTGTTCTTCCTGTACTACACCGACCGGCAGGGTGACACGGTTGTATCACGCTTCTCGCTGACGCTCGACGCAGACGCGGCAGACCCCGGCAGCGAAGAAGTGGTGCTCACACAGGCGCAGCCCGCGGGCAACCACAACGGCGGCCAGCTCGCCTTCGGGCCGGATGGCTACCTGTACATCGGCCTGGGTGACGGCGGCGCGGCTGGCGACCGCTTCGGCAACGGCCAGAATCTCGGCACGTGGCTCGGTACCGTGCTGCGCATCGACGTGAGCTCGCTGCCCTACAGCGTCCCGCAGGACAATCCCTTCGTGGGCGACCCGAACGCGCTCGACGAGATCTGGGCGTACGGGCTGCGCAACCCGTGGCGCTTCTCCTTCGACCGCGCCACCGGCGACCTGTACATCGCCGACGTGGGGCAGAACCAGTTCGAGGAAGTGAACGTCCAGCCCGCGTCGAGTGGCGGCGGGGAGAACTACGGCTGGCCGCTGATGGAGGGCCTGCACTGCTACGCCAACAACTGTGACCCGGCAGGGTTGGTGCTGCCCTTCGCCGAGTACAGCCACGAGGGCGGGCACTGCTCGGTGACGGGCGGTTTCGTGTACCGCGGTGAAACGTATCCGTCCCTTCAGGGCGTATACTTCTATGCCGACTACTGCTCCGGGCAGCTCTGGGGCGCAGCTCCGGCTGGCGACAACTGGCAGACAGCCCCGCTGCTGCGCGAGAGCTTCAACCCGGCCAGCTTCGGGGAAGACGAAGCCGGTGAGATGTACATCGCCGACATCGGGCAGGGGGTCATCTACCGCATCGCCGCCCGCTGATGGACCGTGTATAATGGGCGAAGCTGCGAGGGGAGCCACGCGGCTCCGCCCATTCACTTGTCTGATGCATAAAGGAAGCATTCGCTATGCCCCAACATTTCATCAAAGTCCGTGATGTCTCCGCCGAAGCGTTCAACCACATGATCGACCGTGCGATCGAGATCAAGCGCGACCCCGGCCCGTGGCGCAAGTCGCTGGAGAATCACACGCTGGCGATGATCTTCCAGAAGACCTCGACCCGCACCCGCTTCTCGTTCGAGGCAGGGATGACCGAGCTGGGCGGCCATGCGATCTTCGCGCAGACCCAGCACACCCAGATGGGCATCGCCGACATCGCCGACGAAGGCAAGGTGATCTCCCGCTACGCGCAGATCATCATGGCGCGTATGATGTTCAACCGTGATCTGGTCGCGCTGGCGCAGGGCTCAGAAGTGCCGGTGATCAACGGCTGCGACGATCGCTACCACCCGGCGCAGGCGTTGACCGACCTGATGACGATCAAAGAGAAGCTGGGGCGCACCGAGGGCCTCAAGATCGTGTATCTCGGCGTGGCGAACAACGTCAGCAACTCGCTCTCGATGGCGTCGATCTACGCCGGGGCGGACTTCGTGCTGTGCGCGCCCGAGTTCGACCCGCCCGCCGTGGACGAGGAGCAGCTTGAGATGCTGCGTGCCAACCCGCATTACACCGAGACCACCGACATCGCGGCGGCGCTCGACGGGGCGGACGTGCTCTACACCGACACGTGGATCAACATGGAGCACTTCAACAACCCCGACTTCGCGGACGAGAAGGATCGCCGCCTGAGCACGTTCATGCCCTACCAGGTCAACGAAGACAAGCTCGAGATGACCGGCAAGGACAGCACCCTCGTGATGCACTGCCTGCCCGCCCACAAGGGCTACGAGGTCAACGAGACGGTGCTGTACACGCCAAACTCCGTCATTTTCGATCAGGCGGAGAACCGCATGCACGCTCAAAAAGCCCTGATGCTGTGGCTTCTGGGCAAGATATAAGGATGCATGGATGTCCCTCTCCGACGTTGAAACCCATTACAATGCGGAGGAGTTGATCGCGCTCTCCAACCAGTTGGGCGCGCACAATTACCACCCGCTGGATGTGGTGCTAACCCATGGCGAAGGCGTCTGGGTGTACGATGTGGACGGCAAGAAATATCTCGACTGCCTGAGCGCGTATTCCGCGCTCAACCAGGGCCACCGCCACCCGGCGATCATCACAGCCCTGATCAACCAGGTGAACCGTGTCACGCTGATCTCGCGCGCGTTCCGCAGCGACCAGCTCCCGCTGTTCTACAAGAAGCTGACCGATCTGCTCGGCTACGACCGCGTGCTGCCCATGAACACCGGGGCCGAGGCGGTCGAGACCGCGATCAAGGTGGCCCGCAAGTGGGCGTACACGGTCAAGGGTGTGCCCCGCAATCAGGCTGAGATCATCGTCGCGGAGGGCAACTTCCACGGGCGCACGATCAGCATCGTGTCGTTCTCATCCGAGCCGCAGTATAAAGACGAGTTCGGGCCGCACACGCCCGGCTTCGTGATGGTGCCCTACGGGGACGCAGACGCGATCGAAGCTGCGATCACCCCGAACACCGCCGCCATCCTGATCGAGCCGATCCAGGGTGAGGCAGGGGTCGTGGTGCCGCCCGAGGGCTACCTCAAGCGCATCCGCGAGATGTGCGACGCGCATAACGTGTTGTTCATCGCCNNCAGGGCGAGGGCGGCATCATCGTCCCTCCGGACGGCTACCTGGAGCGCGCGCACGAGATCTGCCGCGAGCGGGGCGTGCTCCTGCTGAACGACGAGATCCAGACCGGGCTGGGCCGCACGGGAACCCTGCTCGCCACTGACCACGAAGGCGTCCGGCCGGACGTGGTCGTGCTCGGCAAGGCGCTGGGCGGCGGCGTGTACCCTGTCTCGGCGGTGCTGGCGTCTGACGATGTGCTGGGCATCATCCAGCCCGGCGACCACGGCTCGACGTTCGGCGGGAACCCGCTGGCGGCTGCCGTCGGGCAGGCCGCGCTGGATGTGATCGTCGACGAGGAGCTTCCGGAGCGCGCTCGCGAGATCGGCCAGTATTTCCGCGATCACCTCGAGGAGATCAACAGCCCGCACATCGACCACGTGCGGGGCAGGGGGCTGCTGCTGGGCGTGGTGCTCAAGCCCGAGGCGGGCGGCGCGCGCCGCTTCACCGAGGAGCTGGCCCGGCGCGGGATCCTCGCCAAGGAAACCCACGAGCACGTCATCCGCTTCGCGCCGCCGCTGACGATCGGGCGCGAGGAGCTTGACTGGGCGCTGCCGATCATCCGCGACGTGTTACTGATGCCCTGAGACAAATTCCTGATGTACAATACCGGGTGGCAGGCGGCAGGACCGTCTGCCACCCGCGCCGTTTCTGGCGCGGTGCCACCCGGCAGCCGTTCAGGAGCACCCCATGCCCAACCCGCCTCGCCGCGTTAACCTGTTCGTGACCTGCCTGCTCGATACGTTATTCCCCGAAGCCGCCCATGCCGTCGTGCGCGTCCTGCAGGCGCAGGGCGTCGAAGTCGCCGTCCCGCCGGGGCAGACGTGCTGCGGGCAGCCCGCCTTCAACGGCGGGTTCTGGGCCGAGTCCCGCGCGATGGCCCGCCACACCATCGACGTGTTCGACGGCTCCAACGACCCGGTACTGATCCCCTCCGGCTCGTGCGGGGCGATGGTCGCGCACTACTATCCGGAGCTGTTCAAAGACGATCCGCATTACGGGCCGAAGGCCCGCGCGCTGGCCGGGCGCATCGTCGAGTTCACCCAGTACCTCGTGGATCACCTCGGCGTGGTAGACCTCGACGCACGGTTCGACGCCCCGGTGGTGTACCACCCGTCGTGCCACCTGCTGCGCGGCATGCACATCGACCGCCAGCCGCGCGCCCTGCTCGACCACGTGCGCGGGCTGGACGTGCGCCAGCAGGCCAACGCCGATACCTGCTGCGGCTTCGGCGGGGTGTTCTCCGTCAAGATGGGCGACATCAGCGGGGCGATGCTCGACGCCAAGCTCGACGCGCTGGAGGCGACCGGCGCGCAGTACGTGGTCGGCTGTGACGTGAGTTGCCTGATGCACATCGAGGGCGGGCTGCGAAAACGGGGGAGCAGGATGCGCACGCTGCACATCGCCCAGCTTCTGGCCGAAGGGATGCCCGCATGAGCCTGCCACCACACACCAGCGAGAGCTTCAAGCACCGCGTGGAAGACGCGTTCCAGCGCCCCGACCGCCTCGGCGCGATTGCGCGCGGCTCGGCGACCACGCACGGCAAGCGCTACGTCGCACTCGAATCGCTGCCCGACGCCGACGCCACGCGCGATCTGGGCCGTGCGATCCGCGCCCACACCATCGCCCACCTCGACCAGTACCTCGAGCAGTTCGAGGCGGCAGCCACCGCCAACGGCTCGCACGTCCACTGGGCGCGCGACGCCGAGGAGGCGCGGCAGATCGTGCTGAAGATCGCCGCCGACGCCGGGGCCAAACGGATCGCGAAGTCCAAGAGCATGGTCACCGAGGAGATCCGCCTCAACGCCGCACTCGAAGCCGCCGGACTTGAAGTGTGGGAAACCGACCTCGGCGAGTTCATCGCGCAGCAGGCAGGCGACCACCCCTCGCACATCGTGGTGCCCGTGATGCACCTGACCCGGCAGGAGGTCGGACAGGTGTTCACGGAGAAGCTCGGCGCACCCTACACCGACGAGATCGTGGAGNNAGGAAGAAGGAGGCGAGCGGCTGCCTTCTGACGACATCCCGACCCTCACGGCCGAGGCTCGGCGCCGCCTGCGCCAGAAATTCCTGCAGGCGGGCATGGGCATCAGCGGCGTCAACGTCGGCGTGGCCGAGACGGGCAGCGTCGTGCTGGTGACCAACGAGGGCAACGGGCGCATGGTCACTACCCTGCCGCGCATCCACGTCGCGCTGATGGGCATGGAGCGCATCGTGCCGACCCTGCGCGATCTCACCGTGATGACGCAGCTGCTGGCCCGCAGCGCCACCGGGCAGAAGCTGACCGTGTACACCTCGCTGGTCAACGGCCCGCGCCGCCCGGACGAGCCGCACGGGCCTGAGGAGTCGCACATCATCATCGTGGATAACGGGCGCTCGCGCGCGTTGGCCGGGGAGCTGGCCGAGATCCTGTACTGCATCCGCTGCGGCGCCTGCCTCAACGCCTGCCCGGTCTACCGCACCATCGGCGGGCACGCCTACGGCAGCGTGTACCCCGGCCCGATCGGCTCAGTTGTCTCCCCGATTTTCGGCGGGGTGGCCGCCTACGCCGACCTGCCGCACGCGAGCACGCTGTGCGGCGCGTGCCAGGACGTATGCCCGGTGCGCATCGACCTGCCGACGCTGCTGCTCCGGCTGCGCCGCGCCACCGTCGAGGCGGGCCAGCAGCCGGGGTGGCTGGCGGCGGGCATGAAGGGCTACCAGGCGGTGGCCAGCAGGCTGCGCCGCTTCGGGTGGGCGGCGAGGCTCGCCGGGGCGCTGTTCAGCTTGCTCGGCGGGCGCTGGTACCGCGGCCCGCTGCCGGGGCCGCTGGAGGCGTGGTCGCGCTACCGCGCGTTCCCGCCGTTCGCCCGCCGCACGTTCCAGCAGCAGTGGAAGGATCAGCACGATGCCTGACGACGCCCGCGCCGCTATCCTCAAGCGCATCCGTGAGGGGCTGGGCAGCGCCCTGCTGCCCGACTCCGCGCCCAACCAGCCTGCGTTTACCGCACCGCGCGCCGCCGACTCCAGCATCGAGGCGTTCGTCGAGGAGGCCCGCCGCCTCTCCGCCGAGGTCCATCTCGCTGGCGCAGCCGCCGACGCCATCCGCACGCTGGTCGAGATCTGCGAGGCGCGCGGCTGGCGCGGCGCGCTCGCCTGGCAGTGGGCGGAGATCGGCGTGCCGGGGCTGGCAGAGGCGCTGGCAGAGGCGGGCGTCGCGGTGGTGCACGAAGGCGACCCTGCTGCGCTCGAGCCGGTCCCGGTGGGCATCACCGGGTCGGAGGCCGCGCTGGCCGATACCGGAAGCATCGTGCTGCGCAGCGGCGCGGGGCGTTCGTCGCTGGCCTCGCTGCTGCCCCCGGTGCACNNGCCCACGTGCGCGCAGTCGGCAACCTCGTCTTCATCAGCGGGCCGAGCCGCACCGCCGACATCGAGCAGACGCTTACGCTGGGCGTGCATGGCCCCCGCGAGCTGATCCTGATCGTGTGGGGGTAGGGCGAAGGCATGTTGCCTGTGCCCTGCCAGCGTGTTACATTCCGCGCGTCATGACTCTGCGCCCACTGAAGATCGCATCCCACCTCGCGCTGCTCTTTGCGTTGGCTCTGCTTGTTGCAGGCTGCCGCGCTGCCCCCACGCCTGCCGCCGGGGGTAGCCCCATCGCCGTGACCATCGTCAGCGACGGGGACGAGCAGACTGTGGTCGTCAACGAGGGCGCGACCGTCGGCGATGTATTGCGCCGTGCGGGCGTCGCGTTCGACGAATCCAGTGACCGCATCACCCCGCCGAGCTATACCCGCGTCGCCAACGGCGACACCGTAACCGTGGTGCGCGTCGGCGAGGAAACCGTCGCCGTCGAGGAGATCATCCCCTTCCACAGCCGCACCGTCCCCAACGAAGGGTTAGCGGTCGGCGAGACGCAGCTCTTGCAGGCCGGAGTCAACGGCAAAGCCGAGATCACCTACCGCGTGCTGTACGAGGATGGCGTAGAGGTGGCGCGCAGCGTGATCCGCCGCACCCAGCTTGAGCCGCCGCAGGACGAGGTGATCATGGTAGGCAGCCAGACCGACCTGCCGACCATCAGCATCAACGGGTCGCTGGTNNCGATCTGCCGACCATCAGCATTTACGGGTCGCTGGTGTACATCTCGGGGGGGAACGCGTGGGTGATCCGCGGCAACAGCGGCAACCGCCGCCCGCTGACGCTCGATGGCGGGCTGGATGGCCGCGTGTTCGAGCTTTCGGCGGACGGGCGGAGCCTGCTGTACTCCCGCGCCATCGAGCCGGCGCAGGAGGATGCGCCGACCGGGGCGGAGCCGGGGCCGTTCAACGAGTTGTGGGCGGTGCTCGACACCACTGCCGAGGAGCCGCAGGCCGTCATGCTCGGGCTGCAAAACATCCTCTACGCCGAATGGCTCCCCGGTGCGGATGGCGCGATCCTGTATTCCACCGCCGAGCCGCGCGCCGGGTTCCCCGGCTGGCAGGCCAACAACGACCTCTGGGCCGCGCGGATCACGCTTGATGGCACCGGCATCGAAGAGCAGCGAGAGCTGCTGGAGCCGAGCGGTGGCGGCATTTACGGATGGTACGGCACCCAGTTCGCCTTCTCCCCGACCGGCGATCAGGTCGCGTGGGCTCAGCCTGACGCGTTCGGCGTACTCGACCCGTTCTACGCGCCGCCGGAGCCTGAGCNNCTGCCGACCGCTACCCCCACGCCGACCCGCCCGCTGGATGCCTTCGACGCGCTACCGGACAGCTACACCCGCCGCACACTGGCGGCGTTCGCGCCGTGGAACGCCTACGACTTCGTGTGGGTGCCCACCCCGGTCTGGTCACCGGATGGCACGCTGGTGGTGACCACCGTGCACGGCGAGCCGCTGGGCCGCGAGGCAGCGGAGGACAGCCCGGTATTTAACCTGCTGGCTGGCCCGCCCGACGGCAGCTACGGCATCACCCTGATCGAGCAGGCGGGGATGTGGGCCGAGCCGGTCTTCACCCCTGATGCAGCAGCGGGCGATGCGGTGGCGTATTTGCAGGCGCAGGAGCCGCTGAACAGCGTCAACGGGCGCTACCAGCTCGTCGTCGCCGACCGCGACGCCAGTAACGCGCGCGTGGTCTTCCCCGCTGAGGGGCAGCCGGGCCTGCTGCCGCAGCCGCTGGCGTGGTCCCCCGACGGGACGCAGATCGCATTGGTGAACCCCGGCCCGCAGGGCAACCTGCTGCTGGTCGACCCGCTGACCGGGCTGACCCAGCAGGTCACCGCAGACGGGCAGGCCAGCAGCCCCCGGTGGGCGCCGTGAGCCGCCGCACCCTGCGCTGGCTGCTCGCCGCAGCCGCGATGCTGGCCCTGCTGGGTGCCGCCGGGGTGCTTGCCCAGCGGCAGGTTCGGCTGCGCGGAGCGCTCGACGGCCTGCCCGACCCTGACCGCACGCCGCTGCGCACCACCGGCCTCGGCGTGAACGCCGACCTCACGCAGTATGACGGCGACGCGCTGGCCGACAACCTCGACCTGATCGCCGCGACCGGCTTTCGCTGGGTGCGCCAGCCGTTCCGCTGGTCGGCCATCGAGCCGGAGCCGGGCCATTACGATTGGGCGTCCACGGATCGCATCGTCGAGGCCGCCGCCGACCGTGACCTGCAGCTTGTCGCGGTGCTGCTCGACGCGCCTGCGTGGGCCGCCCCGTCACCCACCGCACCGCCCGACGACCTCAGCGCGTTCGCGGCATTCAGCGCGGCGGTCGCCGGGCGCTACGGCGATCGGGTGCGCGTGTATCAGGTGTGGGACGAGCCCAACCTCGCGGCGGGGTGGGGCGGCCAGGCCGCTGACCCGCTCGGCTACGCCGCGCTGCTCGAAGCCGCTTATGCCGACATCCACGCCGCCGACCCTGACGCGATGGTGCTCACCGCCGGGCTGGCCCCTACCATCGAGGCCGGGCCGGACAACCTGAGTGACCTGCTATATCTGCGCGCGCTGTACGATAACGGCGCGGCCCTCTTCTTCGACGCGGTGGCGGCTAAACCCTACGGTTTCGACGCCGGGCCGGAAGACCGCCGCGTGCACGCCAACCGGCTGAACTTCAGCCGCATGGTCTTGCTGCGCGAGGAGATGGTGCGCCACGGTGACGCGCAAAAACCGCTGTGGGCCAGCCACTTCGGTTGGAACGCGCTGCCCGACGGGTGGACGGGTGCGCCCTCAGCCTGGGGGCAGACCGACCCGGACACGCAGGCCGTGTGGACGCTCGCCGCCTACCAGCGCGCGCTCAACGAGTGGCCGTGGGCGGGCCCGCTGATTCTCGAGAACTGGCAGCCCGCAGGTGGTGCCGACGATTCCCGCTGGGGGTTCGCGCTGCGCGGGTCGCAAGGCGACCTTTCGCCGACGGCACAGGCGCTGCGCGTCGCGTCGCAGCAGATGAACGCTGCGTTGTCGCCCGGTGTGTACCCGGCGCAGGCTCCGCTGGCGGCGTACTCTGGCGAGTGGGAGTTCTCCGACCTCGGTGCGGACATCGTACAGGACGGCGGCAGCGTGATCGAGGTGCCGTTCGCCGGAGACTCGCTGGCGGTGCTGGCCCGGCGTGACAACTACCGCGCCTACCTGTACGTGACGGTAGACGGCGAGCCGCCCGCCGTGCTGCCGCAGGATCAGCGCGGCGCGTACCTCGTGCTGACCTCCGCCGACTACCAGCCGCACGTCGAGGTACTGCCCGTCGCCACCGGTTACGGTGATGGGGAGACGCACCGCGCCCGCATCGAAGCCGAGCGCGGCTGGGACCAGTGGGCGCTGGCCGGGTTCGTCGTCGGGAACAGCGTCCGCACACTGGCCTACGATCTCTCGGCGGCAGGCCTGCTGCTGCTCGCGGTGGCGCTCGCCATCGCGGCAGTGCGTGTAGGTCGCGGCGAAGCGGACAGATCCCGCACCCGCTGGCTGGCCGACCGCCTGAGCGACGGCGCCCGCTTCGCGCTGGCGCTGCTGTCGGCGCTGGCGGTGTGGCTCGGCGCGGCGCTGACGTGGGGCGGCCTGGTGCCCGACCTGCTGCGCCGCACCGGGGAAGGCCCCTCGCTGCTGATCACCGCGATCACCGCCGGGGTGTTTTACTTCTCACCGTGGCTGGTGCTGACGCTCGCCGCGCTGGTCGTGCTCTTCATGCTGATCTATGCGCGCCCCGCCACCGGGCTGGCGCTGATCATGTTCTTCGCGCCGTTTTACCTGCTGCCCCGCCCACTGTTCGACCGCGTCTTCAGCCTGGTCGAGGTGCTCAGCCTGCTGACGTTCGCTGCGTGGGCGATCCGCACCGCCGCCGACCGGCGCGAGCGCGGCTGGCCGNNGCCGCCGACCGGCGCGAGCGCGGCTGGCAGACGCTCCGCTCGTTGTGGGCGGCGATGACCGCGCTCGACAAGGCGGTGAGCCTGTTCGTGGGGGTGAGCGTGGTGTCGCTGGCGTGGTCGGACCTGCTCGGCGTGGCGGTCACGGATCTGCGGCAGACCGTGCTTGAGCCGCTGGTGGTCTATCTCGTGCTGCGCACCATGACCTTCACCCCGCGTGAGCGCTGGCGCATCGTCGACATGCTGGTGCTGACCGGCGCGGTCGTGTCACTGTACGGCTTCTACCAGTTCGCCACCGGCACCAACCTCGTTGCGGGGGAGGCGGGGGTCGAGCGCCTGCGGAGTGTGTTCGGCACGCCGAACAACGCGGCGCTGTTCCTGGGCCGCGTGATCCCGCTCGGCGCGGCGCTGGCGGTCATGGGCCGCGGGCGGCGGCGCTGGGCGTACGGCCTCGCGGCGCTGATCATGATAGGCGCGATGGGCCTGACACTCTCGAAGGGCGGGCTGCTGCTGGGCCTGCCCGCCGGGTTGGCCGCTGTGCTGATCCTGTGGCTGGGGCGCACCGGCTGGCTGCTGGTGCTCAGCGGAATCGTGCTCGAAGGGCTGGCGCTGATCCCGCTCTCGCGCTTGCCCCGCTTCAGCGGGCTGGTGGATTTCAGCAGCCCGACCAGCACCAGCTTCTTCCGCCTGCAGCTCTGGCAGAGCACGCTCCGGCTGCTGCGCGACTACCCGATAACCGGGGTTGGGCTCGACCAGTTTCTGTACAAGTACCGCAGCCGCTATATCCTGCCTGACGCGTGGGCCCAACCCGACCTCAGCCAGCCGCACAACCTGCTGCTGAACTACTGGGTGCGGCTGGGGGTGGTGGGTCTGGCCACCGGGGTATGGATGCAGGCCGCGTTCTGGCGGATGGCGGTACGCGCCCACCGTCGCCTGCGTGCCACCGACCCGTTGGCGAGCGCGCTGGCTGCCGGGTTGATGGGCAGCATGGCCGCGATGCTGGCCCACGGCATGGTGGATGCCGTCCACTTCGTGATCGACCTGGCGTTCATCTTCGCGATGACGCTGGGCCTGATGCACCAGCTTGCGGTGCAGGCTGAGCAGGAGGGCGAGGCATGATTGAAACCACGATTAACGGCCGTGCGCTGCGGCTGGTCGAGGGCGACATCACCGAGCAGGACGTCGACGCCATCGTCAACGCCGCGAACCGGCACCTCCAGCTCGGCTCGGGCGTCGCCGGGGCGATCCGCCGCAAGGGCGGCCCGTCCATCCAGCGCGAGTGCGACGCCATCGGCGGCTGCCCGGTCGGCGACGCCGTGATCACTACCGGCGGCGACCTCAAAGCCCGTTACGTGATCCACGCCGTGGGGCCGCACGGGTCCGCCCCCAATGCCGACGCCCTGCTGGCGAGCGCGGTGCGCGCCAGCCTGCGCGTCGCCGACGAGAACGGTTTATCCTCGATCGCGCTCCCCGCGATCTCGACCGGCGTGTTCGGCTTCCCCATCGAGCGCGCAGCAGGCATCCTGCTCAACACCGCCGCCGATACCCTCCGCAGCGAAGAAACCAGCCTGGCGCGGGTGGTGTTCTGCCTGTACGGGCAGGCCGCGTTCGACGTTTTCGCAGCGGCCTTCGCACGCCTCCCCAACGACGCCGGCTGACGTTCGCCACAGCGCGATCCGTCGGCTAGAATACCCCCCACCTGACTGTATCTGACACACTGGAGTGTTCTGTGCGCGTACTGATCACCGGCGGCGCCGGGTTTTTAGGGTCACACTTGGCTGACCGT
>JABAOG010005463.1_pt1 | contig 22122 bp, 17 predicted proteins | sample 7062131 | NCBI WGS metagenome assembly JABAOG01 (sample SAMN14538629, study PRJNA623070) | marine sediment metagenome | biome: marine biome [ENVO:00000428]; feature: marine pelagic biome [ENVO:01000023]; material: deep marine sediment [ENVO:00002113] | place: India: Arabian Sea | collected...
GGGCATCGTGACCGTTGCGGTGTACTCCGACGCCGACCGCCAGGCTCCGTTCGTGTCGGAGGCCGATGAAGCGATCGAACTCCCGGGCGACACCCCCGCCGATACCTACCTGCGCGGGGACCTGATCATCGAGGCGGCGAGAAAGACCGGAGCGACGGCAATCCATCCGGGCTACGGATTCCTCGCCGAGAACCCGGCATTCGCTGCAGAGTGCGCAACCGCCGGCTTGACGTTCATCGGCCCCTCTCCGGACGCCATCAGCTCGATGGGCTCGAAGGTCGAAGCACGCCGCATCATGATGGACGCCGGTGTGCCGGTCGTCCCCGGAGTCGAGATCCACGGGGAGGACGAGGGCAGGATCGTCGACGCGGCCCGGGATGTCGGCTACCCCATCCTCGTGAAAGCCTCGGCAGGCGGCGGCGGGAAGGGTATGCGCATCGTGCGGGAGCCGGACGGACTGCTCGAGGCCATCGCGGCCGCCGGACGGGAGGCGATGGCGGCCTTCGGGGACGACACCCTCTTCCTCGAGCGATACATCGAGGAGCCCCGGCACATCGAGATCCAAATCGTCGGGGACGCGAGCGGACAGATCGTCCACCTCTTCGAACGTGAGTGTTCCATTCAGCGCCGCCACCAGAAGATCATCGAGGAAGCGCCGTCGCCGTTCGTCGACGACGACCTTCGGACGCGCCTCGGCGAGGCGGCAGTGGCGGCCGCCGCCGCGGTGGGGTACGTGGGGGCGGGGACGGTCGAGTTCCTGGTCGACCCGAGCGGCGACTTCTACTTCCTCGAGATGAACACCCGGCTGCAGGTCGAGCACCCCGTCACCGAACTGGTCACCGGACTGGATCTCGTGCGGGCCCAGATCCGAGTCGCCGAAGGCCGGCCGCTCGACCCCGAGGTGGTCGACCCACGGATGACCGGCCACGCCATCGAAGCCCGGCTCTACGCAGAGGACCCGCGTCACGAGTTCTTGCCTACCACCGGGACGCTGCACCGTTTCGAGTTCTCCGCCAACGGCGAGGCCGCCGGGTTGAGGGTCGATTCGGGCGTGGAGAGCGGGTCCGAGGTGACGATTCACTACGACCCGATGCTGGCCAAGATCGTCGCCCACGCTCCCACCCGCGAAGAGGCCGCCGGACGCCTGGCGGCGGGCCTCGCCAGAGCCGGCATCCACGGCCTGTACACCAATCGCGAACTGCTCGTTCGGATTCTGCGACATCAGGAGTTCCTCGAAGGCGCCACCGACACGCACTTCCTCGAACGTCACGACCCCGCCGTGCTCGGAGCCCCACTGGCGGACGTCGCCGGCGAGCGACTGCACGCCGTTGCCGCCGCGCTGGCCGGCCACGTCGAAGCCAGGAGGACGACACCGGTGCTGCGGTCGCTGCCGCCCGGGTGGAGGAACAGTCCGTCCCAACCCCAGACGTTCACCTTCCAGGGCAACAGCGGCGAGATCACCGTTGCCTACCAGTACGGCCGCGACGGACTCGACGTGTTCCTGGGCGGTGATCCGGTGCATGCCGTCCTGCGAATGTGCACGGAGTCGAGTGTTCAGATCGAGATGGACGGCGTGCTGCGGACCTTCTCGACGCACCGGGTCGGGAGCACCTGGTACATCGACAGCGTGCTCGGGCATTCGGCGCTGGTCGAGATGCCCAGATTCCCGGAAGCGACCAAGCACGAGGAAGCGGGTTCGTTGCTGTCGCCCATGCCGGGCAAGGTCGCCGGAGTCCTGGTCTCTGAGGGGGAGGACGTCGCCGAAGGTCGGGTCCTCGTCGTCATCGAGGCCATGAAGATGGAGCACTCGGTCCGCTCCCCCGTCGACGGTCGGGTCACCTCGATCAAGGTCGACCCCGGCGACCAGGTCGACGCCGGACAGGCATTGATCGTCGTCGAGAAGGACGTGCCGGACGGGTGAGCGGTGGCTGCGGGGCCGGCGCTGCGACGGCCGCTAGTCTCGCCGCCGCTAGTCTCGCCGCCTGGAGGTGACCATGATCGTCAGCATCGAGTACTGCGCTCAGTGAGGGTACCGGGGCCGTGCAGTTGGCATGGCCGAACAACTGCTCGAAGAGTTCGAGCACCAGATCGAGAGCCTCACGCTCATCCCTTCGAAAGGCGGGGTGTTCGAAGTGATCCTCGATGGATCGCTCATCTACTCGAAGAAGGCCACCGGCCGGCACGCCGAGTACGACGAGGTGGCCGGTCCGATCAGGGATCGCTGAGGCGGTTCCGGAACCGATCGGGACGCAGGACCGAATCGTCGACCCCCCGCTCCAGGACGGCCGCCGGCAGCATCCCGTCGATGATCAGCGAGGTGACGATCGTCGCCATGCCGGGCGAGGTCATGATCCCGAATCCTCCCTGCCCGGCGAGCCATACGAAGCGCGGTTCCAGGGGGTCGGGGCCCACCACCGGATAGCGGTCGGGGGCGAACGTGCGGAGACCCGCCCACGCACGTCGAATGGACCGTATCGTCAGAGTCGTCGCGTTCTGGATGCGGTCGATGCCCCGCGCAACGTCCAGTTCCTCATGCGTGACGTCGTGAGGCGGCATCGGCGTCTGTTCGGCCGGCGAGCCCAGCAGCTGAACACCTTCGGGTTCGAAGTAGAACCGCTCGTCTATGTCGATGACGGCCGGCCAGTACCTGACGTCGACTCCCTCCGGTGGGGCGAACGTGAACGCAGTTCTGCGTTTGGGCTGGAGTCCAAGCGGGGGAAGGCCGGCGAGTGCGGCCACGCCGTCGGCCCACGCACCGGCCGCATCGACCACGATGTCGGCCCGGATCTCGTGTTCGCCGGCGGCGACCTGCCATCCGCGCTTCGTCTTCTCGATCGCCGTGACGGGCGCTCCGGTCAACACCTTGCCGCCCCGCCGGCGTATACCCCGCAGGAAGCCCTGCAGGACGGCGTCGACATCGATCGAACGGCCGTGGGGCTCGAGAACGGCCCGCTCCACATATCCGGGACGGAGCACGGGGCATAGATCTCCGGCTTCGTCGCCGTCGATCAGTCGCACCGACGGGACCTGCTCCCTGGCGACGGTCGCCGCCTCGTCGACCCGCTCGACCTGGTCGGAACGGCCGATGAGCATGATCGGACGGGGGCCGACGAGTGGGACGTCGGAGAACCACGGGGGCGGAGCTTCGAAGAAGTCGCGCCCGGCGGCGGTGATGGTGCGCACGGTCGGCGTCTCCCATGCCTCGGTCAGCAGCGCCGCCGATCGCCCGGTGGTGTGGTATCCGCAATGGGGTTCTCGTTCGACCAGGATGAGAGAGCCGTGCTCGGCCAGAGCAAACCCGGCGGACGCGCCGGCAATACCGCCACCGATGATGAGAAACTCTGCTTCCATTCACGACCTCCGACGGGTGATTGCGTAGAAGGCGACGGCCGCCGCCGCTCCTACATTGAGCGAATCGACTCCGTTGCGCATGGGGATGGCGACCCGTTCGTCGACGGCGGCGAGCGTCCCGGTGGTGAGTCCGGGCCCCTCCGCTCCCAGGACGAGGGCCACTCGCTCATCCGCTTCGGCGGCGAATTCGTCGATCGGCGTTGCCCCGATGGCGGGAGTCAGGGCGATGATGCGAAACCCAAAGCGGCGGATCGGGTCCAGACCTGCCGGCAGGAAGTTGACCCGTGCGTGCGGCAGGTTGAACGCCTCCCCCATCGCCACCCGCAGCGCCCGACGATAGAGCGGATCGCAACTCGATGGGTCGAGCAACAGAGCGTCGACCCCGAGCCCGGCCGCCGATCTGACGATCACCCCGAGGTTGGTGGGATTGGTCACGTTCTCGAGAACGACCACCCGCCGCGCCGGGTCGAGCACCTCCTCGGGGAGGGGCGGATCCTTGCGGTAGAACACGGCGATCAGGCCCCGGTGCAGGTGCATTCCCGTCACCTCCTGCACCACGTCTGCGCCGGCGAAGAAGTGGGGCACGTCGTCGGGGACGGCGTCGGGAATCGGCTCACCACGGGTCGCGTCGATCAGCAGCGACTTCAACTCGAAACCGGCCTGCAGGGCTCGCTCGACGACCAGGGCACCCTCGGCGATGAAGACGCCGGCCAGGTCGCCGCCGGGCGCCTCTCGCCGGCGGCGAAGCTGGTGGTCACGCAGACCGATGTAGTCGAGAATGCGCGGGTCGGCAGGATCGATGATCGAGATCTTCACGGGCCGAAGCGTACCGGGTCACGGTATCGTCGGATCAGAGGAAAGGATCTGCACATGGACCTCCGATTCGACGCGCTGGGCATCGTCGTGGGAGACATGGGGAGGAGCCTCGACTTCTACCGGTTGCTCGGCCTGACGGTTCCTCCCGATGCCGACGACGAGGGACACGTGGAGGTGCACCTCGCCCGTGGTCTCAGGCTCCTGTTGGACACGGTCGACGTCATCCAATCCTTCTCCACCTGGGAGCCGCCGTCGGGTGGGGCGCGCATGAGTCTGGCGTTCCTGTGTTCGTCGGCGGCCGAAGTCGACGAACGGCACGCGGCGATCGTCGCCGCCGGGCATCGCAGCCACGTCGCTCCCTTCGATGCGCCGTGGGGTCAGCGGTATGCCACCGTGCTCGATCCGGACGGTAATCCCGTCGACCTGTTCGCGCAGCTCGACGCCTGACGACTGGGAGCACCGGCAAACCGGAAGACGCACACTCGTGGCCACAACCCGGGCCCTCACTCGTCTGCGGCGAGCCCGTCCGATGTGGCGTGGAGCCGCTCCAGCACCTGGGTGCGAGCTCCGGGAGCCCCGAACCCGGTCACGATGTCGCCTTTGCGGAGCACCGTATTGCCCTCGGGCACGAGCACCGCCCGCCCGCGCCGGATCGCCACCAGCGTGCATCCCGCAGGCCAGTGGACTTCCTTGAGCGGCCGGCCGTCTGCCATCGACCCCGCCGGAATGTGGAACTCGAAGAACTCCGCATCCGGCCTCGTCCAGAGCCGCTGACGTTTGCGCCGGAGTTCCGCCTCGGTCACCTCGGTGAGGGCGTGGTGGTAGGCCTTGACGGCGGTCTCGCGCCGGAACATCCCGACCAGTCGGGCGGGATCGTCCTCCGCCACGACCGGCAACCTGCCCACCCCCAGGCTCGCCATACGCTCCAGCGCCAGCGACACGGCCGTCGACGGTGTCACGGTGACCGGACGCGGCGTCATGGCGTCCCCTGCTGTCACCTGATCGGACGGACCACCGGTGCGGACGATGTCGGTCACCGTGAGGATCCCCACGAGGCGATCCTGCACGTCGGCGACCGGCAGCCCGTGATGCCGGTGACGGTCCAGCATCGCCTGTGCTTCGCCGGTGGTCATCCCCGGCCTGAGGACTTCGTCCCACGGAGTCATGACCTCACCGACCGTCACCGTGTCGAGCAAGTCCACGTCGCTCGTACGGAGCAAGCGGATGCCCTGGCGGACGAGCGGGATGGTGTAGACGCTCTCCTTGTGGATCCGGTCGGCGATCACGGTCGCCAGCGAAGTCGCCAGCATGAGAGGCAGGACCAGTCCGTAGTCTCCGGTGAGTTCGAACACGATCAGGATGGACGTGAGTGGGGCACGTGCCACGGCCGAGAACATGGCGGCCATCCCGACGACGGCGAAGGCGCCTGCATCGAGTCCCGAGGTGCCCCACACCGGAGCGACCAGGGTGGCGAACCCGGCGCCGAGCGACGAGCCGATGAACAGCGCCGGCATGAAGTGGCCGCCGGAGGCATGCGAACCCAGGGTTCCGGCGGTCGCCAGGATCTTGAGCACTGCCAGGATCAACAAGGTCCACCATGCGAGATCCAGCGCCCCGCTGCCCACGAGTTCCTGGATGAACCCCTGCCCGGTCCCGAGGATCCTGGGCTCGACCGTGACGATGACGGCGACCGGCACTCCGAGCACCAGTGGACGGAGCCAGGGTCGGACCCCGAACGCTCCGATCGGCGCATGCACTGCGTCGAATGCCTTCAGAAACAGAAACCCGGCACCGGCGGCGAGCACGCCGAGCGCGGCGTAGAGAACCAGATCGGTCGGATCTCCCAACGAGTGGGGATCGACCGAGAGAATGCGAGTCTCGCCGACGATCGTTCTCGTCGTCACGGCCGCCGTCACCGACGCGATGACGACCGCATTGAGATGACGGATGGCGAAGTTGCCGAGGATCACCTCCATCGCGAACAACATCCCGGCGATGGGAGCGTTGAACGTGGCGCCGATACCGGCGCCGGCCCCGGCGGCGACCAGACTACGCACCTGGTCCTCTCCCAGTCCGGAGTACCGTCCGATGGAAGAGCCGATGGCAGCCCCGACCATCACCGTCGGACCCTCTCGACCTGCCGAACCGCCGCTTCCCAACGTCAGTGCCGTCGCCACGATCTTGAGATAGCTGGACCTGGTCGGAACGTACCCGGATCTGATAGCCAAACCCGCCGTCGTCGCCGGCACCCCGCTTCCCCGCAGCTCGGGAAACCGCTGTGAGAGAGCCCAGGCGGCGAAGAGACCGGTCGGAACCGTGAGCAGCGGGATGAACCTTCCCCAGGACAGGGACTCGTCCAACCAGTCGACGCCGTCGCGCAGCAGTTCGATGCTCCCGATCATGGCGGCGCCGCCGAGCCCGGAGAGCAATCCGACGACGAGCGCCAGCGAGATGAAGACCGCCGTTGTCTGCCGGCGGACGATCGCTCGCAGACGCTGTTTCACGTTGCCGAAGCTAGCCGCCGCTACCGTCCGTGCGCTGCCTCAGCAGGCGGCGGAGTATCTTCCCGGAGGCCGACTTCGGGATCTCCTCCACGAACTCCACCTCTCGAATCTGCTTGTAGTGGGCAACGTGTGCGGCGACATGCTCCTTCAGTTCACTCGCCTCGACCTCGACACCGGGCTTCAGCACGACGAATGCCTTCGGAACCTCGCCCGCCTCCTCGTCGGGCAGCGGAACCACGGCCACGTCGGCCACCGCCGGGTGGGCAATGAGGAGCGCCTCGAGTTCGGCCGGAGCAACCTGGAAGCCCTTGTATTTGATGAGCTCTTTGAGCCGGTCGACGATGTAGTAGTAGCCGTCGGCATCGACATGCCCGATGTCCCCGGTGTGCAGCCAGCCGTCCGCATCGATGGTGATCGACGTCGCTCCGGGGTTGTTGAGGTACCCCTGCATCACCTGCTCGCCGCGGATCCACAGCTCGCCGTCCGCCTCGGGATCGAGGTCCAGGCCCGTCTCGGGATCAACGATCCGGCACTCTGTGTTGGGCAACAGCACGCCGATGGAACCCGGCCTGAATCCCCCCATCGGAGTGGCATGGGTCACCGGCGAGGTTTCGGTGAGGCCGTACCCCTGAACGACCTCACATCCGATGCGAGCCGACGCCGCGGCCGCGAGTTCGGCACCGAGCGGGGCTGCTCCCGACAGCACCTGTCTGGCGGCAGAGAGATCGAACTCATCGACGAGGGGGTGCTTCGCCAGAGCCAGCACGATCGGCGGAACCAGGTAGTACCGGCTCACGCGGTGGTCCTGACAGATCTGCAAGAACTGCTCCAGGTCGAAACGCGGCATCGTCACGAGGGTCGAGCCCTGAGCGAGGGCACCGTTCATGAGCACCTGCATCCCGTAAATGTGGAAGAACGGGAGCACACCGACGCTCACGTCCTCCGGTTCGATGGCCATCACGGCCTGGCTCTGACAGATGTTGGCGACCAGGTTGCGATGAGACAGCATCACCCCTTTGGGGAGGCCGGTCGTCCCGCTCGAGTACGGCAACACGACGACGTCCTCGCCGGGGACGATGGGGGCGTGGTGCTCGAGAGGCGGACCGTAGAGGTCGGAGAGCCGTCGTTCTCCCGGGTCCAGCGTGAATATCTCGGTGACCTGCGTGGCGGCCGCCGCCTCATTCGCCGTCTCGAGAAGCATCCCGATCGTCACCAGGTACGACGCTCCGGAATCCTCCAGCTGGAACTCGATCTCTTCCGCCGTATAGGTCGGATTGAGGGTCGTCACCGTGCCTCCGGCCATCGCTGCACCGTGAAAGGCAATCGCATACTCGGGCATGTTCGGGGCGAGAATTGCCAGGACGTCGCCACGCCCGAACCCGCGCGAGCGCAGACCTCCGGCAAGTGCCCGGATCTGGGCCTCCAGGTCCCCGAAGGTCAGGGTCCTCCCGGTGGGCCCGTCGATGAGTGCAGGTTTGTCGGATCGCGACTCCCCGCCGCGCAGCACGTAGGTCGTGATCGGTTCGTCGGGGATGTGGACGTCGCCGTAGCGGCTGGCGTAACTCATGGTGGTGCATCTTCGCAGCGGAGTCCGGCTGCGGCCACCCCCGGCAGGCGGGGCTAGTCAGTCGGGATCGGATGGAATTGCTCCTCGCGATCAGAACGAATCCGCCGACGAGGACTGTGCAAGAGCGAAAGGAGACCGGACCAATGATCTCTACGACCATCGACCTCACCGGGCGGGCCCTCCTGCTCGATGACCTCATCAATGAGGCAGGCAGCGTCGAGGAGGCGGATCGGATCCTCGACGCGATCGACTACCTCACCGGGGCCCCGCCCCTCGGCTCGACGGCCCGCCGACCTCATCCCCGCGACCGGTGCCGGTTCCGCCGTTGGGCTGAGGCAGGACCGGCCCGGTCGCCTTCGCGCCGCTACTCGACCGGGCCGAAGACGACCCGCCCGCCGACCTCCCGCCGTTCGACTTCGCCGAGGAACCGCAGGTGTTCGATGTGGGCGAAGGTCTCGCTCTCGGCCATGAACCCCCAGCGCCTCCTGGGGAAGAGCTCCCGGGCGAGATCTTCGACGGTCATCGAGCCCGCCTTCACGATGTTCCGTAACTCATCGAGGCGCTCGGCATGGTGGCGCTTGATCGATGCGGTCCTGCCGGCGAGATCCTCGATCGGGTCGCCGTGAGCGGGGAGCACGGTACGAACGCCCGGTAGCGCCAGCGTCCTGTCCAGACTCGCCACGTAGTCGGCGAGCGGGTCGGGCCCGGCGCCGATTCCGGCGATGTGCGGAGTGATGGTGGGCAGCAGATGATCGCCTCCGAACAATACGCCGGAGCCGGGATCGAAGAAGCAGAGGTGATCGGCGGTGTGCCCGGGGGTGTGGACGGCCTGCAGCGTTCTCTCTCCGAATTGGAGCTCCGTACCGTCGGCCAGACGCCGGGTGAGGACCGGAGAGGTGAACATCCGGTGTGCCACATTCCGCATCCACCATCCCCTGAGGCGTGCCCCGACGGATCGGCGATCGCCCGTCCCATGCCACGGCATGCGGCCGTGGCGTGCCTGGTGGTGGACGCGCCGCACCTCGTCGTCGACCACCGTATGGTCGTCGGGCGTCCACCAGACCTGAAACGACTGGTGAGCGAGCAGTTCTGCATCGGAAGCGGCGGCGAGCCTCGTTGCGTTCCCGAAGTGATCGGGATGCGAGTGCGTGATCAGAATCGTGTGGACCCGCTCCACCGGTAGACCGGCCACCCGCAGCCCCCGGCGAATGGCGCGCCACGAGGCATTGCCCGGCAATCCGGTATCGATGACGGTCGCGCCGCGCCCGTCCTCGAGCACGTACATGTTCGTGTGCCCCAACCCGGTGAAGTTGATCGGCAGCTGGACGCGGACGACTCCCGGGGCCACCTCCCGGACTTCGTCCGAGGCCGGAGCCGCCTCCTGCCTCATCAGTACGACTTGGGGAGGCCCAGCGAATGCTGCGCCACGAAGTTCAGGATCATTTCACGGCTGATCGGCGCCGTCCGCAGCAGCCGGACGTTGCCCCACAGGTCGGCCAGGCCGTACTCGGAGGAGAGCCCGTTGCCGCCGTGCGTCTGGATGGCGAGGTCGAGGGCTTCCATGGCGGACTCACCGACGGCGTACTTCGCCATGTTGGCCGCTTCGGCGGCGTCGTGCCCGTTGTCGTAGAGCCATGCCGCCTTGTAGGTCATCAGCCTGGCGAGCTCGACCTCGATCTTCGCCCTGGCGAGGGGGTGGGCGATGCCCTGATGTGCGCCGATCGGTACATCCCACACCCGGCGCTCCCTGGCGTACGCGGCGGCCTTGTTCAGCGCATACCGCCCGAGACCGGCACCGATGGCGGCACCCGTGATGCGCTCGGGGTTGAGTCCCTGGAAGACTTGTCGGAGACCGTCGCCGGGAGTTCCCACGAGACGGTCGGCCGGAACCTGCGCATCGTCGAAGTAGAGGGTGTACTGGTTCTCGGGCGACACCATCTCCATGTCGATCTTCTGCCGGGTGAATCCGGGCGTGTCGGTGGGCACGACGAAGAGTGAGAGCTGCGCCTTGCCGGTCGACTCATCGGTTCCGGTGCGAGTCACGACCAGCACGTCGTCGGCCTCGTCGACCGCCGAGATGTAGTACTTCTGGCCGTTCAACCGGTAGGTGTCACCGTCGCGGGTGGCCGTGGTGCTGATGCGATGGGAGTTGGATCCGGCGTCCGGTTCGGTGATGGCGAAGGCGATCCGCCGTTCACCGGTGGCCAGGCCGGGCAACCACCTGCGGCGCTGGTCGTCGGTTCCGAACTTGGCGATGATCGAACCGGCAATCGCCGGCGAGACGATCAGGATCAACAGCGGAAGGCCGTGCACGGCGAGTTCCTCACAGACGATGGCGAGCTCGTAGATGCCCATGCCGCCGCCGCCGTACTCCTCGGGGATGTTCACCCCGACGAATCCTCCGGCCGCCAGCGCCTCCCAGAGTTCCTCGACCTTCTCGCCGCGCCGGCCGCGGTCGGCGTAGTAGGCGTGGCCGAAGTCCGAGGCGATCTCGCCGATCGCCCGCCGCAACATCTGTTGCTCTTCAGTTTCCATGAAATCCACGATGTGGCCTCCTGATCGTGACTCGAAGCGTAAACGCAGCCGGGACGGTGCCGGAATGCGCGCACACCCTCATCGTCGTTCCGACGCCCAGCGGGCGAAACCTTCGAGACTCCCCGGGTTGGCCATGGCGTCGGTGCGAGCCGACTCCTCGATGGAGGCCCCGGCCAGGATGCGCTTGACCGGCACCTCCATCTTCTTGCCATTCAGCGTGCGAGGGATGTCGGCAATCCGGTGGATCTCGTCGGGAACGTGGCGGGGAGATAGCTCGGTGCGAACCGCACCACGAAGCCGATCCGTCAGCTCCTCGGTGAGTTCGACGCCGGGCGCGGGCACGACGAACAGGATGAGACGTCCTTCGGAACCGAGACCTCCGGTGTCGATCACCAGGCTGTCGTCGATCTCCGTGAACCCGTCGATGACGCGGTAGAACTCGCTGGTTCCCGTCCGCACTCCACCGCGGTTGAGGGTCGCATCGGATCTGCCGTAGACGATGCTGCTTCCATCCTGGCGAATCTTGATCCAGTCTCCGTGACGCCAGACGCCCGGGTACATGGCGAAGTAGCTGTCCCGGTAGCGGCGACCGTCGGGGTCGTTCCAGAAATAGATCGGCATCGAGGGCACCGGGCGTGTCAACACGAGTTCGCCGACCTCGTCCAGCACCGACGTGCCGTGAACGTCGAAGGACTCGACCCGCGCCCCCAGATAGCGGCACTGGATCTCGCCGGCGCGTACCGGAAGCAGCGGGCACGATCCGATGAAGGCCGCGCAGAGATCGGTGCCGCCGCTGATCGAGGCCAGCATCACGTCACCCTTCACGTGCTCGTAGACCCAGGCGAATCCCTCGGGCGACAACGGGGCTCCGGTAGAACCCACCGTGTGGAGCCGGGACAGATCGTGCTTCCCGCCCGGGCTCAGCCCGGCCTTCAGACAGGCATGGAGGAACGGCGCCGACGTACCGAAGTACGTGACGCCGAGGCGTTCGGCCATCGCCCACAACGTGTCGAGGTCGGGATGGCCGGGGCTGCCGTCGTAGAGCGCGACCGTGCAGCCGACCTGCAACCCCGACATGATGAGGTTCCACATCATCCACCCGGTCGAGGTGTACCAGAAGAGCCGGTCGGCCTCGACCAGGTTCATGTGGAAGGTCAGGTCCTTGAGGTGTTGCAGCAGTATCCCACCCTGGGAGTGGACGATGGGCTTCGGTAGTCCGGTCGTCCCGGAGGAGTAGAGCACCCACAGCGGGTGATCGAACGGCACGCGTTCGAACTCCAGCTGTCCGGGTTCGGCGGCAAACGTGTGCCAGTCGAGGGCGCCGGCCGGCCGGCGATCGCCGATGCGGTTCAGGAGCACCGTCGCTTCGAGGGTGGGAAGACGCCGGCAGATCTCTTCGACGGTCTCGAGCCGGTCGTGCACCTTGCCGGCAAACCGGTAGCCGTCGACGGCCAGCAGCACTTTGGGTTCGATCTGCGAGAACCGATGGGCAACGGCCCCGATGCCGAACTCGGGTGAGCAACTCGACCAGACGGCTCCGAGACTCGCCGTCGCCAGAAAGGCGACGACCGTCTCGGGGATGTTCGGGAGGAAGGCGGCGACCCGGTCGCCGCGCCCCAGCCCGAGACGGCGCAGTCCCGCCGCGAACCCGGCCACCCGGCGGGCGAGTTCGGCGTACGTCACCTCCTCTGTGGCGCCCGTCTCATCGGTCGCCAGCAGGGCGAGGTGGTCGTCGTCCCGCGCCAGTGCCCGCTCTGCGTAGTTGATGCGGGCTCCTTCGAACCACCGGGCACCCGGCATCTGCTCGCCGTCGAGGATGCGGTCGTAGTCGGAATCGATCTCGAAGTACTCCCAGAGGGCGCCCCAGAATCCCTCCAGATCCGTGACCGACCACTGCCACAGCGACTGATAGTCGGTGAACTGCAGGCCGCGCGTGCGATCAAGCCAGCGCATGAAGCGCGTCAGGTTGGCGGTGGCGCGCAGCTCGTCGGATGGTTCCCAGAGTGTCGCGCCCTCGGCGACTGCCTTCTGCATGAGTTCGAGAGTAGTGAAATAGCAGGCCGAATCAGGCTGCACACCCGCATTTCCCCGGCGTAGTGTCGGCAGTAGCCCAACCTGCGGAGGTGCTCTGCATGCGACCCGTGTATGCCGTGTCGGGCGGTGTCTCGAAGTTCGCCAAGGCGCGACCCGACAAGACCTTTCAGGCCATCGTCAAGGAGGCCTACGACTACGCCATCGACGACATCGGCCTCGACTTCCCCACCTTCACGAGGCTCGTAGACGGATCGGTGGCGTCCTACTTCTCCGACCACTTCTCCCGCCAGCTGATGGCCGGGATCATGGTTCAGGACTACCTCGGCCTCGTGCCCAAACCATCCCATCGAGTCGAGGGTGGGGGCGCCACCGGCGGCCTTTGCTTCCAGGAAGCCTGGAAGTCGATCGCCTCGGGCCACATGGACGTGTGCGCCGCCTACGGATTCGAGACGATGAGCCACGTCGAGACCTGGAAGGGCAACGAGTTCATCGCCCTCGCGTCCGACGTGTCGTGGGACTACCCGGTCGGGGGCTTCTACTCGGGCTACTACGCCATGATGGTGACACGGCACATGAAGGAGTACGGCACCACCGTCGAGCAGATGGCCGCCGTCTCGGTGAAGAACCACCTCAACGCCTACCACAACCCGTATGCCCAGAAACGCAACCGGTACACCATCGAGGACGTCCGCAAGTCGCCGATGGTGGCCTGGCCGCTCACCCGCCTGGACATCTGCGTCATGTCGGATGGCGCCGCCTCCATCATCCTCGCCTCGGAGGAGGGCATCGAACGCCTCGAGGCGGCAGGTGCCGTAATTCCACGTCCGTTGGTCCGGGTCACCGGGATCGGACGTGGCACCGACGCCATGCGGATGGCCGACCGGCCACATGTCGATTTCGACACGTTCATGCGGGACTACGCCACCGACCAGGAGCGAGACTCCGACGATACGGTCGCCTACTACCGGGAGTTGTGGGACCGCGGTACGCGATACCCGGGCGTCCACTCGTTCCGGGCAGGCAGGACGGCGGGCAACATGGCCTACCGGCACGCAGGCATGACCGATCCCCTCACGGAACTCGACTTCGTTGAACTGCACGACGCCTACACGTCGAGCGAGATCCAGACCTACGAGGATCTCGGCCTGTGCCGGTACGGCGAGGGCGGCGAGTTCGCCGTCTCCGGAAAGGCGTTCATGCCCGGCATCGACTACGGACTACCGCTCGAGGACGAACCGGTGTGCCCGGTCAATCCGTCGGGAGGTCTCATCGCCTGCGGGCATCCGGTCGGGGCAACCGGCCTGATGCAGGGTGTGTTCGCGGTCTGGCAACTCCAGAACACCATCGGCAGACACTTCGGCGACGAGGCGCTGCAAGTGGTCGGCGCTCGTCGCGGCGCCATCCACTCACACGCCGGGACCGGGACCTACGTCACGGTCAGCATCCTCGAGAAGGAGGGCGAATGATGGACCGCCGCGAAGAGACCCTGGGCGGGTTCGTCGTCCACGGCATCCCGTTCCCCATCGAGACCGACCCGGATGCGCTGGCGTTTCTGGCGCGGATGGCGCCGATCCAGATCGAGCAGGAGTACTCGATCACCTACCTGCACTCCTACGGTCAGGACAGTCCGTGGTTCGCCGGAGCATCGAACAAGCGGCTCCTGGCGACCGAGGACCCGGCATCGGGTTACGCCTACGCCACACCGCGCGGGCACGACATGTACTCGGGAGGCGAGACCCGCTGGATCGACGTCACCGACCGCCGGGCCACGGTGCATGCCTTCACCGTCTGCTACTTCGGATCGGAGGAGTTCCTGCCCGAGACGCCGTTCGTACTCGCCCTCGTCGAGTACGAGGGTGTCGACACGCTGTTCCTGACGCGGTTGATAGGTGTGGACCACGAACAGGCGTCACTCGACTGGATCGGCATGGAAGTCCGGCCGCGGTTCCTCCGGAACAGCAAGTTGAAGCCGACCGACGTCTACTTCGTGCCGGCGTAGCCGGACCGTCACTCGCCGGTGGGCGGAGCAGATTCCTCGGCGATCTCTGACAGTCGCAGTTCGACGTGGTAGCGCACGAGGTAGTCGGGATCGAGCATCCCCGCCAGCAGCGCCGCTTCCAGGTCCGGGTGCCGGTGTCCACGCAGGGCGACGGCTGCGTCCACCCGCAGCCAGTGATCCTCGCTCGTCAACATGCGCATGAGCCGCTCAGTGACCTCGGGGCGGCGGATCGCTCCCAACCCAGAGCACACGAACGGGTTCCCGTCCCAACGTTCGTCTGCGGATACAGACAGAAACTCGTTGGGGAAGGCACGGGCGGCCTCCTGTGATGCGCGTCCGAGGTTGTCCAGCAAGAGTCGGTCCGAAGTGCCGCCGGGCACCGCCGCTCGCCGCTCGCCGCTCGGTAGAGGCGGCGCACCGACCCGGGACCGGAAGCGATCCACGCCTCGATCACCTCGTCCGTTCCGTCGACCAGGACCCGTGTGAAGAGGCGGTCGACATCGGCAGCCATGGCTACGAACCTACCCTGCGGGCGGTGGGGAGAGACGAACGGGGCCGCCTCTCCGCGTACCATGACGCCCGGAAAGGCACCTCCAGTGAAGTGGTTCGACAACTCACTCCGGGCCCTGATCGGCTCGAATCTGGTGACGATCATCTTCGCCGTGGTCGAGGACTGGCCGCTGGGCACGGTGATGTTCGTGTACTGGGCGCAGAGCATCATCATCGGCGTCTTCCACATCCGCCGCATGCTCAACCTCGAGAGCTTCACGACGGACGGTCTCAAGATGAACGGCAGTCCGGTGGCACCCGTCGAACGGTCCAAGCGGATGATCGCCGGCTTCTTCGCGCTGCACTACGGGTTCTTCCACCTCGTCTACTTCGTCTTCGTGCTCGAGGCGATCGGCGATGACCCGACGCCGGGTCACTGGTGGGCCCTCGCTGCAGGTGTGGGGGTCTTCGCCGTCAACCACGCGTTCTCATACCTCGAGAACCGCGAGATGGATCGCACCGGCTCACCCAACTTGGGGACCATGCTCTTCCTGCCCTACGCACGCATCGTCCCGATGCACCTGACCATCGTCATCGGTGCGTCGCTGGCCGGGGGGAGCCGCGTGGCGCTGGTGTTCTTCCTCATCCTCAAGACCGGCGCCGACGCCGTGATGCACGTGGTCGAGCATCGGGCGCTGAGACGGCCGCGACCCGCCGGGCAACCCGAGGCAACGTAGTCCCGGTCCGCAAGTCCACGGTGCCCTCCCCGCTCGCGGGGAGGTGGCCGACGAGGCCTGACGCCTGCGGCGTCAGGTTCGAGGAGGTCGGAGGGGGCGCAAAAGAACGTACGCCGTACTCTGTACTTCGTACTACGACTCAGAACCTGCTACCTGCTACCTGCTACCTGGAACCTGCTACGCCGACCGCTCCTTGATGATCTGCGGGATGCTGATGCGCCCGACCGCCCGCAATCCCGGGATCTGGCTGACCAGGGCCACGAGGACGATGGCCAGTGCGGACCACACGAACGTCATCGGCTCCACATACAGGTCGAACGAGAACATGTCGCTGCTGAACGTGCCCATCGCCATCTTCGACAGGTAGTACCCGGCCACCAGACCGATGGGAATTCCGAGGAGGGCGACGAGCAGGTTCTCGGCGGTGATCATGCGGCTGATGGTCCGTCGCTCCGTCCCGACCGCCAGCAGCGTGGCCACCTCGCGCCGTCGCTCTGCGATGTTGACGCTCATGGCGTTGAAGATCAGCGCAAACGCCATCGCTCCGCCGAAGGCGAGCATGACACCGACGAAGGCATAGAACATGACCATGAACTGCTGCATCATGTCGTAGATCGCCTTCGAGTCGTTGAAGGCGGCGACCACCGTCAGATCGGTGACCGCCGTCCGCAGATCGCTTCCCTCGACGCCCTCTTCGTACTTCACCAGCGCGGACGTGGCCGGCAGATCGAAGCCGGTGATCTCCTCGGCACGCTCGATCGAGAGGTACGCCAGGGTGCCGAGTGGTTCGTCGAGGAACCCGGCGATCGGCTCCGTGAACGCGGTATCGAACTCGGCCGACTGCACCTCGATCGGATCGCCGACCTCGACGCCCAGTTCGTCGCCCAGCGCCTTCCCGACCAGGAGGCCCCCGCCGCCCAGTGTGAGCCAGTCGCCATCGACCGACAGGAACCTGTGCATCGACGTGTCGCTCGACAGGGCAACGAGTGCCGTGTCGTACTGCCTCTCTCCGGCGATCAGCCCGGCGGGAAGCTCGAGGCTGGGTTCGACGGCGGCGATCCCTTCGAGACCGGCAAGGCGGCCCAACTCATCGGAGCCGACCGGGCCGGTGAAGTAGACGGTGGCGTCCTCCTGCTGGATGTCCACGAACTGCGTGTTCATCAAGTGGTTGACCGTGTCGATCATGCCCCACGACACCAGCACCAGCATCAACGACAGCACGACGCCGAGCATCGTGTAGATGGTTCTCCGGGGGTTGCGTTCGATGCCACGAAACGCCATGCGCCAGCGGACGGGGAGGCGCCGGAGCGGCGGGATGATGCGTTCGATGACACTGGTCCGCCCACCGCCCGTCGGGGTCTCTCCCCGCATGGCTTCGGCCGGCCGGATCCGCGAGGCGACCAGAGCCGGGGCCAGCGCCGCCAGGAAGGCGGCGCCGACACCGAACGCCACGCCGCCGAGGGCGTTGGCGGGGTGGTACTCGATCACGGTCAGCGGAATCGCCAGCAGGCTCGTGTACAGCTCGGTGATCACCCGGGCCAGCAGAGCGCCGGCGACGGCACCGGGAACGGCGGCGACCATGGCGGGGACGACCCCGTAGGCGAGGTAGTGGCGCAGCACCCTTCGCCTCGTCACCCCGTTGGCGAGCATCACGCCCACGTGCGGACGCTGCGCATGGACCAGGCGGCTGATCATCACGTACGCAGCGAGACCGGCGGCCGTGAGGAACAGCAGCGGGAAGAACCCGGCCATCTCCTCGAATCCCTTGATGTCCTCTTCGAGGGCGGCATTCGAGGGTTGCTCTTCCCGGGTGTAGTCCGAATCGACGCCGAATCCTGCTCCAAGCGACCCGAGTTCGGCGACGAGCGCACCGTCCTCCTCCCCGCCGTCGAAATACACGGCGAGTTCATTGGGTCCGGCGCCGACGAGGCGCCGTGCGGCATCTTCGGCGACGAACACCACCCCGAAGTTGTCCGGTGTCGTGATCAACTCCTGGCGGTTGCGGGAAGGCCAGATGTACTCAGGGGACGCCACCACACCGGCAACCTCGGCGGCCATCCACCGCTCACCGTCGAGCACCTCCACGGTGTCCCCCGGAACGAGGTCGAAGTGCTCGGCCATGTGCTCCTCGACCAGCACCCCGGTCCCGCCGGTGAGGTACTCCCCGTCCAGCACGCTCAGCTGGTTGACCGAAGGCTCCTCCTCCAACGGGATCCCGACGACGCGGCCCAGCATCTTCACGTCGCCGACCCGCAGGGGATGATCGCCGACGGTGCGCACCAGCGTCGATTCCACACCGTCGACGTCGGCCACGCCGGCCTCCATTCCGGCCACGTCACCGCCCACGAAGGTGATGTTGGCGAAGCGGAACTCCGTGTGGGTCTCCGCGTACGAGGCCCGCAGATTGAGGTACGAGTCGTAGGAGGCGACGAACATCACCACACCGAGGAACACGGTGACGGCCACCGCGATGAGCTGGGCCCGATGGCGGCGGATGTCACGCCACAACTTCCGGTTGAGCGGACTCACCACGTCAACGCCTCCGCCTCGACCGGCGACTCGATGCGCACGTCGTCGACGATCGTTCCCGATCGAAGGCGGAGAACCCGGTCGGCCATCGCACCGATGGCTGCGTTGTGTGTGACCAGCACGATCGTCTGAGCGGCGCGCCGATTGAGGTCGCGCAACAGGCCGAGAATCATCCGACCCGTCTCGAAGTCGAGCTCGCCGGTCGGCTCGTCGCACAACAGGATCGGCGGCTCCTTGGCGAGCGCCCGGGCAATGGCGACGCGCTGCTGCTCGCCGCCGGACAGCTGTGCCGGGAAATGATCGGCGCGGTCGGCCAGTCCCACCATGTCGAGCACCTCGCGCGCCCGGTCGCCACCGTCGTGTCCCGTCAACTCGGCGACGAGTTCAACGTTCTCGGCTGCCGTCAGAGTCGGGATCAGGTTGAAGAACTGGAAGATGAAACCGACCTCGGAGCGGCGGAAGGCGATCTGCTGGTCACCATCGAGGTTCGTGACGTCGGTTCCGTTGACGAACAGCGACCCCGCAGTCACGTCGTCGATTGCCCCGGTGAGGTTGAGGGCGGTGGTCTTGCCGGACCCGCTGGGGCCCAGAAGCACGGCGAACTCGCCGGATGGGATTTCGAGATCGACGTTCCGCAACGCGTGCACCGCGGCCGCGCCTTCTCCGTAGGTCTTGTCGACTTGCTTCATGACGATGGACATTACGAGTTACTCCCGTTGTTCGATTCCGGCAAAGACGAGTTCGACCCGCCGGGCGACGTTGTCGTGCAGGGCGCCGGTGTCGAGCCCGGTGAGGCTGAGAAACAGAAGGATCTCCGTCAGCAGGACGGAGTAGAGGAGGTACACGGCATCCTCGATCGATGCCGCGAGCCGGAGCCGCCCGTCCTGCTGGTAGCCGGCGAGGAGATCGGCGAGTTGCTCCATCAAGCGCTCATCGAGTCGTGCCAGCTCGTGAACCGCCTCGCCGCCGCCAAGGCTGAACCGCAGTGCCTCACGCAGCAGATCGCGGCTCGTTGCCAGCAGGACGTCGAGGTAGGCGCTGAAGAGATGGCGCACGGCCGTCACCGGGTCGACATCGCCGGAGACTGCCGAGGATCCGACGGCGAGCATCTCCCGCACCTCGGCTTCGAACAGAGCGATCAGCAACGCCTGCTTCGAACCGAAGTAGTTGTAGAGCGTGCCGACCGAGACCTCGGCGTCTGCGGCGATCTCCTCCATGCGAGCGGCGTCCAGGCCGTCGGACGCAAACCTGGCCGACGCCGCATCGAGTATCGCCCTGGCCGTCTTCTCCTTCTTCCGCTCTCTCAAAGACAACTTGAATCTTCTCTATTTTTAGAGTTTATTCAAGTTTAGGCGACATGCAGTCGAAATGTCATATCGCGGCGACCGGTGACGATCCGGAGGAACCCGCCCGCTACCCCCGCATCGCCGACCAGAGAATGCCCGGCACCTTCGCCCACGACGGGTCGGCGTCGAGGTCCACCATCTTCCGGGTGACATGATGCCGGGTGCCATGGGTCGAGAACCAGAGCGGCTTGACCGGCGTTCGGAACGGCGCCCACAGCACGCTCTTCTGTGGCCGGTCGAACATGTAGGTGTTGTGGACGACGCTCGTGCCCGATTGGATGTCCGTTCGCTGGTGGCCGGGGAACGCTCCCCACGACGTGCTGGTGGCAAAGTAGCCGACGCCCGACCAGGCGTTGACGCAGATCGTTCCGTACCGCAGGTCGGCGATCGCCTCGTCGACGGCCGCCTTGATCTCGGGATCCTTCAGGGAATCCGGATGCACGATGATCGTTGCACCCAGCGTGCCCCAGAGGTGGTCGTTGCAGAACTCGACCGCCTCGCGGATGTACTCGACCGTCGACGACGCGACAGGAAGGGCGGCCTCGGCGAAGACGCCGGTGAAAGACTCGGTCGTGAAACACACATTGTCCGAGGCCTCGGCTCGCAAGCCCTCGATCAACGTCCAGGGCACGGTCCCGTTGCCGTCGGTGACGGCGGTCGCGTTCGGATGTTCGGCGAGGAACGCTTCCCACCGCTCCCTGGCTCCCGGGTAGTAGGCGGGGCGCTCGGGCGTGACGGCGAGCCCCGCCTTCACGGCGGCGACCAGGTCGTTGCGGAGATTCCAGTCCTCGGGAGTGACCACTACGCGAGCCGCCACACAGTTGAAGCCGGCGTTGTGCGTGAGCATGGCCGAGATGTTCATGCCCTGGTGCTCGATGTCCTTCTCCGACCACGGGCCCGGCACCACGATGACCGGCGTCACGTTGCCGAGTTCGGAGGTGAACGGCTTGTCGAGGATGGGATCGTCGGCAGCCTTGCGAGCCGCCCCCTCCTCGCCGGTTCCGAACACGATGGCTTCGTACGTCTTGTCGGAGCCGGTCATGTGGATGGATTCGACGAGCGGGTGATGACTGAGGTAGTCGCCTTCTTCCGCACCGCCGTAGGCGATGCGGAAGTAGCCGTCGTCGATGAGACCGGCGAAGACCTCGGAGAAGATCGGCCCGAGGTACTCGTTGACCGGATTCATCTTGAGGATCGCCACCTCGTTCTCCACGAACAGCTTGTACATGGCGTCCATGGGAGGAATCGAAGCGATGTTGCCGGCCCCGAGCACGAGTCCGACCCGGCCCGAACGGTCGGCATCCTTGCGGTAAACGACCGCCTGGGTCGCCGCCAGGTTCTCGGGCGTGACGCCGGGTTGCATCCAGATCTCGGCACGTATCCCCGTCCACAGCAGCTTGTCGAACATGTCGGTGGGGAACACCCCGACGACGGTCTGGCCCTTCTGGGTGGTGACCGGGCCGGGGAACTGCGGGCTGCCGTGATCGAGGATGTCCTGCAGCGAGTTCCTGAGCAGGCGGGCGTTGCGCACGGTGAGGTGCGGGCCGGAGTTCCACTCCTCGGACGCCACCGGGTCGTCGAAGGGGATGCCTTTGGCGATGCAGGCGAGACGCACCCAGCGTTCGGCGAGCGAGGCGGTGCGCTCGATGATCGAGTCGAGGTACGTGATCCGCTGCTGGATCGACGTTGTCGCCCACATGGCCTTCGATGTCTGCAAAGTCGACAGGTATTCGTCGATCTCCTCGCGCGGGGTGACCGGAAGGGAGTGCCGGCCTTCGGGGTGAACGATGCTGCCTGCGGTCACGTCCAACTGCTCCTTCGACTCGTCGCTCCGCAGCGTAGTTGGACGTCACGACTGCGCGGCGGCCCTCCCAGAACCGTTTTCGCGCGTGATCATTGCTCTATAGGGGCAAGTTCGCGCGCGAGAACGGGTGTCTAGAGGCGGAGGGAGTCTCGAAGGTGGGGGGCGAACAGCTCCGGCTCCAGGAGAAAAGCGTCGTGGCCCCGATCGGAGTGGACCGTGATCCTCCGGACGGGGACACCGGCAGCCTTGAGCGAGGCCGCCAGTTCCTCCTGTTCGTCGGGATAGAAGCACACGTCCGAGTCGATCGAGAACACCATGAACCGCTGGTCGCGACACCCGCGCAGCAATTCGATCACGTCGCCGGCACCCGCCTGCTCGAGGAGATCGAACGTCTGCCACATCTCGATGATG
>JABAOG010000899.1_pt1 | contig 22119 bp, 17 predicted proteins | sample 7062131 | NCBI WGS metagenome assembly JABAOG01 (sample SAMN14538629, study PRJNA623070) | marine sediment metagenome | biome: marine biome [ENVO:00000428]; feature: marine pelagic biome [ENVO:01000023]; material: deep marine sediment [ENVO:00002113] | place: India: Arabian Sea | collected...
TGGGTCTTCGGCGGCGTTCGGTTGATCTCGTCGGCGAGCAGGAACTCGGTGAAGACCGGGCCCTTGGTCAGGGTGAAGCTCTGGGTGCGGAAGTCGAAGACGTTCGCGCCGATCACGTCGCCCGGCATCAGGTCCGGCGTGCACTGTACCCGGCGCATGTCGAGGCCGAGGCAGCGCGCGAAGCAGCGGGCGAGGAAGGTCTTGCCGGTGCCGGGCACCCCCTCCATCAGCACGTGGCCGCGCACCATGAAGGCGACGAAGGCGTGGCGGAGGTTGACCTCCGATCCCATCACGACCGCGCCGATCGTCTGGCTCAGGCGGCCGAGGGTCTCGGCGACTCGCTGGGGCTCCATGCTCATGCGGCTCTCTCTTCTCCGGGTTCTTCGGTGCTCTTCGGCGCCTTTGCGGCGCCCTTTTTGCCCAGACGGCCGAGCAGCCGCTGGCGGTAGGTGTGGGCGGCGCGGGCGATGCGCCAGCCTTCGTTGTTGGCCTTCGGGCCCAGGGCCCGGGCCGCGTGCAGCAGCTTCATCGCCTCGGGCGCGTGCCGTCGGTGCTCGGCGACCTCGTCGATGGCCGCCGCCCGCGCTTCCAGCGTGCCCTTCTGCGGAAGGCCGAGTCGCTCGTGGAGATCGAAGAGCACCTGCGCCACGTACTCCTCGACCAGCGGCTTGATCGGCTGGCCATCGGCGAGCACGTGGGCGGCGACCTCGATGGCCTCGCGTGGCCCGTGGCCGTGGGCGAAGGGCGGCAGCGCCGGCCCGAAGCGCTTGCTCCCGAGGATGACCAGCAGGAGCAGCAAGAGGAGCAGGTGCACCACCAGGAGCACCGATGGGAACTCGCCGAGGGCGCGGCCGAGCGAGTGGGTCTTGCCGTGGCCGTGGAAGACCTCGTCGATGACGATGGTGTCCGACTCGTAGTCGGCCAGGAGCGTCCACCAGAGGGCGGCGTGGTCGGCCCGGTGGAAGTTGTAGTTGTGGATGAGGTCCGGATCGCTGACGACGACGGTGCCGTCGGCGGCGGCGACCACCACCGCGCCGTAGGGCGACTCGAGGAGCACGGTGGCCAGGGGCGGGACGGTGGTGAAGACCTGGAGCTTCGGCACCTGGACCTGGAAGGTGCCGAGCACCCCGTAGAGCTCGCGCTCGGACTGGCCGTCGGCGTCCGCGATCAGCTTCGCGGCCGCGCCGCCGGAGTAGCCCTCGCGCGAGAAGACGGCGTCCAGGGTCTCCTTGACCGGCATGTAGGTCGCGCTGACGAAGGGCTCCGCGGCGCCGGCGAAGAGGTTCCACTTCGGGAGCACCACGATCGTCGGCAGCGCCGCCTCCGAGCGCGCCTCGATCGCGTCGGACAGCCGGCGCTCCTTGCCCTCGACCCGCGCGGTCGCGCCCGGCTCGATGAAGAGCATCGGCGATGCGGGCCCCTCGAAGCGGTCGCCGCGGCTCTGGACCACGTGCATCCCGAGCCGGCGCATGGTCTCGGTGAAGGCGTGGTGCCCGACCGGTCCGTAGCCGAAGCTGTCGCTCTGGGTCGGCGTCAGCGGCACCAGCTTGCTGCCGTAGAGCAGGGTGCCCACCACCGAGCCGACCGAGAGGAAGGCCAGCGTCAGGATCGCCCGTCGGCCCCACTTCCCGACGAGCGGGCGATGCTTCGGCTGGCTCACGCCGCCTCCCGTTGGCCGGCGGCCAGGATCGCGTCTCGATGGGGCCGCAGGGCCTCGAAGATCTCGCGGGTGGCGGGCTCACCGGCGAAGCGCACCCGCTCCGCGCCCTCGACGACCTTCGCGAGCGGCCCCCGTCGACCGTCGCCGTGCTCGATCGACCAGAGCACCTCGCGGGCGGTGAGGCTTCCCTCGACGCTCGGTCGCCAGCCGACCGCACGCAGCGACTGCACCAGCAGCGCGAGGATGGCCTCCTCGTACCTCCCCTCGCGGGCCAGCGCGTCGGGATCGCCGGCCTCGAAGGGCAGGCCGTCCTTGGTCATCAGGGTCGCTTCGATGGGCGCGCCCTCGTCCTCGGGGGCGCTCCTCGCGCCGCGTGGCCAGACCGTGTAGACGAGGAAGGCGAGCAGGGCGAGGAGGAGGGCGCCGCCGATGATGAGCAGGCCCCAGGAGATGAGCTGGCCGAAGCTCCCGAGGCCCCCGAGGCTCGGCAGGCTCCAGCCGGAGCCCTCGTCGGGATCGACGCCGGGCCGACGTTGGTCCGGGTTGTCGTAGTCGTCCAGGTCTGTGCGCCCCGAGCGCCGTAGCTCGCGGCGGTCGCCGCCACCGTCGCCACCGAGGTTGGGCGGGAAGCTCGTCAATCCGCCGGAGCCGTCGGTGACGTTCACCGAGTCCGCGTAGCCGTTCTCCGTGTGGACCTGCTGGGCCGCGTCGCGCGGGTCCATCGGCGGCTCGGCCGGCTGGGCGGCCGCCGTGGCGCAGAGGAGCCCTAGCGCCGCGGCGAGCGGGAGAGCTCCTCGAGTCGCGCCGCGCCAGCTCAACGATGCCTCACGAGAAGACGTTGGCGATGGACGCCGCGTCGACGCCCTCGTCGACCCCTCGGATCTTGGCGTAGGCCACGCCGGCGAAGGCGGAGATCATGGAATAGAAGATCATCGTCTGGCCGACGCCGACGATCACGCTGAAGATGGTGGCTCCCACGCTCATGCCCGCGATCTCGCCGGTCGAGGGATCGAGCTGGCCGCCGCCGAAGGGCGCCATCACGATGGCCCCCAGCACCGCGATCACGATCATGATCAGGAAGATCACCAGCGTGCCGGCGAAGAGCTTCACCCGATGCCCCTTGCTGAGTCGCAGGCTGCGCTGCATGGCCTCGATGGGCCCGCAGCGCTCGGCCACGGCGGCGGGGATCGCCAGCAGGAAGAGGATGAAGATCCAGTAGATGGGCGCGATGATCATGAGGATCATCGCCGGACAACCGCAGCAGACCGCGAAGAGCCCCCCAGCCGGATCGCCACCACCCGCGGCGCCGACGCCAGCGATCAGCAGGAACCAGCCGACGATGCCCGGGAGGCACGCGAGGAAATAGAACATGGTCAGCAAGACGGCGATGACCAGAATCGAGGGGGCGGAGCGAAAGCCCTTCGCCAGGGCGTCCCCCGGGCCCACCTGATTGCCGGCGACCGACTCCACCGAGGCGTAGGTCAGCGTTCCCTGGCAGAGGTTGTTGCAGACCAGGCTGACCAGCGGCGCGGCGATGCACACGATGAAGAGCCCCGTGAAGTCGATGCCCCCGAAGATCTGGTCGGGATCGGTCACGCCCTCGTTCGCCATCGGGATGATGCCGAGGAGGCTGTCGGTGAACTTCTTGCTACCGATGGCGTTCAACAGGTTGCCGGGAATCGCGAAGACCAGCGAGGCCACCGCGAAGNNACGACCGCTCGGGTCGCGGCTCCGAGCAGGTCGCCGATGGTGACCGCGCGGATCGGCTGGGGCGGCGGGGGTCCGCCGTAGCCGCCAGGGCCGCCACCGCCGTAGCCGCCCGGTCCGCCGCCGCCAGGGCCCCCCGGTCCGCCGCCGTAGCCGCCGCCGCCGCCCTGCCCTCCGTAGCCGCCCGCGCCGGTGGGGGCGGGTCCTCCGTACCCGTAGTCGCTCATCGTTCCGTCGGCCTCGCGGCGAGCATAGTACGCGCGAGCGGGCCGCAACCTTCTGCCGGTCCTACCATCGATTCCGTGCTCATGCTCGGACCGAGCGCACCAGCAGGTTCGCGAGCCGCTCCCCGCGCTCGAACGCCCGGCGCCGGCTCCGGTGCAGCCAGGCGGCGTTTCGCCCGAGGGGACGGGGCCGGAGGGCCGCGGGGAGGGCGCGCCGCGCCCGGTCACGCCAGGACCAGGCATCGCGCGGGAACGCCGCCCAGAAGCGCTCGTCCGCGGCGGCGNNCGCCCAGAAGCGCTCGTCCGCGGCGGCGAAGGACTGGCCGAGGACCCGGTGGTCCGCCCGGAAGCGCGCGAAGTCGTGGGGGCCCGCGTAGTGATCCGCGTAGGTCGTCGCGAGCACGCGCGGCAGGTCCTCCTCCAGATGCGCCTTCAGCTCGGTGCGCAGCGCGTGCCGGATGGCTTCGGCGTAGGGCCGCGTGCGCATCGCACGCTCCGCCTCACGGAACGCCTCTCGCCAGTGTCCTTCGCAGGATCCGTCGTCGTCGCCTTCGAGGGCGTCGAGGTAGTAGCGGGCGCTCAGGGGCATCAAGCGCAGCACCCAGCCCGGGTGGGTGACCCATCCTTCACGCGCGATCCGCGATCGCTCGGCGCTCAGCTCGGCGAAGAAGCCGGCGAGGACCGCTCGCGGGTCGCCACGGCGGCGCCGGTACACCTCGCGGAGCTCGCTCTCCGTTCGCTCCGCCTCCTGCCTCAGGGGCGCCTCGTCCTCCGCGAGTGGCGGCACCCATCGAGCCAGGGGCTCGGCGCTCACCCCCTGGTACGCCACGGTGACCATCGCCTCGAGGCTTCGCCGCAGGCCCGCCTCGAGCTGCCGCCGGACCAGCGCGTCCGCGCCCGGGGCGGGCAGGGCGAGCCGGGCGTCGACGTGCCAGGTCAGCCAGGTGCCCGCCGTGCCGCTGCCTCGCGGATCCATCCGCGGCGCGAGCTCCTGCGTCCCCTCGTACCAGGCGAGGGGGGCCCCGCCCACGACCCGATAGACGAAGCGGTGGGGCGGCCGGCTCTCCACCACCACCTCCTCCAGCCGGGTGTTCCGGGTGAGCAGGCTCTCCGGCAGGTGCACGAAGCGCGTGGCACCCACGCTCGCCACGTGGCCGCCCTCGCCGGGGAGATCCGCCTCGATCCGTGCTTTCGCCCAGCGGTTCATCAGCCCCGGGTGCGTCGCGAGGGCGAACGCCAGCTCGGGAACGCAGGGGATCCAGCGCTGGACCGAGAAGCGCACCGCGGCAGCCTACTACGACTGGGGGCGGCTCTCGTCTATGCTCCGCCCATGGCGCTGCACGGCCTGCTCGAACGAGGACTCCGCGAAGCGATCGCCGAGTCCAATGGTGAGCTCGAGACCTATGTCGCCGAGCGCGGGCTGCACGCGGAGACCGCCACCCATCTGCGGCAGGCGCTCGAGGCCCTGCCGGGGCTCCTCGTCGCCCTCGACGGAGCGATCTACTCGCCGGGCGTGCCCGACCACGCGCGGGCCACCTTCTCGCACGTCGTCCGCTACCTGCTCCTCGAAGACGACCTGGTGCCCTCCCGCGACGATCGGCTCCTGGTCGGCATGCTCGACGACGTCTACCTGCTGCACCGCGCGGCGCAGGAGCTCCGCGAGCACATCGCCGGCGTCGACTTCCGCAGCATCGATGGCGGCGCCGACCTGCTGGCGCAGGTGCTGCCGAGCGACGTGGTCTCCGTCCTCGACGACCACCTTCGCTCGGTGCAGAAGCAGTGAGCGCCTCTCAGTCGGGCTGAGCTTCGGCCTCTTCTTCCGGGGGCGGCTTCGGCTCCGCGCCGATGGTCAGGCTCTGGCCGCGGAGCACCGATCCGGCGCGACCGTGGCCGACCAGGCCGATGCGCACGGTGAGCAGCGCCTGCCCCTTCTTCTTCGCTTCGCCCCGGAGCACCACCCGCAGCCGGGCGTCGTCGGGGATCTGATCCCAGCGCCACTGCTTGGCGTCGGACTTCTTCCGGGCGACGGACTTCGGCGGGTCGGGGATCTCCACCCCGGCCGGGATCGGCGCCTCGACGGTCGCCGTGCCGCCCTTCAGCTCGAGCTTCTTGGGCTTCTTCCAACCGGCGCCGCGGATCTCCACGTGGTCGGTCTCGAAGAGCTTCCCCCGCGCCGGGCCGCCGACCTCGATGGTCAGCCCCTCCGCGGGACCGCCCATGTTCACCACCGCGACCTCGAGCGCGAGCTCGCCGACGTCGCCCTCCCAGCTCTCCGGCTCGACGCTCCCATCGAGCTGCAGCCGGGGCTCGCCCTTCAGCCGCCGCTTCTTCGGCTTGGCGAGCTTCGCCTTCTCTTCCGGCGGTTCCTCCGGCGGCTCGATGGGCGTGGCTCTCCACTCCCCGTCGAGGTTCTCCAGCCAGACCGCCTCGTCGGCGGCGCCATAGAGCAGCCGGCCGTTCGCGCCGAGCCGCAGCCGCGGCGCCGGCCCACGGGTCTTCAGCGACTCGTCGGCCAGTAGGGTCTCGAGCGCGCCGCCGGGGGTCCAGCGGCGCAGCTCGTCTCCGGCGAGCAGGTAGACGTGGCTCTCGTCGGCGACCGCCGCGTGGATGGCGTCGACCTCGATGTGGGCCAGCACCTCACCGGCCGGGTCGATGTGAAGGAGCACCGCCCCGTCCTCGAGCGCGAGGTGGGCCGTCAGCCCTTCACCGAGCGGCCAGGCTTCGAGGGTCGCTCCCTTTCGGATGGGCACCCGGGTCACCAGCTCCCAGTGGGTGTTCCCCTCGGACCAGCGCGCGAGGACGCCGGCGTCGGAGTCGGCGAGAGCCAGGGCGGGCCCACGTGCGTGCATGCGGAGCCGGTCCGGGGTCTCGCTGAAGCGCTTCTTGCGCGTGTAGGGGATGGCGTCCGGGTCGTTCCAGAGCAGCCCCTCGGGCCAGGGCGTCTTGTCGACCGTGCGGGGGCTCTTCAGTCGGGCGTTCTCGGCCCCCGGGAGCCCCGTGCGCACCACGACGTTCCGGGACTCGCGGGTCGCCAGCGCCCAGTGCTTCTCGTCGAGGATCTCCAGCGCGTAGGCTCGACGGTCCACGACCTTGTACCGGGCGGGGCCGTCGCCGGGGATCATGAAGCTGAGCAGGCGCCCCTCTCCGTCGAGGAGGTAGCCCCCGCTCCCGCTCGGTTTGACCCCCAAGAGCCAGGGGCGCGCCTCTCCGCCCAGTTGGAGGACCTCGCGCCCCAGGATGGGCACACTCTCCTCTCCGGGCCCGGCGCATCGATACAGCCCCGCGGATCCGTAGACCCACGCGTGCCCTGCGGCGAAGCGGATATCCATCTGCCCCCCTTATACGTGAGATCGCACGTGTTTTCGCCCTCGACTCCAAATCGGCGAAAATGCAGCAGCCCCTTTCCATTCGGGGGGCTACCGCTAGGAATAAGGTGGGATGAACCACGAGGGGCCGGAAGAGGAAGGCGACCACCGGCCGAAGGCCGGCCTGGGCCGTCGCTTGCTTCGTGGCTTCGGGCGAGCGCTCTTCTGGCTGCTGGCCTTCCTCGCGACGCTGCTGGCGAGCGTGATCCTGCACATGGACAGCCGGGCGGCGCGGGAGGCGATCGCGGACGAGGTCCAGCCGCTCTTGAACGAGACCCTCGCCGGCGACTTCGAGCTGACGGTTCAGCACGTCGCCCTCCATCACATCATCGTCCGAGACTTCGTCGCGCGTGACCCCGAGGGCGTGGTGGTGCTCTCCGTCGACGAGGCGACGGTGGACGTCTCGCGCGTCGACCTCTTCTTCGGACGACTGGTCGTCGACCAGGTTCGCGTTCGCGAGCCCTTCGTCGATCTCGGGGCGGACGACGCGGGGGAGCTGCGGATCGCNNGGAGCTGCGGATCGCGAACGCCTTCACTCCGGTCGACCCATCGCCGGACGTCGACACCGGTCCGGTCGAGCTGCCGCACATCGTGGTTCACGACGTGCGGCTCGAAGACGGACGCATCGATCGGCTGAGCCCCGAGCTCGACGTGCGGGGGCTGCGGCTCGTGGCCGAGGGAGTGATCGACGACCGCATCGACGTGACGGTGCACGATCTGGACGGAGAGCTCGTCCGGCGGAGTGACGAGCAAGTCGTGGCGTCCATCGAACGTTTTCAGGGCGAGCTCGGGCTCCTCGAGCCCGGCTCGGAGTCGACCGTCGACCTGCGCATCGCCGGCGTCGACGGGGACTACGTGGAGGGCGAGGTGACGGCCACCTGGGGGGAGTCCTATCCGGACGAATACCAGGGAGAGCTCGCCTTCCGTGGGTCGCCGGCCACCTTCGAGGCGGCGGGGCTGCCCGAGGTCGCCGAGCTCCTCGTCGCGCCGGTCGATGGACGGCTCACCGTCGAGGGCGGCCTGGCCGACGCGCTGGAGGCGCGGGTGGAGCTGGACACGGCCGGTGGGCCCCTCGTCGCGAGCGGCACGCTCTCGCAGGATTTCGAGCGCATCGACGCACGGGTGGAGAGTGAGGGCGTCGACCTCGGTGCGGTGCTCACGCCGATGGAGGGCTCGCGCTTCGCCGGCGTGGTGAACGCGCAGCTGCACCCGCCCGGTGACGACGGACGGCGCCGGGTGGTGGTCGACGGAGAGTCGGTGGTCTTCGGCGCGCCCGACGGGAACGAGTACCGCGCCCCGCAGCTGCACGCCGCCGCCTATCTCGGGGAGGATCACCTCGAGCTGCTCGAGCTCGATCTCCCGCATCTCGAAGGCGACGAGGGGCACCTCGACGTCACCGGTCGCGTCGGCTTCGACGGCGCGATGGATCTACAGGTCGACGCCCGGGTGCCGAATCTCGAGGCGGACCCGAACCTGAGCCAGCTGGTGGGTGGCCCGGTTCGCGGTGACCTCCGGGTGGACGCGCGAGTGGGATTGCAGCTCGGCGAGGGCGAGGACGATCCGGTCTCCGTCGACGCCCACGGTCACGTCGCGGCGCGCAACCTGCGATTGCCCTGGCTCACCGCGAGCGCGCTCGACGCCGATGGAACGGTGCAGGGCGAGCTGCCGGCCCCGCAGGCGAACCTTCGGGTGCGGGCGTCGAACCTGCGGGCCGGGGACACGCAGGTCGACCACGCGGAGCTGACGGTCGTCGGCGCCGGTGGGGCGCGCGGCGGCCGATACCAGATCGACGGTGACGTGCGCGGCTCGGTGCCCGACATGCCGCTCGACGCCAACGTCGATCTGGTCGCCGCCGTCGATGAATCGGGGACCGTGACGGTCGACGGGCGAACCCGGGTCCGCGGCCCGATGCCCGAACCGATCACCGTCGAGGTGAACCGGGCGCGCATCGATCCCGACCGAGGGGTCCGGCTCGGCGGGATGCGCGTGCGCAGCGGCGAGATGGGGGTCACCGCCGAAGGCTTCCTCGACTTGAGCGGTCGCGGCTCCGACGCCCGCATCGAGCTCGACCGAGTGGATCTGCGGACCATCGCCGAGCGCTTCGGTCTCGAGGACCTCGGACTCCGCGGGGTGGCGTCCGCCGAGATCGCCTTCACCGGCTCGATGGACCGGCCGGTCCTCGACACCGCCGGCCGCGTCGAGGATCTCCAGATGGAAGGGGTCCACTTCCAGCAGGCGGAGTGGGACGTCGATCTGCAGCCGGACGGCGAGGGCGGCTCGGTGTTGGTCTTCAGCCTCTCGATGGATTCGGAGGGCAACGGTCAGGCGCACGTCGACGGCCGGGCCGAGCTGCCCTCGCGGCATCCGCTCCGCTCGCTCCCCGACGCCATCTGGGACGCCACCGCGACCACCACCAACCTCCGCCTGGGGCTCGTGCCGGAGCTCCTCGAGGACGTGCCGGCGATCGAGGGGCGGATCGACACCCAGCTGACCTTCCAGGGCACCCTCGACCACCCCCATCTCGCCGCACTGGTGTCGGTGCGCGACCTCGACCTTCCGGGGATCGACCGGCTCAACGTGAAGATCGACGGTCGGGTCGACGGACCGGAGGCTCGCCTCGAGGTCGATCTGAGGCATCCGTCGAACGACCTCATCGCGAGCGTGGTCACGGAGGCCTCCGACTTGCCCCTTCGAAGCCTCGCGGGGGAGGAGCCCCTCACTTTCCTCGCCTCGCCCTGGTCGGTGGAGCTCTCGATGCCGGAGCAGCGCCTCGACAGCCTGCCCGCTCCGGCTCGCGTCGACGCGCCGCTCGTCGTCTCGGCTCAGGGGCGCTTCGCCGGCGGGGAGGGCGCGACCGGCTCGGACCCGGTGCAGGCGGCGCTGCGTGCGATGACCGGTCAGCTCCAGCTCTTGGCGCACTACGCCGAGGAGAGCAACGGCTGTGGCGAGGCGGGAGCTCGGACGATCACCGACGTGATCTTCGAGAACGGCGAGACCGAGGTCCGCTTGGTCGGCCGAGCGGGCGACGTGGAGAACCTCGTCGTCGAGGCGTTCGTCGACACCCCGGTCCACGAGTGGGTGGACACGCCCCCGGAGCGGATCCCGGAGGTGGAGCTGGCGGTCGAGGCGCGCGGCTTGCCGCTGCGCGAAGTGCCCATCGTCTGTCAGACGGCCAGCGGCATCGCCGATCTGGAGATCGATGGGGTGGACCTCTTCGACGCGGAGCCGCGGGTGACGGTCGAGGGCTCGGTCGCCGACCTCAGCGTCTCCGGTAGCGAGCCGCTCGACATGCGGCTGCGGGGCGTGCTGGACTCGACGCACGCCGAGGTCTCCGGCGATCTGGGCGACGAGGCGCGGGTGTCGATGCGCTTCGACGGCGAGGCGCCGGTGCGCTGGGGGGGCGACATCGTCGTCCCCGAGCTCCCCGAGGACGGACGCTGGCGGATGCACGTGGTCTTCGACGAGACGCCGGTGCAGCCCCTGCTCGCGGCGGTGCCGATCGTGGCGGAGCCCCAGGGCACGCTGGACGGCGAGGTCCGCGCGAGCGGCGTCGGTCGAGAGGTCGACGTCGAGGGCGAGCTGCAGATGGGCGACGTCGGCTTCGTCCTGCGCCAGCCCTACATGCGCATCGAGGACCTGAACGGGCGCCTCGCGCTTCATGACAAGACGGTACGCGTGGAGGGGCTCCGCTTCGCCGATCGTGACGGCGACGTGCGCGTCGACGGGGACATCGAGCTCGACGGATGGATGCCCGGCTCCGCCCGCATGCAGATCCAGAGCGATGACTTCCCGCTTCGCGTCGAGGGCGTCATCTACGCCTACCTGGACACGGACACTCGCATCGAGGCGGACTTCGGACCGGAGGTCAACCGCATGGNNCCGGACGTGATCTACGAGGACCAGCCCGGCTTCGATCCGGACGACGACATCGTCTTCGAGGACGAGGAAGCGGAGGAGGGCGAGAGCCAGATCGCCGACCGAACCGAGATCGAGGTCCGATCCGCGCCCTTCTGGGTGCGCCGGGACGATTTCTCGGTGCAGGTCGATCCGCGGTTGACGATCGCCATCGACGAGGATGGAGCGCGGATGATCGGCCCGGTGCAGATCCGCCGCGGCTACATCACCTTCATGGGCAAGAAGTTCGAGTTCAAGCGGGGGGAGGTGCGCTTCACCGGCGGCAACAGCATCGACCCCACGGTGGACCTCGCGGCGACCCACGACCTCGGCACCGGCGAGGTCATCACCGCGAAGATCTCCGGCTATCTGCTCCGGCCGGAGCTCGACTTCAGCTCCTCTCGCGACGCGAACATCAGTGATTCGGAGGCGATTCAGCTCTTGGTCCGCGGCCGGCCGGGGGCGAGCACGGAGACGGCGACGCAGCAGGCGGCGTCGTTCCTGACCGGCATGTTCGCCGGCGTGCTCAGCTCGGTGACCCGACGCGAGATCGGTGAGTACATCCCCGTCTTCGGCATCGAGTCGCAGGGCGGGACGGCGACGCTCCGCGTCGGTTTCCAGGCCGACCAGCTCATCCCGGATGCTCTCGACGACGTGATCCTCGGCGCCTATGTGGAGGGCTACGTGGGCGGCGGAGCCAGCAACGAAGGCGGCGGCGGTGGCGCGGTGACTGGTGGCGCGGTGATCGAGTTCGTGCTCCCGCGCAGCCTGGTGTGGTCCGGCACCTATGACGTCCCGACCAACTGGTCGACCGACCTGATGTGGGAGCCGTGAAGCGCCGCTGGCTGCCACTCCCGTGTGTGCTCCTGCTCTGCTTCGCTTGCCAGACGGTTCCGCCGAACCGCTACGGCGTTCAGAGCGTGGCCATCGAGGGAGCGGAGATCTTCGATCCGGACTCGGCGCTCAACTGCCTCGCCACGCAGGAGCGCGACGAGGTGGAGTTCGACTTCGACGTGCTGGACTCCGACACCTGCGGCGTCCCGCCCTTCGAGGGGGACCGCGCCAAGCTCGAGCTCTGGTCCTGGCCCTGGACCGAGTGGCCCTACTACGACCGGGTGATGGTCGAGCAGGACGCCGAGCGCATCGAGCGCTGGTACGCCGCGCGCGGCCACCACGGGGCGCGCGTGGTCGAGACCCGCGTGGTGCCCGAGAGCGCGCAGGAGACCGATCTGCTCGACCCCGAGGACCCGGAGCCGGGGTGCGAGCGGCGGGACACCGACGAGGGGTGCGAGGTGAGCGTCACCTGGGTCGTCGAAGAGGGCGAGCCCACGCTGATCGCGTCGCTGGACCTCTACGGGATGGAGAACACGCCGATCGAGCTACGGCAGGACATCCGGGAGGCGGTGACCCTCGCGGAGGGGGAGCGTTGGGACGAAGCGCACTACGACGAGACCAAGGCCGCCATCAAGGGCATCCTCGCCGAGGGCGGCTACGCCCGCGCCGAGGTCAAGGGGCAGGTGCGCATCGACCGCAACGTGCGCAGCGCGGAGGTCGCGCTCCAGATCTCGACGGGTCCGGTCTGCGTCTTCGGCGAGGTGCGCGTCGAGGAAGCCGGCGAGCTGCCCGCGGAGACCATCGCGGCGGCGGCGGCGATCGACGAGGGCGAGCGCTACTCGCAGGCGGCCGTGCGCGACGCCCAGCGAGCCATCTACGGCCTCGGCGCCTTCTCGGCGGTGACCGTCGAGCCGGTGGTCCCCGACGAGGGCAACGTGGTGCCGGTGAAGGTGACCGTCTCCGCGGCGCGCAAGCATCGCTTCGGCCTCGGCGGCGGTCTCACCAGCGGCATCATCGAGCGCAACGACTACAGCCAGGTCTCCATCTCCCGCTGGGACGTCCACTTGGTGGCGCGCTACGAGAACCGGAACTTCCTCGGCGGGCTGCGGCGGTTGACGACCAAGATCGAGCCGAAGCTGATCTTCCCGGAGGAATTCCCCGGCGCCTCCACTCCCCGCCCCGGTCTGAGCACCGAGGTCAGCCTCCGGCAGCCGGCGTTCATCGAGCCGCGGACGACCTTGCGTCTCGACTTCCGCTACGACCTCGGCCTCGACCAGCGGGACGTCTTCTTCCGCCACCAGATCGACACCGGCATCTACATCGAGCGCCACTTCTGGCAGCAGCGGATCTTCGTCAGCCTGGGCCTGCCCGCGTTCACCTGGTACCGGGTGCCGAAGGGCGAGATCAACGACCGCACCCGCGACCAGCTCACGGAACCGGAGCTGCCCGAGCTGCCCAAGTCCTACGTCTTGATGCGCCTCGAGCAGACCGTCTGGCTCGACCTTCGCGACGACGCGGCGCGCCCGCATCGGGGTTTCTACTTCCAGCTCAACCTGCAGGAGGCCGGCTACATCTGGGGCCGCGCGAGCAGCTGGGACTACGTGCGCATCCAGCCGGACGCCCGCTTCTACATCCCGCTGCCTCGCCGCATCACGATCGCGGGCCGCTTCCTCGTGGGCGCGATGTTCATCACCTCGGTCAACGACGAGAGCATCGACGATCTCAGCCGGGACCTCGGTCCGCGGACCGAGCGCTTCTATGGTGGCGGCGCCGCGGGCAACCGCGGCTACCTCGCGAACCGGCTGGGGAGCGGCCGTCAGGGCGGCATTCGGCGGTGGCTGGCGCAGCTCGAGCTCCGGGTCCCGCTCACCGCCGACATCGGCATGGTGCTCTTCGGCGACGCCGGCGACGTGAACCGACGAGCGCGGCTGACCTTCGAGCATCCGCAGCTCTCCGTCGGCTTCGGCCTGCGCTACTTCACTCCCATCGGCGCCATTCGCGTCGACTTCGGCTTCCGCATCCCCGGGCTGCAGGTCACGGGCGACGAGGAGCGCATCGGGCGGGTGACGGCGGACGACACCGACGTGAACTTCTTCGGGCTGACGCGGTGGCCGGGGGCGCTGCACATCTCCATCGGCGAGGCCTTCTGAGCGAGGCTGGGCCAACGAATCGAACTCTTCGTTTCCCTTCGGGCGCTACGCCGCTATGCTCCCGCCCAAGGAGATTACATGGCACGCATCTTCACCTTCGCGCTTCTCGTCCTCGGGCTCCTCGCCTGCGGTGGACCCTCCGAATACGTCCTGACGGGCACCGCCCGCTCGGCCGGGACCGACGGGATGATGATCGTCGAGGACACCGGCGGAAACCACATGGTCACCGTCGAGCTCGAGCACCTGCCGCCCCCCGGACGGATCTCCTCCCAGGGCCAGCACTACGTCGTGTGGATCGTGCCGAAGGGTGGAACGCCTCAAATGGTCGGCGAGCTCGACTACGACCCGGACGAGCGCGTCGGTCGCATGACCGCCACCGCGCCCCACGCGCAGTTCGAGCTGATGATCAGCGTCGAGCGGGTGATGACCGTCTCGCACCCGAGCGAGATCCTCGTGGTCAAGAAGAGCACGGTGGCCCGGAGCTCGTCGTCGTCGTCCGGCGGCGGCAGCGACGACTGACTCGCGTTTCACGGCTGAAAGCGAATCGGACCGGCACCCTTCGGGGCTGCCGGTCCGATGCGTTTCGGGGGAACGAAGAAGTGCCAATCGGCGAAAATAGGTGGTGGTCGGACCCCGATGGGGGTGTGTGTGGTGTGTGGGATGATGCCACCGAGGCCCGACCGGGCCACAAAGTTAGAAGCTGAACTTCTAGCTTCTAGGAAGGAAGATGCGCTGCCCCGCGCCCGTGCGCATTGAGCAAGCTCACGAGTGCGCGCTCCCCGCGTCAGAGCGGGCCGATCCGCGGATCGGCGCTGTTCGCGGCCTCGTGGCGTCGTGTGCCGACGCACGGATCGGACGAACGCGGGCGGACGGCTCGGCCCCCTCGTGGTACGGGCAGCGCCATGTGCGGCGTCATCGGCCTGGTGTATTCGGCGGATCGCGACGACCTCGGTGAGACCGGGGCCGTCCTGCTTCGCGCTCTTCAATATCGAGGCTACGACTCGACCGGCGCGGCGACGCAGTCGGCGACGGCCGAAACGGTCGATCTGCGGAAGTCCGTGGGCGCCCCCTCCGACGTCGTGCCGGAGCTCGGCATCGACTCGATGAAGGGCCAGGTCTTCTGCGGCCAGGTCCGCTGGGCGACCTTCGGCGCCGTGGACGATCTGAACGCGCAGCCCCACGAGGTGCGCTGCCACGTGCACATCTACGGTGCGCACAACGGCAACGTGACCAACACCGACACCATGCAGAGCTGGCTTCGCTCCGAGGGTCACGAGCTGAAGTCCGACAACGACGGCGAGGTGGTGGTCCACACGGTCGAGCACTTCTTCGCGGAGGCCCTCGCCGAGGACGACTCCGACCGTCCTCGCGCGCTGCGCATCGCCGCGAGCCGCGCCTGCGCCGAGCTCGAGGGCTCCTTCGCCTCGGTCGTGGTCGATCCGGTCAGCCGGGTGCTGGTGGTGATCAAGCGGGGCTCGAGCCTCTACGTCGGCATCGGCCAGGACGACGGGGGCCCCTTCGCCGTCGCCAGCTCCGACCTCGGTGCGGTGCTCACCCAGACCCGCACGCTGCTGCCCCTCAACGCCGGTGAGATGGTGCAGCTCGAGGCCGAGCGGCAGCAGGTCTTCGCCGTCGACGCGCCCGACGAGCCCCTCGAGCGGGCCACCGTCGAGAGCGAGCTCCGCATCGAGGACACCGCGCTCCAGGAGCCCTTCGAGAGCTTCATGGAACAGGAGATCCACGCCCAGCCGCAGACCCTGCGCGACCTGCGCGCCTCCTTCGAGAGCGACGAGAGCTACGGGGCGATCGCCGACGAGCTCTGCGATCGCATCGCCGAGGCCGTCGGCCGTGGCGGCCGGGTGCACGTGGTGTGCTGCGGCACCTCCTTCCACGCCGCCGGCGCGGGAGCGCTCTTCTTCAGCGAGCTGGCGGGGCTGCCGATCACGCCCTCGCTCCCGGGAGAGGTGCGCGCGCGCCATGCGGCGCTCTTCCGACCGGAGGACCTCTTCATCGCCGTCAGCCAGAGCGGGGAGACGAAGGATCTCATCGACGTGGTGGACGACGCCCGAGCCGCCGGCGTGGGCATCGCGGCGATCGTGAACAACGTCCGCTCCACCCTGGGTCAGGAGAAGGCGGACCTGGTGCTCCCGCTGCGCTGTGGTCCGGAGATCGCGGTCCCGGCCACCAAGTCCTTCATGGCGCAGCTCGGCGTCTTCTACGAGCTCGCCCACCGGATCGGTCAGCGGCGCGGGCTCATGGTCCCGCCCAAGCCGGATCTGGCGGGCCTCGTGGAACGTACGCTCGCGGATACCGCCGAGCGCCTCGAGGAAGCGGCGGAGCTGCTGCACCTCACGCCGAGCATCCACATCCTCGCGACGCGCATGCTGCCCATCGCCAAGGAGGGCGCGCTGAAGGTGCGCGAGGTCGTGCTCAACCACACCGAGGGCTTCGAAGGCTCCGAGTTCAAGCACGGCCCGAACACGATCCTGGGCACCAACACCGTCTTCGGCGCCGCGCAGGTGCAGGCGCTCCTCGACGCCATCGCCGAGGCCGGCTCGGATCCGCGCAAGGGCCTCGCCGACCACTTCGAGGCGCTCTACGCCGACTACCCGCTGGTCTACGTCACCGGTCCGGCCGATCGGGACGTCGATCTGACGATCTCCCAGCTGCACACCCACAAGATCCGCGGCGCGCAGACCTTCGTCATCGCCGAGGAGTCGGCGCGGCTGCGGGAGGCCGCCGAACGCGCGCCGATGGGCGCCGAGGGCTACCGGGCGGTCTACGTCGCGCTCCCGGAGACCGGTGACACGTTGCAGGCGGTGTTCAGCGCGACGGTGGCGCTCCAGGTGCTCGCGCTGAAGATGAGCGTGAAGAAGCGCCGCTACCTCGAGAGTCTCGGGGTACGAGGGCACGGAGTGGATCCGGACGCCCCGAAGAACGTGTCCAAGTCGATCACCGTCGACTGAGCGGAGTCGGCTCTCGGTTCTCGGATCTCGGCTACAGTCCCGGTCATGCGCGCAGCCATGGTGACCGAGTTGACCGGACCCGACGCGATCGAAGTCCGCGAGCTGGAGGACCCCGAGCCCCGGAAGGGTCAGGTGATCGTGAAGGTCGCCTCGGCGGGCGTGAACTTCCCCGATCTCCTGCTGACGCGCGGCATGTATCAGCTGAAGCCGCCGCCGCCTTTCTCACCCGGCGGCGAGATCGCCGGGACCATCGTCGCGGTCGGGGAGGGCGTGGACGGCTTCGCGGAGGGCGACCGGGTCATGGCGATCCTGCCCTTCGGAGGCTTCGCCACGCACGTCGCGCTCGGGGTGCGGCAGCTGGTGAAAGTGCCCGAGTCGATGGACCTCGAGACGGCCTCCGCCTTCGCGTTCACCTACGCGACCTCGTGGCACGGGCTCGTCGACCGGGGCGCCCTCGCCACGGGCGAGAGGCTGCTCGTGCTCGGGGCTGCTGGGGGCGTGGGGCTCGCGGCGGTCGAGATCGGCGCCGCGCTCGGCGCCGAGGTGGTGGCCGCCGCCTCGACCGACGAGAAGCTCGCGCTCTGCAAGGAGCACGGCGCCACCCACGGCATCCGCTACGACCAGGAAGACCTGAAGAAGGCCGCCAAGGCCCTCGGCGGCGTCGACGTCGTCTACGATCCGGTCGGCGGCGACTTCTCCGAGCCGGCGCTCCGGGCGCTGCGGCCGGGGGGCCGGCACCTGGTGATCGGCTTCGCCGCCGGCGCGATCCCCGCGGTCCGGTGGAACCTCGCCCTGCTGAAAGAGTGCGCGATCGTCGGCGTCGCCTGGGGCGCCTGGGCCATGCGCCATCCGGACCGCCACGCCGCCAACCTGCAGAAGCTCTTCGCGCTCCACGCCGAAGGAAAGCTCCGCAACCACATCTCGAAGCGCTACCCCCTCGAGGAGGTTCCTCAGGCGCTGAAGGACATGGACGAGCGCCGGGTGAAGGGAAAAGTGGTCATCGTCCCCTGATGGCCCGATCGAAAAATTCCGCCACTGCAGGGGGCGTATGAGCTTCCTCGTATGTTAGGCTCCCCCGAGCCGGCGTGTGCAGTCGCCGGTGGAGGGAATGGAAGCAGAAGAGCGACGGCGCCGGCCGGAGCTGGGGACGTGCCTGGCCGGCAAGTACGAGGTGGAGAAGCTGCTCGGGGAGGGCAGCATGGGAGCCGTCTATGCGGCCCGGAACCTGACCACCGGCAAACGCGTCGCGATCAAGTGGCTGATCGCCGAGCGGGAGACCGACTACGCGCTCGTCGACCGCTTCCGACGCGAGGCTCGCGCGGCTGGTCGGGTCGACCACCCGAACGTGGTGACCATCTTCGACGTCGGGACCCACGACAACGCGGTCTTCCTCGTGATGGAGCTGCTGCACGGCGAGCCGCTCTCGGACATCTTGATGCGCGGTCGGCTCGAGCCCGAGGAGACCATCGGGCTGATGATCCCGGTGATGCGCGGCGTCGCCGCGGCCCATGCATCCGGCGTGGTCCACCGGGACCTCAAGCCCGAGAACGTCTTCGTCTGCCGCGCCAAGGACGGCACGCTGCGGGAGCCGAAGGTGCTCGACTTCGGCATCTCCAAGCTCGTCGGGGACGCCGCCACCGACGAGCTACGCGCGACGCGGACCGGCGTCGTCATCGGTACGCCGACGTACATGTCCCCCGAGCAGATCGCGGGTGCCCCGGACATCGACTCGCGCATCGACGTCTACGCGCTCGGGGTGATGCTCTACGAGATGCTCGCCGGCCGGCCGCCCTTCACGGCCGGCACCTACACCGCGCTGGTGGTGCAGATCGCCACCGCCACTCCTCCGGATCTGCGGAAGCTCCGCCCCGACATCGACGCCGGCCTCGTCTCGGTGATCGAGAAGGCCATGGCCCGGGACCGCGACGCGCGCTTCGAGACGGCGGAGGAGCTCGCCCGCGCCCTCGAGCCTTTCGGCACCGGCACGAGCTTCCGACCGGAGGCCCCGGCGTGGTCCATCCGGGTCGGCCCTTCGCGGGCCGGCAGCGACAAGTTCACCTCGACCGTGGACGGAAAGGCTCCCGTCAGCATTCGCCCGTCCGCGCCGACCATCTCGGCGGAGACCATGGAGAGCGGGCTGCGCGAGACGGGGGCCAAGACGGCGCGGACGGAGGGGGCCGAGGCCGACGAGCCGGCGCTCGCTCGTCCTTCCGCCGCGACCGAGGACTCGTTTCGGGTCGAGAGCGCGGACGACAAGCGGCGCATGGTCTTCATCGGCGCGGGGATCGGAGCGGTCCTCCTGATCATCGGTCTGGTGCTCGGGCTGACCCTCGGCGGAGATGACGAGGAGCCGCCCGTCATCGACGGCGAGGCGGCATCGGAGAGCGTCGACGAGCCGACGGAGACCGCCGCGGCTGCGGAGGCGACGGAGCCGGCCACGGAGGAGGACTCCGAGGAAGAAGCGGAACCCACCGAGTCGGCCGAGGCCAGCGAAGCGAGCGAAGCCGAGGCGAGCGCCGACACCGAGGCCGAAGCGAGCGCAGCTGCGGAGGAGGAAGCCGTCGAGCCGTCGACCACCCCGACGGTGATGCGCGCGCCCCGGCGCCGAGCGCGCCGCCGCCGCTCCGCCAGGAGCGCCATGGCGACCGCCGAGACGATGGCCACCGAGCCGACCGAGACCGAGACGATGGCGACGATGCGCCGTGGCCAGCACCGAGCTGGTACGCTCAGTGTCGACGAGTTCTGAACGGATGCCAGGTCTGCTCTCTCATCTCTCCGCGATCCTCGCGCTGCTGCTCCTCCTGATGGCCAGCGCGCCGAGCGCGATCGCGCAAGAAGACGACGAGTACCGCCAGCTCGTGGCGGAGGCCGTCCAGGAGCACGCCGCCGGTCGCTACGCCGAAGCCCGGGCGCTCTTCCGGCGCGCCCACGAGCGGTCGCCCAACGCGCGAACGCTCCGCGGCATCGGCATGACGAACTTCGAGCTTCGCCAGTACGCCGCGACGATCGCCGCCCTCGAAGAGGCGCTGGTGGAGACCCGCCGGCCGCTCACCGACGCGCAGCGCGAGGGCGCGCTCGATCTGATCGAGCGGAGCAACGCCTTCGTCGCGCGCTTCACGCTCGTCCCCGCCGAGGCCCTCGCCTCGGCCCGGGTCGATGGAGTCGCCGCGGTGACCAGTCCGGAGGGGGAGCTGCTCGTCGACCTCGGCGTGCATGAGGTTCGGGTCGAGTGCGAAGGGTGCGACGACGCGCCCCGGCGCGTGCGGGTCGTCGGCGGCGAGAGCGCCGAGCTCGATTTCCGTGCCGAGGAGCCCACCCCCGGTCCGGCTTCGGAGCCCGAGCCCGAGCCGGCGACCGACACGGACGATGGGCTCGGTGGTGCGACGATCGGCCTGCTCGTCGGCGCCGGGGTGGCCGGCGCGGGCGCCATCGCCACCGGGCTCTGGTGGCGGGATCGGAACAGCGAGCTCGAGCTCTGCGACTCGCGCTCGGATTGCCTGAATCGAGACCGGCTGAAGAGCGAACGCAACGCCACCGTCGGCGTGGCGCTCGGTCTCTCGATCACCGCGGTCGGGCTGCTCACCGTCGGGCTCCTGACCATCGACTCCGACGACGACGACGACGACGGGCGGGCGCTGCGCTGCGCGCCCGCCGGGATGGGGATGGCATGCGCCGGCGTGTTCTGATCCTGTGGATCGGCGCGGCCCTCGTGGCCGGCTGCACCGAGGCGAAATTCTCCGGCGCCGCGGACGCGGCGGCCGGTGACCTCGGTGGGTCCGATGGTGGCCCGGCGGCGGACGGCTTCGTGGACGACGAAGACCTGGGTCCGCCGGCGGATCTCGGGCCCGCGGACATGGGACCGCCGGACATGCGCCCGGACCTCGGTCCCTGCGATCCCTGCCGCCCGGGCCCCGGCGACCTGGTGATCAGCGAGGTGATGCCCGACAGCGACGTCGCCAGCGACGACTTCGGCGAGTGGTTCGAGATCCACAACCCGAGCGAGACCGTCACCTACGACCTGCGGGGCTGCGTGCTCGCCGACCAGGGGAACAGCCACCCGGTCACCGCGGAGACGCTGATTCCGCCGGGCGCCTTCTTCTCGCTGGCCCGCTTCGACAGCGCGGCGGTCGGCGGCTTCGATCCCGACTACTCCTACGGGATGACGATCAAGTTCGCCAACGAGGGCGACATCGCTCGCATCACCTGCGGAGTCGACCTGGTCGACCTGGTGGACTTCACCACCTGGACCATCAACAAGGGCCTCTCCTACGCCCTCGATCCGGACGCCCTCGACGCGGAGCTGAACGACGACCGGTCCAACTGGTGCGTCGGCCAGGACCCCTACCACATGGCCGCCGGCGAGACGGACTTCGGCAGCCCGGGCATGGCCAACCCGGACTGCTTCTGAGCCGCCGGACCCGTCGGGAAGCTCAGAGCCAGTCCGGATCCAGCTCGAGGTAGGAGCGGTCGCGGCGGCAACGCTCGGCGAGGAGCGGCACCCGGGGCAGCTCGGTAGCGGCCCAGTAGTGGGCGCTCTGGATCAGCCCGCGGTGGAACGGAGTGTCTTCCCCGCTCGCCGCGGTGGCGAGCCGCAGGTGCTGCCAGCCGATCACCACGATCGAGAAGAGGGTCAGGTAGTCGACGCTGTGGCCGAGCATTCCCTCGAGGTCGCCGCCCGCGCCCTTGGCGCCGAGCTCCATCGTCAGCGCCCCGGTCACCGCCAGCGCTTGCTCGAGGGGTTCCGCGATCGCTTCGTCGACGCCTGCCTCGCGCGCCGTGGCGATGGCCCGGTCGATCTCCTCTTTCAGCGCGCGCAGCGCCGCTCCGCCACCGGCCACGACCTTGCGGCCCAGCAGATCCAGCGCCTGGATCTGCGTGGTCCCCTCGTGGATCGAGTTGAGCTTCTGATCCCGCAGCAGCGCCTCGGGGACGTACTCGCTCGAGTAGCCGTAGCCGCCGTGGATCTGCACCGCGAGGGCGTTCGCCTCGTAGCCGTACTCCGCCGGGAAGCTCTTGGTGATCGGCGTGAGCAGGTCGAGGATCGCGTGCGCCCGGTCGCGTTCGCCTTCCGGCCCGTGGCTCGCCAGGTCGGCGTAGCGCGCGGTGGCGACCGAGAGCGCCAGCGATCCATCCACGATCGCCTTCATCCGTAGGAGCATCCGGCGCACGTCGGGGTGCTCGGTGATGGCCACCGGCGCGTCGCCGCCGCGACCTGCGAGGGCCCGGCCCTGCGTTCGCTCCCGCGCGTAGGCGAGGGCCTCGTGGTAGGCGACCGAGGCCGTGGCGGCCGCGGTCACGCCGACACCGATGCGCGCCTCG
>JABAOG010014120.1_pt1 | contig 22101 bp, 19 predicted proteins | sample 7062131 | NCBI WGS metagenome assembly JABAOG01 (sample SAMN14538629, study PRJNA623070) | marine sediment metagenome | biome: marine biome [ENVO:00000428]; feature: marine pelagic biome [ENVO:01000023]; material: deep marine sediment [ENVO:00002113] | place: India: Arabian Sea | collected...
ATCGAGCCGTCGGGCAGCGGCTTCCACGGGGAGCGGAGGAAGTACTCGCGGCCCACCTTCAGTGCCAAGGGCTTTTGGGCGAAGCCCTTGGGGAGACCGAACTCGAGCTCGTCGGTCCCGACGCCCAGCAGGTCGGCGTAGCGCTGTGCGGCCGGCTTCCCGTCGATCTCCAGGGCGCAGTTCCCGTCGTCGGACACCTTGGTGATCGTCAGGGTCTGACCGGTGGGGCTGTAGGCGTGGTGACGGAGCGCGGCGAAGGGTACGTCCGTCCGGATCATCGCGACGAGGAACGAGTCCGTGGTCACTTCACCGTCGACGTGCAGCTCCGAGGACTGCTTCTCCGGCTCCTGGTCCGGGGTCGAGGCACCGCCACCGACGAGGATCAGCCCCTGGTTCTTCGAAAGCGCCCCCATGAGGAGCTCCTCCTTCTTGTAGCGGTAGCCGTCGTCGATGACGATCCCGACATGCCTACTGAGGTCCAGGTCCTGGGGCCTGGTGCCGAGCTGCTCGCAGGCGGCCTTCATGGCGGAGGTCCCCGCGCCGAGCGCGTCTTCCGAGATGGACTTCCCCAGTCCGATGCCGACCTCGAAGTCCCCCTCCAGGGCTCCGATGACGATGGAGTCGTCATGCATGCCCTCGCTATCGATCTCCCGCGCGGAGGTCGCTCCCATCAGGCGAGTCTCCTTACCGAGTCGCTCGCGGACGGCGTCGTTCAAGGCACGTTGATCCCGGTGACGGTTGGCAAAGAGCGTGACCAGTTTCGGGTTGGTCGCGCCCAGCTCGTTCAGGAGCTCGTCGGCCGCAGCCTCCGGAGCGGTGGCCGTGGTGCGGGCTGTCTTCAGTCGTATCTGTGCCATATTCCTCGTTTGTTGGGGGTAGGAGGGATGAGAGCGCTCTCCCGGAGCGCGGTGCCACGTGGGCTATGTGAGGGTGGGTGTAGGGAGCCTCTTGGGCTTCCCTAGGGGTTCGGGAAATTGCTGCCCGGGTGTTCCGTGTGACAGCTGTCGGTGCACTGTTCGAACGATTCGGTGCCGCCACCGATGTAGGCGTTCTCGATCTCCCCGAACCATGACTCGTGGAAGTCGGGGTATTCGGTGTGGCAGCTCAGGCAGGCCGCCTTGCTCGTGCGTTGGATGCTGTCGTTGTCGACGTGACAGGCCGAGCACTCCNNCCGCGAGACTGTTGTCGAACCGGTCCGTTCGCGAGTGGATGAAGTGCGTGCGCACCACGATCGGCCCCTCGAGCTCGAACCCGAGTGGTACGTGGCACCCTGCGCAGGCGGCCCGGTCGTCGTTGGCGTGTAGAACCACCGAGAGATCCCCGCCGCCGCTGTGGCAGCTCGTGCACGAACCGGTCGTGAGCGTGGGCTCCGTTTCCGTCATCGTGCCGACTTGAATCTCGATCGTCGTCGTCCGAGGGATGTCCTCGCCCAGGTAGACCCGGCGGCCCTTCACGGTCACTTTGTAGGAGCCAGGCTCTGCGTCTTCGGGGAGGTGGAACGTGAACGTGTCCACGTTGGGGTCGAACCATTGGGGGGTTCCGGGCGTGAACGCTCCTCCGAAGATGACGTTCGCGGGCGGCAGCAGGGTGAACTCGGCGTAGACGCCATCGACGTCCGGGGTGCCGACGACCTCCGTGTCCTCCGCATCCAAGAAGATGCCCAGGGGCGCGATGGTGCGGATGGGCTGGATGTCTTGGTTGGGCCCGATGATCTGAGCCATCAGCATCTGCTCGCGGTGCTTGCGCCGCCAATAGGTCGCCGAAGGATCGAAGAATGCGTTGTAGTACTTGATGCCGGTGTCTTCGGCTCCGAACACCACGTCGGCGTAGGAGGGGAGGCTTCCCTGCGGGTGCAGCCGGTTGCCTGCGCCGTCCTCGAGCGTGATCTGGAAGGTGATGTCGGAGCCGGGCTCGTAGTAGCCATGGGGCCCAGGCGCGGTGAGAGCCGCCACCTGAATGTCGAAGCCGTAGTCGAGCTCGGGTTCCTCGACCTGGGTGAGGGGGAACTCGTAGGGCTGTCCGGGGCGCGCGCTCCATGACATGTGAAGCGCGACAGCGTCTTCATGGATGCGGAAGCTATTGAGTGAATTCCGCGTGTTCCGTACTTCTACCAGGCCCTCTTCCATGAACTGCGTCGCCGTGGAGCAATCCGTGGGGCTGGCACAGTCGTACGCCCACTGGATGCCGCGAAGGCGACGAATGAAGAACGAGTCGAAGAAGCCTCGGTGATCGTCGGTGCCCACATACATGAAGAGCTTCTTGGAGATTCGGTGGCCATTCGCGTCCACCTGCCATACGGCGAAGGTGCTGCCGTCCTCCATCCAGCCTGCGTCGCGATAGAAGCGGCGGTCAGTGAAGGTCCCGTCTGCGTTCGACAGGAGGATGGGCTCGTTCTCGCGGAGAGTGACCCCGTCCCAATCGAGGACCGAGAAGTCTCCGCTCGCACGGAGAGCGTCCAGGCTCGGGTTGTCCGTGCTGGTTTCGGCAAATGCCCGAACGTCGATCTGGTTGATGAAGAAGCGTTGACGTGAGCGCACGGAGATGGGGCTTCCGACCCCGTTCTCCACGTCGAGCGCGAGGCCGATCAGGGAGTCCCGGTCGGTCGGCTGATCCGTCTGGAAGAAGGCGAGGTCAACGAGCTTCTTCGACGAGCTGCCGACATCGGCCTCGTCTTCGGGGGGCGTCGAGCACCCCGTCAACGAGCCCAACGCCAAACTCAGCCCAACAACTGCAGAGTGTAGCCTCACGATCCCTCCGTTGCGCAAAATACGTACACGAGACAATGCACAAAAAGTCACCCAATGGGTACTCTTTTTTTTTACGGCAAGACCATGTTCTTCAGGCAACTTTGAAAATGTCCGCCTCGATTGTGTGCCCGTAGCTCAGCGTGGGACCTGCGACTCGTCGGGAATCCTTCAGGAAAGGAAGGGGCGCTGGCTGCTGGAGAGGAGCATGCCCAAAGGGATTGTGCCGATGTTGGTCGCGACACCGGTGTGCGCGGCCCTCGCGATCCTGATCGCCGCGCTCTCGGTCCACATCCAGATGACCGGCGAACCGTTCACCGGCGAGGACTTCGCCATGGCCCTCGTCTTCGGTCTCATTTCGCTTGCCGTGGTGTCTCCGTCGCTGAGCGCGCGGTTGACGGGCCGAAGCATCGTTCGTAATCGTGAATCGCTCGCAAACGACGAGTGATTCGATATGTCCGACACCAGCAAGACCAAGACCCGCCGCAAGAACCGGAACAAGAAGGCCGGCAACGCGCGCAAGAAGATCCAGGCAAAGGGGACGACCCCGAAGTTCCCGATCCACCCGGACGGGAAGGGCGCCGAGCCGCGACCGCCCGAGCGCAACCCCGACGCGATCGTCAACAGCGAGTCGCCCACGACCTGAACGCGTCGCGAGCGCCCCCTGGCGTGCGCCAGGGGCGGCGTGCGATAGAAGCGCCCGGTGGACGAAGGCTTCCGAGGGCGCGCACCCGGCGCGCAGCTGGCGACCCTGGTGGTTGCCGCGTTCGTGGTCTTCGCCGCGGTGCAGGCGTTCCAGCTCCGGATCCGCTTCTACGACACCTACGACTACCTGAACGACGCCCGGGCGATCCTGGGCGACGACGGGCCCGGCGCCGCCTACTACCGAGTGCACGCGCCGGTGATGCCGCTCATCGCCACCCTCGGTGCAGCCGCGCACGATCCGGCCGACCCGGCGAACCGCTGGACCTGGCTGATCCCGCACGCGCTGGCGTTCCTGGGCGCGCTGTTGGCCCTCGCCGCCCTCGGCGCCTACCTCGCCCGCCGCGGTCCGCCATGGCGCAGCTTCTGGATCTGGGGGCTCGCGCTCTTCGTGGCGACGCCGCTCTTCGTTCGCTACTCGCCCCACCTGCTGGTCGACATCCCGACCGCCGGGGCCGTCGCCGCGAGCCTCTGGCTCTGGGACCGGGTGCGCGTGGAGCGGTCGTGGCTCTGGCCGGTGCTGCTCGGTGTCGCCTTCGGCCTCGCGATGGGGCTCAAGTACTCGCTGCTCCTCTTCCCGGGGGTCTTCGCGGTCTCGGCGCTCGTCGAGACCGTCGCCGACCGCCGATTCTTCACCCGGCGCAACGCCCGCGTGGCGCTATCGGGGATCGTGGGGCTGGCCACCTTCTTCGCGCTGATCGCCTTCGCCTACGATCGCTCCTTCGAAGAGGGCTTCACCCTCGAGCGGTGGATCACCGATCTCCGAGAGGCCTCGCTGATGGTGCGGCCGATGGAGGGGGACCGTCCTTCCGACAACGTGGTCCTGCTCGCGCAGGTGCTCTCGCCGGTCGCCTTGCTGCTCGCGGCCATCGGCCTGCCGGCGGCGCTGAAGGCGTGGCGCCGCGATCTGCCCGGGCTCCTCTGGTTGGTCTTCTTCGTGGCGATGCTCTCGTTCGGCGTCGGCCACAGCGAGGCGCGCTACCTCTACCCGGTCTTCCCGGTGGTGATGCACCTGGCCGTGCTCGGTCTCCGGACGCTCTGGACGATGAAGCGGCTGGCGCCCGAGAGCCGGGTCCGCGCGCGCCGCGTGCTCCGCTGGGTGCTGCCGGTCGCGCTGGTCGTCGCCACGCTACCTGGCTTCGGCCAGATGATCACCGACCGCGATCCCTTCTTTCGGCGCCCGACCCACTGGCGGGTCGCCGAGCTTCTGGTGCGGGAGCTGCCGCCGGAGGGGAAGGTGTACTGGTCGGCGCACTTCGTGGTGCTCGCGCCACCGGACCCGATCACCTACGAGCGCGACGAGTTCTTCGACTTCTTTCACCTGGGCCACCCGGCCATCCACTTCCTCACCCGGCGACAGGTGATGGGCGCCCACGGTCGCCCGGAGGCCTTCCTGCGCCGGGCTCCGGGGGAAGCGGCCGCCTTCGTGGAGGGCGCGCGGCGCTTCCACCACGTCACCGATCTGCTCGCCGGGAACCCCCTCCCGAACACCTTCACCATCTGGACCCGCTCCCCGGGTGACGATGGGCAGCCGCGCATCGAGGCCCACGCCTTCCCGAGCGGCGATCCGAGCGCGACGTCCGACGAGGAGTGAGCGCCAGGCGGCGATCGAAAACGCACCCTCACTTCGCTCGCTTGGGCTACCGTTCGCCGATGAAGCGAATCTCGTTGTTGGTGCTGGCATTCGGGCTGCTGGGCTGTGGAGACGACGGCCCCGGTGACACGGCGGAGGTCGACGGCGGCCAGGACGCCGGGGTGGAGGTCGACATGTCGACCCCGGAGCCGGACATGTTCCGGGTCGACATGGGTGGCGACGCCGACAGCTGCATCCCCAGCGGGGACGACCTCACCGAGACGGTCGGCTGCAATGGGGAGCCGCCCGGGCCCGACGTGGCCGACAACGACTTCGGGGGCGCCTGCGTGGGCACCGCCGAGGACGCCGGTAGCTGCACCTTCTCCGGCGCGCTCTGCTCCGCCACCGAGGGAGAGATGGGCTACTGCCTGGCCTTCTGCGACCCGGACGCCGGCGAGTACATCACCACCGGTGACTGCCCGAGCGGCAGCCGTTGCTTCACCCTCGACACCGACCTGGCGATCTGCTTCCCGGACTGCCGCAGCTCGGCCGACTGCCGGACCGGCTTCGAGTGCGACGAAGAGGGCTCCTGCGTCGAGAGCGCCCCGGTGGACCCGGACGGAGGCGTTTCCGACGATGGCGGCGTGGCCATGGATGGTGGCGTCGGCCTCGATGCTGGCGTCGATCTCGACGGAGGTCTTCTGCCGACCCCCGACGCGGCCTCTCTCTGAGCACCTGGGCTACTGAGTAGTCGCGGCTTCGGTTTTCGGGGGCCGTCGGCGTACCCTCCGCCACCGTGACCGACCGGGGAGATTGGCGCCGGAGGGTCTCGCGGAGGCTCGGCCGCGGGGCGCGCGAGGGCGTGGCCGCTCTCACCGGGTGGGGCGTGGTGGCCCTCGCCATCGCCATCTCGCCAGGCTTCATCGCCTGGGGCCTTCAGGTCGACGATCCGGCCGAGCACTTCCTCGCCAACGAGCTGAGCACCCGGTCGCTCTTCGGGGTGCTCGACGTGCTCGCGTACTCCGCGCTCGGCGTGGGCGCGATCTACGCCGCGGTCGCCTGGCGCTCGGTCCAGCGCGGCGGCTTCGACCGCGCCGCCATGGTCGCGCTGAACCGGCGCCTGGCCTTCCTGCTGGCCATCCCCTTCGGGCTGCCCTTCGTCTTCGTCGGCTTCGAGGCCGAGCACCCCTTCGTCACGCTGGTCTTCGCCGGGGCGGCGGCCGCGGCCGTGGCGGTGTCGGTCGCCGCGTGGTGGCCCGCTCGCGGGGTTCGCTGGGAGTCCCGTTGGGCGCTCCCGGTGGCGCTCTCGCTGGTGGGGGGCATGGCCGCGTTGTGGGTGTGGCGGATCGTCGAGCTGCAGATCCTCCAGCACCAGTCGCTGCAGACCAACACCTACGACCTGGGCATCTACCTGAACCTGATGTGGCGCAGCCTCCACGGCGACTTCCTCGCGAGCTCCTTCCTTCGCGGCGGGAGCCACGTCAGCGCGCACTTCGATCCGATCCTGGTGCCGCTCTCGCCGGTGCTCCTGATCCACGAGGGCGCCGAGGCGCTCTTCGCGCTCCAGGCGACCTGGGTCGCGAGCGCGGTCTTCCCGATCTTCCTGCTCGGTCGGCGGCACCTGGGCGCCGCCTTCGGCGTCGCGCTCGCCTTCGTCTACCTGATGCACCCGGCCGTCCAGGGAGCGACGCTCTTCGACTTCCACTCGCTGACGCTCTCGGCGCCCTTCGTGGTCTGGGCGGTCTACTTCCTCGAGGGGCGCCGCTGGGTGGCCTATGGGCTCATCGTCGCGGGCTGGCTCGCCTGTCGCGAGGACATGGCCATCGCCACCGGCTTCCTGGGGCTCTACGCCATCGCGGCCCACGGGCAGGTGCGCGTCGGGGTGGCGACGCTGGTCGTCAGCGGTCTCTACCTCGCCTACGTGAAGGGCTTCGTCATGCCCGACACGGACCTGCTCATGATGCAGACCGACGACGCCTACGGATACCGCAAGTACTTCCGTGGGCTCGACCCACGGGACGCGGGCCTGACGGGCGTGCTCGGGACGCTGGTGTCCAACCCCACGCAGGTTGGAGCCCACCTCATGGAGGAGGCGCGGCTGCTCTTTCTGCTGCAGCTCCTGCTGCCGCTCGCCTTTGTGCCCCTGCTCGCCGGGCGGCGGTGGATCCTCCTCGGCTATGGGCTCGCGTTCACGTTGCTGGCCTCGCGGACGCAGGTCTTCACCATCGGTTTCCACTACGCGGCGAGCCTCGTCCCGGCGCTCTTCGCGCTGACACCCGCGCTCGTCCGCGCTCACATGCCGCGGCTGCGGATGGAGGAGGGGCGGGCTCGGGCCTCCGTCGGCGCCTTCATGGTCGTCGCGGCGATCCTGAGCACTGCCGCCTTCGGCGCCTTCTTCGAGAACGAGCGCTTCGTCCCCGGCGGACGGCCGATGGTCCACGAGCTCGAATCCGCCGCGGAGGCTCGCTACCGCTGGGTGCGAAACTACGCCGACGCGATCCCGCGCGACGCTCGAGTGACGGCGTCCGGAGCGCTTTTCCCCCACGTGGCCCTGCGGCGAGCCATCTATCCCATGCCCGACTTCGAGCGAGCGGAGTGGGTGCTCACCAAGCGGGCGGGGCGCGGCACGCTGCCCCACGCGGGCCTTCGCCGACTCGAGCGCTCAGCCAAGTTCGAGGAGGTGGCCGAGTTCGACGGCATGGTCGTCTACCGACGAACGCGCTGGTAGCGCTAGCCCCCGAGCAGCGCCAGGGCGACCCGTTTGCCGGAGAGGGGCGGCCGCTGCGCGCGAACGCGGAGCGGCCGCTGAGCCGGGCGAGCTGGGTCCCGGTAGCCCACCTGCGCCAATTCCTCCCGCGTCGGGGGCTCTTGCGCGGCGCCGGCCTCTCGCGGCTCCATGACCCGTTGGCCGCGCTCCCAGCGGCCGCGGATGTAGAGGAACCAGGTGCCGATGGCGGCCACGACCAGCCAGAGCCAGACGGCCCAGTCCAGGTGCTCCTGCTTCAACACGGGGTACGCGGCCATGGCGGCGATGAGGGCCATGCCCGCGAACGCGAGAGGCAGCGGCCAGGGGGAGTCGTCGTCGAGCTCCTTCACGCAGGCCGCGCACCAGGGCTCCATCTGCAGGCCCGAGCGGCGGTCGTCGACCAGGTGGGGAAGGCACTCGTCGCACAGGGGGGTGTCGCAACTTCCGCAGCGGGTCAGCGCTTCGCGGCCCTCGTGCACCGAGCAGTCCATTCGAGGCGACGATACCGGCGAAGGCTGATGGCGGGTAGGGTGCCTTCCGCATGACGAACGCGCTCCCGACCGAGCGGCTCCGTGGGTTGGCCCACGCGCTGTGGATCGCGGCCAAGCCGCCGAGCTTCCGTGCGCGGGAGCCGGCGGTGGCGGGGCTGCGCTACTCGGACCGCCGCGGTCCGGGCGTGGCCCCGCTCTGCGATGTCTACCGCCCGGACGGCCCCGGCCCACACCCGTCGGTGCTGCTCGTGCACGGCGGGGGATTCTTCGTCGGCAGTCGCGACATGAAACCGATGCGGCTGGTGGCCAAGCGCCTGGCCGAGGCGGGGCACGTGGTCTGCAGCATCGACTATCGGCTGGTCTTCCGGGGTGGAGGGTTGAGCGCCCAGCTCGCCGACGTGGACGCGGCCGCGCGCTTCTGGCGGGAGCGCTGCGCCGACCATGGCGCCGACCCGGACCGCATCGCGATGGTGGGCCTGAGCGCCGGAGCCGCGTTGATGCTCCTCCAGGCCGGTCGCTCGCGCGCCACCTACACGCGCTTGGTCAGCGTCTTCGGTCCGGTCGAGCTCGACCGGATGGGTGGGGGGACCGGTCTCTGGCTGCGGCTCGTGACCGGCTCGCCGGACCCCGCCGACTGGCGGGCGCGCTCGCCGGCGCGGGTCGCCGACCATCCGTCGCCGCTCTTGCTGGTCCATGGCACCGCCGACCAGCTCGTGCCCTACGACCAAGCGGAGCGGCTGCTCCACCGGCGCGAAGCACGCGGTCTCCCCACCGAGCTCGCGACCTTCGAAGGCATGCCCCACGGCTGGCTCAACGACGCCGACCTCCCGGAAACCACCGCCGCCATCGACCGCATCCTCACCTTCCTCGCCTGACCGGGGACGATCGTCGTCGTGCCGTCACGAGGCCATCGGATCTTCGAGGAAAACCCCCGAATTTCCCCGGGGACGATCGTCGTCGTGCCGTCTTTGGAGCGCGCCGCTCGTCGCCGGGAGTGTTCCAGTGACGGCACGACGACGATCGTCCCCGAGTCCCCCGACCCGAATTTCCCCGGGCGGGGTCAGGCGCGGACGACTTCGGTGCCGCTGGGGAGCGGGAGCGGCGGCTCGGAGGGGTCGGGGTCCGGCTCGCTCGGTGGCTCGGGGCTCGGCACCGGGAAGCGGACCACGAAGGTGGCGCCCTCGTCGGAGTTGCGGACCTCGATGCGACCGCCGGCGGCGGTGACGATGCGGTGGCTGATGGCCAGGCCGAGGCCGGTGCCCTTCTGCTTGGTGGTGACGAAGGGGACGAAGAGGTGCGGGCGCACGTGGGCGGGGATGCCGCCGCCGGTGTCCTCGACGTGCAAGAGCACCTCCCGCGGCGGGTCACCGACGGGCATGGTCCGGATCTTCACTCGCCGCTCCTCGCGGCCCGCCACGGCCTCCACGGCGTTGCGCACGAGGTTGAGGAGCACCTGGCGGAGCTGCTCGACGTCCACCCGCACCAGCGGCAGGTCGCCGGCGAGGGAGACCTCGAGGTCCACGCCCGCCGCCTGACATTCGGGGCCGAGCAGCTGCACGGTGCGCTCGACGGCGCCGTCCAGGTCGGTGGGCTCCGCCTCGCCGCTCGCCGGCTTGGCGTAGTCGAGGAAGGAGCCGACGACGCGGTTCAGCCGGTCCACCTCCTCGACGATGATGTGCAGGAACTCGTCGGCGTGCTCGTCCTTCGAGTCCTCGGTGAGGTACTGCGCCGACGCCTTGATGGCTCCGAGCGGGTTGCGGATCTCGTGGGCCAGGCCGGCGGCCATCTCACCGAGCGCGGCCAGCCGGTCCCGCTCCTCGAGCTCCTGGTAGAGGCGCGAGTTCTCCAGGCTGATCGCCGCCTGCGCCGCGAGACCGGCCAGCAGCTGCACCTCCTCGGGCGCGAAGGCATCGAGCATGCGCTCGTCGCGCACGCCGAGGATCCCGTAGAGGTCCCCCTCCTGCGAGCGCAGCGCCAGACAGACCGAGGTGTTCATCGCCTGCAAGGCCAAGGCGATCTCGTAGAGGGTCTCCGCCTCCCGGTCCTCGCCGCGGTCGCGGTGTTCCTCGAGCTGCCGCTGGATCGCGTCCAGCACCACCGGTGTCCCCTGCGCCAGCCGATCGAGGAGCGGCCGCGCCGGAGCGGTCTCGATGCGGTCGGGGGGCGCCGGTCCGGCGTGAGCCAGCAACTGGAAGCTCTGTCGCCCCACGTCCGCCAGGTAGAGGCAGGCGTGGGTCACCCGGCGGGAGGCCTGCAGGCCGTTCATCAACGTCTCGCCCAGCTCCTCCACCTCCAGCACCCGCGCGATGCGACGCCGGAGCACGGCGACGGACTGTTCGAGGGCGTGGCGCTCGCGGAAGAGCAGCTGCGCCAGCCGCTCGCCGAGCTTGGAGCGCACCGGATCGAAGAGCAGCAGCACGACCAGCGACGCGACGACCGCGTGCAGGAAGTAGCGGCCGCCACCGAAGCTCACCAGACCCCAGAGGATCCCCGCCAGCACGAACGCCAGCGTGGTCAGAACGATCAGCCGCCCGCTCAGCTCGTAGAGGTCGATGAGCCGATAGCGGAGCACCGACTGCGAGAGCATGTAGAGGAAGACCAGGACCAGGATGGTCCCGACCGCGGGGATCTCCAGGCCGAGATAGGGCAGGTACTCGAGGAGCGCGAAGAGCGCGGCGAGGCTGCCGACGACCGCCAAGAAGCGTAGCCGCCCGGACTCGAAGCGCGACTCGGCCCGCGGCGCGCGCTTGTAGAGCAGCCCGAGCGATGTGAAGAGGACCACCAGCACGTAGACCAGCACCATCGCCCGTACGGCGATGTGCTCGTGCAGTGGGCTCGCGGTGAGCACCAGCAGCACCAGCGCCACCAGCGAGGCCACTCGCCGCAGCCGCTTCATGCGCTGGCCCCCCGGCGCCGCGGGGGTGCCGGTGAAGGCGGCGAAGAAGGCCACCGCGCTCAGCGGCAGGGTGATGCCCAGGGCGAGGTTCACCCGCGCGACGACCCCGCTCTCGAGCCACGTCGCCAGGAACGCGGTGAAGTACCAGGCGGCGACGTTCAGGCCGAAGGCGCTGAAGAGCCACTGGTCTCGCCGCTTCCGCGAGCGCACCAGCACGCTCGCCGCCAAGGCGAGGCTGACCACCGCCGCGATGAGCGAGGTCTGCAGCCGAACGTCCATCGGCTCACTTTATCGCGCGAAGGGCTCCGGGAGCGAACGGGCGCTCACTCGGAGGCGTCGGGCTCGTCGCGGCGGAGCAGGGCGGCCAGCACGACCAGCGGGTCGAAGCCGAGCTCGTCGCTGACGCTGCGGATCTCGGTCCAGCGGCTGCGCACGCGACCGAGGAGCGGGCCGGCGGCCTTCCAGAGATCCACGCCCCCGAGCAGCCCGCTCGAGACGTGGCTGATGCCCCGCAGCGCGTCGGCGCCCAGGGCCAGCTTCACCGAGGTGGGCATGGGGTCGAAGAGCACGTCGCGGACGGCGACCTGTCGCGCCCACTCGCCCGGCTCACCGGAGCGCAGCGCCTCCCGGACGGCGGAGACCTCCGCGAAGAGACCGAGGTGCACCGGCGCCACATGCCGCTCGACCGCGCGGGTGAGCACCCGGTGGTCGCGGCGCCAGTCGCCGCCGAGCGGGCCGGTCCACTGGGTGAGCAGATCCGGGCCGGCCACCAGATCGATGAGCCCATCGCGGCGGCGGATGACCACCGAGGTGTAGGGGCGCCCGCGGTCGAAGAGCGCGGCGAGGAGCGCTCGATCGTCGGGAAGAATGGCGTCCAGCGTTCGCTGGGCCATCCGCGCGCTGGGCACGGGCACGTTCGCGAGCGGGTTCGGGAAGACGCGCAGGTCGCCGACCTCCACCATGTGCCGGACGGCGCGGAGCAGCACCAGCCACTGGGCGACGTAGCCGTGGCGATGCGACTCCGGCTCGTGGGCGAGCCCCTCGGCGAGGGCGTCGGCCAGCTCGTCCATGGCGCCGGCGCGGATGACGACCACGCGGAGGGCGCCGTGGCTCTCGCAGAGTCCGCGCAGGTCCTTCGTGCTGCTGGCGCCGACGAGCTCCGGGATGGCCCCGTGGAAGGAGTGGCGTGCGGTGAGGATGGTGCGGTCGGGATCGTCGACGACCACCAGCGTTCCGTGTCGCCCCCGTTCGGGATCGGGCGGCTCGGGCTCGTCCGACTCCGGCGCGTCCCGGTCCATGCGCTCCTCGAGGTTGGGCATGAAGAGGCCCACCAGGTTGCGCCAGCTGGTCACGTCGAAGCCCTCGACGCGCAGGTCCGGGCCGATCATCGCTTCGCCTCCAGCGAGAGCAGCCGGGCGTGTTGCGGTCGCATCGGGACGCTCAGCTTCTCGTCGCCCTCGAAGAGCTCGCCGCTGAGTCGGTCGGTGGCCGTCGTGGGCCGGGGCAGGAGGACCTGCGCCCGGTGGCTCTCGTGGCTCGGGTTCAAGACGAAGAGCACTCGGTCGCCGCGCTCGTCCTCGTGGAGCGAGGTCTCGAGCGGTGGCTTGGTCGGGTAGGGCCGACGCAGCGAGAAGCGGTCGACCCAGGCGTGGATCGCCGCCTGCACCTGCAGGTCGTCGTCGAGCTCGAGCCGCTCGCCGACCGGCGAGAAGGGCGCGTCGCGGAAGGTGGTGTCCTTGGTGGGCGCCGAGGGGCCCGTCACCACCGTCACCCCCGCCTCGGCGAGATCGGCGAGCCGCGCCCAGCGCTCGGGGTCGGCGAAGGCATAGCTGGGCGCGATGACCAGTCGATGCGCCTTCCAACGATCCATCGGCGCGTCGGAGTCCACGTAGCGATAGGGCACCCCCGCGGCGGTCAGCCCGCGCGCGAGCCGCGCCAGGTCCTGCCACCAGCAGAGCTGGATCGGTCGGTCGAAGCCGAGGGCGTCGCCGCGACAGCCGTCGATGGGGGTCCCGCCGACGGCCTCGAGGGTCGAGGGGCTGATCGGCCCGAGCAGGTGGGTCTGCCGCGCGTATCGGGCGTACTCCCGAGGGATCATCAGCGCGACGTCGGCCTTGCGCTCCAGGCCGTGGAAGGCGAGGTCCTCGAGGGCCTCGTTCAGCCGCATCCAGTCGGCGGCCTCCGGCCGCGGCCGGCCGCGGCTGTCGATGGCCGCGCCGTACCAGCGGTCACGGTCGACGGCCATGTAGAGGTTGAAGCCGCGGAGCCCGTAGGCGAGGGCGCAGAGGGCGGTGTAGAGGCTGTCGTCGTGGCCGAGGGGCGTGAACCAGGGTGGGGCGCCCACGCCGAGCTCCGGCGCGTACGCGCGGCCGGTCGTACCGTCGAGGTAGAGCGTGCGGCGCTTGATGGTGCGGTGCTCGCGGGCCGGGTGGTAGTAGTCGAGGCCCACCAGATCGACGGCTTCGCCGAGGGCCGGAACGTTCGCCTGCAGCCCCTGCTCGCCGAGGGAGACGTTGTGGATCAGCGGCACGGTGCCGAGGCCCACCTCGCGCATCTGGTCGGCCATCCGCTCGATGGCGCCGGTCAACAGACGCTCCTGGAAGGTCGCCCAGTCGAGCTGCAACGTCAGCTCGCCGGGCTCCGGCTCCTCGCCGTGAACGCCCTCGCCGAAGCGCTTGGGCGGCAGCGCGTCCGCCCAGGTCGCGTACGGTGTGCCGTGGGCCTCGGCCGCGCGGTCGAGCGAGCCGTGCGCATCCTCGAGGTGGGCGATCCACTGGACCAGCGCGTCCTCGTGATAGTCCTGGCAGAAGGGCCCGTTGCGGAAGTAGTAGCCGACCTCGTTGTCCACCTGCAGGAGCACCACGTTGCCCTCGGGGTGCAGCCGCGGTCGCAGCACCTCGGCGACCTTTTCGAACCAGCGGCCGACGGCGCTCAGGTAGGCCTCGCTCGCGTGGCTGGGCACCGGGAACATCCGCGGTGGGAAGTAGAGGATCACCGGCCGGCCACTCGGCGAGCGCGCCTGCATCGCCGGGTCGTGGACGATGTGCGCGGGCAGCCCGAAGTAGGTCATCTCCGAGTTGATGTGCGGCCCCGGGCGCACGAAGGCCTGCAGCCCCTCCTCGGCAGCCATGTCGAGGAAGGCGCCGAGGTCCTTGCGCGGATCCGTCTGGCCGAAGTCCCACTGGCCCGGCTCGGGCTCGTGCACCTGCCAGGGCGCGTAGGTCTCCACCATCGGCAGCCCCATCGCCTTCAGCTGCCGCAGCCCCTCGCGCCAGCTGTCGCGCGAGAGGCGCCAGTAGTGCATCGCCCCCGAACGCAGGGGCACCTCACCCCCGCCCTCGGGGCGGAGGGAGGCGCCATGCAGGCTGACGGTGGGGGCGCTCACGGTCGGGCCGCGCTCAGCTCTTGGCGGCGAGCTCGAGCGCCTTCTGCACCGCGGCCATCGCGTTGGCGAAGGGCTCGGCGGTGCTCAGGTCGCTGATGGCGTCGAGCTTCTCGGCGAAGGCCTCGGGGGTGGCCTCGTCCATCATGGCCCCGGCGCACTCGACCACGGCGACGCGCGACACGTACCCGCCGCCGACGCTGAAGCACTGACCGTTGATGTCGCAGCTCTCGCTGGCCAGGTAGCCGACGACCGGCGCGACCTTCTTCGGCTCGAGGCGGTTCAGCACCTCCTCGGGCAGCCCGATGGTCTCGGTCATGCGGCTCTTGGCGATCGGCGCGATGCAGTTCACGCGGATGCCCTTCTTGAAGCCCTCCTGGGCGAGCGAGTGGGTGAGCCCGAGGATGCCGAGCTTGGCCGCGCCGTAGTTGGCCTGGCCGAAGTTGCCGTAGAGGCCGGCGGCGCAGGCGGTGTTCACCACGCGCCCGTAGCCCTGCTCGCGCATCAGCGGCCAGGCGGCGTGCGTGACGTTCATCGTGCCGGTGAGGTGGACCGCGATGACCGCGTCCCACTGGGCCTGGGTCATCTTGTGGAAGCTGACGTCGCGCAGGATGCCGGCGTTGTTGATGACCACGTCGACCTTGCCGAAGGCGTCGACGGCGGTCTTCACGATGCCCTCGGCGCCACGGGCCTCGCTGACGCTGTCGTAGCTCGCGACGGCCTCGCCGCCGGCGGCCTCGATCTCGGCGACCACCGCGTCGGCGGCCTTCTGGCTGCCGCCGGTGCCGTCCACCGCGCCGCCCAGGTCGTTGACCACGACCTTGGCGCCGCGCGAGGCGAGGAGCAGCGCGTGGGCCCGGCCGAGGCCTCCCCCGGCGCCGGTGACGATGGCGACGCGGTCGTCGAAGCGAATCTCACTCATGCTCTCTCTCCTCCGTTTTCGGGCGCGCGGGCGCCGGCTTCTCGGGCGCCGTTCTAGGCCGCTCGGTGCGGCTCGTCGAGCGCCCGCGCTCCGCAGCGTGATAGAACCCGCGCGTGCACTGGCTACTCGTGGCCCTCGGCGGCGCGGTGGGGACGCTCTTCCGCTACTCCCTCTCGGTCGGGACCAAGCGCTGGATCGGCGAGGCGGTGCCCTTTCCGGTGGCCACCTTCGCCGCCAACGTGCTGGGGTCGCTCCTGCTCGGCATCGTCCTCGTCTGGGGCGAGGGCCGGGAGATCGGCGGCGTCGACGCCCGCCTGGTGCTCGGCACCGGCATGATGGGCGGCTTCACCACCTATTCGAGCTTCGATCTGGAGACCCTGAAGCTCTTCGAGGCCGGCCACTCCGGCCGCGCGCTGATCTACCTGCTCGCCACCGTGCTCGTCTGCCTCGGCAGCGGCTGGATCGGGCTGACCCTCGGCCGCGCCATCCGCGGGTAGGGCGCCGTCAGCCGGCCCAGTCGTCGGCGGCGCGGGCGAAGCGACGCTCGGTGGCCTGGCTCGCCATGCAGCGGCGGGCGTGGTCGCGCTCGTCGTCACCGCAGCGGCGGGCGAGGGCCACCAGCTCGCCTCGATGGAGGCCATAGCCCTGGCATATGGCGGGGCCGGGCTCAGCGGTGCGGGTGCGCCGCTCGCGCGGCGCTCAGCTCGGCTCGCTGGGCGGGCGTGAGCACGGCGTAGATCGAGCTCCGGGTCTCGGTTCGGATCGCGCGGGCGGCGCGAGCGCGGTCGGCGGAGTCCACCTGTCGCAGGGAGGTCGCGCGGCGGTTGGCGCGCCGGATGATGGACTCGATCTGCGCCCGCTGGGTCGCGGTGAGCGACTCGAGCTTCAGCACGCCCCGGACGCCCCGGAGCGGGTTCGTGTCGGCGCCGGTGCTCAGGGAGCTCTGGGTCTGGTTTCCCCCTCCATTCGCCAGCGCGGTGCCGGTGGTGCCGAGCGCGACGATGCAGGCGAGGGCAGCGGATTGGAGGATGGTCTTCATGTGGTTCTCTCGGTTGGGGCGCTTCGGCCCCTGTCCACCGAGACGCACGGCCGCGCGGAAACTTCAATCCGGCGGATGCTCCGCCGGATCGTCGGCATCTCCGCTGGGCACCTCTTTCGCTGGTCCCGGCTCTCCCTCGGGGGCCGTCGGGTGGACCTCTTCCTCTTCGCGCTGCGCCGCCTCTCGCTCGGCCTCCTTCAGCAGCAGGGCCTCGACCCGTTGCCGGAGCACGCCGTCCTTCTCGACCTGTCGCGCGTGGTCGGCGGCCAGGTCCCGGTGGACGGACCACGCCATGGCGATCATGAGCAGCATGAAGGGGAAGGCGGCGATGATGGAGATCGTCTGCAGCCCCTGGAGACCGCCGCTCAACAGCAGCACGCCGGCCATCAGGAGCTGGAGCGTGCCCCAGAGGATCCGCACGAAGCGGGTCGGGTTCAGCACGCCCTTGGAGGTGAACATGCCCAGCACGAAGGTGGCCGAGTCCGCCGAGGTGATCAGGAACATGGCCACCAGCGCGATCGCGGCGATGGCGGCGATCCCCCCGGCCGGGAGCTGGTCGAGGAGCATGTAGAGCCCCGAGGGCGCTTCGGTCGCCACGGCGTCGGCGATGGGGACGTTCTCGAAGAGCTCGAAGTGGACCGCGGACCCGCCGAAGGTGGAGAACCAGAACATGCTCAGCACCACCGGCAGCACCATGACGCCGAAGACGAACTCGCGAATGGTGCGGCCGCGGGAGATCCGCGCGATGAAGCTGCCCACGAAGGGCGCCCAGCTCAGCCCCCACGCCCAGTAGAACATCGTCCACTTCTCGACCCAGCGCTGCTCGTCGAAGGGGGTCGTGACCAGGCTCATCTCGACGATGTTGCCCAGGTACTGGCCCAGGGTCTGGGTGAGCTCCCCGAAGATGAAGCCGGTCGGGCCGGCGAGGAGCACGAAGAGCAGAAGCGCGGCCGCCAGCAGCAGGTTCGCGTTGCTCAGGAGGCGCACGCCCTTGTCGAGCGGCGTCATGGCCGAGATCGTGAAGAGGATCCCGACGGCGGCGATGATCATGAACTGGACGTTCACGTCGTAGGGCGCCAGCTCCAGGCGGGCGAGGCCGCTGTTGATCTGGAGGGCGCCGAGGCCGAGGGTCGTCGCGACGCCGAAGATCGTCGACACCACCGCCAGCACGTCGATGGCCTTGCCGGCGGGGCCGGTGACCCGTTCGCCGAGGAGCGGCCGGAAGGTCTCGCTGATCAGGCCGTGGCTGTTGTGGCGGAAGCGGACGTACGCGATCGCCAGGCCCACGAGGGCGAAGTTCGCCCACTGGTGGAACCCCCAGTGGAAGAAGGAGTAGCGCAGCCCGAGCTGCGCGGCTTGGGCGGTCCGCGGCTCGCCGATGCCGAGCGGTGGCTCGGCGAAGTGCATCATCGGCTCGGCCACGCCCCAGAAGACGAGGCCCACGCCCATCCCGCCGGAGAAGATCATCGCCAGCCAGCTCCCGAAGGAGAACTCGGGAGCCTCGCCTTCGGCGCCGAGGCGGATGCTCCCGAAGCGCGAGGCCCCGAGGAAGAAGATGAAGAGCACGAAGCCGCTCGTGACGAGCAGGTACATCCACCCGACGTTGGTGGCCGTCAGGTCGAGGACGTAGACCGCCCACGCCTCCACCGCGTCCGGCTCCAGCGCGGCCGCGGTGACGAAAGCGGCGATGACCAGCACCGAGAGCCAGAAGACCGCGCCGACGTCCCCCAGCACTCGCTGCAGGATCTGGGCTGTCCTCGATCGGTCGTTCATGCCTCGGGCGCTCGGGGGTGCGCTCGCGCCGGAGCCTCGCGTCTCTCGCGCTCGGCTGCAAGCGGACGGAAGCGACGAGCCCCCGGTCGCGCTGGCGGCGCGGTGCGGGTCGCGCTCGGCGCGCCTGCACGTTGAAGAAGCGGAGCACGCCGGTGTCGTAGGTGGCGTGGTCCGAGACGTGCAGCGTGTAGGTCCCGAGGCCGCCGCTCGCGCCCACGTCGAAGGTGGCCGTGTGCTCGAAGCCGTCGGCGCTGCCGCCCTCGCGGTTGGTCAGCATCTGACGGTTGCCGTCGGGATCGTCGAGCCAGACGACCAGGTCGCCGCGCCAGGTGTGATCGATCTGCACCTGCACCTGGTAGGTGAGGGCGCCCTCGGGGGCGGTGACGGTGATGCGCTGCGAGATGCCGCCGACGTCCGCGTCGGGATCGCCGGCCAGGTGTAGGCTAGCGGCCCAGGGGGGCCATCGACGACGGGTCGTCGACCCGATGCGTCGGGGCCAGCGGTGGGTGCGGAGCTCAGCCGCGGCCGTCGGCGGCCTTGGCCTCGGCGATGTACTCTTCGACGGCCTCGACGACCGGGCGGCTCCAGCGAACGCGCGTGTCGGCGATCTCCCGGAGGGCGGTGACGGCGGGGCGGTTCTTGCTGGCGACGAGGGCGGGGGCGCCCTTCATCAGCTGGCGGGTGCGCTGGGCAGCCAGAACGACGAGAGCGAAACGGTTTTCCTCGTGCTCGAGGCAATCTTCGACGGTTACGCGGGCCATGGTCCTCTTTCGGAAGGGCGGGACCCTAGCAGCGCCGTCTCGCGCCAGCAAGCCCGAGAGGGCGCGCGACGTGACGGCTTCGGCACAATCGGGCCAAAACACTGATCGCGGAAAGCTGCACCTTTACTCCGATCCTCCTCCTGGGTAGTCTCCACCCAACCTCCCCGACCATGGCGCGGATCACCATCATCGGCCCCGACGGCCGCCACGAGCGTGAGCTGGGCACGCACAACACGCTCGGCCGCCATCCGAACAACACGCATCAGGTGTTGGACCGGATCGTCTCGAAAGAGCACTGCCACATCGACTTGGTCGATGGGGCGTACGTGCTGAAGGACCTCGGTTCACTCAACGGCACCTTCGTCAACGGCGAGCGCGTCGGCGAGCAGCCCCTCTCGGATGGGGACGAGATCACGCTCGGCTCGACCCGGATCGTCTTCAACCAGACCGCCGAGGAGGCGGCGGCGGCGGCCCAGGGCGGCGCGGCGCCGGGCACGGCGCAGACCGTCGGTGGTGGCCCGACCCAGTCCTCGCCCGGCTTCCGGGCGCCCACGCCCGGCGAGAAGCCGGACGCTCCGTCGAAGGTGACGATCGCCCCGGGGATGGTGGAGAGCCACATCCGGACGAAGCTCGCGCCGCTGATGGAGCAGAACTTCCTGCCCGAGCGGCTGGTGCAGGACGGCACCGCGCTCCGGCGGGACTACGAGAAGCTCCGGGCGAGCTACGAGCTCATGCGCGCGATCGGTGTCGAGCTCGACGTCGATGCGCTGCTGGCGAAGATCCTCGAGGTGGCCCTCGAGCTGCTGAGCGCCGACCGCGGCGTCGTGCTCCTCTACGACGAGGAGGGCGAGCTCTCGCCGGCGTCGGTCCGCACCAAGAACGGCAGCCCGACCGAGGAGGTGGTGCTCTCGACGACGATCATCGACGAGGTCTTGCGGGACAAGGCCGCGGTCCTCTCGAGCGACGCGACCGTCGACTCGCGCTTCCAGGGCGCCCACTCGATCATCATGCAGGGCATTCGCTCCTCGATGGCGGTGCCCCTGCTCCACGGCGACGAGCTCATCGGGATCATGCTCCTGGACTCGCAGATCGCCGCCAACGCCTTCACCGAGAAGGACCTGCAGCTCTTCCAGAACGTGGCCAACCAGGCGGCGATCGCCGTTCAGAACAGCCTCTTCGCCAAGAAGCTGCAGCAGGAGGCGGTCACTCGGGAGCGCTTTCAGCGCCTCTTGTCGCCCGCGATCGCCGAGCAGGTGGTCAGCGGAAAGGTCGAGGTGAAGAAGGGCGGCGAGGTCCGCGAGACCACCGTTCTCTTCAGTGATATCCGCGGGTTCACCGCGATGAGCGAGACCGTTCCCGCTCAAGAAGTCGTCGACATGCTCAACGAGTACTTCGAGCTGATGGTCGAGATCATCTTCAAGTACGAGGGCACCCTCGACAAGTTCGTCGGCGACGAGATCATGGCCCTCTTCGGATCGCCGCTCGCCCACCCGGACGATCCGCTTCGGGCCGTCCGAACGGCGATGAAGATGCTCGACGTGCTCGAGAACGAGTTCAACCGCGACCGTCGGGCCGCCGGCAAGCCGGACCTGAAGATCGGCATCGGCATCAACACCGGAGAGGTCGTCGCGGGCTACCTCGGCAGCAGCCGGGCCCTCGAGTACACGGTCATCGGCGACACGGTGAACACCGGCGCGCGCCTCTGCTCGGTCGCCAAGGCCGGCCAGTTCCTGATCAGCGAGAGGACCTACGAGCGGGTGAAGGACCACTTCGAGGTGGTCGAGCTGCCCGCGGCCCAGGTGAAGGGCAAGGCCAAGGCGCTCAAGCTCTACAACGTCATCGGCTACAAGGGCGAATCCCAGGTCTGGGACGATAGAACCCGACCGGCGTAGTCTTCGTTCGCTTTGGCGGAGTTGTGTGGACGAGCCGCCAGGACTTCGCTAAACGGGACGGCTCATGGCGCACCTCGAGTTCGAACGACCGCTGGTCGAGCTGGAGCAACGGATCCGCGATCTGGAGTCGGTGGACGACGGATCGGACGGGCTCGGTGGTCAGATCGCCGAGCTCCGGGAGCGCGCGGATCGCCTGCAGCGGGATCTCTACGACGATCTCGGCACCTGGCAGAAGGTGCAGCTCAGCCGTCACCCCGACCGGCCGTACTTCCTCGACTACCTCGAGCGCATCTTCGAGGACTTCATCGAGCTCCACGGCGATCGGGGCTTCGCGGACGATCCGGCGATCGTCGCCGGCTTCGCCCGCCTCGATGGGCGCACGGTGGCGGTCATCGGGCACCAGAAGGGCCGCGACACCAAGGAGAAGGTCCACCGCAACTTCGGCATGGCCAACCCGGAGGGCTACCGCAAGGCGATGCGCCTGATGGAGATGGCCGAGCGCTTCGGCCGGCCGGTGCTGACCTTCATCGACACCCCCGGCGCCTACCCGGGCATCGGCGCCGAGGAGCGCGGCCAGGCCGAGGCGATTGGCCGCTCGCTGTTGGTCATGTCCCAGCTGAAGGTGCCGATCATCGCGACCGTCATCGGCGAGGGCGGCAGCGGCGGGGCGCTGGCCCTCGGCGTCGCCGACAAGGTGCTGATGCTCCAGTACTCGACCTACAGCGTCATCACCCCGGAGGGCTGCGCGTCCATCCTCTGGCGCGACGGTGCCCGCGGGCCGGAGGCCGCCGAGCAGCTGAAGCTCCTGGCCAGCCACGCGAAGAAGAACGGGATCGTCGACCAGGTCGTCGAGGAGCCGGTCGGTGGGGCCCATCGCGATCCTCGCGGGGCCGCCGAGCGACTCCACGACGCCCTCCGCGTCCATCTCGAGCCTCTCGAGGCCATGGACCCGACCGAGCGCATCGACGCCCGCTACGCGAAGTTCCGCGCGATGGGTCGCTACCTCGAAGCTCGCTAGTCTCTGGGGGGCTTTTGCAAAAGTCCCCCGCTCGCGATGGCTCGTCGCGAGTGAATCGCTCCTCGCTCCCCCAAAAAACCTGAAGATCTCGCCGCGTCGCGGCTCGGTGCGTCCTCGCGCTTCGCGCTCGTCCTCCGGTCCTTCGCGCTGCGTCCTCGCGCT
>JABAOG010001512.1_pt1 | contig 22047 bp, 18 predicted proteins | sample 7062131 | NCBI WGS metagenome assembly JABAOG01 (sample SAMN14538629, study PRJNA623070) | marine sediment metagenome | biome: marine biome [ENVO:00000428]; feature: marine pelagic biome [ENVO:01000023]; material: deep marine sediment [ENVO:00002113] | place: India: Arabian Sea | collected...
CCCTCGGCGATGGCGGTCTTGCCCACGCCGGGCTCGCCCACGAAGAGCGGGTTGTTCTTGCGGCGGCGGCAGAGCACCTGCACGGTGCGCTCGAGCTCGAGCTCGCGACCGATGAGCGGGTCGATGCGCCCCTCTTCGGCCTCGGCGACCAGATCGGTGGTGAAGGCCTCGAGCGGGTCTTTGCGCCCCTCGTCCTCCTCTTCGTCACCCTCCGTCGCGCCCTCGGGGAAGGAGAGGGCGTCGCCGTGGGTCGTGCCGTCGGGCCCGACGCCGTGGGAGACGAACTGCTTGAGGTCGAGCTGCTGCACGCCCTCCTGCGAGAGCAGGTAGACGGCGAAGGAGTCCGACTCCTTGAAGAGCTGCACGAGCACGTTGCCGCCGTCGATGGTCTTCATCTCGCTCGAGATCGCGTGGATGGCGGCCCGCTGCAGCACCCGCTCGACGGCGAGGGTCTGCTGCGGCTCGAAGTCGGCCTCTTCGGGAAGCTCTTCGAGGTGCTCGCGGACGAAGTCCTCGAGCTTGTCGCGGAGCCGATTGAGGTTCGCGCCGCAGACCTTCAGGGCCTTCCCGGCCTTGGGGTCGTCGAGCAACGCGAGGAGCAGGAGCTCCAGCGTCACGAATTCGTAGCGGCGCTCGGCGGCGAGGTCGAAGGCCTTGCGGATCGTCTCTTGGAGATCCTTGGCGATGGTCGGTCCGGCCATGGTCCTACTTCATGCGACCGCCGCGGCGGCCTGTAAAGAGTGTGAGCAGCGTCATCGGGCGGGAGATCGTCATCAATCCTCCGGCTCCATCGTCACCCGCAGCGGGTACTCGTGCTCCCGGGCGAGGCGCTCGGTCTTGGAGACCTTGGTCTCGGCGACCTCTCGCGTGTAGAGGCCGGCGACCCCGATCCCCGTTTGGTGGACGTGGAGCATGATCCGAACGGCGTCTCCTTCGCTCTTGTGGAAGACGCTCTGGAGCACCCACACGACGAAGTCGCGCGTGGTGTAGTCGTCGTTGTGCATCAGCACCTTGAAGAGGCGCGGCTTGGCGACCTTCGGCTTCGACCGGGTCTCGGTGACGGTCCCGGCGCCGCCGTCGTCTTCATGTTCCCATTCGGGCATCGACTCTCTCGGATCTCCTGCTCGCCCTAGGTCGCGACGAGCGGGTTCACGTTAACCATGATCGGGCCGCTGCTCCAGACGCGCGGCGATGAGCGCGGCCAGATCGTGCAGGCCCACGCCCTTCCAGAGCAGGGGGATCGCGAGCGGATCGCCCCCGCGACGGGCGACCTTCACCGTCAGCGAGTCCTCGTCGGCCTCCACCGAGGCGACCTCCACCCACCGGAGCCGCTCGGGGTCGTCGCCGAGGCGCACCGTGAGCCCCTCGTCGTCGAGCTCGAGGTACCAGCGCTCCGGGTGGGCCAGCCGCTTCCGGGAGCGGCGCAAGACGGCGATCCAGCCGAGGACCGCCAGCCAACCGACGATCACCAGCAGCCAGCCGATCGTCCCGGCCCCCGCGTAGGCCAGGGCGACCCCGGCGAGGGCTACCACCACCATCGCCACCCCGCGGAGCACGTTCACGCTCCGCTCGGCACCCACGTCGAGCTCGAGCCGGCGGATCAGCGCAGCACCACCTTCAGGAAGAAGTCTTCGTTCTGCGCATTTCGCAGCTGAACGCTCGTGTCGTTCGCGCCGACGATCCGAGCGACGTCCCCCGAGGCGGGGGTGCTCATCGATCCATCGGGATCGAAGGAGATGTAGATGGAGATATCGGTGGGCGTGCGCCCGAGATCGTGGGCCACATCGACCGTGGTCCGTCCGTCGAAGGGCAGCCAATCGCAGCCGGGGGAGGGCGGCCAGCCGGCGCTCTCCCAGGCGGCGGGCTCGGTATCGCCGGCGAGGACCTGGGTCGCGCCACAGGCCGAGACGAGCTCGACCGGGTCCTGAGCGGCCGCGTCACCGCAGGCGGCGGCCAGGGGAAGCAGGGCGAGCAGAGCGAAGCGGCGCATCGTCATCGCTCCGAAGCGTAGTGCGTCTCGAGGGCGTCCACGAGCGCCGGCAGGCTCGCCTCTGCCGACTCGAGCGTCGGCTCGAGCCCTTCCTCGCGGAGGGCGGCGCTGGTGACCGGGCCGATCGAGGCGAGCACCTTGCCCTCGAGCGCCTCCGCCCCCGCGGCGCGTACCAGGGAGCGCACCACCGAGCCGCTGGTGACCAGGATCGCGTCCGCCTCGTCGATGGCCGTCGCCAGCCGGTCGAGCGCCTCGCCCGCCACGGGGCGCTTCTCGTAGGCGGTCACCAGGGTCACCTCGTGGCCGGCGGCCCGCAGCCCTTCGACCAGGGTCTCGCGGCCGTCGCCGGCNNCCCGGAGCCCTTCGACCAGGGTCTCGCGACCGTCGCCGGCGCGGGGAAAGAGGAAGCGGCTGGGCCCGCTCACCGCGTCCCCGAGGGCCTCGAGCAGCCCCTCCGCGTGGGCGACGGGGCTGACCAGATCGGCCCGGATGCCGATCGCCCGCAGCGCCGCCGCGGTCTTCTGACCCACCGCGGCGACCTTGGCCGAGCCGAGCACGCGAGCGTCGCGATCGCCCATCGCCCGACCGAAGGCGGCCACCGCGGGCCCGCTGGTGAAGAGCACCCAGTCGTGGCTCGGGGCGTCGGCGACGGCCCGCTCGAGCGCCGCCGGGTCGGCCGGGGGCTCGATGGTGAAGGTCGCTGCCGCCAGCGGCTGCGCCGAGGCGTCCCGCAGGTGGACGATCGTCTCTCGCGCCCGCCGGGGCGCGCGCGGGACGAGCACGCTCTTGCCGAAGAGGGGCCGGGAATCGAAGAAGCGTAGCTTCTGCCGCAGCCGCACGACCTCACCCACGATGATCAGCGAGGGCAGGCCGAGCCCCTCGGCCTTCTCGGCGATGTCGCCGACGGTCCCCACCACGGTCTTCTGCCGCGGCAGCGAGGCCCACTGGACCACGGCCACCGGGGTCTCGGGTGGGCGCCCGTGCTCGACCAGCAGGCTCATCAGCGAGTCGAGCTTCCGCATGCCCATGAAGATGACCAGCGTCTGGGGGCCGGTGGCGAGCTTGGCCCACTCGTGGCTGGAGCGGTCCTTGAGCTTGGACTCGGTGGCGGTGAGGTAGGCCACGCTCGAGGACAGATCCCGGTGGGTCAGCGACAGGCCCGCGTAGGCGGTCGCCGCCAGCGGGGAGGGCACCCCGGGCACCACCTCGAAGCGGATGCCTTCGGCGGCGAGCACCTCGGCCTCCTCGGTGCCCCGGCCGAAGAGGTAGGGGTCGCCGCCCTTGAGGCGGGCCACCTTCTTGCCGGCCTTGGCCGCCGTCACCATCTGCTCGTTGATGCGCTCCTGCCGCGCCGAGGGCTGCCCCGCCCGCTTGCCCACGAAGACCAGCTCGGCGTCCTCGCGGCAGAGCTCCAGGAGCTCGGGGTGGACCAGGGCGTCGTAGAGCACCAGATCCGCCTCCTGCAGCCGGCGTCGCGCCCGCACGGTCACCAGCTCCGGGTCGCCGGGGCCCGCGCCGAGGAGGAAGACCTGACCGGGGGCGGGGACGTCGTCGTTCGAGGGGCCGTTCACGGGTTCGACCATAGCTCGAATGGGGGCGAGCGCTCGACGGCGGCCGCATCCGTGATAGGTCGCACGGTCCTGGGTTCTTCACCCGGAACAAAGCTTTCGTCGCGCCGTTAGGTCGAATTCACCATGCCTCTTCGCCACCGCCCCCATCGATTCACCCATCTCGCCCTCGTGCTCCCGCTCTGCTTCGGCTGCGACACCGGCTGTGAGGGCGATGCGGAGGGCGACGGCCTGGAGCAGCGCGGGTCGGTCGCCAACGCCGAGCGGTTGACCATGCGGCCGGTGACCGAGGACGGCTACGAGGTGGTGGAGGCCAGCCCGCGGATGCGCCAGCGCGCGGAGCAGGAGCGGCGCTCGGAGGCCCGCGAGAACCTCATCCTCGAGCCGAACGAGCCCGATCCCATGGCCGATGGCTTCACCCTGACCCAGGCGGTCGAGGGGATGCCCACCGACGGGAAGCTGGTGGCCGAGATCGTGACCTCCCTCGGCACCATCTTCTGCGATCTGATGGCCGAGGAGGCGCCGAAGACGACCGCCAACTTCATCGGTCTGGCCCGCGGCAAGCGGCCCTGGTGGGACGCACGGGTCGGCCAGTGGCGCCACAACAAGCCCTATTACGACGGGACCCTCATCCACCGGGTGCTCCCGGACTACCTGATCCAGGGCGGCGACTACCTCGGCGACGGCACCGGCAAGCCCGGCTACACCATCGAGCACGAGGAGCACGGCGACAACCGGCACGACCAGGCCGGGATCCTGGCGATGGCGAGCCACGGGCCGGACGAGAACGGCGCGCAGTTCTTCATCACCGACGGAGCCGCGTCGGACTTGAACGTCGACGATCAGTACACCGTCTTCGGCCACTGCCAGCAGCCGGAGGTGGTCGAGCGGATCGCGCGGGTCCCGCAGGGCGACGAGAACCGTCCGCTGACCGACGTCCGCATCGAGCAGGTGATCATCCAGCGGGTGGCCGGTGGCGCCGCGAACGCCCAGCGGACGCCGCCCCAGCTGCCCGAGGGCTACGACCCGGACGCGGTGCGCAACGCGAGCCCCGGTCCCTCCGAGCAGGCGATCCCGGGCCGGCGCATCCCCGAGGAGATGCACCCGCTCGACCCGCGCAGCGCCACCAAGATGCGCTGAGCGACGGGCTCAGTCGCCGTCTTCGGGCGCCTCGTCCTCGTCGGGCGGGGGCGGCTCGGTGCGTCGCTTCATCTTCGGCGCCGCCTTGGACTTCACGCTCGGGCGGACACCGCCCGCTTCGTTCGGGATGAAGCGGACCTCGGTCTTGATCTCGAAGCTGAGGCTGGTCAGCGCGCGCTGCAGCTCGTTGGCCACGTCGGTCGCTTCGAGGAACTCGCGCACCTCTCGCGCGACCACTCGCACCAGCGCGTTCTTGGTCTCGTCGATCTGGCTGAAGACGTAGCCCGCCATCTCCTTGGGCAGCGGCACGTCGTCGACCGCGTCGCGGAGCTTGTCGGCCATCTTGAGCGTGCCGACCCCGGCCTCCACGCCGCGTTCGACCGCTCGCCGGAAGGCCTCGCCGATCAGCCCCTCGAGGCGCCGGCGTCGTTCGCTCGCGTCCTTCGGTCGCTCCCCCTCCGGCCCCGCGGCTCCCGGCAGCGGATCCTGCTCCGGATCCGGCGGGGGGAAGCGAGACGGGCGCTCCTCGTCGTTCGACATGGGCAAGGGGTACTTCATCGGGGCGAACGAGGAAAGCGATCGGCTGGTCTGGCCGCCCGCGCCGTGCTCCCCTCCCGCACGTGAGCTCTGCCGACGTCCTCTTCGTGAGCAAGCCGGTCGCGCCGCCGTGGAACGACAGCAGCAAGAACCTCGTCCGCGATCTGTCGGGCGGGCTGCGCTCCTTTCGGGGGGTGACCCTGACCCGTCGGGGGACCGGCGGACCGGGGCGCGCGATCTACCCGCCCGCGGGGGAGGGCGCCGGCTTCGCGCCGGGGCTCCGGGATCAGCTCGCGGTGCTGGGCGCGCTGGCGGTGAGCCGGGAGCCGCTGTGGCACTTCTTCTTCGCGCCCAATCCCCGGACCTCGACGGTGGGTCGCTGGGCGGCCCGGCTGCGCGCGCGCAAGACCATCCACACCGTCTGCTCCGCCCCCAAGCCGGACGCCGACCTGCGCCGGGTGCTCTTCGCCGACCGCACGGTGGTGCTCTCGGCGGCGACCGAGCGGCGCTTCCTGGACGAGGGCGTCGATCCCGAGCGCCTTCGGCGCGTGGGTCCCGCCGTGCCCGCGCTCCCCATGCTGGACGGACGCGCGCGGGCCCGGATCCGGGCGGAGCTCTCCGTCCCCGAGGGCGTGCCCATGGCGATCTACGCCGGAGACCTGGAGGTCGGTGGGGGTGCCGAGCGTTCGCTGGCGATCCTCGAACGCCATCCGTCGGTGGTCCTCCTGATGGCCTGCCGCGCGAAGACCCCCGCGGCCGCCGAGGTGGAGGCTCGCCTCCGGCGCGGGCTCGGCGGCAGCGAACGGGTGCGCTGGCTGGGGGAGACCGGGCGGATCCTGGACCTGGTGGGGGCCGCCGATCTCCTGCTGCTCCCGAGTGACTCGCTCTACGCGAAGATGGACTACCCGCTGGTCGTGCTGGAGGCGATGGCCATGGGGGTGCCCGCGCTGGTGTGCGCGGGCACGCCCGCGGCCGAGCTGGCCGGGAGCGGTGTGGTGGCGGCCCCGGCCGATGGCGCGGCGGACGAGGCGGCGGCGCTGCTCGACGCGCCGGAGCGTCTGGCCGCGCTCGGCGACGCGGGGAGGGACGCGGCGCGGACGGACCATTCGCCGGAGGCGATGGCGCGACGCTACGAAGCCGTCTACGAGGAGCTGACCGACCGATGACCGAGACCGAGCCACGCGACGACGGCGCCACCGCGGCCTACTACGACACCTTCAGTCAGAGCTACGACGACCCTCGCGGCGCGGGCTACCACCGCATGCTCGACGACCTCGAGATGGAGGTCATCGCTCCGCTCGCCGAGGGGCGGGACGTCCTCGAGCTCGGGTGCGGCACCGGCCTGCTCCTCGAGCGCGTGGCGCCGATCGCGCAGAGCGCGAAGGGGATCGATCTGAGCCCGGGCATGCTCGCCTCCGCGCGCGAGCGCGGCCTCGACGTGACCGAGGGCTCGGTGACCGAGCTCCCCTGGGACGACGCGAGCTTCGACCTCGTCTTCAGCGTGAAGGTGCTCGCCCACGTGCCCGACATCGAGCGCGCGCTCGCCGAAGCCGCGCGAGTGACCCGCCCCGGGGGCAGGGTGGCCATCGAGCTCTACAACCCGCTCAGCCTCCGCTACCTGGCGAAGAAGATCTTCGGGCCGCAGCCGATCGGTGACGGACGCACGGAGGCGGATGTCTACACCCGCTGGGATTGGCCGTGGGCGATCGACGCGTTGCTGCCCCCGGAGCTCGAGCGCGAGCGCGTGCACGGCATCCGCGTGCTCACCCCCGTGGCCGCGGCGCACCGGGTGCCGGTGCTCGGCGATCTCTTGGCGCGGGGCGAACGCTGGGCCGCGCGTTCGCCGATCCGATGGGCCGGCGGTTTCCTCATGATCGTCGCCCGACGAAGGTGACGGAGCGCGCGACCGCTGTTGCGACGGTTGGGGGCGCAAGCTATACGTTCGCCGGTGGGCAAACAGGGAGAGCATCGCGATTCCGAGGCCCGGGGGACGCGCCCAGGTGATGCATGAGTGAGACCTCCGTCGATACGTTGCGACGCCGCGCCGAGGACGCCCTCGAGCGCGACGAGCGCGGTACGACCGCGGAGCGTTTGCTCGAGCGTCTGGTGCAGCTCGCGAACGAAGAGAGCGAGCACGCGATCTTCGCGCACCGGCATCTCGCCGAGCTCCGCCTCGAGCGACACCCGTGGCGGGCGGCGCTGCACCTCCGCAAGGTGATCGCCGTCAGTCCGAACGACGACGTGCCGCACGCCTTGATGGGCCTCTGCCAGGCGCTCCTCGGCAACTACCGCGCGGCCGTCGGTGCCTACCGGCGCGCGCTGCAGGAAGCGCCACAGACCCCCTGGTACCACCACAACCTCGGGCACCTGCTCGACGTGGCCATCGACCGCCCGGAGGCGGCGCTCAACCACCTCGAGCTCGCGCATCGGCTCGAGCCGGACCACGACGAGATCGCCGCGAGCTACGCGCACTGCCTCGCTCGGGTCGGTCAGCTCGACGGCGCGCTGACCCTGGCGCGCATCGCGTTCCAGCTCGCGCCGAAGAACCGCGACCACGCCCGCCTGGTCTCCTGGATCGAGCGCGGCGCGCCGCCCGGCGAGAAGGCCACCACCAAAACCAAGGACTCCGAGCCGCGGGAACCGCGACGGGACGTCCCGAAGATCGAAGCGGTCGTCGAGGCGCTCGAACGCGGCATGCGTGACTCGGGCTATTCGCCGGACCANNAAGCCGGAGGCCTTCGCCGCGGCCCTCGAGTACGCGATGGCGCTCATCCTCCGCCGCCGGGGCGTGACCCAGGCGATGATCGCGCGGCGCTACGGCATCGCCCCCGGGACCCTCTCGTCCCGCTACCACGCGATCCGCGACGCCCTGGCTCTCGAGCCCGGCGACCCGCGCTACGCCCAGCCCTGAGCGCCCCGCCAGCGTCGGTCGCTCCCGGAGCGTCGGTCGATCCGGCCCACTGAGGCCTCTGCCTCGCACAGAGTCACGGAGCCACAGAGTTCACAGAGAGATGTGAAGAAGTGGCGAGCGGTGTATCTGCTGCGAGCGGACCAGACCACGCTTCCCCGGATGTCGACGGCCAGTGCATCGACGACGGGAAAGCCCAACCTCTGTGAACTCTGTGGCTCCGTGACTCTGTGAGAGGCAAGGCTGGACGACCAACGATTGGGCGACGCGTGTTTGCGGGTTTCTTGGGTAGGAGGGCGAGGCTGACGTAGACGGGAAGGGTGGACGACGCCGCCACCGCGACCCTCGGACGAGCCCTGCTGCGGCTGGGTCGGGCGAACGCGACCGGCTGGCTCCACGTCGTCGCGCGGAGCCGCGGAGCGATCGCGATCCGTGACGGCAAACCGGTCAGCGTTCGTTGCCGTGACGGCTCCGAGCCCCTGGGCGATCTGATCGCCGGAGAAGACCACGCCCGGCGGCAGTCGCTGGCGCGGAGCTTCGACGGTCCGGTCGGACGAGCGGCGGTGGTGCGCGGCCTGGCCAGCCCGGGCGCCGTGAGTGACGCCCTGAGGCGACAGATGCGTGGACGCCTCGCGCGCTGGTTCGCCGAGCCCATGCGTCGCGTTCGCTTCGTCGAAGGGAAGGTCGGGCGAGCGCCCTTCGAGGAGCCGCCGAGCGCCGACGACCTGGTGCTGGCGAGCCTCCGCCGGGTGCTCGAGGAGCGACCGGTGCACGACCTGGAGCATCTGCGGGAACGATGCTTCGTGCTCTCGCCGCACGCCGAAGGGCTGCGCGGGGCGGCGCTCGCGCCCTGGGAGGCCGCGATGCTCGCGCGGGCGAAGCGCAGCGATCAGGGGCGCGGCGTCATCGGCTCACAGCTGATCCAGCTGGCGGGCGCGGACGGCCGCGGTCTACGGACGCTCCACGGCTGGAGCGTGCTGGGCTGGGTGACTCGGGTGGACGTCGGCCGCCGCGATCACTCGATGCTCCTGCGCAAGCGACACCAGCTGAAGCGACGCGCGGCGCCCGCTCGCTTGCTCGACATGGGCAACGCCCGCGGACCGGCGCCCCGCCGGGCGTTGCGGCGGCTGGCCGCCCAGGTGCACCCGGACCGCTTCGAGGAGGAGCTCTCCGAGACCTCCCAGGAAGTGATGCGCGCCCTCGTCGCAGCGGCGGACGCGCTCTCGAAGTAGCGAGCTACTCGGCGGGCAGCCACCAGGGCTGATCGCCGTCGCCTCCCTCGGCGTCGCCGGAATCGCCACCGTCGCCCTCGGCGTCGCCGGAATCACCGCCGTCGCCCTCGGCGTCGCCGCTCCCTTCGGAGCCGCCTTCACCGCCTTCACCGCCGTCGCCTTCGCTCGGCGCCGCCGCGCGGCGCATCTCCCACCAGGGGCGGCCGATGTGGCGTTCGCCGCCCTCGGCCTCCGAGCGCCGCTGGGCGCGTTCCCACCACGGGCCCATCACGACCTCGTCCTGGGGGTGCTCCGCCTCGTCGCCGCGCAGGCTCACCGTGAAGGAAGCCCGTTGGCGGCGCTGCTGGAACTTGGGGAAGCGCAGCTCCTCGACGATCGGCTCGAGGCATTCGACGAGCGGCTCGCTGGCCGGGGCGTAGCGCATCTCCGTGGTGGTGCCGTCGTTGTTGATGATGAACGCGAAGCGCACCATCCCCAGCCGCGGGTTCCGCTCGAGCTCTCCCTCGATGCAGCCGCGCAGATGCTCGGTGTGGGCGACGAAGACCTCGTTGATCTGACTCTGTGAGAGCTTGGTCGGTCGCGCCGCGGCCTCCGCGCGCGCCGCCTCCGCAGCCGCCCGCTCGGCGGCCTCCGCCTCGGCGCGTGCCTGGGCGGCGGCCTCGGCCTGCTCCCGATCGAAGAGCGCCTGCATCGCCGTCTGCGCCGGCTCCTCGGTCCGAGGCTGCGCCATCAGCGCCTGCAGGAGCTCGCGCCCCTCGTCGCCACCGTGACGGAAGATCCCTTCCGCGGCGACCGCGAGGGCGTCGGCGTTCTCCTCGAAGAGCGAGTCCGCGTGATAGAGGGTCAGGAAGGTCCGCAACGCGGGCACCACGCTCTCGTCGCCGAGCTCGACGACGCCGCGGATCACCGTCGGCAGCACCTCGCGGGGCGTCTCGTGGTCCATCATGTGGGAGATGAGCCCTTCGACCGCCCCGTCGACTCGCTGCTCGAGGAGCGCCGGGACGATCAGCCCCAGCGGCGGCGCCGGCACGTCGTCCAGGTAGTCGTAGTGCTGCTCGAGGGCCGTCACGAGGTGCTCGGTGCCCACCTCGCGCACGCGGAGCGCGTTGCCGATGGCTTCGCGGAGCGCGCCGGGGGTGCTGCGCTGGGCGTAGAGATCGAGCAGGTCGCGGGTGATCTCCGGCTCCTCCATCTTGGCGAGGAGCTCCACGGCGAACGCGCGGGCGGGCACCAGTCGGTTGTCCGGGTCGCCAGCGATGCGCGCGAGGGAGGTGCGCACGGTGCGCTCGGCGTCGGCCGGGTCGGCCTCCACGTTCGGCTCCGGGTCGAAGTCACCGACGTCGAGACCGGCGGAGGCGAGCTCCAGATCGAAGTCGCGCTCCCAGATGGTCGCGCCCTCGTCGTGGTCGAGGAGCCGGGCGTTGCCGTCCTCGGCGATGGTGAGCAGACCGTCGTGCAGCGCATGGGCGCGGACGACGTCCCGCGGGAGCACCCGCGCCCAGCTGAGGTTCTCGTCTCCGTCGAAGGCGAAGACGTAGCGGAAGTAGACGAAGTAGAAGCGGTCGCCCTCGACGGGGATGCCCTCGGTGTCGGTGGTCGGCTCGGGCTCGTAGTAGACCCGGATCCGACCCCGCGCCGAACGGGTGCCCGGCGTCGGGTAGTAGCCGTCGTCCTGGACGAGCGGCTCGCGGGGCGCGTCCGCCAACGGCGCGACGCGGTAGGTCGACCCCTCCTTGGTGCCCGAGGCGGAGAGCTCGTTGAACTTGTAGATGCCGCGGTAGCCGTAATAGACGCCCTGCGGCTCGGCGCGGACCCAGCCGATCACGTCGTCGGTCGTCCGCAGTCGCGCCACCTCGATGCCGTCCTGCAGCTTGAGGATGGCGATGTTCTGTCGATCCCAGGGCACGAAGACGTAGCCGCCGCGCACCTGCGGGTGGCCGAGCACGCCGTCGATGCGGTGCTCCCAGCGCTCCCGGCCGCTGCGCGCGTCGACCGCCACCAGCCGGCCCTTGCGGTTCGCGCCGCCGGCCACGCCGACGCTCGCGACCCACACGAGGAGGTTGCCCGAGCGGGAGGCGCCCACGTAGGCGAGGTCGTCCAGCTCTTCCCGCCACAGCTCGTCGCCGCTGCGCAGATCGAGGGCGACCACCGCGCCGCGGACGCTGGTCATCACGACGTCGCCGAGGATCTGAGGGCGGCTCATCGCCTCGAAGGGCTTCCGCCACAGGACCTCGCCGCTGGTCAGGTTCAACGCGGCGAGCTCCGCCTGGGTGGCCTCCTGGTCGGAGCCCTCCTCGGGCTCGACCGGGTGGGTCGTGACCACGGCGAGGGGCTCGCCGATGGCGTTGGTGATGGTGTCACCGCTCGGCGCGGGCTGCGCGGCGACGATCGGGGCCAGGTCTTCCTGGACGTTGTCCGGGAACTGATAGCTGAAGGCGTCGGTGGGCACGTTGCTCACGCAGCCGACCGCGAGCGCCGAGAGCACGGCGAAGGGAAGCAGACGGGTCACTGGCCACCTCCCATCGTCACGCCGCCGCCTTCGGCGGGGATGCGACGGATCGTCTGCTCGACGACCTCCTTGAGCTCACGGAGCGCCCGGTTGCGAATGCGGCCCTCCGGGAAGGTGCCGAGGTACTCCTGCAAGAAGCGGCGGACCATGGTGCCCGAAACCTCGCCGAGGCGCTCGACGACCTCGGTCTTCTTCTCGATGCCGATGTCGTCCCGGCCGAGGTACTCGCGGTAGCCGCTCAGCATGACGCCCAGCGGCTCGCGGCCGAGGAACTCGGTGTAGCGGGTGATGCTGTCCTCGTCGCCGAGCTTGCCGATGGCGATGGCCGCCTCGACGACGTTGCGCTCGAAGGCGACGAAGAGGATCTCCAGGTTGGCCTTGCTCCCCACGTTGCCGAGGGCCAGGGCGGCCGCTCCGCGCACCGAGCGATCCGAGTCGCGGAGCCCCCGCTCGAGCAGGCCGGGGATGCGGTCGTCCTCGATGGCGGCGAGCGCCTGATAGGCGCGGCGACGAGCGCCGGGCCGCCGGTGGTGGCGGAACTCCGCGAGCACCTCGATGGCCTGCGGCGCCGCGAGCACCTTGAGCGCGTTCAGCGCCCGATCGGTGATCCGGTCCCGCCGACCCGAACGGAGCAGGTTGGCGATGGGCGGGATCACCCGGGGGTCATCCATGGCCACGAGCAGGTCGAGGGCCTCACGAACCTCGTCGGCGTTCGCGCTCTCGAGCTTCGGCGTCACCGTGTCCAGCTGGGCGATGGTGACGGTCGGTCGGCGGGAGTCCCCCTCTTCGGGCTCCGCGGACCGGCGACCGCGCTGCGCTTCGGCTCCGGCCGCGCTCAGCAGGCCCACCGCCAATATGGCGAGGGCTGCGGCTCGACATCTCGATTGCTTCATGCTCGTCACGACGCTTTCTCCGGCTCCGTCTTTGGCCGCGCGTGCCGCCCGGCGCTCCCTCGGAGCCCCGATTTCCTGCACACGCCCTCGGGGCGAGCGGCGCTCGCCGTGCCCCGAACGGTCGACGTGCTAGCACGACCTCGTGCGGGCGCGACTGGGCACGTTCTTCGGCAGGCGCTGGAGCCTGCTCCTGACGGCGGGGGTGATCCTCGTCGTCGCCGTCGCCCTTGGCGCATCGGACTACGGTGACGCGGGCACGCTGGCGGATTCGCTGGCCGAAGCGCTGGAGGGCGAAGTGGCCGTCGACCCCGCTGGTGTCGTGCCATTCGGCCCGGAAGGGGGGGCGCTCGGCTTCGGCTCCATTCTCTTTCGCGGCCGGGAGGTCGAGGGCCCGGCGGACCTCTATTTCGTCGAGGCTCGGCTCGGAAGCGACGGCGAAGTCCTCGATACCCGCCGCCTGAGAAACCTCACGCGAACGTCCAGCGCGGACGAGCAAACGCCAATTTTGTTGGGTGAGGGCGACCGCTACGCGATCTACGCCAGCCGGGTCGGCGAGCGTTTCGACGCGCTCACCGTGCTCGATCTGGGCGGCGAGCCGGCGGACGTCACCGAGGGGTGGCCGAGCCGGGCCCGCATGCAGAACGCGGTCACGAACCTGCAGGAGAGCGGTCGCTTCGAGGGCTTCGGTCGGCGGCGCTATTCGCTCGACCCGGCGAGCGACACGCTCGAGCTGGCGATCGAGGACGGCCGAATCGTCGCGGAGCTGGCCCCCGGCGACGACGACGCCCCCACGCGGCTGGTGATCGATCCGGCGACCCTCGAGCCCATCGAGGGCGCGGAGCGCGTGCGGGTGCGACCGCTGGAGAAGGGGATGCCCGGGACGATCACCTGGGTGGTCGACTCGGTCCGGAACCTCTCCTTCGTGGGCCCCGAGCCGATCGCCTGGCTCGAGCACCGGGTCTTCGGCGTGAAGGACGCTCTGCAGCGTGCCTGGTTCGGCGTGGTCGGCGGACCGGACACCGCCGCGGAGGTCGCCGACGAGCTGGGTCTCGAGGGCGTCGACGAGGAGACCGCCCGGCGCCGACTCGAGCTGGCGGTGACCGATCCGGAGCTGGGCTGGCCCCCGGCGCCCGCGACGCCCGTCGTGCGGAACCCGGCGGAGGGGGAGGGCGAGTGGATCGCGGTGACCGACGATCCCTACGTCGCCAGCTACCCCGGCGCGCCCCCGGGCTTCGTCACCACCTACCTGCAGGTCGACCCGGACCGACCCTTCACCCGGGTCTACATCGTCGCCTGGGATCCCCGGCAGGTGCAGCTGCGCGTCATGACCGGGACCCGGGAGCCGGAGAGCGCCACCGGCGAGACGGGACCGGGACGGATCCCCCGGGACCCGGAGACCCTCGAGCGGGTCGTCGCCGGCTTCAACGGCGGCTTCCAGTCGCTGCACGGCGAGTTCGGCATGCGCAGCGAGGGCCGGGACTACCTCCCGCCCAAGCCCTGGGCCGCGACCGTCGCGGTCTACGACGACGGTCGCGTGGCGATGGGCTCGTGGATCGATCCCCCCGAGGGCGTTCGTCGCTACGAGGAGGCCTGGGCGCTCGAGCAGATCCCGGAGAACATGGTCGAGTTCCGCCAGAACCTCACCAGCGTGGTCGAAGGGGACGAGTGGAACCCCTGGCGCCGCTGGTACTGGGGCGCCGCCCCCCAGGGCGACGACGAGCAGGTCTACATCGATCGCTCCGGCCTCTGCCTCACCGAGGAGGGCTTCATGGCCTACTTCTGGGGCAAGTCCATGGGCGCCGAGGAGCTCGGCAAGGCGATGCTCGCGGTGCGTTGCGTGCGCGGCATGCACCTCGACATGAACCAGCGGCACACCGGCTTCGAGTTCTACGACGTCTTCCGGAACGGCGAGCGTCCGCCCCTCGAGAGTCGCCCGCGCGGCGGTCGCGAGTTCGAGGTGCCCGTCGGCGGTACCCGCGGCTGGACCGCCCGGGGCCGGCTGTTGGCCCGGACCATGTCCCCCATGCGCTTCCCCCGCTACATCCGGCGGGACGGCCGCGACTTCTTCTACCTCACCCTCAAGCCGACCCTCCCGGGCCCAGCGCTCGAGGGCGACGTGACCTTCGACACCAGTGGGCTTCCCCACGCCGGTTGGCCCCACGCCTTCGCTCGGGCCTCGATGGGGGAGGGCGCCCGGCGCACCTGGCTGGTGCGCGTCGATGCCGGTCGCGCCGTGCCCGAGCCGGTGGCGCCGGAGGGGCAGGAGCGAGCGCTCGGCTACCTCGCCGGCGCCCGAGCGATGAGCTCCGGCCCGCTGGCGCTGTGGACCGCGCCGAAGACGGTCGGCCGCCGCTGGGGCGTCGGCGACCCGCCCGAACGGGCGACGGTGGTGCTTCGAGGCGCGGCGCCCGGCCCGACGGACCGAGCGGCGCTCGGCGTCGATCCCGACGGGTTCCTGCTCTACGTGGAAGGAGCGGACCTCGGGGGCGCGCTCGACGCGGCCGGCGTCGACGCCGCCATCGGGCTCCCCGAAGGCGTGCGCCTGGCCTTCGCGGTGGACGGTCAGACCGTGGCTCCGGACAGCTACGAGCGCCCCGTCGCTCCCGAGGAGGCGATCGCCCTGCTCGCGGACGAGCGGCCGGCCTCCGACGTGCTCTTCCCGGACGTCGAGCCGCGACCCTACATGTATTGGTACCGAATGCAGGACACCCGTGTCCGCTATTTCAAGGACGACGAGCCGCCGCGCTTCACCGCGCCGGACGCTGGAGTCCCCGAAGAGTGAGGGCTGCGCCTGTCACCCCACGCGCGCTTCTTTCGCGAACGCGCTCCTTTCGGCATCATGGGCCCAAGGGAGTGGGGCTTCGATGCATCTCATCGATCCGGGCGCTCCCGGAGCCAGGACGTGAGAGTTCCTCTGAAAACGAAGTCAATTCACCGAGTCACGGCATGAGAGGGTCCCCCTTGACCCCTTCTGCGCAGCGTGGGTACAGTGCGCCGATTTCTCGGCCGGGTCTGCCATTCGGGTGGGCTCGATTCGTCGAGGAAAGTGAGCTCCCTTCCGGGGATACGCGAGGATCGCGGTGAAGAAGCCCATCCCCTTCGGCAACAAGTACCTGCTGCTCGAGCGTGTGAACGTCGGCGGCATGGCCGAGGTCTTCAAGGCGAAGGCCTTCGGCGTGGAGGGCTTCGAGCGCCTCGTCGCGGTGAAGCGCATCCTCCCGAGCATCGCGGAGGACCAAGAGTTCATCACGATGTTCATCGACGAGGCGAAGATCGCCGTGCAGCTGACGCACGCGAACATCGCCCAGATCTTCGACCTCGGAAAGGTCGCGGACAGCTACTTCATCGCGATGGAGTTCGTGCGGGGCAAGGACCTGCGCGCGATCTTCGACCGGGTGCGCAAGCGCGGCGGGACCGTGCCGGTTCCGATGGCCTGCTACACGATCATGAAGGTCTGCGAGGGCCTGGACTACGCGCACAACAAGAAGGACTCGGCGGGTCGAGACCTGCACCTGGTCCACCGCGACGTCTCGCCGCAGAACGTGCTGCTCAGCTACGACGGCGAGGTCAAGCTGATCGACTTCGGCATCGCCAAGGCGGCCGGCAAGGCCGGCAAGACCCAGGCGGGCATCCTCAAGGGCAAGTTCGGCTACATGTCGCCCGAGCAGGTGCGGGGGCTGCCCCTCGATCGGCGCAGCGACGTCTTCAGCGTGGGCATCGTGCTCTACGAGCTGCTCACCGGCGAGCGCCTGTTCGTGGGCGAGAGCGACTTCTCGACCCTGGAGAAGGTCCGCAACGTCGAGATCATGCCGCCCAGCACCTACAACCGGAAGATCCCGGAGGAGCTCGAGCAGATCGTCCTCAAGGCGCTCGCGAAGGACGTCGACGACCGCTACCAGACCGCGATGGACCTGCACGACGATCTGCAGTCCTTCATGTACACGAGCGGCAACTTCTTCGCGCGCAAGGACCTCGCCGCCTACATGGGCAAGGCCTTCGCCGAGGAGATCACCCGCGAAGAGGCCCGGGACGAGCAGTACCGGAAGATCCGAGCGCCCGGCGACTCCGGTCTCGACGCCTTCGACGATCTGCCCCGGCGCAACGAGCCCGCCAAGAAGAAGCCGCCGGCGCCGCCGGCCGCCGCGAACGTCTCGAAGGCCCCGCCGCCTCCGCCCCCGCGGCCCAAGCCCCCACAGAAGCGGACGATGATGGGCATGGGCGCCGTGGCCCCGCCGCCTCCGCGGCCCAGCCAGCCGCAGCCGCCGCCCCCGCGGCCCAGTCAGCCGCAGCCCCCAGCTCCCCAGCCGAGCGGTCCGGCGCTCGACATGGACTGGGACGACGACGAGCTGGCGACCCAGATCTACGACAAGCCCGGGGAGGTGTACCCCGGTCCCGGCGGCTCCCCCTCCGGCCCGGGGCAGCAGCAGCACGCGCCGATGCTTTCGGCGCCGACCGCGGCGCCCCGACAGTCGGGCGCCGGCGCTCCCTCGCCCTTCGGCGGCGCTCCGTCGCCGGGGCCTGCATCGGGTCCGCCCCCGTCTCGGCCGGGGCTTCCGTCGCCCTTCGACGATCTCCCGGAGGGATCGGGCGCTCCCGCATCCCAGCCGCCGGCCCGCGAGCCGACCGAGGTCACCCGCCAGCCCAAGGGCGAGAAGGGCGGCTCGATGGGGATGATCATCGGCATCGGGGTGGTGGTGCTCCTCGCCCTCGCCGCGGGGGCTTGGTACATGCTCCGGCCGCCGGAGCCGGGCACCGTCCACCTGTCCACCGATCCGGCCGATGCCACGGTCCTCTTCGACGACCAACAGGTCCAGGCGACCTCCAGCCCCTTCGTGCTCGCCAACGTCGAGCCGGGGGCCCATCTGATCGAGGTGCGCAAGACCGGCTACCAGAGCTGGTCCACCCAGATCGACCTGCGCCCGGGGCAGACCCTGACGCTCCCGCCGGTCAGCCTGCGGCCCGAGGCCGGCGGCGGTGAAGCGAGCGAGGGAACGGGCTTCGCGCTCACCTCCGATCCCGCCGGGGCGAAGGTCTTCGTCGACGGCCGGGAGCTCGACGGAGAGACGCCGCTGCGCGTGGAAGACCTGCCCGCGGGCAGCCACACCGTGCGTGTGGAGGCCGACGGCCGGCGCGCCTGGCAGCGGCAGATCCAGCTGGCCGATGGCCAGATCATGGAGCTCGAGGCCGAGCTCGAGGGCGCGACCGTCTCGGTGCGCTTCGAGTCCTCCCCCCGCGGCGCCGAGGTCGTGCTCGTGCGCGGCGACGATCGCGAAGAGATCGGCACCACCCCGGTCCGGGAGGACGTCGACCTGAGCGGCGGCGCCTGGACCATCGAGATGAGCCGCAACGGCTACGAGACCTGGACCGAGGAGCTCGAGGTGCCCGACGGCGAGGATCGCTTCACCGTCGAGGCCGAGCTGGACCGCGAGGCTCGGGTCGCCACCCACACCATGCGTCGCCGGACCACCTCGGGTGGCGGCGGTGGCGGCGGCGGTGGTGGGTCCACCATGACGATGGCCGCCTCCGGCGCGCCGGGCACCCTCCGGGTGAACACCCGCCCCTGGTCGCAGGTCTACGTGGACGGCCGCCTCATCGGCAACACGCCCCAGATGAACATCAGCGTGCCCGCCGGCAGCCACCGGCTGACGCTGGTGAACCCGGACTTCAACATCCGGCACAACGTGACCGTGAACGTCGGCGCGGGGCAGACGGTGACCAAGGTCATCAACCTCCCCACGAACTGACCGGCCGCTACTCGACCGGGTGCTCGATGTGGAGGATCCCGGAAGGGATCACCCGGCCGTCGTCGTCGACGGTGGCGCGGCGCTCGTAGGTCGAGAGCACCCCGTCGCCGTCGAGGTCGCCGGTGGCGCGCACGGTGTAGAGGATGTGGCCCGGCTCGAGATCGATGCCGCAGCCGGTCCGGCGCGGGATGAGCTCGTAGCGGTAGCGGATCGGCCGATCGGTCTCGAAGCCGATGGCCTCGAAGGTCTCCCGGCCCGGGGCTCCCGACGCCACGAAGTCGTGGCCCTTGGGCTCCTTGGCGGTGTCCGCGGGCGCCGGGCCGGCCTGTGCGGGCAGGCACCAGCGCTCGTCCCCCTGCCGGTCCTCGTAGTAGGCCTTGGTCCGCTCGAAGAGCTCGCCGAGGAGCAGCGGCGGCTCCTCCGTCTTCGAGGTGCGCAGGTGGGCCAGGAAGGTCGGGACGAAGATGGCCAGGACGCTCCCCACCACACAGACGACGATCGCCGTCTCGACCAGGGTGAGCCCCTGCCTATTGCGTGTCCGTGCCGGCCTCATCGGGAGCGGGCAGCATGGCGTCGCCCGATTCGCCCATCAAGCCGCCCGGCTCGGCGCCGGGCTCTCGGACGAGGATCCACAGCCCGAGCGGGACCCAGGGGTAGGTCTCCCGGTGGCGCCGCTGCAGGTGCTCGAGCTCGGCGTCGCGCGAGAGATCGGCCGACTCGAGCTCGAGGGCGGCGATGCGCGCCTCGATGTCCCGCCGCACCTCGGGGTCGTCCATCAGCCCGTACATCTCGCGGAGGTTCTCGATCGCCTGCTCCGTGCGGCCGAGCGCGCGGAGCTTCGAGGAGGTGGNNCGTGCGCCCGAGGCGCCGGAGCTTCGAGGAGGTGGTGAAGACCATCCACGAGGGCGCGGCCCCGTGGCGGACGGCGAAATTCACGTGCTCGAGGCCCTCGAGCTCGAGGCGCTCGCTCAGCTCCGGATTCTCCTCGCGGAGCTGCCGAGGCTGGTCGAAGACCATGGTCGCGCCGACCGTCCAGCGAATCTTCGGGTCGCCCCGGAAGCGCTCCGCGGCGATGCGTAGATAGTCCAGGCTCCGGAGGTAGTCCTCGGTGTCGATCTCGCCCAGCCGGTAGGTGCCGACCACGCCGATCCACTGGTAGACGGCCTTGAAGTCCGGGTCGAGGGCCAGCATGCCGTCGGCGTGGCGAAAGACCGCGTCGCCTTCGGAGCGGTGCTCGAACTCCTCGCCGAGATAGACCAGCGCGCGCATCCACAGGAGGTCGGCCAGCGCCCGGTCGTAGCCGAGGGAGAGGGTGCGGAGGGCGCCGGGCTCGGGCACGAAGTCCTTGGGATCGTAGCTACGGGTCTCGCGCAGATGCGCGGCGGCGTGGCCACGAAGGAGGTGGGAGCCCGCGGCACAGAGGGCGAGGACGGCGATCGGGATCAGCGTACGCACGACGGACGAACGAAAGGGGCCCCGCGTCGGCGGGACCCCTTTCCATCTTCTAGCAGAAGACGGGGGCTCGAATCACTCCAGCTCGTTCTGCATGAAGAGCGGGCTGCGGTAGAGCTGGTTGTTGCCGTCCGAACCGACCGAGACCTCGAAGAGCGACGGGTTGGTGTCACCGTCGAGGTCGCCGTTGGCGCGGAAGTCGTAGACCCAGTCACCGGCCATGTGGGGCGTGCCGCAGGAGGCGGCGCCGACCATCGGGGCGATCTCGTACTGGTAGAGGAGGGGGTCGGAGACGGTGAAGTTCAGGGCGCCCCAGTCCGGCTCCTGCGCGGTCCAGTCGACGACCGTTTTGACGCCGGCGGGGATGGCGTCGGGCGCCAGGGCGGCGCTGGTCACGCAGCGGGTGTCGGCCACGATGCCGTCGGTGGCCATGACCACGCCGCGCATCGTGTTCCGCTCGGCCTGGTAGTAGGCCTGGGCGCCGGTGAAGAGCGCCTTGAGGTTCGCGGGCGCCTCCGAGGTCTTCGAGCGCTTCACGTAGTTGATGAAGGCCGGGATCGCGATGGCGGCCAGGATGCCGATGATGGCGACGACGATCATCAGCTCGATGAGCGTGAAGCCTTCGTTGTTCTTGTGCTTTCGCAGTAGCTTGGACATGGGTCTCCTTGAAATCTTCCGGGGGGCAATCGGCGGGTAGGTGCCGAGCGTCGGGTGACTACCGGGAGACGATGCAGAATCGGTGCCAAGCTACAAAGCGGGCGGAATCGAACGCTGAGAGCCGAAAAGTGACGTCCTTCGTCGGGCGCGGTGACGAAAAGTGTCACTCGTAGCCCTTGGGCTCGGAGATCCACACCCCGCTGCGGTGGGAGAGCGATTCGACCTGCACGGTGACGCCGTCGCCGTCCAAATCGCCGTTGGCCTGGGACACGAACCAGAACTCGGTCGCGGGCAGATTGTACACCCCCGGAGCGGGAGTGCCGCCGGGCACGCCGGCGATCACCGAGTACTGGAAGCGGGTCGCGCCGTCGGGGCTGGCGCCGAGCTGGGTCCAGTTGGGGATGGTCTCTCTGGAGGGCCAGGCGATGAGCTGCGCCCCCGGTGGGCAGGGTCGAAGGCGTGTAATTGGTGAGGTCGCCTTCGCTCACGTCGGCGTACTGGCCGTGCTCCGCCCGATAGGCCTCCTGCCGCTGCTTGATCTCGCCGAGGAACGACACCGACTCCGCCATCCGGGCGCGCTGGATGTAGCCGCCGAAGGCGGGAATCGCGATGGCCGCGAGCACCCCGAGGATGACGACGACGATCATCAGCTCGATGAGCGTGAAGCCGGCATCGGAGCGGTCGATGGAGGGGCGGCGGCGAGTCGAGGGGCGGTGCATGCAGTTCCGTGAGGCAGGAAGTGTACCGCCAGATTACTCCACGGACTCCTCGCGGTCATCCTCGTGCTTGGCCAGCCGGTAGCGGAACTGCCGGAAGGTCATGCCCAGCAGCTCCGCCGCCCGCTTGCGCACGCCACCGGTCGCCTCGAGGGCGCGATAGAGGATCGCTCGCTCCACGGCGGCGAGGTGCGCCTCGAGATCGAAGCCCTCGCCGATGGCCGGCGCGGCCACCGTGCCCGGCTCGGACGCGGCCCCTTCGGGTCGGATGTCGTCCAGACCGAGTTGCTCGCCGGCGCTGAGCGCGACCGCGCGTTCGATGCGGTTCTCGAGCTCCCGCACGTTCCCCGGGAAGGGTTGGCGGACGAGCCAGTCCATCGCCTCCTCGGTCAGCGCCCGCCGGCGCCCCTGCAGCGTGGAGTGCTTTTCGAGCAGATGCTGCGCGAGGGGCCGGATGTCGTCCGGTCGCTCACGAAGCGGGGGGATGCGGAGGCGGATCACGTTCAGCCGGTAGAAGAGGTCCTCGCGGAAGGTGCCCTCGTCGACCTCGCTCTCCAGGTCGCGGTTGGTCGCCGCCACCACCCGCACGTCGACCGCGACCTCCTCCGAGCCACCCACCGGGCGCACCTTCCGCTCCTGGAGCACCCGCAGCAGCTTCACCTGCAGGGCGAGGGGCAGCTCGCCGATCTCGTCGAGGAAGA
>JABAOG010016344.1_pt2 | contig 22006 bp, 18 predicted proteins | sample 7062131 | NCBI WGS metagenome assembly JABAOG01 (sample SAMN14538629, study PRJNA623070) | marine sediment metagenome | biome: marine biome [ENVO:00000428]; feature: marine pelagic biome [ENVO:01000023]; material: deep marine sediment [ENVO:00002113] | place: India: Arabian Sea | collected...
CTCATGAGCGTGTGGCGCAACTTCTTCCTGGGCGCGGAGCCGACGCGGGGGTGGGGGCCGTTGCGCTGGCTCGACGCGCGGACGTGCCGGCGCGAGGCGCTGGCGGCGCTGGCGCGGCTCGGGATCGGCGTCGACGATCCGGACCGCGCGGCCGGCACGATGTCCGGTGGCGAGCGGCAATCCCTGGCGATCGCCCGCGCCGTCCACTTCGGCGCCCGCGTCCTGATCCTGGACGAGCCCACGGCGGCGCTCGGCGTGAAGCAGGCCGCGCGGGTGCTCGATCGGATGCGCGCCGTCCGCGAGCTGGGGGTCGGCGTCATCCTCATCACGCACAACCCGCGGGACGCGCTCGCGGTCGGCGACCGTTTCGTGGTTCTGCGGCGCGGGCGTCTCGCGGCGGAGCCCGGCCGCGGCGACGCGACGCTCGAAGCGCTGATGGACCTGATGTCCGGCGCGGCCGCGGTCGACGGGGCCGGCGCTACGCCTGTGAGCCTCGGTTGAGCCGCCCGCCGGCTCGCCCGCGGTGGCACGGCGGGTGCGACGCACGGCGGAGCGGGCGGTGCCTCGCCCGGCCTGATCCGACCGCCGCGCGGCCCATCGGCGCCGGCGATGCGCCCCGATGTTCTCGACCACGGGAGCGGAAGGTGAAGCGCGGGATCGATGCCCTGGCGGGATCGCGGTTCGACGTCCTGGTGATCGGCGGGGGCGTGGTGGGCGCGTGCGTGGCGCGAGACGCGGCGCTGCGCGGCCTCGATGTCGCGCTCGTGGAGCGGGCCGACTTCGGGGGCGGCGCCTCGGCGAACTGCCTGAAGATCGTGCACGGCGGCCTGCGCTACCTCCAGAGCCTCGACGTGCGGCGGATGCGTGCCTCGATCGGGGAGCGCTCGGCCTGGCTGCGCGTCGCCCCGCATCTCGTCGAGCCCGCGCCGTTCCTCCTGCCCACGTACGGCCGGGGGTTGCAGCGGCGGACGGTGTTACGCTCCGCGCTGGCCGTCCACGACGCCCTCGCCCGGGACCGGAACCGTGGAGTCGCCCTGGAGCGGCGTCTGCCCGCGGGCAGGATGCTCACGCGCGCCGAGGCGCTCGACCTCGTACCGGATCTCGCGGCGCCGGGGCTCACGGGCGCTGCATTGGTCTACGACGCCCAGATGTACGGCCCGGAGCGCCTGGTGCTGGAGATCGTGGGGGATGCCCACGCCGCGGGGGCCGTCGTGGCCAACTACGTGGAGTTCGAGGGGCCGCTCGTGCGCGCGGGGCGACTGGTCGGCGGGCGCTTGCGGGACCGGCTGGACGGCTGCCGCATCGAGCTGCGCGCCCGGCTGGTGGTCAACGCGGCCGGTTCGGCGGCGCCGGGGCTGGCCACGCGCCTGACCGGCCGGGCCGCCGGCGGCCGCCGGGCGCTGCCGCCGTTCTCGCTGGCGCTGAACGTGGTGGTCCCGGGCCTCGGGCACGAGGTCGGATTCGCCGTCGGCGGCGGGGGCGGGCGGCGGCTGTTCGTGGCGCCGTGGCGCGGACGGACGCTGATCGGCACCGGCCACTACGGCAGTGCCGGCGATCCGCGAGGGCCCGAGGCGGAACGGTGCGTCGACCGGTTCCTGGCCGAGATCGGCCGCGCCCTCCCGGGCCGGCCTTCGGCCCGTGACGACGTGCGCCTCGTGCACCGGGGCCTGGTCCCGCTGGAGCGGGCGGCCCGCGCCGGGGAGCCGCCGCTGCTCAGGCGGCACCGGGTGCTGGACCACGCGNNGTGCCGGAGGCGGTCAGCGTAGTGGCCGAGAAGTTCACGACCGCACGCCGCATCGCGGAGCACGTGGTCGATCTCCTGTTCCGCAAGCTCGACCGCCCGTCGCCGCCCTGTGTCACCGCGGACGTGCCGCTGCCGGGTGCGCCCCGCTCGCCGGAACGGCTGCTCGAGGACTCGCTGCGACGCTTCGGCGGGCGGATCGGCCGGGACGCGCTCGAGCATCTCACGCGGATGTACGGCCGCCGCTACGAACGGGTGCTCCGCGCCGGCGGCGCCGGGACGGGGACCGCGGCCGATCGCGTGGATGTGCTCGAGCTCCAGTTCCTCCACGCGACGCGGGACGAGATGGCGTGTCGCGTCGACGACCTGCTCTGGCGCCGGACCGAGATCGGCCCGCGCGGACTCCGATCGCCGGCTGCCGCCGCACTCGCGGCGCGGGTGCTCGAGAGCGCGGCCGCCGCGCCGGCCGCGGGCGCCAGCCCTAGCGCGAGGCCGGAGCCCGGCGCGCGGATGCCGCCCGTTTCCGAAGCTGCATGACGAGCTGGTGGAGGAGGAAGACCGGCAGCGGCTCCCCGTCGCCGTAGGCGCGAGGCTGCGAGGCTAGCCCTCGCAGCCTCGACTTCAGGCCCGCGCCGGGGCGACCCGCATCGATCACCCCGTCGAGGACGAAGCCGGTCGAGCCCGCCCTCTTCTCGTGCCACGGGAACGGCAGCGGATCGCTCCCCGGCAGGATCCGGATGCCCTGGCGCCCGGCCCCGGCGAACGGCGCCGGGGCCCCGAACCCGCGCGGGCGGCCGCCGTTGTCGCCCAGGAAGAATCCCCGGGCCGGCGGCGCCTCCAGCAGCGCGCGCAGCACGGCGCCGCGTCGGAACCACCACTTGCCGAATCCCCAGGGGATGACCGGGACCGCGCCCGCGTCGGCCACGCGCACGAGCGTGACGCGCAGCGGCAGCCCGTCGGGGACGTCCTCGTCCAGTCCGAGGGCGAGCACTTCCAACCCTTCGCGCGCCGCGATCTGGCGCCCGGCCACGACGACGATCGCCGCCTCCTCCCCGCGCGACGCGACGAGCGAGCATTCGTCGGCGGTCGCCCGGAACGTCCACCGCCCGGCCTCGCCCGCTGCGGCGGCCTCCCGCAGCTCACGGAACCAGTGATCCGCCGCGGCCTCGGTCAGCAGCAGGAACGAGGGCGCCGCCGTCTCGATCCGCAGGCGCCGCCCGTGGCGCCGGAAGTTGGCCAGGGCGCCATCGAGGAACGGCTCGCGACGGTAGCAAGGGTAGAAGTGCACGTGCGCGTCGACGAGGAACGGCCCCGTCATCGTGTCCGGTCCGGAGTTCGTCATGCCTTCGCTCCCGGTGTGGCGTGCGGCTCGGGCCCACGGCCCGCGGTCCGCGGTTCAAATTTCGGACCCCGCCCCGAGCCGGCGGGACGCACGCATCTTGCGGCCACGCCGGCGCGCGCGCCCCGGGCCGTCCCCGCGGCGGCGCACCGATCGCGGGAACGGAGGCTCGATCGTGGCACCCCGGAACCCGGCCGCGCACCTGCTGAAGCCCGGACGGCTGCTCCACCTGGGGGTCAGCCTCGCGCTGCTCGCGTGGATCGTCCGCAGCGTGGACTGGAGCGAGTTCGGCTCGACGCTCCGGCGGACGGACGCGGCGTTCCTGTCGCTGTCGCTCGCCATGTCGCCGGTGTTGATCCTGATCAGCGCGCGCAAGTGGCAGATCCTGCTGCGCGCCCGCTCGCTGACGCCCCGCCTCGGCGCCTGCGTGAACCTGTACGTGATCGGCTACCTCTTCAACAACGTCCTGCCCACGAACGTGGGCGGCGACGTCGTGCGCGGCTACCTGATGGGCCGGAGTACGGGCGACACGTTCACGGCCGTCGCGGCGGTGTTCCTCGAGCGGCTGACGGGGCTGACGGCGCTGGTCGCGATCGGGCTGCTCCTGCTGCCGTTCGGCCCGGGTGGCGCGTGGAGCGCCTGGGTCTACGCGTTCGTCGCCGGCGTCGCGATCGCGTACGGCGCCCTGCTGTGGGCGCTGCTGGATGGCCGCGCGGCGCGATTCGCGCGCCGGTACGAGCACCGCCGCGCGGTGGTGAAGCTGCTCCGGTTCCACGCGGCGCTCGAGGCCTTCCGGTCCTCCCGGTCCGCGCTCATCCGCTGCCTCGGCCTGTCCGTGCTCTTCTATCTCGGCGCGGCGCTGAACATCTACTTCTCGGCCCGCGCGTTCGGCGCCCCGCTCCGGTACGACCAGGCGCTCGTCGCGACGCCGGTCATCCTGATGGTGATCATGCTCCCGATCTCCTTCGGCGGGGTCGGCCTCTCCGAGTGGGCGCACATCTTCGCACTGGGCGGATTCGGCGTCTCGCCGGCGGTGGGTCTGTCCACCGCGCTACTGCTCCGGACGAAGGGCGTGCTGCTCGGCCTGGCCGGCAGCGTGGCGTATCCGTTCTACCGGGCCGGGCCGCTGCACGGCGCGGCGGTCGAGGCGGCGACACGCGACGATCCGCGCGGCACGCACGGGGCCGCCGGCGACGCTCCCCCGACCGCCTGAGCCGGCCTCGCACTCCGGCGATGCTGTGGCCGGACGGCAGCGGAATCGTTGCGTCGCGGCCACACCCGCCCGGGGATCCCGACCACTCCCCGGCCGACGCCCGGGCGCGATGTGCGGGCGACGGCCGCCGGCACACGCCCGGGAACACGCCTTGCTCGCCTCCCGTGTGACGAGCCCGCTCCGCGGACGTGCGCAGCGGCCGCGCCTCGCCGGTCCGTGCCGATCCGGTGGACCGCGGCGCCGGCGATCGGTTCGACACGCCCGGGACGACGCACGCCGCGTCCCGCAGCGGCGAGGGAGGTGCCGTGAGAGTGCTGGGGATCACGACGGAGGGAGATGGAGGCGCGGCAGTCGTCGAGGACGGCCGGCTGCTGGCGGCGATCAACGAGGAGCGCCTCTGTCGGATGAAGCTCGTGGTCGGCTTCCCGCGCGGGTCCATCGCCGAGGGGCTGCGCTTGAGCGGGAGCCGGCCGGACGACGTGGACGTCGCCATCGTCGCGGCCACCAGCAGCGAGTTCGTCGACGCGCTCGAGCCGTTCGACGGCTGGTTCCAGGGGCTTCACGGGGGCTCGACCGGGCTGGTCAAGCGCGCGGCCGGGACGTTGGCGCGTTACCGCGACGTGCTGCCGATTCTCGAGAGCGGCTACTACGCGCTTCAGGCGCCCGCCTACTGGGGCCGGCGCCGGGCGATCCGACGGATCCTGCGGCGCGAGCTCGGGCTGCGCTGCCCGATCCTCTTCGTCGACCACCACTTCGCCCACATCACGTCGGCGTACTTCACGAGCGGGTTCCGCGACGCGCTGGCGATCTCGATCGATGGCGGCGGCGACGGCCGCAGCTCGCTCGTCTACGCCGTGCGTGCCGGCCGGTTCGAGTACCTCTCCGAGACCTCCGCGTACGACTCGCTCGGCAACTACTACGCCTACGTCACGCACATCTGCGGCTTCAAGGCGCAGAAGCACGAAGGCAAGATCACGGGGCTGGCCGCGCGCGGCCGGCCGATCCACGTGCCGGTGCTCCGGGAGTTCATCGACGAGGTCGACGGCCGCCTGGTCAACAAGGGGCGGGTCGCGTTCGGCGGCGCGATCCGGGAGCTGGAGCGCCGCCTCCCGCGCGGCTGGACGCGGCAGGACCTCGCGGCCAGCATCCAGGCGCACTTCGAGGACGTCGTGCGACGCTACGTCGGCTACTGGTGCGCGCGCACGGGGCTGCGGAACGTCGCCGCCGCGGGCGGCGTGTTCGCGAACGTCCGCGTCAACGAGGAAGTGCACCGGCTCGAGCACGTGGACCGGATCTTCATCCACCCGCACATGGGCGACGGCGGGCTGTCCGTCGGCGCGGCCCTGGCCGCGTGCGTCCCCGGTGTGTTGCCCGAGCCGATGCGGCCGCCGCGCGAGCCGATCGCGGACGTCTACCTCGGGCCCGCGCCGACGGACCGCAGCATCGAGGCCGCGCTCCGGGCCCACGCCCTCGAGCCGGAGCCGCTGGGCGGGCCGCTCGAGGAGCGCATCGCCGAGCTGCTGGCCCGGGGACACGTGGTCGCCCGCGCGGACGGCCGCATGGAGTACGGGCCGCGCGCGCTGGGCAACCGCTCGATCCTCTACCAGCCGACCGACCCATCGGTGAACGACTGGCTGAACGAGCGCCTCCAGCGCACGGAGTTCATGCCCTTCGCGCCCTCGCTGCTGCACGAGGCGCGGGAACGGTGCTTCGACGCGCTCGACGGCGCGGAGCACCCGGCGGAGTTCATGACGATCACGTTCCACTGCACGCCGTGGATGCGGCGCCACATGCCCGGCGTGGTGCACCTCGACGGCACGGCGCGGCCGCACCTGGTGCGAGAGGACCGGAATCCCGGCATGCATCGGATCATCCGTGCGTTTCGNNTGCGGTGCGCGCGTTCCTCGCGGGCAACCTGGACTACCTCGCGATCGGCCGCTTCCTGGTGAGGCACCCGGCCGGCGTGAACCACCCGCTGAAGCCGGCCGTGCCCGCCGGCCCGGCGGCGGGCGAGTGACCGGACGCCCGCGTGGGTGGCGGCGTGGCCCGTCGACGGCGGAAGGAAGGAGCGGAACCATGAAGGTGCTCGTGACGGGCGCGACCGGGTTCACCGGATCGGCGCTCGTGAGGCGGCTCCTGCACGAGGGGCACGAGGTCGTCGGCCTCGACAATCAGAAGGGGCTCTTCTTCGACGAGTTGACCCGCGGCGGCGCCCGGATCGTGCTCGGCTCGGTGACCGACCGCGACACGGTGCGGCGCCTGGTCCGAGGCGTCGACGTGGTCCACCACGTGGCCGCCGCGTTCCGGCGGCTCGACGTCGACCGCGGCGTCTATGACGACGTCAACATAGACGGCACGCGGATCGTGGCCGACGCCGCGTACCGCGTCGGGGTCCGGAAGCTGATCTACTGTAGCACCTGTGGCGTGCACGGGAACGTGGCCGAGCCACCCGCCGACGAGGACGCGCCGATCGCNNCCGCCGACGAGGACGCGCCGATCGCGCCCGCGGACTACTACCAGCGGACGAAGTACGAGGGCGAGCGCGTCGTCCAGGAATACACGGCCCGGGGGCTGAAGACGCTGATCCTGCGGCCGGCCGGGATCTACGGCCCGGGGGACCCCGAGCGCTTCTACATGATCTTCCGGCGGGTCGCAAAGGGCTGGTTCCCGATGTTCGGCAACGGGCGTACGCTCTACCACTCCGTCTACGTCGACAACCTGGTCGACGCGTTCATGCTGGCCATGGCGTCCGAGCGCGGCGACGGCCGCGCCTACCTGGTCGCGGACGGGACGCACTGCACGATCGAGGAGCTGGTCCGTCACGTGGCCGACGCGATGGACGTCCCCGTTCGCTTCCGACGCTTCCCCCTGATGCCGCTGCTGGTCGCGGGGCACGTGGTCGAGAAGGCGTGCCGGCCCTTCGGCATCTCGCCGCCGATCTTCCCGCGCCGCGTGGACTGGTACCGCCAGAACCGGGCGTTCGACATCTCGCGGGCGCGGCGCGAGCTGGGCTACGACCCGAAGGTCCCGCTCCCGGTCGGCCTGAGGCGGACCGCGCGGTGGTACCGGGACCGTGGGTACCTGTAGGCCGATGGCGCGCGTCGCATCCGATCGGGCTCGAGGCGCCCCGGACCCGGCCGCCGCGACACGCCGCCGCATCCTCATGGTCGCGCCCCAGCCTTTCTTCCGGCCGCGGGGCACGCCGTTCAGCGTGCTCCACCGCATCCGGGCACTCCTGAGGCTGGGGCACGAGGTCGATCTCGTGACGTACCCCTTCGGCGACGACCCGGGGGTGGACGGCCTGGTGATCCACCGGTGCCGGCGTCCGCCCGGCGTGCGCGATGTACCGATCGGCCCCTCCGTGGCCAAGCTCGCCCTCGACCCGGCGCTCTTCCATCGGGCGAGCCGATTGGCCCGGTCCGGCGCGTTCGACCTCGTGCACACGCACGAGGAGGCCGGTGTCCTGGGCGCGTGGATCGGACGCAGGCTCGGCCTGCCGCACGTATACGACATGCACTCGAGCCTGCCGCAGCAGTTCGCGAACTTCGGCCGCTTCGACCGGCGGACGGTCATCGCGGCGTTCGAGCGCCTCGAGGCGTTCACGCTTGCGGGCGCCGCGGGCGTGATCGCGATCTGCCCCGAGCTGCGCGACCACGTGCGCGCGCGGGGGTACCGCGGCCCGCTCGCCATGATCGAGAACACGCTCGACTTCGAGCCGCCGGCCACGGGTGCGGCCGGGATCGCGCGGCTGCGGCGGCGGCTCGAAGTCGAGGGCGCGGCTGTCGTACTCTACACGGGAACGCTCGAGGCCTACCAGGGGCTGGAGCTGCTGCTCGATGCGGCGCCGATCGTGCGCCGGAGCGTCCCGCGCGTCCGGTTCGTCGTGGTCGGCGGCACGGATGCGCAGATCTGCGAGCTGCGGCGCGGGGCGGAGGCGCGGGGCGCGGGGGACGCCTTCGTCTTCGTGCCCGCCGTGCCGCCTGCCGAGGTGCCGCGCTACCACCGCGCCGCCGACGTGCTGGTCACCTGCCGGTCCCGCGGCACGAACACGCCGCTCAAGATCTACCAGTATCTGCGGGCGGGGAGGCCGATCGTCGCCACCGCGATCCGATCGCACACCCAGGTGCTGGACGCCGCGAGCGCCGAGCTGGTCGAGCCCACGGCCGCCGCCGTGGCCGCGGGCGTGGTGCGGCTGCTGTCGGAGCCCGCGTACGCGCGGTCGCTCGCGGACGCCGCCCTCGCGCTCTCGCGCGAGCGCTACGGCGAGGAGGCGTACATGGAGNNGTTCCTCGCGCGGATCCCGCGCCCCCACTTCGCCGGCCGGGGCGCGCGATGACCGCGCCGCACGGGGCAACGCAGTACCGCGAGGCGGAGCACGCCCGGGACTACGACGCGGACCGGTTCGGCGGCCGGTTCGGCCGGTTCCTCGAGGCGCGTGAGACCGCCCTCTACCTGGCCCTGCTGGACGGACACGACGGAGCGGTCCTCGACGCCGGCGCGGGGACCGGCAAGCTCTCGATCCCGCTGATGCGGGCCGGCCGTCGCGTCGTGGCGCTCGACTTCTCGCCGGCGATGCTCACGATCGCCCGGGCGAAGGCGCGGCGCGCGGGCGTTGCGGGCGCCTTCGCCATCGCCGACGCCCGGACCCTCTGCTTCCGCGACCGTGCGTTCGACTGCACGGTCGCCTCCCGCCTCCTGATGCACCTTCCCGACTGGCGCGCCGCGATCGCGGAGCTGTGCAGGATCACGAGGGACACGTTGATCGTCGACTTCCCGCCGCCCATCGGCTTCGCCCGCATCGAATCGGCCTGGAAGCGCAGGGTCCGGCCACGGCCGGCCGGCGCGCACCGCGGGTACGCGACGATCTCGCCGCCCGCGCTCGCCGCCCAGCTCGCGGCGCACGGCTTCGCCGTGGATCGCGTGACCCGCGGTTTCTTCCTCCCCGTCCGCGTCCACCGCTGGCTCGACCGCCCCGGCGTGTCGCGACGCATCGAGGCGGGCTTCGACCGCGTCGGCCTGACGCGCCGGTTCGGCTCGCCGGTCACGGTCCGGGCGCGGCGCCGGGTCTGACCGTACGGCCGGCGCGCCGGAGACCCGTGCCGCGCGCGGCGGGCGGCGCCGACGCGCTCGCTGCGGGCGGCCGGCGGCGTCCGCGCCTACTGCGCCGCGCCGAGCGACCGCATCGTCTCCCACGCGAACGCCACGCCGGGATCGTCCTCCGTCCCGGCGCCGCCCTTGTCGAACCGCGGCCAGCCGCCGGCATCGGCCTTCTGGTGCCACGCGGCGTGGAAGAAGATGTACCCGCCGCCCCGGTACGTCGCCTCGATCTCCCGCTTCGCCCGGTCGCGGTCCGATGCCGCGAACACGCCCGGCCGGTCCATGGCGTCCAGGCCGGGGCGGTACTCGATGCAGACGTCGCCGCCGGTCGGCGGCGCCTCGCCGTTGCGCCCCCAGGTGTCCGAGACGAAGCCGTCGTTGGCGCCCGTGTCGTGGGATGCGTACACGACCCGGTCGGGGTCCGCCGCCTTCGCGATCCGGTACAGCTCGCGGTAGCCGTCGGCCTCCGTCAGCAGTGCCTGGTCGTAGCCGGAGTGGTACGGCTCGTTCGCGATGTTGACCCAGAGGTGGCGCCACGGCCGCAGGAAGCGCATGGTGTTGCGCACCGCCGCGCGCACCGCGCCGTCGCCGTCCAGCTCCTGGTCGCGGCCGCGGTAGAAGAAGACCACCACCGGCACCATGCGCCGATCCGCCGCAGCGTCCAGCAGCCTCGCGAGCCGGTCCCGGTACTCGGGCTTCAGCGCGCCATCGGGCGCGTATCCGTTGAACGCGGAGTTCCCGCCCGCCGTGTGGCGCCCTCCCTGGATCGTGAGCGAGAAGCTCTGGATCCCGTGCGCCGCCATCTCGTCCATCGCGCCGATCAGCCGATCCGTGATCTCGTCGGACTGGAGCGCGTTGGCCAGCCGGAGGCCGAACGGACGGATCGGCTCGCCATCGAGCTCGAACACGCCGCCGTCCCGGGAGAGGACCGGCGTCCGGATCGAGTCCGCCGGGTAACCGGGGGTCCCGAGAGAATCGTCGCCCGGTGCCGTGGACCCGCCTCCGCCTTCGGACGGGCCGCATGCCGCGACCGCGAGGACCCCCAGTACGCCCGCCATGATCGTCTTTGCCTTCATCGTTCTGCTCCCTCGTCGTTCCGGGCGCCGCGCGCCCCCTTTCGACTCCTACAGAGCAGGGTGGGGCGGGGGTCCCTGGCGCGTCGCGCTCGCCCGGCTCGTGGCGTCGCGGCCTCGCGTCCGGTCGACCTGGCGCGCGAGCCCGCGAACCGCGTCCCGCGCGTCCAGGAACGGCACGCCCCACTCGCTCAGGCGCGCACGAAACCCATCGCTGGAGGCAATGACCAGCGGCGCGGCGTGCACCGCCTCGCGCACGGCGTCGCCGTCATCGCCGTCCAGGTACAGCACGCCGTGTACGTCGAGGCCGACCTCGCGGACCGTCGGGGTCAGCGCCGCATCGAGGGCGGCGCGACTGAGTCCGTGGACGACGAGGACCATGAGCGCGCTCCGGCTGGCCCGGTACGTCCACGCGATCAGCTCCGACCTCAGCCCCTCCGACGCATCGGCCGAGACCTCGACGACGGCGCCGATGAGGCGACCCGCGAGCCGCCGGGCCGCCGCTTCACCCGGCGGCCGCGGCGCCGCGGTCCCTTCGAACGCTCGCTGCATGCGGACCTCCCTCTGGCGGCCGGTCCAACCCACGCCACCAGCGGAGCAGGCCGCGTTCCCGACCGTGCAGGCGGCTCCGGCGCCGGGCCGCCGACCGCGCCGCGGCCGCGGCGCGCCGACCGGCGCGCAGATCTCCACCCGCCTGCGCGGTGCGCCACCCGCCGCCACCCGGTCCACCCGCCGCCGCCGTGCGCCAGGGCCACAACCCGTTGCGGTCGGGCCACACCGGGTCCGCGGAAACGGCGCGTGCGCGCCGCTCCCGCGCGGGGCGGCTGCGGCACACGCGTTGCCCCGCTCGAACGGCAATGAATGAGCGCGCATCGCTGTCCGTCGTGGTTCCGCTGTTCAACGAGGAAGCCAGCCTCGAGATCCTGGTCTCGGCGGTCCGGCACGCGCTCGGCGACGCACGCGACTGGGAGCTGGTGCTGGTCGACGACGGCAGCACGGACGGCACCGCGGCGCTCGCGGCAAGCGTCGCGGCCGCCGACGACCGCGTCCGCCTGGTTCGCCTCGCCCGCAACTACGGCCAGACGCCGGCGCTTCAGGCGGGCTTCGACCGTGCGGCCGGCGCGGTGGTGATCAGCATGGACGGGGACCTCCAGAACGACCCCGCCGACATCCCGCGCCTCGTCGCGAAGGTCGAGGAAGGGTTCGACCTCGTGACGGGCTACCGCGAGCGACGCCAGGACCGCCTGTGGACGCGGAAGGTGCCGTCGTGGATCGCGAACCGCCTGATCCGGGCGATCACGGGGGTCGCGGTCCGCGACAACGGGTGCTCGCTCAAGGCCTACAGGCGCGAGCTGCTCGACCGGCTCCACCTGTACTCCGACATGCACCGGTTCATCCCCGCCGTCGCCGCGGCCACGGCGGGCGCGCGCATCGCGGAGATCCCGGTCCGGCACCATCCCCGGCGTTTCGGTGAGAGCAAGTACGGCCTCTCCCGCGTAGGGAAGGTGGTGGCCGACCTGCTGACGATCACGATGATCCGTTCGTTCCGCGAGCGGCCGCTCGCGCTGTTCGGCGCGGCCGCCGCGGCGGCCGCCGTGCGCGGCGTGCTCTTCGTCGCGGCGGCGGCCGCGTCCTGGCTCTATTTCCAGGACGCCAAGGCGAACGCACTGGTGTTCCCGGCGATCGCGCTGCTCTGGTTGGGTCTGGCCGTCTACCTGCTGCTCCTGGGCCTGGTCGCCGAGGTCGCGCTACGCGAGCGGCGGACGCTATGTACGGATCACCCCCCGCTCGTGCGGGAGGCGCGGTAGCACATGGACGAGATCGTCGCTCCGCCGGTCCCGGGCCCCGGACTCGCCGCCGACCCGGGGATCGACGTGTCGGTGATCGTTCCGGTCGGCGAACGGCCGGCGCCGCTCGACGGCCTCTACCGCGAGTACGCCGCCGCGCTCCGGCAGACGGGGCGGACGTTCGAGTTCATCTTCGCGGTGGAGCCGTGGCGCCGGGAGCTGCTGCCGGCGCTCTCGCCACTGCGGGAGCGCGGCGAGCCCGTCCGGACGCTCGTGGTCGGCCAGGCGGTCGGTGAGACGGCGCTGCTCAGGATCGCGGCGTCGGAGGCGCGCGCGCCGATCGTGGTCACGCTGCCCGCGTACCGACGCGTCGACGCCTCGGCGCTGCCGGCGCTGATCCGGACGGTCGAGGCCGGCGCCGACGTGGCGATCGCCTACCGCTGGCCGCGCCGGGACGCCTGGATCAACCGCTGCCAGAGTCGGCTGCTCCACGGCGCGGTGCATCGGTTCATCGGCGAGCGGATCCGGGACATCGCCTGCGGCGTGCGTGCGATGCGACGGGACGTGCTCCAGCGACTCCCGCTCTACGGCGATTTCTCGCGATTCCTCCCGCTGCTCGCCCGACGCGAGGGGTTCCGGGTGGAGGAGGTGCCCGCGACGCAGCACGACGCCGACACGCGCACCCGGATCTACCGGCCGCGCCTCTATCTCCAGCGCATGCTCGACCTGCTCAACCTGTTCTTCCTGCTCCGCTTCACCGAGAAGCCGCTGCGCTTCTTCGGACTGGTGGGCAGCCTGCTCGCGCTGACGGGAACGCTGGTGCTCGGGCTCCTCTTCATCCAGCGGCTGGGTGGGGAGGGGATCGCCGACCGGCCCATGCTGCTGTTCGGCGCGCTCCTGCTGGTGCTCGGCGCGCAGGCGATCGCGCTGGGACTGGTCGGGGAGATCATCGTGCACCTCCACGCGCCGGACCGCCGGCCGTACCGCATAGCGGACGGCGTGCCCGGGCCGTGAGGCGCGCGAGGAACGGCGCACCCGGACGGAGCGGCGCGGGCCGTCGCCGCCCGTCGCGGGTGCCCGGTCGCGCAGGGACGGCCTCCGCACGCGGCCTCTCGGCGGCCCGGGCGCAGGGCCGCGCCGTCATCGATCACGCAACGTCCGCCGGAGCATGATGGTCGATCCTCGAGACGGCAGCGCCATCCCACTGACGCGCACGGAGAGCGAGTGGCGGCCGCTGCGGCTCGCCGGCCGGGTCGCGCTGTCCCGTGCACAGGCCCTCGCGCTGGCGGGCACCTTCGCACTGGCCACGGCACTGCGACTCCACGGCATCGTGTCCTGGGCGTTCGAGCACGACGAGGCGTTCACGTACTTCCGGGCACTGGAACTGGCTCAACTGAACGCGCGGCCGCTGTACTTCCTGATCCACCGTGCGTTCCTCGAGCTGCTTCCACACGACCCCTTCTACCAGCGGCTGCCGTCCCTGGCGTTCGGGCTCGCGGGCGTGTGGGCCACCTGGGTGCTCGGGCGTCGGGTGTTCGGGACCGTCGCCGGCCTCGTCGCCGCCGGCCTCGTCGCCATCTCGCCCTGGCACATCTTCTTCAGCCAGTTCGCGCGCTACTGGTCGCTGGTCTACCTGCTGTCCGCGGTGCTCTACCACGTGCTGCCGCACGCGGTGGACACGGACCGGCGCGGGCGGTACCTGGCGGCGCTCGCGCTGATCCTCATCGGCACGCTGTCCCACCCGACCTTCCTGTTCCCGCTGGTGGGCATCATCCCCGTGCTGCTGCTGGTGCGCCGCTCGGGCGAGCTGGCCTGGCGCTGGCCCTCGCGTCGGGCGTGGCGCCTCCTCTGGGGTCCGCTGGCCGGCCTCGCGTCCGCGGGGCTCGCCCTGCTCGCGATCACCCGCAACCTGGGCGCGCTGCGGAACGGCCACAGCCGCGGAATCGAGGAGACGCTGCGTCTCGTGCCCGCCATGATCCAGTGGACGGGCGTCGTCGTGGTCGCCGCGACCGTGGTCGGCGGCACGTGGCTGCTGGCGTACCGGCCGCGTGACCGGCGCTGGGCCGCCATGGCGCTCCTCGGCGGCGCGGCCTCCCTGACGCTGCTCCTGGCCGCGTCCTTCACGACGGCCGTGTACAGCGACTACGGCTTCCCGATCCTTCCGCTGGTCTTCGTCACGATCGGCGGCGCGGTGCAGCGGCTGGCGGAGGCCGTGCACGGCCGCGGCGCGCGCTCCGTCCCGGCCGCCGCGCTGGCCGTGCTCGTGGCCGGCACGCTGCCGAGCACTCTGTCGCATCTCTCGGATGGATCGAGGCACGACCCGCGCCCCGCCTACGCACGCATCGCGGCCGAGATCGCGCGGGGCAGACACGCGCCGGTGTACGGGTCGGCGCCCGAGATCCAGCGGTTCCACGCTCCCTGGCTCGACATGGTCGAGCTCGAGCCGGACCCCGCGCACCTCGATCGGGCGCTCCAGCGGTCCGGCGGCCTCTGGCTGATCGGCTTCTACCGCCGCGAGGGGATGGTGCTGGCCAGCGAGCGCGTCGCCGCCTGGGCGCGTAGACACTGCCACGTCGTGCTGCGGACCCAGCGTCCGAGGCTCGACTACCGCGTCTACCGCATCGAGCTCCACTGGTGCGGCGACGGCCGCACCGTCGGTGCGCTACCGGTCGGGATGCCGGCGGAAGACGATCGGGACCGTCCGCAGGATGATCCCGATGTCCTCGAGAACGGTGCGACGCTCGATGTACTCGAGGTCGTGACTCAGCTTGCGGCGCACGTCCTCGATCGTCAGGTCGTGGCTCTGATGGAGTTGCGCGAGGCCGACCATCCCGGGAAGCACCCGCTGGCGGTCGCCGTAGCCGTCGATCCGCTCGCGCAGGCGATCGAAGATCCCCGGCTGCTCGGGGCGCGGGCCGACGATGTTCATGTCGCCGCGCAGCACGTTGAAGAGCTGCGGCAGCTCGTCCAGGCCGGTCCGGCGCAGCACGCGGCCGACGGGCGTCACCCGGGGGTCGTCCGGCGCCGTCCACGTTTCGCCGTCGCGGTCCGACCCCACGTACATCGTTCGGAACTTGTAGATGCGGAACAGCGCGCCACCGTGGTCGTGGCGGCGACGGCCGCCGCGGCCGCCACTCGCTCCGCGTCGGCGGTCCAGGCCGACGCGCGCCTGCGTGTACAGGACGGGGCCCGGCGTGGTCAGCCGGACCAGCAGCGCGACCGTGACGAGCAGCGGAGCGCACAGCACGATCGCGACCGCGGCGATGCCGACGCTCAGCATCCGGCACAGACGGTCCTGGACCGCCGGCGCGCGCGCCGCCGCCCGGAAAGCAAGGATACGGCGCGCGTGCGCGAGCCCGCTGTCGAGCGGAGGCGCTGCCGTGGACCGGGGTCCGATCTCCGCAGGCCGCCGGGGGTGTTCGTCCATACGCGCCGCTCCAGCCCGCTCGGCGAAGGTCACGCCCGACGCCAGAGGCGCGACCGGTCGAGCTCGTGCCGCTCCATGAGGCGGTAGAGCGTCGTCCGGTCGACGCCGGCGATCCGCGCCGCCTCCGACATGTTGCCGCCGGCCTCGCGCACCAGCCAGGCCAGGTAGTCGCGCTCGAACTCCGTGATCAGCCGGTTCCTGGCCGCGTGGTAGTCCTGGCGGTCGAAGCTGCCGAAACGCGGCGCGCGCGCGGAGCCGGTCGCGGCCGGCGAAATCTCCTCGAGCGATGGGAGCTGCTCCGGCTGGATCCGCGAGCCGGGCTCCACCAGCACCGCCGCGTGCTCGATCACGTTCTGGAGCTCGCGCACGTTGCCTCTCCACGGCCGCTCCTGGAGCGCGCGGACCGCCGCGTCCGTCAGCTCCGGAACGGGCGAATCCGCGCCCCGATGCCGTGCCCAGCCGTGGATCAGGAAATGCCTGGCCAGCACCGGGACGTCCTCGGGCCGCTCGCGCAGCGGCGGGATCCGGATCGGCACCACGCGCAGCCGGTAGTAGAGGTCCTTCCGGAACGCCCCGTCCTCGACGGCCTCCACCGGGTCGCGGTTCGTCGCGGAGATGAACCGGGCGTCGACCACCGTGTCGGCCACGGCGCTTCCGACGCGCCGGACCACCCCGTCCTGGACCACGCGAAGGAGCTTCGCCTGGAGCGGCGGGGCCATCTCCGCGATCTCGTCCAGGAACAGCGTGCCGCCGTGCGCCGCCTCGAGCAGCCCCGCCTTGTCGGCCACGGCGCCGGTGAACGCGCCCTTGCGGTGGCCGAACAGCTCGGACTCCAGCAGCGTCTCCGGCAGCGCCGCGCAGTTCACGGCCACGAACGGCCTCCGGCCGCGCCGGCTGTGCTCGTGGATGGCCTGCGCGACCAGCTCCTTGCCCGTGCCGCTCTCGCCGCTGATCAAGACCGAGGCGTCCGTCGACGCGACCTTCCGCGCCAGCTCGACCGCCGCCCGGAACGGCGCCGATGTCCCGAGGAGCGTCACCCGGGAGCTGTGCCCGTTCCGCGCCTCCAGCTCGGCCCGGGCACTCCGCGCCCGCCGCGCCACCAGGATCGTGTACGCCGCACGCTCGATCAGCACCTGGAGGTGCGCGGCCGAGAACGGCTTGGGCAGATACTCCCACGCGCCGGCGCGGAGCGCCTCCACGCTCGTACGCACGCTCGGACTCGCCGTCGTCGCGATCACCACCGCATCGGGGCTCACCCTCAGGCACGCCCGCACCAGGTCGAGCCCCGACGCCTGCGCGATCCGCAGGTCGAGCAGCACGATGTCGAAGGCGCGTCGCTCGAGCAGCACCCGCGCCTCCCTCCCACGCTCGCACGTGCTCACGCCGTAGCCCTCCGCACGCAATACGCGCGCGCAGACCTCGCACTGCTCGCGATCCGCGTCCACGACCAGGATGCGGAGGTCGGCCTTCGCATCCGACGGCAGCGGCAGGAGCCCCATCGGGTCGTTTTCATCGCACGGTGGCGGTGCACTCGCGAAGACCGCATCGCCGACCTCCGCCACCGGCATCCGGATCGGAGGATCCGGGTGGGCCATGTCCACAGGCATACTCGATCACCGCTCGGTCCGAACCCGCTGCCGCGCTCGACACGGTCCGTCCTGGATCATGAACGAAAACGAGCCCGTCACTCCGCGGTGCGGTGACGGGCTCCGTTGCGGGGCCTCCCGGCGCCCGATGCCGGGACGCGGCTCGGGAGGTCGCTCGCGGCCTCGTGGCCGCCGGAGCTCGACCCTGCAACCCGCATGCCTCGCGGCGGCCGCACGCGCTGCCGCGGTCCGCTCGCAGGTTCAGCCCTTTGCCGCGGTATTGCGGTCACCGCGCCGCCGCGCCGGCCACGCCGTCGTTCCACGGGGCGCCGGCCGCGATGGCGGGGATCTTGCCTCGACCGGCGTCCGGTGCAGGCAGCGGCCGCGCGGCGGCAGACAGCACGGATCGATCCCCATGCGAACCGACTCTCGAATCCTGGTCACCGGCGCGGCGGGCTTCATCGGCAGCCACCTCGTCGAGCGCCTGCTGTCTCGCGGCGACCGGGTGATCGGCGTCGACAACTTCGACCCGTTCTACTCGCCCCGGGAGAAGCGACGCAACCTCGAGAGCGCGCTCACGTGCTCCGGATTCCGTCTCGTCGAGGCCGACTGCGCCGAGCTGGATGCGCTCGAGCGGCGGCTCGACGGCGAGGCTTTCGACGCGGTCGTGCACCTGGCGGCGAAGGCGGGCGTCCGCCCCTCGATCGAGGACCCGCTGGGGTACGCCCGCGCGAACGTGACCGGCACCCAGGTGGTCCTGGAGCTGGCGAGGCGGCGCGGCGTGCGCCGGTTCGTGTTCGCCTCGTCGTCGTCGGTGTACGGCAACCACGGGAAGGTGCCGTTCTCGGAGGACGACCCGGTCGACCGGCCGATCTCGCCGTACGCGGCGACGAAGCGGGCGGGCGAGCTGCTCTGCCACACGTACCACCACCTGTTCGGCATGAGCACGCTCTGCCTGCGGTTCTTCACCGTGTACGGCCCGAGACAGAGGCCGGACCTGGCGATCCGGAAGTTCGCGACGCTCATGATCGAGGGCGGCCGGATCCCGTTCTTCGGCGACGGGACGAGCGAGCGGGACTACACGTGGATCGGCGACGTCGTGGACGGCGTCGTCGCCGCGGTCGACCGGACCGCTCGGGTGGACGCCGAGTACCAGCTCATCAACCTGGGCGAGAGCCGCACGACGACGCTGTCCCGCCTGGTCGCATTGATCGCGGAGGCGTTGGAGTCCGTGCCGCGTCTGCACCGGCTGCCGATGCAGCCTGGCGACGTCCGGCGAACCTGTGCGGACGTCACCCGCGCGCGCGATCTGCTCGGATACGCCCCGGGCACGCCGGTCGAGACGGGCATCCCCCGGTTCGTCGAGTGGCTGCGCGCGGCCGCCTGATCACGCCCCCGGCCGGGGCGGCGCCGGCGGCGCCCGGCTCCGTCCGCCGGCCTCGTGTGCGACTCCGCGGCCCTGGTGCGTCATACGGATTGGACGCAACATAGGAGGAGCGCATGAGGATGCTGGTCATGGCCGTCGCGATGCTGGTTCCCACGACGCTGCACGCACAGGGTTGGATCGAGCCGCCGCGGCCGGGCGCACCGCTCGGCGTCGTCCGGGAGGGGACCGCCGTCAGGGTCCGGGTCGCGGGCCGCGTGGCGCACGTCGAGGTCGAGGAGTGGTTCCGGAACGACGGCCGCGCGGTCGCGGAGGGCGATTACCTCTACCCGCTGCCGGGCGAGGCCGTGTTCGCGAACTTCTCGCTGTTCCAGGGCGACCAGGAGCTGCGTGGCGAGACGATGGACGCCGAGGAGGCGCGGCGGATCTACGAGGAGATCGTGCGCAGGCGGCGCGACCCGGCGCTGATCGAGCTGGTCGGCAACGGCCTGATCCGCGCCCGCGTCTTTCCGATCGAGTCCGGCCAGAGGCGGCGCATCACGCTGCGCTACACGCAGATGCTCGAGCGAGCGGGTGACGCGCTGGAGTTCCGCTACGTGGCGGGCGGCCGCCATCCGGGCGTGATCGCGCAGGGTCCGTCCGGGCGCGAGGGGGTGGGACCGCCGCCGGTCCGTGGCGGCGAGGGACGACTCACGTTCGAGCTCGTGGCGGACAGCGCCGAGCTGTTCCGGAACCCGTTCTCGCCGACGCACGAGCTGCGGGTCGAGCGCCGCGACGGCAGGCTCGTGGTCCGGCCGGCTTCGGAGCTGGACGGCCGACTCGCACTGTTCCTGCCGCTGGCGCGGGGGCGGATCGGCGTGACGCTGTCGGCGCACCGGCCGGCCGGCCGCGAGGACGGCTACTTCATGCTCACGCTCTCGCCGGGCGAGCCGGACGCGGCGACGGCGCTGCCGCGCGACGTCACCGTGGTCGTCGACGTGTCGGGCTCGATGTCGGGCGAGAAGATCGAGCAGGCGCGCGAAGCGCTCCGGCAGTTGCTCGGCACGCTGACCGGGCGCGACCGGTTTCGGCTCGTCGCGTTCAGCAGTCGCGTCCAGCCGCACCGCGACGATTGGAGCGAGGCGACGCGTGCCGGGCTCGCGGACGCCCGGCGCTGGGTCGACGACCTGCGGGCCGAGGGCGGGACCGACATCGCCGGGGCGCTCCAGGAGGCGTTCCGGCTGGAGAGCCCGGCCGGCCGGCTGTCGATCGTCGTGTTCCTGACCGATGGGCTGCCTTCGGTCGGCGAGCGGGACCCCGAGCGGATCGCGGCACGGGCGGACCACGACCGCGGCGGTGCCCGGGTCTTCGCCTTCGGCGTCGGCTACGACGTGAACACCTACCTGCTCGACCGGCTGAGCGCCGCGGGGCGCGGTACGACGGAGTACGTCGAGCCCGGCGAGGATGTCGAGGCCGCGCTCGCCTCGCTGTCGGCCAAGATCCGGCACCCGGTGCTGACGGACCTGGAGATCGCCGATGCGCCGGTCCGGCTGATGGAGATCTACCCTTCGTCGCTGCCGGACCTCTTCGCGGGTGAGGACCTGGTCGTCTTCGGTCGCTACGAGGCGGCGCGCGGCGACCGCGCGGGCGAGCTGGCGTTCGCCGGCCGGCGCGGCGGCCGCGCCGCACGCTTCGCGGCCCGGGTCGAGTTCCCCGCCGNNCGCGGAAGATCGGCGAGCTGGCCCGCCTCATCCGGCTCGACGGACCGCACCCGGAGCTGGTCGACGAGGTCCGGCGCACCGCATTGCGGTACGGCCTGCTCAGCGAGTACACGTCGCACCTGGTGCGCGAGCCGGAGCTGGTGGCCGGCGAGCGCCGCGGCTGGGCCCCGGGTGACCGGCGCGGCGGCGGCGTGCCGGCGACGGCGCCGGCCGCGGCGACCGGCCGCGGCGCCGTCGTCGCGGCGGAGGAAGCGCGGCTGCGGCGTGAGGTGGCCTCCGTGGCCGCGCTCGACGCCGTCGAGGTGCAGGCCGCGGAGGGCGTGGCCGATGCCGCGGGCGAGTCTCGCGTCGTCGCCGGTCGGCGCTTCCTGCTGCGCGACGGGGTATGGACCGACGTGGGGCACCGGCCCGACCGTCGTCCGGTCGAGGTCGCGCCGTTCGGCGCCGCGTACTTCGAGCTCCTGGCCCGACTCCCGGAACTGCGGCCCTACCTCGGCGCGTTCGCAAGGGTGACCGTCGCGGGGGAGGCCGCGAGCATCCGCGTGACCGACGGCGGCGCCGACACACTCGCGCCGGCGGAGCTCGACCGGCTCGTCAGGGACTTCCGAGGGAAGTGATGCAGGTCGACTGGGACGAAGTCTACCGGAGCACGTACCAGGAGCTGGTGCGCTTCCTCCACCGGAAGGTGTGGGACGTCGATCGGGCGCGCGAGCTGGCGCAGGAGACGTTCGTCCGCGCACTGCGGCACGAGCCGGCGGAGCCGCGAGCGTGGCTGTTCCACGTGGCCGCGAACCTCGCCCGCGACGAGGCGCGCATGGTGGTCCGGCGCAAGCGGCACCTGGCGCTGCTCCAGACCGATACCGAGGCGACGGCGGCGGCGCCGCCGGACCCGCAGCAGGAGGCCGAGCGCAACGAACGCCGGGAGGCGGTGCGCCGGGCGCTGGAACGGCTGAACGAGCGGGACCGGGAGGTGCTGCTGCTCTGGGATGCAGGGTTCAGTTACAGGGAGATCGCGGACCGGACCGGCCTGGCGCCGGGAGGAGTCGGGACCACGATCGCACGGGCGCGGCAGCGGCTGGTCGAGACCTACGCCGCCCTGGAGGAGACGCATGTGGCACGTCGATGACGGTGAGCTCCACGCCTGGCTCGATGGCGAGCTCGAAGCCGTCGCGGGAGAGCGGAGCGTGGAGATCGAGGCGCACCTGGCGGTCTGCGCCGACTGCGGCGACCGCCTCGAGCAGGCGCGGCGCTACAGGAGCGCGGCCCGNNGGAGTTGCTGCTGCGGGCCGGGTCCGGGCCGGCCGCGTCCGCGCCCCCGTGGTGGCGCACGCCCCGGATCATCACCTGGGCCGCGAGCATCGCCCTGGCGCTCGGCGCCGGCTGGTTCGCGCGGGCCGCGCTCGCGCCGCCCGCCCGGCCGGGGCTCGACTCGGCCGTTCGCACGGAGGCCGGGACGCGCGGCGAGCCCGCCGTCGAACCGCGCCTCGCGCGGGAGGAGCGGGCCGCCCGGCCGACGGACGTGCGCGAAGCGGATCCGGTCGAGGCGCTGGAAGCGCCGTTGCCGCCCGGCGGCGCGGATGCGGCCGCCCCCGGGCCCCGGCTGGCCGCCGCGGAACCCGCCGCCGGCGCCGACGGCCCGGGAGTCGGCCGCCCGGCGGG
>JABAOG010007090.1_pt1 | contig 22004 bp, 17 predicted proteins | sample 7062131 | NCBI WGS metagenome assembly JABAOG01 (sample SAMN14538629, study PRJNA623070) | marine sediment metagenome | biome: marine biome [ENVO:00000428]; feature: marine pelagic biome [ENVO:01000023]; material: deep marine sediment [ENVO:00002113] | place: India: Arabian Sea | collected...
CCTATGTGAGCCTCTCGGTGGGCAGCTTCCTCCTGGTCACCACGGGTACCCTGAGCGCGATCCTGGCCATCGTCGGCTTCTGGTGGCTCATCGACGTGCTCGTGGCGCCGGGCTTCTTCTGCCACAACGTCTGCCCGTCGGGCTTCCTGCTCGAGCAGATGGGTCGCTTCAGTCTGGTGGCGCTTCGCAAGCGCGGCGCCGAGCCCTGTCCCACCGGCTGTGACCTCTGTGAGCGAGCGTGTCCCTACGGGCTGCAGCCCAAGGAACGCACCCACCGCCCGGCCTGCGACGCATGCGGGCGCTGCGCGGCGGTCTGCCCGTCGAAGCGGCTCGTGCGCCACTTGCCGGTGATCACGGCGGCCCTCCTCGGTCTCTTCGCGCTCACGCCGACATCGGCGCTGGCGCACCACAACAAGGGCCTGCCCCACTACGGCTACTACGAGAACTACCCGCAGGTCCCCACCGAGGAGTTCCTCGAGATCCAGGACCGCTGGGAGATCGGCGCCACCATCTTCAACTTCCAGGGCTACGACGGACGGCGCACCTCCGACACGCCCAACGACGTGAAGGTCTACCTCTACCTCTACGACCTGCAGGCGGAGGAGTCCTACCAGGGGCCGGTGGACATCGAGATCCGCCGTCACGGTCAGGTCGTGGCTCGCTACGACCGGAGCGAGCCCGATGAAGAAGCGGTCTACTCCACCCGGGAGACGCTTCCCGAGACCGGCGAGTACCAATTGGTCGCGAACATCGACGGCGAAGAGGTCGTCCTGGACTTCTACGCGGACCTCAACGACGGCGTGTCCTGGTGGGTGGTGTGGATGATCGGGCTGCCGGTGTTCCTCGTCTTCGGGCTGGCTCTCTTCGGCCGGCGCGGCAAGGACCGTCGCCGTCGCCGTCGCCGTCGTGGTGCTGCCGCCACCGCCATCAGCCTCCTCTGCGCGTTCTTTCTCCCGACGCTCGCCCGGGCACAGGTCCAAGACTGCGCGACCGGCGAGGGACCGATCCTCACGGACGATGGCCCCATCCACGTGATGAGCGGGCTGCCGCCCTGGCTCTTCTCGACGGCGGTCGTCGCGGTGCTCGTGCTCTCCTTCGTCGCCACCGAGTGGCTCGCCCCTCGACTGGCTGCGCCGGGCAAGCGGACCATCAACCTCCTCAAGCGCAAACGCGCGTACGACATCGCGCGCAGCCGCTGGGTCCACACCGTTCCCCAGCTCCTGATGACCGCGCTGCTCCTCTACCTGCTCTACGTCGGTCTCACGGGCAGCCGGGTGGCCAACCTCGCGCCCACCCTGGTGTGGACCATCTGGTGGGCGGCACTGATCTTCTCGGTGCTCTTCTTCGGGTCGGCCTGGTGCGCCGTCTGCCCTTGGGACGGGCTGGCGAATCTGGCATCGCGGCTGCGGCTCGCGGCGCGGGTGGAGCCCCTGAGCCTCGGCCTTCGCTTCCCGAAGTGGCTCGCCAGCCTGTGGCCTGCCATCGCTCTCTTCGTCGTGCTCACCTGGCTCGAGCTCGGCTGGGGCGTGACCACCGACCCCCGCGCCACGGCGTACATGGGGCTGGGGATGGCCGCGTTGGCGATCGTCGGAGCCCTGCTCTTCGATGGAAAGAAGTTCTGTCGCTACGTCTGTCCGGTGGGGCGCATCTGCGGCATCTACTCGACCTTCGCCCCGGTCGAGATCCGCGCCCGGAACCCGAAGGTCTGTGCCCGCTGCACGACCGAGGATTGCCTGAACGGCAACGACCACGGGTACGCCTGCCCGACCGGGATCTCGCTCAAGGTCATCCAGGACTCCGCCGACTGCACCATGTGTGGCGAGTGCATCCGCAGTTGCGACAAGCGCAACGTCGCCCTCAACCTCCGGCCCTTCGGCGCAGACCTGGCGCCGGGCGTGCGCCCACGGCCGGACCAGGCGTGGCTGGCCATCGTGCTCCTCTCGCTGACGCTCTTCCACGGGCTCTCGATGACCTCCGCATGGGAGAGCTTCGAGCCGGGGAGCACGAGCGTCCTCAAGTGGCTCGGCCTCACGCTCGGTACTCCGCGGGTGGTCAGCTTCACGCTGGCCATGGTCGTCGCCTGTGCGATCCCCGTCGCCCTCTACGCCGGTAGCGCGAGGCTCGCCGCCCGCTGGTCCGGCGGTCGCTGGTCGGGTCGCGAGCTCTTCATCCGCTACTCCTACGCGCTCCTGCCGGTCGCGCTCTTCTATCACCTGGCTCACAACCTCATGCACCTGCTCATGGAGGGCGGGCACGTGGTGCCGCTGCTGAGCGATCCCCTCGGCGACGGCTCCGATCTCTTCGGCACCGCCGCGTCCCGGGTAGGCGAGCTGGTATCGGAGGAGGGGCTCTGGGCCATGCAGCTCGCCTTGATCCTGCTGGGTCACGTGTTCGGGATCGTGGTCGCCCACCGGGTGGGACACCGGCTCTTCGATGACCGGAAGGCCGCGCTGCGCAGTCTCGTCCCGATGTTCGCGCTGATGGTGGTCGTCTCGGTGGCGGGCCTGGGCTTGATGCATTTGGACATGAACATGCGCCTGGGGCGAATGTGATGAAGACTGGCCGCCGCGGATGGCTGGCGGGGGTCCTGCCCACGGCCGTGGACGCCGTTGCCGAGATTCCCGAGGTGCTCCCTTCGACTCGGGTGACACCACGCCGGCGTCCTCCGGGAGCGGTGGACGAGACGAGCTTTCTCTCACTCTGTCTCCGCTGTGACGAATGCGTGGACGCTTGCCCTCACGACGCGGTGCACACCTACGTGCCGGGGTCGGGGGAGCTCTCGATGACCCCCGTCATGCGACCGGAGCGGCGCGCCTGTCACATGTGTGACGGCTTTCCCTGCGCGGCGGCCTGCGAGGTAGGGGCGCTGGTGGTCCCGGTCGACCGGCTGGTGCGACTGGGGAAAGTGCGCATCGTGCGGGACCGGTGCTTCACGTACATGGGCCCGGAGTGCGGCGCCTGCGCGGGAGTCTGCCCCGAAGGCGTCGAGGCCATCCGCATGGTCGGAACCCATCCGCAGGTCGATGAGGACGCCTGCATCGGCTGCGGCCTCTGCATCGAGGCCTGCCCGACGATTCCCGCCGCGATCGAGATGGTCCCCCTGAACGGGGGCTAGTGCCCAACTGGAATCTCTGGTTCGTGTCCATGTGAGTGCTCACGGCGATCGTCCCTCCCCCCTTTTCTCCCGCCGATCCGAGGGACACTCTCTAATGGATGGGGGCGCCGCGACATGGGTCGACGCGTAGGTGCAGCTGATGCGCTTCGAGCAGGCCTATGCTCGAACCCCTCTCGCCGAGATCCTCGATCTCGAGACCTTCCGTAGCCGGTGTCCGAGCAGTCATCTCGTGCGCCGCTCCGAGGGCCAATCGGTGTTCGAGGAAGGCCACGCAGCGGAGGCGTTCTTCTTCGTGGTCGAGGGCAGGGTCAAGCTAGTCAAGCAGCGGCAGCCCCGTGACAGCATCCTCGGTCTGGCCACCCTCGGAGAATCCGTATGCGAGAGCGTGCCTCTCGGCGGCGGGAGCTACTGCTGCGATGCGCTGGCTGACGCGCCGACAACCCGTCTTCTGGTGATCCATCGCTCCGAGGCGCTGGCCCTCATGAGCCTCGAGCCCGCGGTGAGCGGCGTCTTCATCGGCATGCTCTCCGCCCGAACCCGGATGATGTGTGGCCGCGTGATGGACCTGACCCACGGGGATTCGCTGCAGCGCGTCGCGCGCGAGCTGGAGCGCCTGGGGCATCGCTTCGGAGAGCCGAGGGGTGAGGTGATCCACGTGCCGCTCTCGATCTCGCGTCGTGACCTGGCGGAGCTCACCGGGATGGCGGTCGAGACGGCGATCCGCGCCGTCCGGCGACTGGAGCGAGCCGGTTTGGTTCGAAAGGTGCCCGGGGGCTTCGAGCTCCTGGACACCGAGGCGTTACGGGCCGTCGCCGACGGAACGACGAGCTGTGATCGTTGCGGTTGAAGCAAAGAGACCCTCCACGCTGGTGGAGGGCCTCTCCGGGGGGCGTTCGACTGCAGGCTCGTCGTCATCTAGGAACCTCCTCCTCCGGTGAGCCCTCGAGTCGGTTGGCTTCGGCCCGGTGCTGGACCATCAGCCTCACCGAGTCCTGCATGGCTCGAGTCAGGGCGTCGTGTTGTTCGGGGTCGTCCCAGCGGGGATCCACGCTGAGGCGCTGCAGAGACTGAGCATGCAGCGCTTCGGCTTGGCGAGCCCGAGTGGCTTGGGCGCTGGGGGCCCTCGCGTCCGAGCCCGGGGTCAGACAGACGTGGCTCGCGCTGGCGCTCGCGAGCTCCGATGCATCGATTCGGCTGGAGACCGCGACGATGATGGCGATGCTGGCGACCACGAGAGCGACCACGCCGGTCGCCAAAGCGGACAGCAGCACGGTCGGTAACGACGTTCTTGGGAATTCTTGGTTGCGGTTCATGACACACCTCCTGTTTCTGGTGTCACTTCGATCGTCACCACAACTCGGCGTCTTCCCAATGACGGTTGTCAGGTCGTTCGTGAATATCCGGCCAATTCCATGATCGTCGTCATGCCGCCGCGGCTACAGACGGAAATTGGTAGTGGAGTCGGAATTTGCGCCCTCCAGTGCGCTCAGCTCACCGCGCGGATGGTCGCTCCGGCCGTCGAGGTCGACGATCGCTGATGATCAGGTCAACCGTTGAGGGCGCGGGGAAAGAGGACGTTGTTCTCCAGATGGATGTGCTCCATGAGCTCCGCCTCGAGCTGCGCGAGGCCCGCGTAGAGCGCTCGCCACGTCCGGCACGCGCCCTCCGGCGGGATCAGGTCGCCGGTGAGCTCCCGGATGCGATCCAGGTTGCTGCCGTGCTCCTCGTGCTCGTGCATCATCACTCGGATGGGCATGTGGACACTGGGTCCACGATGGCCGTGAGAGATGGCCGGGAAGAGGATCTGCTCCTCCTTGGCCATGTGCGCGTACATCTCGGCTTCGACGTGCGCGAGGTGGTCGGCCAACCCATGCGGGCAATGCGGCTTGTCGGCGTGAACGCGCTCGACCTTGCGCGCCGCGGCCACGAGGGCGGGCAAGTCACGCCGATGCGCCTCGTGATATTTGGTCTGGATGTGATCGACGAGCTTTCCCAGGGGCTCCGCCGCCCAATGCACGGGCTCTTCGCCGCTCTCTCCCGCTTCGAGGTCGGTCAGCTCCGCAAGCACCGTGGCGGGATCGATCCCGGCGCTTCGGCAGGCGTCGACCAGCTTCCGGCCGCCTCCGCAGCAGAAGTCCAGCCGGTGGCGCAGGAATACGGTGGTGGCCTCCGGGTGTGCGGTGGCCAGGTCTCCGAGAGTCTGGTTGGCGTCGATCATGGTCGTCTCCATCGATGGCGGGGCAGCGCCCCAGTGGGGTGTGCTGCGCTGGACTGCAGGTAGCGAGCCAAGCCACGAAAGGCGGGTTGGAGCGGCCGAGTTATGAAAGGCATGACAAGCAAATGTTATGTGTTGGATAACGAAGTTATGATAGGCATAACGATGTGAATCCGCAGGACGCGCTCTTGTCCATCGCGATCGATCTGACCGCCTCGCTGGCGTCCGAGGATCGCCTCTCACGCGTGCTGGACGCCGTTCGCGCCGCGCTGCCCTGTGACGCGGCGGCGGTGCTGGAGCTCGAAGGCGATGATCTGATCCCCGTGGCCATTCACGGGCTGGCGCCAGAGGTGCTCGGGCGGCGCTTCCCGCGCCGGGAGCACCCCCGCCTCGATGTGGTCCTGGCGCGGGCGGCACCGGTGCGCTTCCCGGCGGACAGCCCCATGCCCGATCCCTACGACGGTCTCCTCCTGATCAACCCCGACGCGACCGCCGATGTGCATGCGTGCCTCGGGTGTCCGTTGGTCGAAGGCGACGAGGTGATCGGCGTGCTCACCGCCGATGCTCTCGAGCCGGGAGCCTTCGATCGCATCGACGAGCGCTTTCTCCGGATGCTCGGCGCCCTCACGGGCGCCGCCCTGAACACGGGCCGGTTGATCGAGGCGCTCGAGCGTTCCTCGCATCGACACCAGGAAGTGGCCCGGGTCCTTCAGCGGGCCGCCGCCGCTCGCGACGGCGGCCAGCTGCTGGGGACCAGTCCCGCCATCCAGCGGGTTCGCGAAGAGATCGAGCTGGTCGCCGAGTCCGACTTCGCGGTGCTGGTCACCGGGGAGACCGGGGTCGGGAAGGAGTTGGTCGCTCGTGCGATCCACCATCACTCGCGCCGCAGCGACGAGCCGCTGATCGACGTGAACTGCGCGGCCCTGCCCGAGACCATCGTCGAGAGTGAGCTCTTTGGCCATGTGCGGGGAGCCTTCACCGGGGCCGACGCGGACCGCGCCGGCAAGTTCGAGATCGCCGACGGCGGGACGCTCTTCCTGGACGAGGTCGGCGAGCTGCCCGCCGCCGTGCAGCCGAAGCTGCTGCGCGCCCTGCAGCAAGGGGAGATCCAGCGGGTCGGCTCGGACCGAACGCTTCAGGTCGACGTGCGGGTCGTCGCCGCCACCAACCGCGATCTTCCGGCCGAGGTCGAGGCCGGCCGCTTCCGGGCAGACCTCTTTCACCGGCTCAACATGTACCCGATTCGCGTTCCGCCGCTGCGAGAGCGCCGCTCGGACATCCCGATTCTCGCCGGCTTCTTCCTCGACGGGTATCAGCGCCGGCTCGGGCTGGGGCCGGTTCGCCTCACGGACGGCGCACGCCAGGCGCTCGTGTCCGCACCTTGGCCCGGGAACGTCCGCGAGCTCGACCACCTCCTGGGCCGCGCCGTCCTGCGCGCGAGCGCCGGCACCGGGCGCGGCGACGCAGTGGTCATCGAAGCGGCCCATCTACAGATCACGACTCCGACGGCGGGCACCGACGGTGAACGCGAGCCGGGGCCGCCCTCGCGTGCGGGTCGCCCCCAAACGCTTCGTGAAGCCGTCGAAGAGACGAAGCGGAGGCTGATCACTGACGCGGTTGTCGACCACGACGGGAACTGGGCAGCGGCCGCTCGCTCGCTCGGCATGGCCCGGGGCAACCTACACCACATGGCTCGCCGACTCGGTCTCCTCGAGTGAGCCGACGGGCGATGGTTCTCGAGATGGGCGCGGTCGCTCAGCTGCCGGGACCGAAGCGCAGCCGGTAGCTGAAGCGCGTCTCGCCGCCGCTCGGGCCGGACGCGGCCCGCATGCGCCGAGTGGCGCGCTCGACGCAGCGCTGGAAGCGCCGGTTGTCGATGGAGGACTCCTCGAGCTCCACGTTGCGCACGCGGCCGCGCCCGCGGATGGTGAAGACCACCCGCGCCTCACCGGTCGTGAGCGCGCCGCGGTCGACCAGCTGCGCGTAGCATCGGTCGAGGCGGTCGCTCGCGGTGCGGACCGTTCGCTTCACCACCGCGTCGTCGATGGTGCCGGTGCCATCGACCCGCTGGCCGACGATCACCCGCACGTTTCGGCCGAGCGGAGCGTCCTGCTCCACCGAGGGGATGTCGCCCGACTCGCGCACCGATGCCTCGGCGCCGGTCGGCTCCTGCACCACCGTCCGCGGGGTCAGGTGGGCCTCCTCGGGCACGCAGTCCTTCAGCGCGCGGGCCAGGTCGGCCACCCGCTGCTGCAGCGACACCACCATCTGCGCGGCGTCGCTCCGCGCTTGCGCGTTGCTCGACTGGGTCTGCCGGCGGGCGTCCCGGAGCAGGCGCATGGTGGTCTCGAGGTCCGTGTTCACCCGCTCGAGGCAGTCGATGGTGTGGCTCGCACGGTCTCGGGCTTCCTCGGGGCTGGGCGCCTCCTGCGCGAAGGCCAGGGTGGGGACGAGCAGGAGGGCGAAGACGATGGGTAGCGCGCGCATGGACCCCATAGGACGCCAGCTCCGCCGCCGATGTTCAAATCGGCGGGTGCTCAGATCGGGCTGATCAGCACTTCGCGGCGGCCGCCGGCCTTCGAGGCCGCGGGGCCGACGACGCCCTCCGCCTCCATCTTGTCGACGAGCTTGGCGGCCTTGTTGTAGCCGATGCTCAGCTGCCTTTGGACGTGGCTGATCGAGCAGTAGCCGGCTTGGAGCGACGCAGGCGACGGCGCGGTCGTAGATCGGATCGTCCTCGGAGGCGCCGCTGCCCGAGCTCTCTTCGCGGGGCTTGAGGATGTTCTCGTCGTAGACCGGCTTGCCCTGCTCGCGGAGGAAGTCGCAGATGTCGGCGACCTCTTCTTCCGAGATGTAGGCGCAGTGCACGCGCTGCAGATCGCTCGAGCCCGGCGGCAGCATGAGCATGTCGCCCCGGCCCAGCAGGTTCTGGGCGCCGACGCGGCCGAGGATCGTCTTGCTGTCCTCCCGCTGGCTGACCTTGAAGGCGATGCGGGTCGGGAAGTTCGCCTTGATCATGCCGGTGATGACGTCGACGCTCGGGCGCTGCGTCGCGAGGATCAGGTGGATGCCGGCGGCGCGCGCCTTCTGGGCGAGGCGGGCGATGGCGGCTTCCACGTCCTTGGCGGCGACCATCATCAGGTCGGCGAACTCGTCGACCACCACCACCACGTACGGGAGCTTCTCCGGCGTCGGCGGCTCGGAGGCGGACTCGCCGTCGGTGGGATCGGCGTAGACGTCGTTCCCCTCGTGGTCCTTCCCGTGCATCTTGCCGGCCTTCGAGGGCATCAGCTTCTCGATGGGCAGCTCGCCGGCGATGACCTTGTCGACCCGCTTGTTGTAGGTGCCGATGCTCCGGGCGCCGGCGTCGGCGAAGAGCTGGTAGCGGCGCTCCATCTCGTCCACGGCCCACTTCAGGGCGAGGGCGGCCTTCTGCATGTCGGTGACGACCGGCAGGAGCATGTGGGGGATGCCGTCGAAGACGCGGAGCTCGACCATCTTCGGGTCGATCATCAGCATCCGGACCTCTTCCGGCGTCTTCTTCGCCAGGATCGACGCCAGCATCACGTTCAGGCCGACCGACTTACCGGCGCCGGTGGCGCCGGCGACGAGCAGGTGCGGCATCTTCGCCAGGTCGGCGTAGACCGGCTGACCGGCGATGTCCTTGCCGAGGGCCATCGGCAGGTCGCCCTTCATCTCTTCCCAGCGGCGGTCCTCGAGGATCTCTCGCAGGAAGACCGTCTGCCGGTTGTCGTTCGGCAGCTCGATGCCCACCCGCGCCTTGCCGGGGATGGGCGCCACGATGCGCACCTTCTGCGCGGCGAGGGCCAGCGCCAGGTCGTTCTCGAGGTTGGCGATCTTCGAGATCTTCGTGCCGCTCTGCGGCTCGAACTCGTACATGGTGACCACCGGCCCCGGGTGGATCTCGTCGACCCGTCCCTTGACCTTGTAGTCCGCGAGCTTCTCCACCAGCCGGTGGGCGTTCTCCTTGAGCTGCTCGGCGTCCACCTCGATCCGGCCGGGGTCGACCGGCGCGAGCAGATCCACCGGGGGCAGATCGAAATTGCCGTCGGTGGGCTTGGGCATCTTGATGCCCGTGGGCGCTTCGCGGGTCTCCTTCGGCGCGATGATCTTGGGCCCATCGCTCGACTCCGACTTGGCCGGGATCTTCTTGACCGCGACCTTCTTCTTCTTCGCCGGCGCCTTGGGCTTCGAGGGGACGACGACCGGCTCGGGCTCCTCGTCCTCTTCTTCCTCGTCGGCGCTCGCCTCGGGCTCGTCGTCCTCTTCCTCGTCGTCGTCCAGCTCCTCGCCGGCGAGCTCCGCCTCGAGGGCTTCGCGCTCCTGCCGCTCGAGCTCGCGGGCTTCGCGCCAGGCCTCGGCGACGGCGCCCAAGCTGTCCCTGACCTTGTCCACCACGACCGCGCCGTGGACGCGCACGCGCGCGACCATCCCGGTGATCGTCAGCCGCGTGCGGAGCACCAGGGTGATCAGGAGGATGGTGATCGTCAGCACGTAGGCGCCGGCGGTCCCGAAGAGCGAGCGGAGCACCTCGCCGAGCACCTCGCCGAGCAGGCCGCCGGGCAGATGGCCGCCGTGGACCTCCGTGCCCTCGAGGGCCAGATGCAGCAGCGAGCAGCCGACCAGCGTGAGCACCAGGGTGCTGACCACGGTGGCCACCCCGAGGATCGCACCGCGCCCTCGGAAGAGCCGGACGCTCGCGGCCGCCAGCTCGAAGGGCAGCAGCCAGGCGGTGATGCCGAAGGCGGCCACCACCGTCCCTGCCAACGCCGCCCCGACGGGGCCAGCCAGGTTCTCGGTGCTCCGTGCGTCGTACGACGCGAGGGCCAGGCCGAAGAGCACCGCGGCCGCCGCAGCCACGAGGCCCAAGACCTCGTGTCGCCGACCGGGGGAATCCGCCGCCATCACGTCGCCCGCGGACGAACGGCTCGATGTAGTCTGATGTGCGCCCAAGTGGGTCCCTTCCGTGTCCGGTTCTACGAAGGGTCCCCGCTTCGGGTCAACTTTTCGGCCAGCCCTGGGGTCGCCCCCGATGGGCCGTGGATGGGGGGCTGGGGGACAAAGATCCCCAGGTCTTGATCACAAGGGAGATTTCTCTAGTATCGTCGCGACTTCCGCGGGGAACGGGCGCTCTTTTCGCGCTCCTCGAGCGGGTGACGGAGCCGATGCACGTACGCCGACGAATCCTGTCCTGCCTAGCCCTGGCCATCGGGCTCACCTCGATCGCCGGTTGCAAGGTCACCGCTGACGACATCGATTACTGGAAGCGCACCGTGAAGGGGCCCGGGAAGATCGTCGCGGTCATCCAGGCGGATCGCTACCCGATCGAGCTCCGCACCCACGCCGCCCTCGCGCTGGTCGAGATGGATCGGCAGGACGTCGACGGCGTGGCCCAGCTGCAGCAGACGCTCCAGAACTTGCAGAGCCAGGACGAGGAGGCGGTCGAGCAGATCGTCGCCGGGATGGTGCCGGGCCTGCTCGAGATGATGCAGGGCGCCGACGAGGACCACGACGAGAGCCTCGGGCCGCCGCCGCGACAGACCCGGGCGAAGGACGCGGCGTACCTCTTGATTCCGCACGCCAACCCGCAGGCCCGGCAGCAGCTCACCGACGCGGTCGTCGGCTGGTACGCCGTCGACTTCGCCAACCGGAGCCTCGCCGGCAACTACTCCTCGGAGCAGGTGGTCCGTTCGCTCGGCAGCCCGGCCGCCCGCCAGCTGGTGGAGGGCATGAACGCCCACATGCCGCAGCAGGCGCTGGTGAAGATCTCCGAGCTCATCTCCCAGATCGGCGACGAGGAGACCAAGCAGCAGGCCGGTGAGCGGCTGGTGGCCATCCAGCAGGAGATGGAGGGCTCGGAGTTCGTCGACTGGCTCAAGTCCGAGATCCGCGACGCGATGGAGGGCGAGGTCAGCGACGATCGCGTGACCAACATCGCCGTCGTGAACCGCGAGAAGTTCCTCAACGAGGGCGCGCTGCCGGCGATGAAGCACCTCGCTTCCGTGGACGCGGTGCGCACGCGCTTGCTCGCGGTGGCTTCGGCTGCCCCGAGCGAGGACTTCCCGGACGGCGCCAAGGAGGCGCTGAACCTGCGCCGCCAGAAGGCGCTGCAGGCGCTCGAGGGCAACGTGGAGGAGGAGCACCTGGATACGGTTCTCACGCTCGCCCTCGACGAGAAGAACCCGATCAACGTGCGCGACTACGCTTTCGACCGGGTCGGTGACATCCGCAGCCGAGCGGCGATTCCCCGCCTCTGGCCGCTGGTCCAGAACGAGAGCAACGAGATGCTCCCCAAGCGCCTTCGCTGGCGCGCCGGAGCGCTGGTGCTCGCCATCGGCGGGACCGAGATCATCCCCGAGTTCCTCTCCAAGCTGCCGACCGCGGACGGCGTGGAGTACGAGCCGGAGGAGCTGGAAGGCTATGCTACGCGGATGAGCCAGATGACGCCGCCGCCGACCGCTCTCGTCGAGAGGCAGCTCTCGGCGCCCGAGTGGTTCAAGCGGGTGATCGCCCTCCGCTTCATCGAGCGTCGAGGCACGGCGGACGACGTGTCCAAGATGCAGCGGCTCAGCAACGACCGGGCGCGCACCGTCGGTGACGCCTGGGAGCGGCTCGAGCTGGAGACCGTGGGCGCGGTGGCCGACGCCGCCATCGAGTCGCTCCAGGAGCGGCTCGAGAGCCCGAGCGAGGACGAGAGCTCCGGCGACGACGCCGAAGGCGAGGAATGAAGGCGGGCCGCACGTGAGTCACGATCAGAACAAGAAGACCCTCCGCAGCTTCCAGTGCCGGGACTACCTCTGGGAGATCTTCGGCCAGATGAGCGGCGAGCTGGAGTGCTCGGTCGACTACCTCATCAACGAAGCGATGCGCCAATACGCCCGCTCCCGTAACTACGGGGTGCGGGCGCCCTCGCAGCCGGGCATGCCGCGGCCGCCGATGCCCTCGCCGGGGCCGGGACCGGGCGCGCCGCCGCCGCCGCAAGGTGGGGGCATCCCGTCGATCGGTCAGCCCCCGCAGCCGCGGCCCTCGATTCCGAGCGCGCCGCCGCCTCCGCCCCGCTCGCCGGGCTACGGTGGCTACGGAGGCGGTCCGCCCGCCGGGGGTGGCTACCCGCCACAGCCCCCACAGCCGCCGCAGCCGCCCCGTCCGCAGCAGGGCTACCAGCCGCCGCCCACCGGTGGGCCGTCGAGCTATCCGCCGCCGCCGCGGCCGGGCGGTCGCCCGAGCGCACCGCCGCCCCTCCCGGGACAGGCGCCGCCCGCTGCCGGCTATGGGGGCGCGCGCCCCTCGCTCTACGTGATCTTCAACGGTCAGAAGATCCCGGTGACCAAGGAAGAGTTCGTGATCGGTCGCGGCAGCAAGACCGCCGACCTGCCCATCAAGGACGGGAACATCTCCCGTCGTCACGCCGCCATCGTCTTCCAGGGCGGCGCCTACTACATCAAGGACCTCGGCAGCACCAACGGCATCGAGTTCGGCGGTCGCCGGATCGACAGCAAGCGGATCGACGAGGGCGACGTCGTGCAGGTCTGCGACTACGAGCTGCGCTTCACCTACCGTTGAGCGCCGTCGCCGCGGCCATCAGCGGGTCCAGCGCGCCGAGCGCCACCACCGCCGCGGCGGCCATCAGCAGGATCGCGGCGACCATCCACCAGCGCCAGCGTGCCGGCGTCATCGGCACGGCGGTCGGCGCGCTCTTGTCGGGCGCCAGCCGCCCTTCGAGGCTGAGCCGGAGCTCCCGGGCGAGCTGATGGGGGTCGCGCTGGCGCTCGGCTGGATCCCGGGACAGCGCTCGCGCGACGACTCGCTCCATCGCCGCAGGGAAGGCGATCTTCGGGGCGGCCTCGGAGAGGGTCGGCGCGGGCCGGCGTTTCTTCTCGGCGATCACCTCGACCTGGCTCTTCCCCTCGAATGGCATGCGGCCGGTGACCAGCTCGAAGAAGGTGGACGCCAGCCCGTAGACATCGGTCCGCTGGCTCCCGTCGTCGCCTTCGGCCAGCTCCGGCGCCATGTACTCGGGCGTGCCCACGAAGGTGCCCGCCCGGGTGATGTCGGCCCGGTCGCCGTACTGGATGCGCACCAAGCCGAAGTCGAGCAGCTTCAGCACCGGCGCCCCCAGCGGCCCGCGGGTCAGGTGGAAGTTCTCGGGCTTCACGTCTCGGTGGATCACGCCCGCGCGGTGGGACGCGCGGAGCGCGTCGGCCGCTTGCTCCATCAGCTCGACGGCGGGCTCGAGCCCCATCGGCCCTCGGCCTCGAATGGGACAGTGGACCAGATGCCAGAGGCTGGTCCCGTAGAGACGCTCCATGACCAGGTAGGGGCGCTCCTGCTCGTCATCCAGAAAGCCCGCGTCGTAGACCTCCACCACGTTGGCGTGGCGCACGGCCCGCGACGCCTCGACCTCGCGCACGAAGCGCTCGCGGGCGATGGCGTTGCCGGTCCACTTCTCGCTCATGACCTTCACGGCGACCATCATCGATTCACGTTCGTCCCACGCCTCGTAGACGTGGCCCATGCCGCCCTCGCCGATGTTGCCGAGGAGCCGATAGCGACCTCCGATGCGAGTCCCGATCTCGAGCTCGCTCCAGGAGCTGGGAGGGTCGGCGCTTCGTTCCGTCGGCATCACATCGCGATCCCTTCAAGATCCCTGCCGGCGTCCATCCCCTCGACGATCGGGCACCGGAGTGAGGCGAGATGCCGCACTCGCCCGCTGGGCGCCCACTCCGCCGCGCCCGGTCTCAGGCGACCTTGATGGTCAACACCGCGCACTTGGCGTGGCGGACGACCCGCTCGGTGACGCTGCCGATGAGCCAGCGCTGCAAGCCCGAGCGGCCGGCGGTGGCGATGACCACCAGATCGATGTCGTTCTCTTCGACGTAGCGGAGGATGCCCTCGACCGGGCTGGGATCGTCGCGGTGGGCGACGGCGGTCTCGGGGCCGAGGCCGTGCTCGTCGCGGATCCGCTGCAGCTTCTTCTCGAGCTGCCTCTCGACCGCGGCGTGGGCCTTCTTGATGTGCTCCTCCGAAGGGAAGAGCCCGGTCGGCGGTGCCGGGCTCGGGGCGCTCACGTGCAGGATGGTGAGCTCCGCGCCCAGCGCTTTCGCGAGGCTGGCCGCTTCGTCGACGGCGTGCTCGCTCGCCTCGGAGAAGTCGGTCGTGCAGACGATCCGCTGGTAGGACACGAGGAGAATCTACCTCAGCGACGCAGCCGCTGTCGCACCTGTTCGATTCGGCTGATGAGGAACTCGTTGTGCGGCTCGAGCTCGAGGGCCGACTGGAGCAGGTTCCAGCACTTCCGCCAGTTGCCTTGGTGCGCCGCCTGCACCCCCTTCTCGAAGAAGAGCAGCGCCTGCGGGGATTGGATCGGCGGGCCGGTCCGTTCGGCCGGCGCGTCGCTCGGCTGCCGCGTAGCTCGGTCGCGCGCGGTGGCGTCGAGCCGCAGCTGACCCTTCCGGAGCGCCTCGTCGTAGGCGGCGCGCGTTCGCGGGTCGGTCAGCACCTGGTAGGCCTCGCTGCCGCGGCGGTAGATCGCCGTCGCCCGCTCTCGCTTGCCGGCTTCGGCGTCGGAGAAGCGGTCCGGGTGGTAGCGGCGCGCGAACTTCCGAAAGGCCCGCTTCACGTCGGCGGTGCTCGCGCGCGCGTCGATGCCGAGGAGCGTGTAGTAGTCCAGCTTGGCGAGCTTGTCGCTCACTCGCCCGCTCCGACCATCTGCTCGTGTCGCTCGGTCATCGACTCCAGCTCGCCCTCGTCCGCGCCACCGAGCAGGTTGATGCGGATCGACTGCTCCCTGCCGGTGGTGACGTCGACCGCCTTCACGTCCAGCGTGCCGGACGCGTCGAGCTGGAAGGTCACCTGTACGCGCACGGTGCCCCGCGGCCCCGGCGGCAGGCCGGTGAGCTCGATCGCGCCGAGCGGGGCGTTGTCGGCGAAGACCTCGCTCTCCCCCTGGCAGACGCGGATCTGCACGTCCTCCTGGTCGTCCCGCGCGGTGCTGAAGACCCGGGCCGCCTCCGCGGGAATGGGTGCGTGCCGGCTGATCAGCGTCTGCGAGTAGCCGCCGGTGAGCTCGACGCCGAGGGCGTGCGGCGTGACGTCCATGAGGATCGGGGCGGGACGGTCGGCCAGGTCGAGGTGTGCGGGCGGCGGCGTCGGGCCCGCATCCACGCCGGTGCCGAAGCCGAGGGTCGGATCGCCGCGGGAGGGGCGCGTCGCGTCCTCCGGTAGGTCGAGGGAGGGAAGCGGCGGGAGCCCGTCGTCGTCGAAGAAGAGGGACTCGTCGACGATCACCGAGGGCTTCTCGTCGCCCTTGGACGCGCCGCCGACGCCGACCGTGGGCACGCCCTCGATCGCCGGCGGCGCGTCGACGGTGGGCAGGTCCAGCACGTCGCCGCCGAGCTGGTCGGGGAGATCGAGCTCGATGTCGCCCACCATGGCGTTGTCGTCGTCGAGCTCGATCATGTCGAAGTCGAGCTCTTCCACGACCGAGTCCTCGGCCTTCGCCTTGGGCTTCAGCGCCGCGGGCGGCGGGGGCGGCGGGGCCTCCACCTGAGCGGTGGGCGCGAAGGCCGGCTGCTTCGGCAGGCTCTCTCGGCGCTTGGCGCGCCGGTCGCGGAGCCGGGCCAGCTCCTGCTCGGTCTTCTTGCGGATGCCGAGCCGCGCCGGCGTACCGGTGGACTTGCCCGCGATCGTCCGCCCGAGGATCGCCGCGCCCTGGGCCACGACGAGATCCGGGTCGATCTCGGTCCGCGGCTCCTTGCCGAAGAAGCGACGCACCCGTTCCCGAACCAGCGGGATCCGGGTCGAGCCGCCCACCAAAACGACGCTGTCCAGCTCCTGGGGCCGAAGGCCCGCGGTCTTCAGCGCCTCCCGGCAGACTTCGAAGGAGCGCTCGACCTGATCGCCGATCAGATCTTCGAGCTCCGGTCGGTCCAACGTCTGTCGCAGGTCGAGCGGACCGTCGGCGCGCAGCTCCTCGACCTCGATCTTCACCACCGGGAGATCGCTGAGCTGGCACTTCGCCCACTCCGCCGCCGCGCGCACGCGCTCGAAGGCTTGCTCGTCGTCGCTCGGATCCCAGCCGGTCTCTTCGGCCATCCGCGCGGCGAGCGCGCCCGCGATCACCAAGTCGAGGTCGTCGCCTCCGAGGAAGGAGTCGCCGGCGGTCGAGAGCACCTCGTAGACGTCTTCCTCGAGCTCGAGGAGCGTGAGGTCGAAGGTGCCCCCGCCGAGGTCGTAGATCGCCACTCGTTCGGAGCGCGCCGCGCCGTAGCCGTAGGCGAGCGCCGCCGCCGTCGGCTCGTTCACGATGCGGGCGATGTCCAGCCCGGCCACTCGGCCGGCGGCCTTGGTGGCCGAGCGCTGCAGCTCGTTGAAGTTGGCGGGGACGGTGACCACCGCGCGGGCGCAGCTCTGGTCGAGGGCGACCTCGGCGACCCGCTTGATCTCCTTGAGCACGAAGGCGCTGATCTCCGTCAGCGTGTAGGTCTCGCCGCGCACGTCGACGACCACCCCGCCCGAGGCGTTCTGCACCAGATCGAAGGCGAAGCGGTCCTGTGCGCGAGCGACCTCCGGCGCGGAGTAGGGGCGGCCGATGAGGCGCTTCACCGAGTACACCGTGTTGGTGGCGTCGATGAGCCGGCGCTCCCGCGCCTCTTCGCCGACGAGGATCGTCCCATCGGGCCGGAAGGAGACGACCGAGGGGATCAGCCGGTGACCGAGCTCCGTCGGCAAGACCCGGGCCTGCGTCTCGTCGGCGATGGCGACCACCGAGTTGGTGGTGCCGAGGTCGATGCCCAGAATGGGTCCCTGGCTCACCGCCCCTCGTCCCGTGCGTGTCGGTCCGTCATCGGAGGCGCCGAGTATAGCGAGAGCGGCGCTCCCTTTGGGATCAACTCGTGCGGCTCAGAAGCCGGTGGGGGCCTCGTCGCCGACCACGCCGTAGCCGTGCTCGCGAGCCCACTTGGCCTGCTCCCGCAGCCACCGGCGCCGCTTGTTCACCAGCCCGAGCAGCAGGAAGAGGAAGAGCGCGGCCCCGAGCGTTCCTCCCACCGAGAGCGGCTCGAGCGGTCGATCCAGGGTCAGCTGCGGCGTCGGCCGAACGGTGCGTGCGGCGCCGTTCCGAGGGAAGGGCCGGGAGGCGATCCAGCCTTGGATGGACGTCTCGGTCCGCAGCTCCGGCCGATGGCGGTCCAGGTAGCGACGGCGCTCCTCCTCGTCGAGCCGTCGAGCGTGGGCCCACCGGACGTGGGCGGGGGCCGTGGAATAGGTCCACGCGATGGGCCGACCGGTCCAATCGGGGGGCACGATCCACACCGCCACGATCCCCTTCTCCGCGTCCACCAGGACGGCGTCGGTCGCGTCGACGACGCAACCCTCCAGCCGGACGTGGCCGCTGGGCGATGCGTCGGCGTCCGCGCAGCTCACGGTGGTCGGGCCCTCCAGCCGGAGGACCGTGCCCAGCGTCGCGGTGAGGACGCAGAGGCCGAGGGCCACCCCCAGCACCCAGAGCCACGCCACGTAGACGCCGCGGGTCACCGTCGGCCCTCCTCGTGGAGCCGGCGCTGGTGATCGAGCACCTGGCGGAAGCGCTCGAAGCCGGTCGGCTCGGGCGGCGGCGCCATGGCGGGGTCCTCCCACGGGGCGCTCCCCTCGTAGTGTTCGTCGAGCTTCCGCCGCAACGCCTCGTCCTCGGTCGCCTGCTGGAGCAGCGAGTCGAGGCTCCGCCGATCGCGGCGGTAGCTCGCGATGGCCACCTCCGCTCGAGTCCACTCGTCGGCGGCGGGGGGCATCGTCGTGAGGGCGCGATCGAGCAGCTCCTCGTCCGCGCAGGCCAGCGCGTGGGCCAGCCAGTGGGTCGCGGGAGCTGCCTGCTCTGCGGCGCTGCGGCTGCTGAGCGCGAGCCAGCGCTCGGCGATCGCCGCGCCGGCGCCGTCGCGCACCTCGTGGGGCCGGAAGTCGCACCCCTCGCTGAGCGCTCGGTAGACGCCCGGGCGCTCGGCCGGGTGGGCGTCGGCCAGGGCCAGCAGCTCGTGGGCGACGTGGTGGACGCAGCCGACGTTCAGGTAGTGGGCGAGCTCCGGCGTGCGGTAGCGCTCCGTCTCGGCGTCGATCACCCGGCCGAGGGCCTCCGGGTCGGCGCAGCGGCCGAGGGCGACCAGCGTCTGACCGCGCTCCACCGGATCCTCGATGTGCGCGTAGGCCGCGGCCAGCCCGTTCGCCGCCTCGGCGTGGTCGCTTCGGCGCAGCGCCTCGCGGAGGGCGCGGCTCCGGTCGTCACCCCAGCCCGCAGCTGGGCCCACCCGCTCGTGGGTGCTGGCGACCGCGTCGATCGCGGCGGCCGGCAGCTCCGGGGCCAGCTCGAGGAGCTGGTCCATCCCGACCGCCGCCTGCGCGGGCGAGCCATGCTCGACGAGCCGCAGGATCTCCTCGAGCTCCGAGCCCTCCGGCGGCGCCTCGCCCGCCAAGCCGGCGAAGGCCCGCTCCGGCCCGCGGTCGACGTGCTCCACTCCGGCGACCACCAGCGCGCAGAGGGCGAGGATGGCCATCGCGAGCGCGCTGAGCACCGCGGTCGCGACACGGTCCTGGTGCAACCGCCGCCGCGGATCGCCCGGCGGCGCATCCGGCGGCTCGAAGTACCGGCGGAGCCAGCGGGGCAGCGCGACGAGCCCGACCAGCGTCCCGCCGAGGAGCCCGCCGGTGGTGGCCACCATCGCCAGCTCGCTGCCCGCCTCCGGATGCAGCGCCGGCTCACACCCCCACTCGCCGCAGCGCTCGCAGGTCTGGATCGGCTTGGCGGGCTCGCTCACGGCACCCTCATCCTAGGCCCACTCGGCCCGGGCGGCACGTTCGGTCGCCGCGGCGGTCTGCTATGACGGAGAGGCGCGCCCATGGCTGCCCAACACCGCTCACTGCTCGGCTTCTTCCTCACGGCCCTGTTTTTCTCGCTGGCCGCGCCGACCGCCTCCGCCGACGAGCCGACGACCTTCGGGCTGCGCGTCCTCGTCGCGGACGCCGACGGCGAGCCGGTGGTCGATCAGGATTGGGTCGACGAGCGGATCCGCTGGGCCAACCGGATCTTCGAGCCCGCCGAGGTCGCGTTCACCCAGCAGGCGCGGGAGTCGCTCGCGGGCGAGCACACCGATCTGATCAGCCGCGCCGACCGCCACGCCCTCGCGCCGCTGATCGAGGGGACCCGCATCCACGTCTTCGTCGTGCGCTCCCTCGCCAACGTCGACGTCGACGGGGACTTCATCCGCGGGGTCCACTGGAGCTCCCGCCGCGGTGGCGAGGGCCCGGGCGGCAATCGGCGCCACTACGTGATCCTCAGCTCCATCGCTGGACCGACGGTCCTCGCGCACGAGCTCGGTCACTTCTTCGGCAATCCGCACAGCCCGACGCCGGGCAACATCATGAGCTACAGCCGCGGCAGCGGGCCGCCCTTCTTCGATGACCAGCAGCTCCGCCGCATTCGGCGTCACGAGGAGCGCTTCCTGCGCTCCGAGGAGCTGGTCGCCGTCGAGCCGCGCGGCTGACCCGGGTCAGCGGAACTCGGCCTCGTCGATGGTGGCGCGGAAGAACTCGCCCTCGTCCCATCGGTCCGTACCGAAGTGCCAGCCGACGCGGAGCTCGCTGGGGATCGTGTAGCTCCCGAACGTGCGCTCCGCTTCGACCAGGCAGCCGAAGCGCTCCTGCCGCGGCTCGGTTCCTTCTCCGTCGGGCGTGCCCCAGCGGAGCATCGCCGCGTCCCGGAGCTCGCCCCCTTCGCCGAGGCCGAGCTCCACTCGCGAGATCTCGTCGCCGAGCCGTACCCGGGCGGCGGTGTGGTCGGCGTCGACCGCCTCCCAGGCGACCGTCTCGGCGACGAGGGCCGGCGGCAGGAGCACGCCCTCGATTTGGGCCCGGCCCGCCGCCGAGCGACTGATGGCCGGGCCAGACTCGTCGGCCACCGGGATCAGACCGAGCAGCTTCCACTTCATCGCGCCCTCACCGTCGATCCATCGGTCCGAGCCCCGCACGGGCAGGCCCTTCATCGTCATCGTGGCTCGCCAGACGAAGCCGCGGTGGGCCCGGAGCACCTGCTCCGCCTCGAAGGGCGTCCAGGTCCCGCGGAGCCGGAAGGTCCCGTGCATGCGAAGGCGCACCGCGGAGGCCATCGGCGCCCCTGGCGCGATGGCGTGCGTCAGGTAGCGGCGGGCGGGCTCGGGAAGGGCGTTCAGGTCCTCGGGCCGCAGCGGCGGTCCCGGCTCGCCGGCGGTGTTCCAGAGCTCGTCGAAGTCCGCGTCGTGGCCGAGCATCGCTCGGCGTGATCCTAGCCGATGATCGTCCCGTCTCGTCGTCGTCGTCGGCGGCGGCGCCGTGACCGTCGTTCACACTCGTGGTCAGGAGCTCACGCCGAGCAGCGCCCCGGCCTGCGGATCCGCGTCTCACGGCTTCGCACGCGACTTGCATTCCCTGGTCGCATGCGATCGCTCCACCTCCTCGCCGCCCTGAGCCTCTGCCTCGGAGCGTGCATGTTCGACCTCGATCGGCACGAGCCCGACGCGCCAACCTCTCCGACGTCCGCGGCGGACGCCGGTGCACCGGAGCCCGAGCCGGAGCCATTGCGAGCCTCGAAGGGAGCGCTGACCGGGACCGTCGGCGACGTGACTCCCACTGGCCCGGCGGACGTGCGGGCCATCGAGGAGACCGGCGACGCGCTCTCGTTCGAGCTGCACTTCGAGCACCTCGAGGGCCGCGTGATGCACGTGCTGCGACTCGGGACCTCCTTCGATGAGCTGACGACCGGCGAGCACACCTCCGCCACGATGTCGATGTCGGTCCTCGGCTGCAGCGGGCCTCCCGACACGGACTGGGTCTACGACGAGCTGACCCGCGACGTCGACCTGCGGGTCTCGGAGCCGGTCGCGGGGACCCTTCAGCTGGACTGGACGGCCCATTTCCCGGAGACCCCCTACTACGGAGACCCCTCCCGAACCGCGCCCGCACAGCAGAGCACCGGAAGCGTGCTGCTCCACCGGTGAGCGCGCTCCCGGGCCGCTGGAAAGACTGCCGAGAGCGTCGTCGATCGGGACGTTTTCCCCTGTAATCACGGGTCCGTGTGACTTTCCGCGTAGCCCCGAGGGCGCGCGCGGGCAATGCTGCTTCTTCGGAGGAAATGATGAAGAAGCTGTCGAAAGAGATCTGGATCGTCGCCGCGAAGCGCACGCCCTTCGGAGCCATGAGCGGCTCGCTGGCGAAGATCAGCGCGATCGACCTGGGTGTCCACGCCGCCAAGGCGACCCTCGAGCAGTCGGGGCTGAAGCCCGACGAGGTGGACCAGGTCATCCTCGGCAACGTCCAGCAGACCAGCCCGGACGCGATCTACGGCGCGCGCCACGTCGCGCTGAAGGCCGGCCTCCCCATCGAGACGCCGGCGCTCACCGTGAACCGCCTCTGCGGCTCCGGCTTCCAGGCGGTCATCACCGCCGCCGAGCAGGTCCTCATGGGCGACGCCAAGTGCGTGCTCGCCGCCGGCTCGGAGAACATGAGCCAGGCGCCCCACTCGGTGTGGGGGCTGCGCACCGGTGCTCGCTTCGGCAAGCCGCCGGCGATGGTCGACACCCTCTGGGAGGCGCTGACCGACAGCTACTGCAACACGCCGATGGCGGTCACCGC
>JABAOG010008922.1_pt1 | contig 21989 bp, 17 predicted proteins | sample 7062131 | NCBI WGS metagenome assembly JABAOG01 (sample SAMN14538629, study PRJNA623070) | marine sediment metagenome | biome: marine biome [ENVO:00000428]; feature: marine pelagic biome [ENVO:01000023]; material: deep marine sediment [ENVO:00002113] | place: India: Arabian Sea | collected...
GGTACGGGAATGGGTTGCCGTTGTTACCACGCCGCTGCGGCGGCTGTTTCGGATCGTGCAGTTCGGGAAGGGCGGCGCTGCGCAGTTTGCCGGGATCATGGAAGAGTGGGCCGCCCGCTACAAGAAGGGTGCGGTTCTGCTCGGATCATCACTGTTCGACCCGCAATGGCGCGTTGGCCTCAAGGATGACCGCCACATGCTTACCATCGGCGGTACGCGCGCCGGCAAGAACCGCTCGCTGTTGATCCCTAATCTTTTGACCTGGCCGGGCTCGGCACTTGTCATCGATCCCAAGGGGACGAATGCGGCGGTAACGGCGGCCCGGCGGGGCCGTGGCGGCGGCCGGGTAACAAGCGGCCTTGGGCAAGACGTTTATGTGCTCGATCCTTTCGCGCAAGTGGCCGGGGTTACATCGGCCCGCTTCAATCCACTGGATTTCATCGATCCGGACTCCAGCAAGGTGGCCGAAGATATCTGGCTTGTAGCGGACGCACTTGTGGTGCCGTCTGGGGATGATTTTTTCGATGTATCAGCGCTCGGGCTGATCTCCGGGATCATAGCTCATGTCATCACGCGCGAGCGTAATCAGGGCGGGGCTAATTTGAGCCGCGTGCGCGAGCTGTTAGCGCGTGGCGATGACCGGCAGTGGGATGCCTTGCTCGATGACATGCTCGGCAATGATGAGGCCGGGGGAATTGCAGCAAGCGCTGCCGGACAGATGAAAACAGCCGGGCCAAAAGCGGGCGGGGATATCAAGGCGACAGCGCTGTACCACACGCGGTGGCTTGACAGTACGGCGATGGGCGAAATCCTTCAGCACTCGGATTTTGCCATGAGAGATATCAAGGCTAAGCCGATGACCGTGTATCTGGTGCTGCCGCCCGAGCAGCTTCAGAACCATGCAAGGTTCCTGCGGCTCTTTGTCAACCTTGCAATTCAGACGGCCTCGACCGGGGCGAATCCGCCCTATCCGGTACTGTTCATGCTCGATGAGTTCTTCAGCCTCGGCAAGCTCGATCTGGCCGAACGAGCAGTCGCGTTACTGGGTTCCAGGGGGCTTAAATTCTGGCCCGTAGTGCAGAATTTGACGCAGCTTGCAGAGCTATACGGCAAGAACTGGGAAACCTACTGGGATGCCGCTGCCGCAGTGCAAATCTTCGGTATCGGGGACGATTTCACGGAAGACTACGCGGTGCGGCGCCTTGGGCGGCACAAGGTGCAGATAACAGGAGAAGGTCCAGGCGGGAAAACACAAGTCACTGAGCAGATTCATAATTTGCGGGAGCGCGAGGAGCTGGAATTTGAGGTGGCGCGCGAAGCCACAACCGAGCTTGTCTGGCGCAAGGGCGCAGACCCGATGTTCCTTAAGCGTATCAATTACGATCAGGCGTTTTCCGAGAATCTTTACAACCCGGACCCGGACCACGTGAAAGGACAAACGGTGAGTGTCCCGGCGCAGACGATACCCGATCTGCCGCCGGTCAAGCCGGGTGGGTTTCCAGTAAAGCCCGCCGACATGACCCGTGTTTTTGATATGAAACCGGCGGACAAACCGCAGGAGAAACCAAAGCCGGCTGCTCCAAAAACAGCATCGCGGCCAAAGCCGGAGTCACCGAAACCACAGACAAAGAAAGCGCCGGCGCAGGCAAGCAAGCCGCCTCCCGCGCCGAAAAAGCCGGTCAGGCCGCCGCCCCCTGATCCATTTGATGAACTGGATGCGCTGATCGGCCTGGATGCGGTCAAGGAACAGGTGCGCAAGGTGGCAAACCTTGTGAAAATCCAGAAGGCGCGCGAAGAGGCTGGGCTTCCCGTTCCCGATGTCTCTTACCATCTGGTGTTCACCGGCAATCCCGGCACCGGGAAAACCACGGTGGCCCGCATCATCGGCCGGATTTACCAGCAGCTTGGAGTACTCAAGAAAGGACACCTGGTCGAAACCGACCGCTCCGGTCTGGTTGGTCAGCATGTGGGAGCGACGGCACCCAAAGTGCTTGAAGTCGTGAGCAAGGCCTTTAATGGCATACTCTTTATCGATGAGGCTTATACCCTGAAACCATCTCACCCAAGCGATTATGGCTCCGAGGCCATCGCGATACTGCTCAAGCAGATGGACGATAATCGCGACCGGCTCGCGGTCATTGTTGCCGGCTACACGGAGGAAATGGAGGGCTTCATTTCGCACAACCCCGGCCTGCGGTCGCGCTTTAAGACCTTTATCGAGTTCCCGGACTATCGGCCGGATGAGCTGATGGACATCTTCAAATCAATTTGTACGGAGAATTCCTACACGCTGACTCCGGATGCTCAGTCGAAGTCGGAAGCGCTGTTGAAGTCATTGCACGAAAACCGGGACCGGGATTTTGGCAACGGCCGGACCGTGCGCAATCTCTTCGAGGAATGCCTGTCGCGCCATGCGAGCCGGCTTTCTGAACTCGAAGAATATAGCGCGACCGATTTGATGATCCTGCATGAAGAGGATGTACCGCCTCTGATTACCAGTGAGCAGCCGCCTGCGGATAGAGAGCAATAGATCAAAATCAAGGCTATGGGGAGGCCAGCATGAGTGAAGAAGAAGATGTATTCAGCGATCCGCCGGAGAGCGTCCCCGTGGAGGTCACGATCCCGGCGCCTGTATACGCCGAACTGGCCGCCGCTGTGGCAAGCGATGATGATCCGCCGCGGGCGCTCATCGATGTCGGAGATTTCATTTCCCTGATCGTTCAGGAAGTATGGAAGGATGCCGGCGAGGACACGCCTTGGCTTACGCGCGTGTTGGCGGAGATAAATGAGTAGGGTTGCAGTGGAGACCTGTGTAAGTCTCTGCTAGATCTTATGCACAGTGCGATTCTCTCCACACCATACGGTTTAAACCGGGCATGGCTTGGTGTTCAGTTCGATGGCGCACAAGGTCCGCTTCGGGATCACAATGCAGTCTTTCCCTCAACGCGCCGCGTAGTACCGTTGTTCATCCAGACCTGTCATTTGGCTGGGCAGAGGATCAATGACGTGTTTCGGCCGATACTGTTGAAAAACACAGTGCAATTCCCTGTTCGAGCAACAATGAAACCGCCCTAGCCATCAGAGCGAATCATTGTTTCGCGGCAAGTTCTTACTACGATTCATTCTTGCGTGTCTGACCTCCCCAAATGGTTTTTCAACAGTATCGGCCATCAACGGCCATTCGCAGGCGCCTAGCGCAAGGTCCGCTTGCGGATCAGAAAACGGCCGTTCGAACAACGCTCCTCAAACCGCCGGCTTTGACCTGTCCCTCCTACAAATTCTGTCCGCAGTAGAAATCCTAATGATTCTATGGCCTGCGCCCTATCATGCGAAACTGTAGACGGGTGCATCTTTGACTTTCAGATGGTATTCACGAGAGGCGCGGGCGCTATGAATCGAGGTGATCTGCCCGGGACCGGACGACGCGGCAACCGCCTGATCCGCGATCGCGACCACTACCCCTACAAGACCCGACTGAAGCTTCCCGATCCCACGATCTGCCCGCGGTGCAGTGCTGTGTTTCACAAGGGACGCTGGACCTGAAAGGCCGTACCTAGCGGGACCAACGAGGAGCTGCGCCAAGCCTGCCGCCGCGTCGACGACACCTATCCGGCTGGCGTGGTCACCTTGCGCGGCGCTCTNNAAAAGCGCGCGGCTTCGTTGTTCGCAGACCGTCATAGCAGATCGTCGTTCGTGAAGAGCCCGATCCTGACGCTGGAGAGGGCCGCGGGGCTTTGCCTGTCGGAGTGACGGCGCCCTCCTCGGTAACGGCGATGGATCAAGGATCGATCCGTGTTGAGTTCGTTGGCCGGGGCTCGGCTGTTCTGTTAACCAGAACGATGCCGAGGAGTGTCAGACCAACTCCGCTGGCACCCAGCCAGCCCACTCTCTCCGCGTAAAAGAGGACGCCTATCGCTACACCGAAAATCGGGATCAGGAAGCTGAAGGCATTCGCTCGGTTCAATGGGACCCTCTCCAGGATTGAAAACCAGAGCCAGTAGACGAGAGCTGTTCCGGGGAGGCTGAGGCCGATGAGAGCAAGCACGAAGGAGGGAGACCAGACGACGCTCTGGGNNGAAGGAGGGAGACCAGACGACGCTCTGGGGTGCCTCGAGCACCCAGGCAGCCACCAGGAGGGGAAGGCCACCGACAAAGATCTGAATGCCCATTGCCATAATCGCATCGACCTCTCCGGCGATCCGCTTTATGAGGACGTTACTCACCGTGATGCCGAGAGCCGCAAGGATGATATAGGCGACGCCAATGGCATAACTTCCTGTCTGCCCGTTCAGGAGCTGCGGCAACGTGATCAGGAGAATGCCGCCGAAACCAAGCGCAAGGCCGGCCTTGCCGCGTCCATCGAGATGCTCGTCGAGAAACATGCTTGCGAGAAGTGCTGCCATCAGCGGTTGCGTATTGGCGATGACCGTAGCGATGCCCGGGGACACGTACTCGGCCGCGTGAAACATTCCGAGGAAACCCAGGCTCGTGGCGCCCAAACCGACGAAGACCAGAATCGTCCAAATCCGTAGACCCTTCGGCACGGGGCGGCCAAGCGCCACCGCCAGCATGATCAGCACGGCCCCCGCCAGAAGAGCCCGAAGGGCAGCAAACGTCAGATGGGGCGAGTATGCGATGCCGGTGGTGATCAAAGGGAAACAAATAGCCCAAAGTATCATGACCAGGATGATCTGAAGGACTGTTGTTGTAGCCACCGGTTCCGATATCCTCGTGCCCGAACGGTGTGATAACGGCTTCTCTAGCGTGAATTCGGCTTATCCGAACGACGGAAAGTTGCCACGAGCGGCGCCGCTCCCGCGTATATTTACATCACTGTCGTAGAGATCGTCGAGGAGAGCGACGGATCATGATTCCCGAGACCTATGTCTGGCTGGTATGGTCGAGCGCCTTCCTCGTCCCCTGGCTCGTTGCTTTTGTTGTCTTTTCGCGCCATCGCAAGGCGATGATTTGGGCGAGCCTCTTCACAATGCCCTTCGGCCTCACCGAACCTCTGTTCGTGCCCGAATACTGGAGCCCGCCGAGCCTCTTCGACCTGGCTCGAACCACGGGATTCGACATCGAGAGCCTTATCTTCTGCTTTGGCATCGGCGGGATCGGGGCTGTGCTCTATAACCTGCTGACGCAAAGAAGGCTTGTGCCGACCTCTTTGGAAGAGAGGCAGCATCGCCGGCATCGATTCCATGTTTGGGCTTTTGCAGCGCCGTTCCTGTCCTTTCCCGTTCTGTACGTCTTCCCGTGGAACCCAATCTATCCTGCGATCCTGGCCATGGCGATCGGCGCTGTCGCGACGGTTCTCTGTCGGCCGGATCTGGGACGCAAGACCTGGATCGGCGGCCTCTTGTTTCTGGCGTACTACGTGATCTTCCTCCTCGGGCTCGAATGGACCGCCCCGGGCTATATTGCACGCGTGTGGAATCTCGGCGCTCTATCCGGTTTCAATCTCTTTGGTATGCCTGTGGAGGAACTGCTGTTCGCCATAGCCTTTGGTGCGTACTGGTCCGGCGTCTACGAGCACTTCACTTGGAAGACTGTTCTCGGGGCCGCCGGCGGTCAGGTATCAGCTCCAAGCGTTCACAGAACGGAGCCGAACAAATAGCTTCCGGCAGACTGACCTCATTTCGGCACGTCTATCGGGTCGCGCTGTCAAGCAACGAAATTATGGGGGCAAGCGAGTGATGCTTTTGGGTCGCACAACCGGTGCGGNNTCGGTCGAGGGTCGGAACCCAGGTCCATCTTCCCAGGAGGCGCAAAATGGATCAGCGAATGAAAATCAACATGTGGTATGTGATCCTGGCGGTGTTCGGAATCATCATGCTTCAGAACTTCTGGTCTCAGGCGCAGCATGTCGAGACCATCCCCTACAGCGAGTTCGAGCAGTACCTGGAGGACGGCCGCCTGAGCGAAGTGATCGTCACCTCGCAATACATCCAGGGGACGCTCAAGGGAGAAGAGGGCACGCAGCTTCAGCACGTCGTCGCCAACCGGGTCGATCCGGCGCTGGCAGAACGGCTCGAGCCGTATGGTGTGCCGTTCTCGGCTGTGAGAGAGAACACGTTCCTCAGGAATCTCCTGTCCTGGCTCCTGCCGATGGTACTGTTCTTCGCGGTCTGGATGTTCCTCATCCGCCGCATGGCGGAAAAACAAGGACTCGGCGGCGGCTTCATGTCGATCGGCAAGAGCAAGGCCAAGGTCTACGTGGAGACCGACACCAAGGTCACCTTCGAGGACGTCGCCGGCGTCGACGAGGCGAAGGCGGAGCTGGAGGAGATCGTCGCCTTCCTGAAGGAGCCGCGGGGCTATGGCCGGCTTGGGGCCCGCATGCCCAAGGGCATCCTGCTGGTCGGCCCGCCGGGCACCGGCAAGACGCTGCTGGCGCGCGCGGTCGCCGGCGAGGCCGGCGTGCCCTTCTTCTCGATCAGCGGCTCCGAGTTCGTGGAAATGTTTGTGGGTGTCGGCGCCGCCCGTGTGCGCGACCTGTTCGAACAGGCGCGCAAGCAGGCACCGGCGATCATCTTCATCGACGAGCTCGACGCGCTCGGCCGGGCTCGCGGCGCTTACCCCGGCATGGGCGGACATGACGAGAAGGAGCAGACGCTCAACCAGCTCCTCTCGGAGCTGGACGGCTTCGATCCGCGCGAGGGCATGGTGCTGCTGGCGGCGACCAACCGCCCGGAGATCCTCGATCCCGCGCTGCTGCGGGCGGGACGGTTTGACCGCCAGGTCCTGGTCGACCGTCCGGACAAGAAGGGACGCATCGCAATCCTAAATGTGCACTTGAAGAAGGCGCAGATTGCCAATGACGTGGACGTAGAGCAGATCGCGGCGCTCACCCCGGGGTTCAGCGGGGCCGATCTTGCTAACCTAGTCAATGAGGCCGCCCTGCTCGCTACACGGCGGGGCGCCGAGGCGGTCGCGCTGGACGACTTCACCCACGCGATCGAGCGCATTATTGCCGGTCTGGAAAAGAAGAACCGGCTCTTGAATCCCAAGGAGCGGAAAATCGTCGCCTATCATGAGATGGGCCACGCGCTGGTCGCCATGTCGCTGCCGGGCACCGACGCGGTGCACAAGGTCTCGATCATTCCGCGCGGCATCGGCGCGCTCGGCTACACCATCCAGCGCCCGACCGAGGACCGCTTCCTGATGACCCGCGGCGAGCTCGAGAACAAGATGACTGTGCTACTGGGTGGCCGCGCAGCCGAGACGGTGGTGTTCGACGAGATCTCGACTGGCGCGGCCGACGATCTCGCCAAGGCCAGCGACATCGCGCGCAGCATGGTGACCCGCTTCGGCATGGCGGAAGCGCTGGGGCAGATTGCCTATGAAGACGAGCCGCAGCGTTTCCTGGGACCCATGCCGGTGCCAGTCGGTCTCGAGCGCCGCTACAGCGAGGAGACGGCCCGCAAGATCGACGATGCGGTGCGGGAGCTGGTCGACAAAGCCTTCGAGAAGGCGAGGACAATCCTCAAAGAGAAACGCGCGACTCTCGGCAAGGCCGCCGAGGAACTCTTGCAGAAGGAGACGCTGGGTGGCGAGGAACTTAGCCGCCTCGGCAATCAAGGATCGAAATCGGATGCGTCCCCAGACGTCGCTACCGCTTCTGTCCCGTGAAACCTAATGTTTCAGCCGGATTTTCGTCACATTATTCGGACAAGCCGGATGGGCCTTCCCTCTTGCCGTAGTAGGTGTTTGGCTGGCCGCCAACGATCGAAGCGAAACAGAAAGTGAGAAACCGAGCAACTAGGGGGACGCTGAGATGTTTGTCGTGGTAACACTTGCGGTGTCGCTCGTCATACTGACGTTCTTGTTTCATCACGCAGTTCTGCGCTGGTTGTCCGGCGGCATGGCGCAAATCGCGATGACTTCTGGCGTGCGCATCCTGGTCATCGTCGTCGCGGCGCTCGCGGCACACCTCGCTGAGGTCAGTCTTTACGCGGTCGCCTACGCGCTTGGCGATGGCGTCTTCGCCCTCGGCAGCTTCGGTGGTCTATCCGTCACCGAGCCGCTCGACTACCTCTACTTCTCGATCGTGAGCTATACCTCGCTTGGGCTCGGCGATGTGTTTCCTGCGGACCACCTTCGCTTCATCACCGGCGTCGAGGCCCTGAACGGCCTGCTATTGATTGCCTGGTCCGGCTCCTTCATCTATATCGCCATGGGACGTCTCTGGCCCTGGCAGACCTGCGCCGAGCCGGCTCGCGCCACGGCGAGCAAGAGGGGCGGGGGAACTGCGTCATGACGGTCCATCTCACCTTTCTGGGTGGCGTCGGTACCGTCACCGGCTCAAAATACCTGCTTGAAGCGGGCGGCCAACGGGTTCTCGTCGACTGCGGGCTATTCCAGGGGTTCAAGCAATTGCGCCTTCGCAATTGGGCGCCCCTGCCGTTCGACCCCACAAGCCTCGACGCCGTGATCCTTACGCACGCTCATCTCGACCATTCGGGCTACCTCCCCCTCCTCGTCCGCAATGGCTTCAAGGGGCCGATCTATGCAACGCCGGGGACACGCGACCTTTGCACAGTCTTGCTACCCGACAGCGGTCACTTGCAGGAACGAGACGCGGAGTTCGCCAACCGGCATGGCTTCTCCAAGCATCGACCTGCCAAACCGCTTTACACCAAAGATGACGCGGAATTGTCTCTCGAACGGTTCAACCCGATCGCCTTCGAGCAAGATCTCGATCTCGGGGAGGAGCTCAGCATCCGCTTTCTTCCCGCCGGGCACATCCTCGGGGCGGCGCTGGTTCGGATCACCGTCGCTGGAACATCGATCCTGTTCTCAGGCGATCTTGGCCGGCCCGGCAGCGCGACCATGGTCGATCCGGCAATCGTGCACGAAACGGACTATCTCATTGTCGAGTCGACCTATGGCGACAGGCGGCACGAAGACGAGGACACGGAAGACCGCATCGCCTCTATCGTCAACCGGGTGGCTGGCCGCGGCGGCACCGTGCTCGTTCCGGCCTTTGCCGTCGGGCGGTCCCAAAGCATGTTATTCCATCTGCAGCGACTGAAAGCGAGCCAACGCATTCCCGACCTTCCGGTGTTTCTCGACAGTCCTATGGCGATCGATGCCAGCGAGATCTTCTGCGGCCATTTGGGCGAGCACCGTCTGACGGCGGAGCAGTGCCGCGCGGCTTGCCGGGTCGCGACCTATGTCCGGCGGGCCGAGGACTCTAAGGCGCTCGATGCCAACGCCATGCCCAAGATTATCGTTTCAGCGAGCGGCATGGCGACCGGCGGGCGCATCCTGCACCATTTGAAGCACTTCGCGCCCGATGGCCGCAATGCCATCCTGTTCACGGGTTTTCAGGCCGGTGGCACCCGCGGGGCAGCCATGACCGACGGCGCCGAGACTGTCAAAATTCATGGTCACTATGTCCCGATCCGCGCTGAAGTCGAGAACCTCCACATGCTCTCGGCCCATGCCGATGCGGACGAGATCATGGCCTGGCTCGGCCATTTCCGGGCACCGCCCCGGGGAACCTTCATCACCCACGGCGAGCCCGCGGCCTCCGACGCCCTGCGGCGCCGGATCGAGGAGGAGTTGGGCTGGTCCTGTGGAGTGCCCGAATATCGAGACCGCGTCGCGCTGAGGTGAGCGGAAGGCATTTTGCAGGCCGCGAGGAAAGGGGAAGGGAAAAGCCAGTGGCGGAACAATCGAACACGCTGCGCCTCACGCGGCTCGGTATCGACACGCATCAGGAAGCGGTCGTCTTTATGCGCCGCGACTGCCATGTCTGTCGAGCCGAGGGCTTCTCCGCCCAGGCCCGCCTTCGCGTGACCGCAGGCGACACCTCAGTCATTGCGACGCTGAACCGCATCACAGGCGATCTTCTGGCGCCTGGCGAAGCGAGCCTGTCGGAGACTGCCTGGGCCCGACTCGGCGTCGAGGAGGGCGACGACATCGCCGTCAGCCACCCCCGGCCGCTGGACTCGCTGAGCCGCGTTCGTGCCAAGGTCTATGGCGAAAAGCTTATGGGCGCCGATTTCGCCCAGATCATGGGCGACATCGTTGCCGGCCGCTATTCGGACATCCACCTGTCTTCGTTCATCACCGCCTGCTCGGCCCGCGGACTGGATGGCGACGAGATCATTGGACTCACTCGAGCCATGGTTGCCGTGGGCGAACGCCTTTACTGGGGCGAGACGCCGGTGGTCGACAAGCATTGTGTCGGCGGCCTGCCGGGCAACCGGACAACGCCGATCGTCGTCGCTATCGCCGCTGCCTGCGGGCTGACCATGCCGAAGACATCGTCGCGCGCGATCACATCGCCGGCCGGTACCGCCGACACCATGGAAACGCTCGCCCCTGTCGACCTCGACCTCCTCGCCATGCGCCGGGTGGTTGAACGCGAAGGCGGCTGCGTCGTCTGGGGCGGTGCCGTCGATCTCAGTCCGGCGGACGACACCTTGATCCGGGTGGAGCGTGCGCTCGACCTCGACAGCGAAGGTCAGCTCGTGGCGTCGGTGCTTTCCAAGAAAGCCGCTGCCGGCTCCACCCACCTTGTGCTCGATCTGCCCGTTGGGCCCACGGCCAAGGTGCGCAGCAACGCTGATGCGGACTCGATCGGGGCCCACCTCCAGGAGGTAGCGCAGGCTTTGGGTCTTCAGGCACGGGTCGTGCGCAGCGACGGCCGCCAACCGGTGGGCCGCGGCATCGGCCCGGCACTCGAGGCACGTGACGTACTTGCCGTCCTGCAGGGTGAGCCGGGGGCGCCGTTGGATCTCAAGTCACGGGCGGTCACACTCGCCGGGGCCTTGCTGGAGCTTGGCGCCGCCGCGGCCGAAGGTGCGGGCATCGATACGGCGGAAGCTGCGCTTAGCAACGGACAGGCCTGGACTAAGTTTCAGGCCATTTGCGCGGCGCAAGGCGGCATGCGGACGCCGCCAAAGTCGCCGCACCGGCGGTCGATTTTGGCTGAAGGAGCCGGGTGCGTCGTCGCCATAGACAACCGGCGACTGGCCAAGGCCGCCAAGCTGGCGGGCGCCCCGGATGCGAAGGCCGCCGGGCTCGAGCTGCACACCCCCCTTGACCGGGAGGTGGCAAAGGGGGAGCCACTTTTCACCCTGCATGCGGAAACCTCCGGCGAACTCGCCTATGCGCTCGAATACATTGCGAGCCATCCGCCCATCATTGAGATCGAGCAGAGGTCATGAAGACCGTTGTCTTTCCGCTACCCGGCAACGAAGGTCTCGCTTGCTCGCTGGCTGACCGCATAGGGGCGGAGCTCGGGGCGCTTCAGATGCGCCGTTTCCCGGACGGCGAGTCCTACGTGCGCTACGAGACCGTGGTCGAGGGGCGGCCTACCATTCTCGTCTGTACCCTCGACAGGCCGGACGAAAAATTCTTGCCGCTGGTGTTCGCCGCGGCCGCGGCACGGGACTTAGGCGCCACCGAGGTGGGACTCGTGGCACCCTATCTCGCCTATATGCGCCAGGACCGCCGGTTCCAGCCTGGCGAGGCCATTACCTCGACCTATTTCGCGCAGACACTTGATCGCTGGATTGACTGGCTTGTGACGGTCGATCCGCATCTGCACCGACGCCACTCCCTGTCCGAGATCTATTCCATTCCGGCCTTCGCAGTTCATGCGGCGCCGGCGATCTCGGCTTGGATCCGCAAGGCGATCAAGAGCGCGGTCCTCATCGGTCCCGATAGCGAAAGCGCGCAGTGGGTCGGCGCCGTGGCGAACGAAGCCGGAGCCCCGTTCGTAGTGCTTGAGAAGACGCGCCGCGGTGACCGCGACGTCGAGGTTTCCGTCCCACATATCGATCGCTGGCGGGCTCGCAAGCCGGTCCTGGTCGACGACATNNCTCGCAAGCCCGTCCTGGTCGACGACATCATCTCGACGGCCAAGACCATGATCGAGACGGTGGGCCATCTGAAGGCGGCAGCGATGGTGCCGCCCGTCTGCGTCGGTGTGCACGCCGTCTTCGCCAACAAAGCCTATGAGGAGTTGCAAGAAGTAGGCGCCGGACAGATCGTGACTTGCAATACAATCCCACATCTGTCCAACGTGATCGACCTCACAAAGCTGTTGGCCGACGGCGTTCAAAGCCTGTCGGCATGAAGGCAGCAGCCACGCCGTAAGGGATGAGTCAGTGACCTCACGATCCTGTGCGCCTCAGCCCCCTGAAAAGGGGCGGTCGTTGGTCAATCTGGACCATCACTGCCGCTGTCTTCAGCGCGAACGCCTATGGCTTCAGGTGCTGGTTGGAATGGGACTCGGGATTGCTGTGGGTTTGGCTCTGGCGCCTGAATCCGGTCTTGTCACGCCCGAGATCGCCGACCGCACCGGCGAATGGCTCGCTTTACCCGGCAATCTCTTCCTGGCCGCGATCAAGTTCGTCGTCGTGCCACTCGTGGCGGCGTCCGTCGTCCGCGGGATTGCTGCTGGCGAAGATGCGGCCACGCTGCGCCGGATCGGTTTCCGTATCGTCGTATACTTCCTCCTGACGACGACGGTCGCCGTGACCATCGGCGCCGGGCTGGCTTACCTCATTGTTCCCGGCGCCTTTGTCGACCCGGATCTCATCCAGTCCGCTCTGGCGGGCGCCGGCGAGATGGCCGATCCCGCGCCGGGCCTGGATCAACGCACTTTGCCCGAGACCATTATCGGTCTCGTTCCGACCAATCCCTATCGAACACTGGTCGAAGGTGACATGCTTCAAATCGTGATTGCCTCGACGATCATTGGCGTTGCGATGGTGGCCATCGGACCAAAGAAAGCGCAGCTTTTTCTTGATCTGCTGGCCTCTATTCAGGCCGCGTGCATGGCAATCGTCACCTGGGTCATGCGCCTCGCCCCGCTCGCCGTATTCGGACTCCTGGCCCAGGTCACGTCTCGAACTGGGCTCGACGCGATCCTGGGCATCGCCGTCTATGTCCTCACCGTCTTCCTTGGTCTTGTGTGCCTTCTTGCGTTCTATCTCCTCATCGTCACCACCTTGGGCCGGCGCTCGCCGACCATATTTCTAGCCCACGTGCGTGAGGTGATGCTGTTGGCATTCTCGACCTCGTCGTCAGCCGCGGTGATGCCGCTTTCGCTTCGGACCGCCGAGGAAAAGCTGAAAATTCGACCTGCCGTGTCACGCTTCGTGGTTCCCCTGGGCACGACCATCAATATGGATGGGACCGCGCTCTACCAGGCTATCGCGGCGATTTTTCTGGCTCAAGTGTTCGGTGTCGACATCGGCGCCACTGGCGTGCTCGTGATCCTTGTGACATCGATCGGGGCCTCGATCGGTTCTCCGGGGACCCCCGGTGTGGGGATCGTGATATTGGCGACGATCCTGGCATCGGTCGGCATTCCCACTGCGGGAATCGCGCTGATTCTAGGTGTTGACCGAATCCTGGATATGTCCCGCACTGCGATCAATGTCGCCGGCGACCTGACCGCTTGCGTTGTGATGGAGCGGCTGCTGGGTGCGCGAATTGCGGCGGCTTCCACCGCTCCAGCTTCGGTGAGCAATGGCTAGTTCGCCCCGGTCGGATCATCAAGCTCTCGGTTACTTCTTGGCGAGTGCCTGCACACTCAGAAAGTCCAGGTCCTTGGCGTGATCCTCGTCCAGACACGTCGTCTCGATCTGAAGGGTCGACAGATGAAATCCGAATTCGTTCCGCAAGAGTGCGTGAGCCTCCTTTAGCACCTCCGGCGCGGCCGCCTCACTGGCGGCGCGCAAATGCGCCGAGAGGACGTGTTTATTGGAGGTCAGCGTCCAGGCGTGCACGTGGTGGACGTCGCTCACGTCGGGTAAAGCTTCCAGCCGATCAACCACTTGCCTGAGATCGATATCGGCTGGGGCACCTTCCATTAGGATCTTGGTGGCGTCGCGCATGATGCCCCAGGAGGCATAGAGCAGCACGACGCCGAAGGCCATGCCCAGAATCGGATCGATGGCGAGGAACCCGGTGAACTCGATGACAAGGGCCGTGATGATGATCAGGATGCTGCCGACGAAGGTCTGGACGACGTGCCAGAAGGCGCCCTTGATGTTGAGGTCGCCCTTCTGACCGGAGTAAAGCAGCCTTAGCGAAATGACTTCGGTCACGATGCCGCCGGCAGCGGCCAGGAGCATCGGTGTCGTGGGCAGGTCGATCGGATCTTGCAGGCGCATATAACCCATGACGAGAACGAGGATCGCCATGGCAAACAGGAACGCGCCGTTCAGCAGGGCGCCGATGATTTCCGCCCGGAGCGAGCCGAAGGTGCGTTGCTCGTCCGCCGGGCGCTGCGCGATCCGTGCGGCGACGATCGCGAGCACCACGCCGCCCACGGCCGAGAAGGTGTGGAAGGCATCCGAAATTACCGCCACCGACCCCGTATAGATGCCGATCGCGAGCTCGATCAGGAAATAAATCCCGGTAAGCCAGGCTGAAATCCTCAGGGCGCGCGCGTTGGCGCCCGTCTGCCCCATGCTGTGCCCCGAGTGATTTGCCATTTCCTTGATCCGAACCCCGTCGGCCCATAAGATCAGTGGACCCATTCGCGCCGTGAACTTTCTTACCTATACACCCAGAATAGGGGCTTCGGCACCACGGTCCAAATGAATGAAGAGCATGGACGGCTGAAACGCCGTTCACGGCGGCGATTCGCCAACCGACTTCGGCTCAAGAGATGTCCATCACTCTCAGCGTGACAGTCCGTTCGCGGCTATCACGGACGACTGTCAGCTCCGCCTCATTTCCGATACCGATCTCATCGAGAGCCGCCGCGAACTCCGCGATGGTCCGTATCGGCCGGCCATTCACTTCGGTGATAACATCCCCCAGACGGCCCGTTCGTCGATCAAGACCCGTGAGGCCCGCGTCTTCAGCCGAAGAGCCGGGTATCACGTCGGCAATGACGATCCCGGTCAGGCCGAGGCGAGCGCTGCTTTCCTCGTCGACAATCGCGATGCCGATTCCCGGCCGCGGAAATTTTCCCTCTTTGATCAGATGAGGCACGACCCGATTCACCACGTCCACCGGGATCGCGAAGCCAATGCCGGCTGAACCGCGAGACTCGGAAATGATCGCCGTGTTGACGCCGATCAACCGGCCCGCCGAATCCAGCAACGGCCCGCCTGAATTGCCGGGATTGATTGCCGCGTCTGTCTGGATCACGCCGTGGATCTCCCGGCCGGACGCTGTGGGTAGGTGCCGGTTGAGGGCGCTGACGATACCGGTGGTTAGAGACCGGCTGAGCCCGAACGGGTTGCCGATAGCAAAGACCGCCTGTCCGACTTTCAAGTGTTCCGAACTGCCCACGGGGATCGGTCTGAGGCCGTCGGGGACGGAGGAGAGCCTGAGCACCGCGAGATCGTAGTCCGGCGCGGCGCCGACCAGCCTCGCCGGAATCGCCGCTCCGGAGTCGAGCCGTACCGCGATACGGCCGGCGCCCTGCACCACGTGGAAGTTCGTCACCACATGGCCGGCGCCATCCCAAACCAGGCCGGAGCCAGCACCGCTTTGCTGTGCGCCTGGACCGAACGAGCTTCCGGCGGCGGTTTGTGTGAAAATGTAGACGACTGTCGGGGCCGCAGCGTCAAAAAGGTTCGTCGCTACACGTTCGAAATCCGCTAGTTCGCCTCGCGGAACCACTTTGCGGGGCTCATCCGCCGTCAACAGGATCCCGCGGACAAATCGATCCCCCACCCAGACCGTTGCAATCAGCAAGGCCCAGATTATAAAGAGCCGTGTCAATCGATCACTCATAATCCCGTTAAGACCCTCCGGGAGCCACTCTTGTCAACGGACATTCGCAGACTCCCTGTGTGGCTCCACGTTTTGGTACGACATCCCTACCGGTGGCTCGGAACGCGGCCGCGGCCCTGGCCGCAGAGACCTGGTTGTCCGCACGCTGCCGGTCCTCTAGGTCCTGCACTGAATTGAATGACAAAGTTCAATGAGGCTGGCGCTTCATACCTCGCTCTCAGGTAAATCATTCTTGCCCGTCAGAATGGGTCGGTCCGCTTGGCTTTCCACGGGGATTTCGCTGATGCTTCGACCCCGGAGACGATCACGCATGAACTTGATCAGGAAAGGGATGAGGGTGATGCCGCCGAGCGCCCCAATGGATATCATGAGGCGCTCACCCTCGCCCGTGGCCATTTCGTCGCCGAAGTGGGCCAGCAGAAAGCTCGCCGGTATGATCCCGGCGATTGTGGCAACCGCGAAACGCCAGAACGACAACACGGTGAGCCCGGCCGCGTAGCTGACCAGATCGAAGGAGAGGAACGGTAGCAGGCGGCTGACGAATACAAGACCCATGAGGGCGTTCTGGGATCCCAGCCATCCCACGGACAGGCGGTCGCCGAACCAGCGGTACAGCACCTCGTGGCCGACAAGCCGCGCCACGCCGAACGCAGCGAGGGCCCCGGCCTCGGCCCCAATGAGAGCGTAGATCGTCCCCCATACATGCCCGTAAGCGGCGCCCGCTGCCACGGCTATGGGGGCACTGGGAATCGGGCTGACCAGGATGGCCAGGGTCATCAGACCGACAACTGCCAGCGGTCCCCACAGGCCGAGCCCGGCAATCCACTCGCGTAGCGCCGTCCCGTCGAGGATCACGTTCAGCGCACCGCTCTCCCGAGCCAGCCAGTAAGACGCTGCCAGTAGGGTCAAAATCGCCACTCCGCCGAGCATTTTGCGGCGGGCTATCCGTTGCATCGGGATCCGTTGAGAGTCTGCCATGGATGTGGGTTCACCCTCTGGCTGATTCGGGCCGATCGCGCTAGTGCCCGAGGCGCCTTCTACAGACCAGTCTTCGGCAAAGCTGCCTCGACTGCATCAACTTTCTTCCTCCGTCACGACACCTTCATCGCAGACGAGGGGCGTTAAACAACGCCAGGTATGGCGCCTCAAGGTCAAATGGATCTCGCTATCGGCGTGCTTGGAGAGACGAATGGCCCCAGATATCGAGGTCGATCACGTAGAGACTGGAATCCTCGATGGCGGCCGGATTCCCGGGGACTGAGTACGTCGGGCGTGGGTCGCAATCGCTGAACCGACCGCCTACTCGGATCGCAAGTACCTGCCGTGCTGAAGCCCGCCGGAATCCGGATTCACGACAGAATTTTTGAAACGAATTATAACGACAGGCCCATCGGTTGCAGTCCGTTACCAAAAAGATAGCAAGCGGCGACGATTTTGCCCTAAGAGGCACCCACATGCCAAAGGCCAACACGGCAAGCCGTGGTTTTCAAGGGAGGCCGGCCATGGGGAGAGCTTGGTTCGCGGACCCACTCGTTGTTCCGACCAAGTGCAAACGATCCAATGCCGAGGGCCGAGCGATGCCGCCCGAGACCTTCTCCCTTGGGAAATCCATCTTGCGTGAGCGCAAGTAATCTCCGGAAAACAGTCAGTCTCGGCTCGCGACGACTGCTGAACGGGAATTGAAACGAGAACAAGAACCGGGAAGGAACGACCATCATGACACTGGCCTATCGCATTATCCGGAGCGAACACTACGAAATCGACTTGGTGATGAGAGGTTTAGATACCCTTGCGGATGCCGCGAATAGGGAGACGTGGGAGCCGGATTTCGATCTTTTGTTCCTCATTCTCGACTATGTCGAAAGTTTCCCAGCGACTTTTCACCACCCAAGGGAGGAAGACTACCTATTCAAGGCACTGCGATGCCATACGCCCGAGACCGGTCCGATGCTCGATCAGCTCTGCGACGATCGTGCTGAAGGTCTGGGGCTCGTAGGCGATCTGAGGCGGTCCCTTGAAACCTATAATGTCCGCCGCGCCGCTCGTAGCTGGTTTCACGAAGCGGCGAAAAGCTATGCGCGTCACGAGCGCCAACATATGCGATGGGAAGAGCGGACGATACTGCCGCTCGCGCTTCAAGTGTTCAGCAAGGAGGATTGGCAAGAGATCGATCTCGCCTTTGAGCGCAATGGACACCCTCTATTGAGCGATAGGCGCCGAGTGGAGTTTGACAAGCTGTTTGCACTGATCCTGCGGCGGATACCAGGAGCGGTTGTCTTTGGACCGAAGGTCTCAAATAGGAAGAAGGCGGCTTGACGTTCCCGAGCTTAGTTAGGTGTTGCTGGCCGTCACAGTTCCGCGTGGGGCTGCTCCATCAAAATGATAGTCGGCTGAAACATCTGACCAATCGGCAAGACAGAGGTACCCATGGCAACAATCGGCACGCGTCTTTACACGTGGCTCCAGGGCGAGGACGTCGACCGAGATGTGGCGGGCAAGCGGTGCTTCCACCACAAGAGCGGCCGGACAGCGATGGGCTGCTCATTCCGGAGGGCGCGCCGATGGGCGATCCAAAATAGGGGAGGTAGAGCGAGCCGAGCGCCCCTCGGTGACACGCCCGCCCACACCAAGCCGTCGATAGGGCTCCGTTTGACGACGGCATCCCCGGATGCGAGAGCACAGCCCCGACCGACGGGCACAGGCCGAGCCTGCCGTCCTCCGGGGCGGAGGTTGCGGGGCGGCAAGAGGGACCGCGCAGCCGGCGACTATGACCCCTGGCCGCCGGAGTGATCCGGTCGGTTTCCTCGCCCATCGTTGTCAGCATGATGACGGGAATCTGCGACTTGGCTCGCAAGTCCCGACACAGACATAGGCCGTCCTCGCCTGGCAGCATCAGGTCCAGGACGACCAGGTTAATGCGCCAGTCCGCAAGGGCTCGGCGCATCTCGTTGCCGTCTTGTGCTGGAGTAACCCGGTATCCGTGTTTTGTCAGAAATCGCCCGAGCAGATCGCGTATCTCGCGGTCGTCGTCGACGAGCAGTATGTGAGCCGTAGATTGAGCACCCGGTGAACCCATGGGGGCAAAATATCGTCGGCCTAAGCCGCGATCGCGAAGAAAATTGTAACGAAGATTAACTGGCGCGGCACTTGTGACAGCCTGTTACCAAATAGCGCCCGGTCCATGATCCACCCGTTACGTAAGATGCTTATGTGGGTGGTGTTCAAGGACACTCAAGCAAAGGGCATCACCATGAGACACATTCGAAAGTCTGTGTCGGCCGCGGCTGTCGGCCTGGGCGCACTTGCCTTGGCCGCCAGTCCGAGTTTTGCCGACAAAACGCAAAGCGCGGCGAAAGCCGGAGTGCCGGTCCAGTTGGCCCATATGGGCTACGGCCAGGGGGGCCAAGGGACGGGCCAACCGTGCCCCGGAGGTATGATGGGTCCGGGCATGATGGCCCCCGGCATGGGCGGCCAGGGAATGATGGGCCCAGGGATGATGGACCCGCGCATGATGGACCCGCGCATGCCGGTCCCCGGCATGGGTGGTCAGGGCATGATGGGCCCAGGGATGATGGGGCCAGGGATGATGGGGCCAGGTATGATGGGGCCCGGTCATGGTAAAGGGAAGGGCGTCGGCGGTTGGGTCGTACCGAGCATGGACCTTTCGGCGAGCGACGTGCGCCACTTTTTCGAACATCGCCTCGAGATGCATGGCAACAAGCGCCTCAAGGTCGGTGAGGTGAAGGAAGTCGACGATGACAAGGTTGTCGTCGACATCACCACCGTGGACGACTCCCTCGTCCGACGCCTCGAGGTGGACCGGCATACCGGGCAAATGCGGGACATTGAATAGACCGGAGCGCCGCAGCCCGAACACGTCTGCTGTCCGGTCCCGGAGTGAAGTGATGTCGAAACGACCGCCATCTCTGATCAGGACCGCTCGCAGCCCCGAGGAACCGCGCCGCTTTTCCTTCGACCGGCCGTTGCACGCCGCCACGGCGCGTATGACCGCGGGTATCTCTCCGGCGGCGCTCATACAAGCCTATACGGACTGGGCGCAACACCTTCTCATGTCGCCCGACAAGCAGATCGAGCTGGTCGAGAAGGCCGCGCACAAGTGGTCGCGATATCTCGAGTATTGCCCGAGGGCCTGCGGCGATCCCCATTGCAGGGTTTGCATCGAGCCTTTGCCGCAGGACAGGCGCTTTGCCGGAGAAGCATGGCAGCATTGGCCGTTCAACGGCATTTATCAGGGTTTTCTCCTGACGCAGCAGTGGTGGCACAACGCCACGACCGGAATCGCCGGCGTCTCCAAGCACCACGAGGACGTCGTTTCGTTCGCCGCGCGCCAGGCCCTCGACGTCGTCTCGCCGGCGAACTTCCCGCTCACGAACCCGGAAGTTCTCCAGGCAACGATTGAACAGGGCGGCATGAACCTAGTCCGTGGTGCGATGAGCTTGTGGGAGGACTGGGGCCGCGCCGTCAGCGGCGAGAAGCCCGTCGGCGCGGAAGCGTTCGAAGTCGGCCGTAACCTCGCCGTTACCCCCGGAAAGGTCGTCTTTCGCAACCGCTTGATCGAGCTGATCCAATACGAGCCGTCAACGGACCGCGTGCATCCGGAGCCGGTCCTCATCGTTCCTGCGTGGATCATGAAGTACTACATCCTCGACCTGTCAGCCGAGAATTCGTTGGTGAAGCACCTCGTCGATAAGGGCCATACGGTCTTCATGGTCTCCTGGAAAAACCCGACCGGCGAGGACCGCGAGCTGGGAATGGAGGACTATCTCCGGCTCGGCGTCATGGCCGCGCTCGACGCCGTCTCCACCATCGTCCCCGAGCACGCGATCCACGGCGTGGGCTACTGCCTCGGCGGGACGCTCCTGGCGATCGCCGCGGCGGCCATGGCGCGCGACGGAGACGCGCGGCTCAAGAGCCTGACGCTCCTGGCGGCCCAGATCGACTTCACCGAGGCGGGCGAGCTGACGCTGTTCATCGACGAGGCGCAAGTCAGTTTCCTCGAAGACATGATGGCCGAGCAGGGCTACCTCGACTCCAGGCAGATGGCCGGCGCGTTCCAGCTCTTGCGCTCCAACGACCTCATCTGGTCCAAGATGGTGAGGAATTATCTGATGGGCGAGCGCCGGCCGATGATCGATCTGATGGCCTGGAATGCCGATGCGACGCGGATGCCCTTCCGTATGCAGTCGGAGTACTTGCGGAAGCTGTTTCTCGGCAACGATCTGGCGGAAGAGCGCTACCATGTCGACGACCGTCCGGTTTCGCTGCGGGACATCCGCATTCCGTTTTTCGCGGTCAGCACCCTCTCCGATCATGTGTCGCCCTGGCGCTCGGTTTACAAGATCCAGGCCCAAACGAACGCCGACGTCACCTTCGTGTTGTCCAACGGCGGGCACAATGCCGGCATCATCAGTCCGCCGGGACACCCGCGTCGTCATCACCAGATCGCGACGCACGACGACCTCGACAGCTACGTCGATCCTGACGCCTGGCAAGCGCAGGCCGTGCATCACGAGGGCTCCTGGTGGCCCTGTTGGCAGGACTGGCTGGCTCGGCACTCGGGTGATCTCGTCGAACCGCCGAGGCTTGGCGCGTCGCGCAAAGGCTATGAACCCATCTGCGATGCACCCGGCGCCTATGTTCTGGGGCTGTGAGGTCACGCGATGAGCGACCTTGAGAAGCGACCTTGAGAAACGGACGCAAGGAGGAGCGCCGGTCACGGTGGTCGGCCCGGACCCCGCGGGGCTTGCCTGCGCCATAGCGCTGGCGCGCCGCGAACAGCGGGTCGTCATACGGGAACGGCGGCCCCACGTCGGGGGCATGCTGTTTCATTGTGCGCGCCGGATAGAATGACGGTGACTGGTATAATGTGCAGGACGAGCACAGGCCTCGGAAACACAGCCTTTCCGACCAAGAGCCAGTGTTTGGGGGAGACAGCGCGCCCAGGCCGGCCACCGGCGGGACAGTACCCGTCGAGTTCGTCACCTATCCCGCAGGAGGGTGCAAGTTCGCCCGCGCCATAGGCATGTTCCGAGGCAAGCTCGTTGTCGAATTGGGGATATTCCATGAGCAATCACGACAATTCAGCGCACAAGCGAACTCCCCTGCAGAACTTCTGGAAGTCGCGCTCAGGCATGGTCCTGATAACTTTCCTCGTCGTTGCGGGCCTGCTGCTGGCCTACCAGCACCGCGTCCACATTTTCACAGGGAATGGCATTTTGATCGTGCTGTTAGCACTTTGTGTCGGCATG